>Ga0118677_10002625_pt1 | contig 35739 bp, 32 predicted proteins | sample AliMusrvi5mmetaG_FD_86154 | JGI IMG/M metagenome (GOLD analysis project Ga0118677, IMG submission 86154)
GGTAAATCCACATAGGAAAGTTCCGTAGAAGAGTCTTTCGCGTGCTGATTCGTTATCAATGTTCTTGGCAAGGGCCCTAAGTCCCTTTGCCATGACTTTAATTCCTTCATAGGCAGCTTGCTTCACTAGAGGAGATACTTTTGGTGAATATAGAGCTTCAACAGCATGAGCTATCGCGTTCATTCCGCTATTCACACTAATTCCCATAGGAAGTGAATAAGTAAGAGTGGGATCATAAATAACTACTTTAGGGAGTACATGTGGTGCGCGGCCAGTTAATTTTTCGTTATTGGCAGTGCGCCCCCAGATAGGAGTCATCTCACTTCCCGCATATGTAGTCGGGATAGCTAGCAAATCAACGCGATTTTCTAGCGCAATGATCTTGCCAAGACCAGTAGATGATCCACCGCCGACAGCAACAACTAAATCAATTCCCTCAGATTGAGCTTTGCTCAAAATAGGGGCAGAAAAATCATCTGGAACGTGCATGACAACATGATCAACATGGTCGACAATTAGTTTGCCGAGAGTTTTCTTAATATCTCCTGCGACCTTATTTGTATTTTCATCGCTCACTAATAAAACTTTTTTCTTTCCAAGTGCTTCAACTTCAGCGGGAAGTTGTGAAAGTGCACCTTTCGCGAACAGGGTTCGAGGGCTTCGAACGTCATGAATGAAATCCATAGTGCCCCTTGACTTGTTCGCTACGTGAACTATTGTTCGTATCGCGGTTGATGCTTCTACCAAACGCAAAGAAAGTCAATGATCGTTGAGTAACAATTTCTTTATGAAAGGCAGTCATGCAAACAGTTGCCGCAGGAAAAAGTTCGGAGTCCGTACAGTCACTGGCCCGTGGCCTATCAGTCCTGCGCTCTTTTGGAGAAGGCTCATCTCGAATGACCTTATCTGAATTATCAAGTAATTCAGATTTGCCTAGGGCTACTGTTCGCCGCTCCCTCATCACTCTTGTTGAACTTGGATATGTTGGGCAGGATGAGAGAAGTTTCTTTCTTAAACCAAAATTATTGGAACTAGGATTTTCTTATCTTTCATCACTTTCATTTAACGATATCGTTCAGAAAAATTTAAATATACTCTCCAATGAGCTCCATGAATCTGCCTCCGCATCAGTATTAGATTTTCCCGACGTCATCTATGTTGCGCGTGCTGCAACTAGCCGTCTTATGACAATCGGCCTATCTGTTGGAACAAAGCTTCCCGCTCTATATACATCTATGGGAAGAGTGATGCTCTCCCAATTGCCTTCAGGAACACTTAAGTCGTATCTTGATGGGATTCAACTTGATCCCCCAACCAAGAACTCCATCAGCATAAAGAGTGAGATGATCAAAGAATTAGAAAATGTTAAAAACCAGGGGTATTGCATCCTGGATCAAGAACTTGAAATTGGACTTCGCTCAATTGCTGCTCCTGTTGGAAGTCACATAAACGACACTTATGCAGCAATTAATATCTCTGTGCCTTCATCTCGCTTGAGTCTAAAAGAGTTAGAACAAAACGTACTGCCTAAACTTCTTCGGACCGCTGAGGACATCAACAGAGAATTAACCTCTGTATGGCCTAACGCCTAACAGCGGTTGTAAATCGTGGACGGCCAGTCAGATCGCGGTGGCATGTAATCTCTGTGAAGTTTTCTTCCAGCGCTTTCACAATCGCTTCTTCTTGATCTTCGTGATGTTCCATAGCGAAAAAGCCTCCACTGTGTAAAAGTCTGATTGCAGCTTGGATAAAGACATTTGGGATATCCATCCCGTCACCCGTGCCACCATAGAGAGCCATCTCAGGTTCATATCTGACGTCAATAGGAAGGATCTGCGTGGTTGGAATATATGGTGGGTTTGCAACAACCACATCAAATAACTCACCCACACATGCATCCTGCACATCTGATTCAACTACGCGCACATTTACTCCATGTTGGGCAATATTTTTCTTAAGCCAGAGAGCTGCTTCAGCAGACTTCTCGACTGCAGTAACTGTTAGGGCTTCCTTTGATTCTTTTGCGAGCGAGATTGCAACACAACCACTTCCTGAACCTAAATCAATAACAGATCCTGTTGGCTTTCTATCAAGTACCAATTGCACAAGACTCTCTGTTTCAGGCCTTGGAATCAGAACTCCTGGACCTACTGCATACTCTAAATAACGAAAAGGCGCTCTGCCGATAATGTATTGAAGTGGTTCACCATTTTGGCGGCGAAGGACCATCCGGCGTAGTTCGCGATTAATTTCATCTATTTTCTCTTCGCTCTGTTTCATGAGTGTGAGTTGAACTTCACTCTTCTTGCAGCCAAGTAAATGTGCAAGCAATAAATCAGCTTCAACTGTGGGAATGTTCTGGGCTTTAAAGTAATCCTGCGTGATACGCAGCAGATCCTTGGCAATCATGATTGTTAGTGATCACTAGAGGCAAGCTTGGCGGCTTTATCTGCTTCAAGTAGAGCATTAATAACATCATCTAGATCACCATTCATCACAGCATCAAGATTATTTGCCTTGAAGTTCACGCGGTGATCACTCAAACGGTTCTCAGGGTAGTTATATGTGCGAATGCGCTCTGAGCGGTCAACAGATTTCACTTGTTCCTTACGCGCCTCAGATGCAATTCTGTCTGCCTCTTCTTGAGCCGCTGCAAGCATGCGTGCACGCAAGATACGAAGGGCTGATTCCTTGTTCTGAAGCTGGGACTTCTCATTCTGACAAGAAACAACAATTCCTGTTGGAATATGGGTAATGCGCACAGCAGAGTCTGTGGTGTTCACAGATTGTCCACCTGGGCCAGAGGAGCGATACACATCAATACGTAAGTCTTGTTGGCGTACTTCAACATCTACTTCATCTGCTTCAGCCAAGATCAATACTCCGGCAGCAGATGTGTGAATACGACCTTGAGATTCTGTTTCAGGAACTCTCTGCACGCGGTGAACGCCGCCTTCAAACTTCAGTTTGGCATAAGGAGTGTGACCAGGCTCTGCAGTTCCTTTAGATTTAATCGCCATAGAAATATCTTTATACCCGCCCATTTCTGAGTCGGTTGCATCAATGATCTCGGTCTTCCAACCGTTTTTTTCAGCATATCGCTGATACATACGCAGTAAGTCTCCTGCAAAGATCGCTGATTCATCTCCGCCAACTCCTGCTTTAATTTCCATAATCACATCGCGGTCATCATTAGGATCACGTGGCAATAAAAGCTCTTCCAGTTTTTCTTCTGTCTCTAAAACTTTTGCGCTCAGCGCCGGTAGTTCACTTTCAAAGGCAGCATCTTCAGCCGCCATCTCTTTGCCAGCAGCTAAATCATCTGTGGCAGATTTCCATGCCCGGTAACCTGCAATAACAGGACCGAGTTGGGCATAACGCTTACCAAGTTTGCGTGCTTTACCTTGATCGCTATGAATAGAAGGATCAGCGAGCTCTTTTTCAAGTTCAACGTATTCAACGAGCAGGTCTGAGACATTGCCGAATTTGTCACTCATCTGATTCTCCTTTCGCTAGATAAAACTTTTGTGAAATAAAAAAGACCGCGGGCGCCCATGGGGCACTGTTCGCGGTCTTTTAAAGAAAGCTACTTTGCGTCTGTTGACTTTCCAAAACGCTTTTCGAATGCTGCTACGCGGCCGCCAGTATCCAAGATACGTTGCTTGCCGGTGTAGAAAGGGTGGCATTCAGAACATACTTCAACATAAATAGAACCAGATGCTTTTGTTGAGTGAGTTGTGAAAACTTTGCCGCAACCACAGGTAACAGTGGTCTCGATATATTCTGGATGAATCTCTGGCTTCATTTTTTTACCATTTCTTATATTGAACGTACTGGGTCGGAAATCCCGTGAACCAGTGGGGTAAATCTACCTCAGCCACCATTGGTGGTGGAAATCGCCTCAGACTCAGTGATCGTGGTCTTCTGGATCTGCATGAGGAACTCCACGTTGCTCTTGGTGCCCTTCATCTTGTCTAGAAGCAGCTCAAGTGCCTGTTGGGACTCAAGAGCATGAAGTACTCGGCGAAGGCGCCAGACGATATTGAGCTCTTCCTTGCCCATAAGGATTTCTTCCTTACGAGTACCAGAAGCATCAACATCAACGGCTGGGAAAATACGCTTATCTGCAAAACGGCGATCGAGTTTAAGTTCCATATTTCCTGTGCCTTTGAATTCTTCGAAAATAACTTCATCCATCTTTGAGCCGGTTTCAACAAGCGCCGTTGCAAGAATGGTGAGTGATCCGCCGTTTTCAATATTACGAGCGGCACCAAAGAACTTCTTAGGTGGATAAAGCGCTGCTGAATCAACACCACCAGAGAGAATTCTTCCTGATGCTGGAGCAGCGATGTTATATGCACGGCCAAGTCGAGTAATTGAGTCAAGGAGCACGACTACGTCGTGGCCCATTTCAACCAAACGTTTTGCGCGCTCGATTGCAAGCTCAGCCACACTGGTGTGGTCATCAGCTGGGCGATCGAAGGTAGAAGCAATAACTTCACCCTTCACGCTGCGCTGCATATCTGTTACTTCTTCTGGGCGCTCATCAACGAGCACAACCATCAAGTGAACCTCAGGGTTATTTGTTGTAATCGCATTAGCAATAGCTTGCAAGACCATGGTCTTACCAGCCTTTGGAGGAGAAACGATCAAACCACGTTGTCCCTTACCAATAGGTGAAACTAAATCGATCACGCGTGTAGTCAAGATGTTTGGTTCGGTCTCCAGGCGCAAACGATCTTGCGGATAAAGAGGAACTAACTTTGCGAAGTCAACGCGATCACGCGATGCCTCTGGCTCAAGTCCATTGACTGTATCTAGACGTACGAGTGCGTTGAATTTTTCTTTACGTTCACCTTCACGTGGCTGGCGAACTTGACCTGTGATGACATCTCCCTTGCGCAGACCGTTCTTACGGATCTGTTGCAATGAAACATAAACATCGTTTGGTCCTGCTAGGTAACCTTGTGTGCGAATGAATGCATAAGAATCCAAGATGTCTAGAAGTCCTCCGACTGGAACTAATACATCATCTTCTGAAATCTGAATGTCACGCTCTTGGCGCTCACCGCGCTCACGGAAGCGGCCGCGATCCCGACGATCATTGCGACCACCGCGTCCACGGTCGCGGTCATTGCCGCCACCATTGCGCTCGTTGTAGTCACGGCGCTGTGATTCGCTGCTCTCACTACCTGAATTTGATTCTTGCTCTGGTGAATCTTGCATATCGTCACTTTCCTCATCGGAGTCTGCTTTGGCAGATGAACTCCGGTTGTTTTTCTTATTGCGTGCCTCTTGTCGCTCTTGGCGACGGGCTTCGCGTTCAGCTTTTGCTGAGTCTCTGTTTGCTGCCTGCAAATCGGCGATGGATTGAACCAAATCACCTTTACTCATCTTTGCGGCGCCTTCAATGCCTAGTGATCCAGCAACTTTCTTAAGTTCTGGAAGAAGCATTGCGGATAGTTCACCGGCAGCCTTAGCTGGGCGGTCTTCTGTGGTTGTATCGCTCATGTGTCCTTATTAATTGGGGTTATGTGTTCTTACTCGTGAATATGAGAAAGAGTCTGGTTTTGTTTTTGATTTTTAACTGCGCTTTTCGTTCTTAAGATAAAGAACTGCGCCTTTCAGACAGGTAAAAAGTAGCACAAAGGGCAGGACTACTCAACTCCCGTGCGTGAAATCTCTAGATTTTTTGCCTCAAAGCCAGCTCCCCCAGCCTTGATGATCTCCTCAAGCTCTGTGGCAGAGGCGGTGTGAAGAACAAGAACCGATGGGCCTGCTCCGCTAATAACTGCTGCAACTCCAGCCTTACGAAGTTTTTCAACAAGTGCCATCGATTTTGGAAATGCTTCTGTTCGATATGACTGATGCAAATAATCTTCTGTTGCGGTCAATAACAAGTCAGGGCGAGTAGATAGCGCAACCGTTAAGAGAGCTGTGTGAGAAGAATTCAATACTGCATCCTTATGAGGAATTGTTTCTGGAAGAAGTGCTCGCGCTTTCTTTGTTGAAAGATGTGCCTCTGGAATAAAGAGAACAGCCTTAATCTCTGGGTTCACGGGAATGCTTACAGACCGTCCTGTTTGAACACCATAAACATCTTCCATCCATGCAATTGCTGCTCCGCCATGAATGGCTGCAGCAACATTGTCAGGATGTCCTTCTAATTGTGTGGCAAGTGCCATCATCTCTTCCTCAGACATGATTTGATCTCCGCCAAGTACAAGCTCTCTTGCAAGTGCCAGGCCACCAACGATCGCAGAGGCTGATGAACCAAGTCCGCGTCCATGTGGTGTGACGTTAAGTGCGCGCAAAGCTAAACCGCGAGGCTTTTGTCCCATGAAATCAAAGCCTGCAAGCATAGATTTAATAACAAGATTGTTTTTATCTTTCTTAACTTCATCTGCGCCTTCACCTGAGACATCCACATCAAATGCAACGTCATCAAGGATTTGAGCGGCATAACGATCACGAAGATCAAGAGCTAAGCCAAATGTGTCAAAGCCAGAACCAAGATTGGCGCTCGTTGCAGGAACGCTCACTTGAGCCATGGTGGCTTTAAAGGTCAGACGATTAGCGGCCATATCGCTTCTACTTTACTTCAAACCCATAGCAGCTGCTGCTTTTTCTAGATCAACAGGAATCAAGATTGGAGCAGGTGCGCCATCTAATACCCACTGCACATCTTTGAGACCATTTCCTGTCACGGTAATAACAATCTTCTTGCCCCTAGGCAACGCTCCTTGGCTCTGCTTCTTAATCAAACCTGCAATACCAGCAGCACTCGATGGCTCAACAAATATGCCCTCTCTTGCTGCCACTAAACGATAAGCAGAGAGAATTTCATCATCGGTTACTGAATCAATCAGCCCGCCTGATTCATCACGCGCAGCAACTGCTTGCTGCCATGAAGCAGGATTTCCAATACGAATTGCTGTTGCAATGGTCTCTGGATTTGGGACTACTTCCCCGCGAACAATCGGCGCTGCTCCTGCTGCTTGAAATCCCCACATCGCAGGCTTCTTGCTACTTATGCCATCTTTTGCGTATTCGTTATAACCCATCCAATAGGCGGTGATATTTCCAGCATTACCAACAGGAAGTGCGTGAATATCTGGAGCATCTCCAAGCAAATCGACAACTTCAAATGCAGCAGTCTTCTGTCCCTGAATACGGAAAGGGTTTACTGAATTAACAAGTGCTACCGGATAGTTATCAGCAAGATCTCTTGCAAGAGTTAAGCAATCATCGAAGTTTCCATCAACTTGAAGCAGTGTTGCCCCGTGAGCAATCGCTTGAGCAAGTTTGCCCATCGCAATCTTTCCTTGAGGAACAAGAACGACAGGAGTCATTCCAGCTTTTGTTGCATAAGCAGCAGCAGATGCTGATGTATTTCCTGTTGATGCGCAGATAACAGCTTTGGCGCCTTCTTCAGCAGCTTTTGAAATCGCCATTGTCATTCCGCGATCTTTAAATGAACCGGTTGGGTTAGTGCCCTCGACTTTTAGCCAGACATCATTACCGAGCATTTCTGAAAGAACACCAGCATGAACAAGTGGCGTGCCACCTTCACGCAGGGAGATGATGGGGGTCTTTTTAGAAACAGGAAGGCGATCACGATATTCCTCGATCACACCGAGCCACTGATGAGCGCCCTTCTTTGAACCAAAGATTCCCATTAGGCAACGATTCCTTCAACGCGGATGACAGAGACAACTTTCTTAACGATATCTAGAGCGCGCAAGTCTTTCACTGTATTGGCAAGTGCATTCTCGCGAGCAACGTGGGTGAGCACCACAAGTTCAGCATCAGCCCTGCGTCGTTCTTGGCGGACAGTCATGATAGAAACATCGTTTTTCGCAAAAGTGCTTGCAACAGATGCCAAGACACCTGGCACATCGGCAACATCCATACGGATCAAATACCTAGTACGGCTTACTCCAATTGGCGCAATATCTAAATCAGCGTAATCAGTCTCTGTGGGTCCAAGTGAACCTTCATTACGGTTACGTGCAACAGCAACGAGATCTCCCAAGATTGCAGATGCAGTTGGAGTTCCTCCGGCGCCTCGGCCATAGAACATCAGATCGCCTGCCGCTTCACACTTCACAAAGACAGCGTTAAATGATTCGCGCACAGCCGCAAGTGGATGGGTACTTGGAATCATTGTTGGGTGCACACGAACAGAGATCGTCTCTTCTTTACTTCCGTGCAATTCATTTGCTTCAGCAATCGCAAGCAGCTTAATGACAAAGCCCATTGCCTTTGCAACAGCAACGTCATCTGCTGTGATCGCGCGAATTCCTTCGCAGTAGACATCTGTGTCAATAACTTGAGTATGGAAAGCAAGACCAGCCAAGATCGCAGCCTTCGCTGCGGCATCAAAGCCATCAACATCGGCTGTTGGATCTTCTTCAGCAAACCCGAGCTCTTGTGCTTCTTTGAGAGCCGAGTCAAAGCTTGCGCCTGTCTCATGCATCTTGGTCAAAATGTAATTTGTCGTTCCGTTAATAATTCCCATCACGCGCTCAACGTGGTCTCCCACAAGTGATTCAGCGAGTGGGCGCAAAATTGGAATCGCACCTGCCACCGCTGCTTCGTAGTAGAAATCAACATCTGCTTCATCTGATGCATTGAATAACTCTGCGCCATGTTTAGCAAGAAGCGCCTTGTTTGCGGTCACAACTGCTTTGCCATTCTTCATGGCAGAAAGGATTAATGTACGAGCCGGCTCAATGCCGCCCATGACTTCAATAACAAGATCAATATTTGGGTCGGTAACAATCGACTCTGCATCTGTGGTGAGAAGCTTTGCATCGATGCCATCGCGCTTGACTTTCATATCGCGCACAGCGATCTTCACTATCTCAAGTCCAACACCAGCGCGAGCTGCTAAATCTGTTTGGTTAGCAACCATAAGGCGCGCAACTTCAGCCCCTACGGTTCCAGCACCGAGCAAGCCCACGCGTAATACGCGATCCTGGCTCATCGGTTCACATCCCTAGTTTTATGGTTCCTTATAAATCTATAAGGATAAGTATCTCAAATTAATTAGATCTCCAAAGACAATAAATCTTCGGTGCTCTCTCTACGCACGATTACGCGGGTTTTGCCATCAAGGACGGCCACAACGGCAGGCCTGGTGATGTGGTTGTAGTTGCTGGCCATAGAACGGCCATAAGCACCCGTTGCTGGCACGGCCAAGATATCTCCGGGGCCAACGTCGCCAGCCAAAGAAATCTGCCTAATAACAATGTCTCCTGTTTCGCAATGCTTACCAACAATGCGGGTATTTACTTCTGCAGAAGTTGATGTGCGATTAGCAATGATCGCCATGTAGTCGGCGTCATACAGAGATGGGCGAATGTTATCTGACATTCCGCCATCCACTGATACATAACGGCGAACCTTGCCATCATCTAACGTGACATCTTTTGTTGTGCCGACTGTATAAAGAGTTGTTGTTGTTGGACCAACAATTGCTCGTCCTGGTTCAATAGAAATTCTTGGCACAGCAAGCTTTGCCGCTGCGCATTGGGCTTTAACTACCTTTGCTAAGTCAGCAAGAACGCTATGGGCATCAAGGCTTTTCTCTCCAGCAAGATAGGCAATGCCATATCCCCCACCAAGATCTAACTCAGCAAGCTCTGCGCCGCACTCATCGCGGTAGCGAGCAAGAAGACCTATAAGTTTTGTAGCAGCAATTTCAAATCCTTCACTATCAAAGATCTGTGAACCGATATGTGAGTGAATACCTGCAAGGTTTAAGGAAGCATGTTTGCGCACTTCAGTAATGGCGTTCCACGCAGCACCTGAAGCGAGTGAAAATCCAAACTTCACATCTTCATGGGCTGTTGAAATTGCCTCATGAGTGTGAGCATCTACTCCAGGAGTAATGCGCAAATAAACCTTTTGAACTTTTCCAAGTTCTTCTGCAAGCAGAGCTACTCGCTCGATCTCCTGGAATGAATCCATGACGATTGTTCCAACACCAAGTGAGATCGCAGTTTTTATTTCTTCTAATGATTTGTTATTACCGTGTAGTTCAACCTTGCTCATATCAAAGCCTGCAGCCTTTGCTACTGCTAGCTCACCACCTGAACAGACATCTAAACCCAGACCATTGCGAGCGACCCAGCGGGCAACTTCTTTACAGATAAATGATTTCGCTGCGTAATAAACAGTTCCGGCTTGGGCTTCAAATGCACTATCTAGTGCGCCTTTCCAGGCAAGTGCGCGCGCATCAAAATCTGCTTGATCAATAACAAATAAGGGAGTCCCATGTTCTTCTGCAATATCTGTAGCGATTGCTCCGCCAATATGTAATTGCCCATCACTGATAAGGCTGTGAGAGGAGAAGACCTCCGGGGCAAACTTTGTCATTCTTCTGATTCCTTATCTTTCTTGACAACTACATACGCTCTGGTGCACTTACACCAAGCAAGGCTAACGAATTGGCGATCACCTGCGCAGTTGCTTTACATAAAGTAGCGCGGGCACTTGATAGTGCCCCTGCTTTTTCTTCCCCAAGAGGCAAGACGCGGCAATCTGCATAGAAGCGGTGATAAACCCCAGCGATCTCTTCGATATAGCGCGCAACTCTGTGTGGTTCACGGAGCTCAGCAGCCCCAGCAACAATGCGAGGAAACTCTGCAAGCGCCCCGATCAACTCGCGCTCCCTTTCATGTGTCAGCAGTTCTGGATGAACATAATCTGCTCCGTAAGGGATACCTAACTCTTCAGCATTGCGCAGTACTGCGCAGATACGCGCATGGGCATATTGAACGTAATAGACAGGGTTCTCATTTGTGCGACTACGAAGTAGATCTACATCCATCACCATCGGAGTATCAGTGGGATAACGGATAAGGGTGTAGCGGGCCGCGTCAACGCCCACCTTCTCGACAAGTTCTTCAAGAGTGATGATGGTGCCGGCGCGCTTGCTGAGTTTGAGTTCTTCGCCATTTTCAATGATCTTCACCATCTGGCCGATAAGAATTTCAATGTTGTACTCGGGGTTATCTCCCGCGCATGCGGCAATCGCTTTAAGCCGGTTCACATAGCCATGGTGATCTGCACCTAACATATAGATACAGATATCAGAGCCGCGCTCACGCTTGCTTATGTAGTAAGCAGTATCTGATGCAAAGTAAGCAAATGTGCCGTCAGATTTAATCATCACGCGGTCTTTATCATCACCAAAGTCTGTTGTGCGAAGCCAGATTGCTCCCTCTTGCTCATAGACGTGTCCTTGGGCCTTGAGTGTGTCTTGGCAGTGGCCAAAGAAATTATTTTCATAAAGTGAGAGCTCAGAGAACCAGGTATCAAAGTGCGTACCAAATGTATCTAGAACTCTTTGCTGATCTTTGAGTTGCAGTGCGTAACCGGCATCGCGAAATGCACCGATACTTGTGCTTTCATCTAGCTTGAGAAAATCAGGATGTTCTTTCTTAATCTCTTGGGCTATATCACCGATGTATTCACCGTGATAACCATCTTCAGGAACGCTCTGCCCTAGGGCTGCGGCGCGAAGTGAGGCACCAAATAACTCCATCTGATTTCCGCGGTCATTAATATAAAACTCACGAGATACTTTTGCTCCGGCGGCGCTGAGAACTCGTCCTAGCGCATCTCCTACAGCTGCCCATCGCGTGTGACCAAGATGCAAGGGTCCTGTTGGGTTTGCGCTAATGAATTCAAGATTGACTGATACGCCTTTTAAGACTTCCCCGTGTCCAAACTTCGCGCCTTGCTCAAGGATCTGACTAATGACTTGTGCTTGTGAAGCACGGTCAAGAGTGATGTTGATAAACCCAGGACCTGCAATATCTAAAGCAGAGACGCTTTGCTTAATAAATGAATCGGCTTCTAGATGCTTAATAATTATTTCTGCTACTTCACGCGGATTTAGACCTGCGCTCTTTGCAAGAGCGAGCGCAATTGAGGTGGCGTAGTCACCATGATCACGGTTCTTGGGTCTTTCTAAAGTGATGGAATCTGGAAGCACTAAGCCGCTTGGAAGCGCGCCTTGTGCCACGGCAGCAGCCAGGCTGCGCATGAGCGCAGATGCGAGGTCATCTTGTATATCGGCCATTTGCGGTAAGGGTATCGGTCGTACTTCTCTATTACGTTATCTAACCGTTATAGGCAATGTCCGATTTATCACTATTTGGGATTGGGTCTATCCCTCGCCCTTGAGTTAGCCTTTCCCCACTGTTCGCATGACCGCGGTCAAAGCAGGTTTGACCACGTGCGGACTCTTTCGAAAGGTAATAAATGACAACACGTCGTTTCGCAGCAGCAGTTGCTGCAGCTTCACTCGTTGTAACAGGTTTTGTTGCAACATCTGCTCACGCAGCAGGAAAAGCACAGATCGGTGTCATCCTTCCAGACTCAGCATCTTCAGCTCGCTGGGAGACAAAGGATCGTCCACTACTTGCAGCAGCATTCAAGGCAGCTGGAATCACTTATGACATTCAAAATGCACAAGGCGACAAGGCAAAGTTTGCAACAATCGCTGACGGCATGCTTACAGAAGGTGTGAAGGTTCTCATTCTTGTTAACCTCGATTCACCATCAGCTGCAGCTGTTGAAGCTAAGGCTAAGAAGCAAGGCGTTGCAACAATTGACTATGACCGCCTAACACTTAAGGGTTCAGCTAGCTACTACGTTTCATTCGACAACGTAGGAGTAGGAAAGCTACAAGGTCAAGGAATTGTTGACTGCCTCAAGGCAAAGATGGTTAAGTCACCACGCGTTGTGTACCTCAACGGTTCACCAACAGATAACAACGCAACACTATTCAAGCAAGGTTACGCTTCTGTTGTTGGTCCATACCTAACATCAAGCAAGGGAACTCTTGTTGATGACAAGTCTGTTGCTGGTTGGGATAACACTCTCGGCGGAACAATCTTCGAACAACAGCTTACAAAGGCTGGCGGAAAGCTTGATGCAGTTGTATCAGCTAACGAAGGTCTAGGACTTGCTGCTGTTGCTGTTCTTAAGAAGAACAAGCTAAACGGTAAGGTCTGCGTATCTGGACAAGATGCAACTGCTGATGGACTTGCAGCTATCTTGACAGGTGACCTTTCAAACACTGTTTACAAGCCAATTGCAGTTGAAGCTAATGCGGCGTCATCACTTGCGATCTCATTGATCAAGGGTTCAAAGGCAGCTACAAACGGTTCAACAAACAATGGTGTGTCAAACGTACCTTCAGTACTTGGAACTCCAATTGGAATCAACAAGTCAAACGTTTCAAAGGTAATCGCAGATGGATTCCAGACTCGCGCTGACATCTGTAAGATTGCTACAGAAGCTGTATGTAAAGCTGCTGGTCTTTAATAGTTAATAACTATTAATCCAGCTACTTTATATAAGTAGTTAGTAGCCAGGCCCCGCGGGTAATCCCCTCGGGGCCTGACTCATTTATAGAGGGAATTTGTCAGCTGCCTAGCGTGATTATTTCCCTCAGCCTGGGTTAGGCTACGAGTCACAGCGTTGCCTCTCCCATTACTGGGCGTGGCCCAAATCCCTGACAGGAGTAATACGTGAGCGATCCAATTCTTTCGCTACGAGGAATAAATAAATCATTCGGCCCGGTACATGTACTTAAAGATGTTGATTTTGATGCATATGCGGGAAAGGTCACCGCACTCGTTGGTGATAACGGAGCAGGTAAGAGCACGCTTATTAAGTGCATCGCCGGTATCTATATTGCCGAAACTGGTGAAATTACCTTCGAAGGCAAGAAAGTAGATATTGATAATCCACGAGATGCAACAGCTCTTGGAATTGAAGTTGTGTATCAAGACTTAGCTCTCTGTGACAACTTAGATATTGTGCAAAATATGTTTCTTGGCCGTGAAGAGAGAACTGGAATCGTTCTCAATGAGCCAAGCATGGAGGCCCTTGCTGCAAAGACTCTTGATGGTCTTTCAGTTCGTACAGTGAAATCTATTCGCCAAGTAGTTGCATCTCTTTCTGGTGGGCAACGCCAGACAGTTGCGATTGCGCGCGCAGTACTCTGGAATAGCAAGCTGGTGATCTTAGATGAGCCAACAGCGGCTTTAGGTGTTGCTCAAACTGAGCAGGTGCTCAAGCTCGTTCGCCGACTTGCAGATAACGGTTTAGCGGTCATTCTTATTAGCCACAACCTCAATGACGTCTTTGCGGTCGCCGACTACATCGCTCCGCTCTATCTAGGAACTATGACCACGCAAGTTGAAACTAAGAATGTAACGGCAAGCCAGGTTGTTGAACTTATTACAACTGGTAAATCATCAGGAGTGGGGGCATCTAAGTGAGTCACGACCAGGAAACTATTTCAGCAGTTCAAGAGCTCAGCATGCGCTCAGTAGCAAGTGATTACATCGCGCGTGTTAAGTCTGGTGATATCGGCGCTCTGCCAGCGATCCTTGGATTACTCGCTCTTGGCATCATCTTTAAATTCTCTTCACAATACTTCTTAACTGATCGCAATCTTGCAAACCTCATTACCCAATCAGCACCCGTCATGGTGATTGCCATGGGGCTGATCTTTGTTCTATTGCTCGGTGAAATCGACCTTGCTGCCGGATTCACATCTGGTGTGTGCGGGGCATCGATGGTTCTCTTGATAAACAATCATAAGTTTCCTTGGTATGTGGCATTTATCGTGAGCATGATCGTTGGAACGGCTCTTGGTTTTGCGATGGGGCTACTTCGTGCCCGACTTGGAATTCCATCTTTCGTTGTTACCTTGTCAGCCTTCTTGGCTTTCCAGGGTGTTCTTCTGCTGATGGCAGGAGAGGGAGGAACGATTCCCCTTCAAGATCGCTTTATTGTCGCAGTTGAAAATAACAATCTCTCCCCAACGCAAAGTTGGATTTTCTATGTAGTTGCTATGGGTGCCTATATTCTTTATGGGTTGCGCCGTGTTATTCGTGGTCGTAAAGCAACTGTAAAGTTAGAGCTCTTCAAGGTTTGGTTATTGCGTAATGCAATTCTGACCGTGTTAGCAGGTGCTGCTACTTATATGCTCAATGGTCAGCGCGGGAATCCCCCACAAAGCAGCATCAAGGGAATGCCGATCGTCGTTTTGGTCCTTCTTGGTCTTTTATTTGCTGGAACATTTACCTTACAGAAGACAAAGTTTGGGCGCTATCTCTATGCCGTCGGCGGTAACGCGGAAGCAGCGCGCCGTGCTGGCATCAACGTTACTTATATCCGCACTATGGCGTTTGTGATCTGTTCAGGTTTTGCTGCGATTGCAGGAATGCTCTTCGCATCTCGCTCAAATTCGATCTCACCAACAACAGGTGGTGGAACAACACTTCTCTACGCAGTAGGCGCAGCAGTTATCGGTGGAACATCACTCTTTGGTGGCCGCGGAAAGATGCGCGACGCCGTACTTGGCGGACTTGTAGTTGCAACGATCGATAATGGAATGGGACTGCTTGGCTTTAGCTCAGGAACCCAGTACCTCGTTACCGGTGGAGTTCTTCTGCTCTCTGCTTCTGTAGACGCGATCTCTCGTAAGGGAGCTGCGGTTTAACACCTGCAAAAATTAATGAGTAAATCAAAGCGGCTGCATCCTGCATGGATTGCAGCCGTTATTACTTTCTTTACTCTTGTTGCTACCTCTGGATTTAGAGCAGCACCTTCTGTATTGATCGTGCCTCTCCAAAATTATTTTGGTTGGTCTAGAAGTGCTATCAGCTCTGCCGTATCAATCAATGTACTTGTCTATGGACTTACCGCTCCCTTTGCTGCTGCGCTCATGGAACGCTTTGGAATTCGCAGAGTAGTGATGTGTGCGCTAACAATTGTTGGAAGCGGAGCGTGGTGCACCCAATACATCTCACATCCTTGGCACTTAGCAGTTCTTTGGGGGCTCATTGTTGGCGGTGGCACAGGAGCAATGGCTCTGGTCTTTGCAGCATCAGTTGCTAATCGTTGGTTTATAAAGCGAAAGGGTTTAGTTATCGGAATTTTAACTGCGGCAAGCGCCGCAGGAAATCTCATCTTCTTGCCTGGTCTTTCATCCCTTGTCACCCGTTATGGATGGCGATCAGTATCAGTCACCGTTGGTTTATGTGCATGGGCAATGGTTCCTGCTATTTATTTCTTCCTGAAAGAAAGTCCTATGCACGCTGCTGTGAAACCTTACGGCGCTGCCGATGATTATGAGTACCCCGAAGTTGTTAGACGCAATGCTGGTAGAGAGGCAATTGACACACTTGTCGCTGCAGTAAAAGTGAAAGATTTCTGGTTGCTCTGCGGATCATTTTTTGTTTGTGGGCTATCAACAAGTGGTCTGATTGGAACACACTTTATTCCTGCTGCGATGGATCACGGAATGGTGATGGGAACGGCAGCCAGCTTGCTTGCACTCGTTGGCGTCTTTGATGTCATCGGAACAATGGGATCAGGTTGGCTTACTGACCGAGTTGATCCTGTGAAATTGCTCTTCTTCTATTACGGATTTCGCGGACTCTCACTCTTTCTTCTTCCGTCGATTCTTTTTCAGAGCGTTCATCCAACGACCTTAGTCTTCGTTATTTTCTACGGCCTAGATTGGGTCGCGACCGTTCCCCCAACAATCATTTTGTGCAGGCGTGTATTAGGCCCAGGGCGCGGAACAGTCGTCTATGGATGGGTATTTGCCTTCCATCAAATTGGTGGATCTATCGCTGCTCTTGGCGGGGCAATCATTCATGACAAGCTTGGAAACTATGCTGCAGCGTTTTATGGCGCAGGAATACTCTGTATCGTTGCATCAATTGCGGTACTACAAATTACTCGCACTGAAACAAAACAAACCGTAAGGGTTTAATTCAGGCTAGCAACACCTATCTGAGCAATACGTTAAGCCCTAACCCCCATGAGGTGTTCAAGTGCAAGTTGATTGAGTTTTTCATAACCCATACCGCGAGCGCCTGCTGATTCAACATCAAATGAAGGATCTGCAAGATCCTTCCATGTCTCACCCTTAGCAAGAGTAGGAACTTCAAGTTCTGGAATACGAGATTCCTTCATCGCATCAATCACGCGTGGATCCTTGCGGTAAGCAATCGCGCGCTCCTTAAGAAGAAGATATGTACGCATATTTGATGTTGCAGATTGCCATACGCCTGCATCATCTTCTGTGCGGGCTGGCTTGTAGTCAAAGTGCTTTGGACCTGAGTACTTGTAGTGCTCGAGGAGATCAACAAGGAAGAATGCTGACTTCACGTCGCCATGGCCAAAGACAAGGTCTTGGTCAAACTTTGGACCGTGTTGACCATTGAGATCAATGTGGAAGAGCTTTCCTTGCCATAACGCTTGGGCAATACCGTGAACGAAGTTGAGGTTAGACATCTGTTCGTGACCTACCTCAGGGTTTAAGCCCACCATCTCTGGGTGATCAAGAGTGTTAATAAATGCCATTGCGTGGCCAATAGTTGGCAAGAAGATATCGCCACGTGGCTCATTTGGCTTTGGCTCAATAGCAAACTTCATCTTGTAACCCTTATCGATCACATATTGTGAAAGTAAGTTAAATGCCTCGCGCATACGCTCATGTGCAACATAAGCATCCTTTGCAGCATCTGATTCAGAGCCTTCGCGGCCTCCCCAGCAGACATATGTCTCGGCGCCCATATCTACAGCTAAATCAAGATTGCGAATTACCTTACGAAGCGCATAGCGGCGAATATCTCGATCATTAGATGTGAACGCACCATCTTTGAAAACAGGGTGTGAGAACAAGTTCGTTGTCATCATCGGCACCTTCATGCCGGTCTCTTCAAGTGTCTTCTTAAAGCGCTGAATGATCTGCGCGCGGTCTGAATCATTGCTTCCAAATGGAATGAGATCATCATCATGGAAAGTCACGCCATATGCACCACGCTTGGCGAGTTCGTTTACTGAGCGCACAGGATCAAGAGCGCCTCGGGTTGCATCACCGAATGGGTCACGGGCCTGCCAGCCAACTGTCCATAGGCCAAATGTGAACTTATCTGCAGGTGTTGGGGTTACAGGCATGGGGTCAGGCTCACTTTCATGGAAGACCGGGGTAACCGGTGAGTTTGTGTGTGTGCCTAACCTACCTCTACCCTTACGGCTTATCTACCCGGCTTTAAACATAAGCAGGGCAGCACTCCAGCGGGAGTGGTGAAATGGCAGACACGCAAGTCTTAGGAACTTGTGTCTTCGGACGTGCGGGTTCAAGTCCCGCCTCCCGCACCAGGTATTACCTGTAATTCTTCACCCTTACATTTTTCTCAAGAGCGCGAGAGGATAAGAACATGGCTGAGAAGAACTTCCTATCATGGGTTGGTTATAAGAACGAAGATAACCAAGCATCAAACAAAGGTGGCACTGCCGCTGCTCCTACTGCAAGTGCGATGGATCGTATCCGCGAGCTTGAATCACAACTTGCTGATATGCGATCACGCCGCGACATCACAGGTTTAACACGCGAAGAGTTTGAAATCCTTGCCAGCGAAACGGCAATGACTTTAATTAAGACTGCTCAAAGCCGCGAAGCACGCGCAGTTGCAATTGCTGAAAAAGCGGTTGCCGATGCAACGCGCGCTGCAAAGCAAGCAATTGAATCTGCTGAAATGAAAGCAAAGCAAGTTCTCTCTGCTGCTGAAGGCCGCGGACGTAAATATCTTCAAGCTGCTCAGGATGAAGCCGCTGAAATCACAGGTACTGCAATGGCTGAAGCAGAGAGCCTCGTTGAAGCAAGAGAGCGTGAGGCAGCAGCACTTGCAAGTAGCGCAAGACGTGAAGCCGAGCGTTTAATTACAACTGCGACAAGTGACATTTCAGATTTCAAGTCTTGGCTTATGTCAGCAATTCAAGAGTCTGAAAGATTACATCGCATTCAAACACAATCGTTGGCATCTGCTGAAGAAGCAATTAAGCAAACACGCGGACGTCTTTCAAGTGCATTTGAAAAGCTTGCTGCTCTTGGCGCAGATATTGAAGCAAATATTGGTGAGGGCAATCGCCCTCATGCCAAAGCATTTATCCGCAAGGTGACCAAGGAAGTTCGCGGAGAAGAAGATGTTCCAGAAGTTCCTTCAAGAACTCGCGCAAAGAACTCACCTGCGAAGAAGAAGCCTGCTGCAAGAAAGAAAACTTCTAAGCGTAAGTAATGGCTCCAAAAACTTCCCGCTACATACCCTCCATTGATGGTCTTCGGGCCATTGCGGTTACCGCAGTCATCCTTTATCACTTAGGTGTGAATTGGATTCCGGGAGGATTCTTAGGTGTTGATCTTTTCTTCTGTATCAGCGGTTATGTCATTACGAGGCAATTACTTGATTCCATAGAGAGAAAAAACGGCTTAGATCTGCGAGAGTTTTATCAAGCAAGAATCCGGCGTCTTTTCCCAGCGCTTGTATTTATGCTCATTGGAACTCTATTCATTATTGCAATTGGTGCGCCAGATAGCATCAAACGATATGTGAGTGATCTGCCATATACATTAACTGGGACAGAGAATTGGCACTTGGTATCTATCCATCAAGATTATTTCGCCGCAATAGGTCGTCCTCCGCTTCTTCAACACATCTGGTCCTTAGGTGTTGAAGCGCAGTTCTATCTATTCTGGCCCTTGATTCTCCTTGTTGTTCTGCGCCGCTTTGGTAAGAAAAATGTTGCCAGAATCTCTCTAGGTATCTCAGCTCTCTCAGGGCTCGTGCTATTTCTCTACTCAATTAGCGCAGACCATGCCAGCAGTAATCGCACAAGCCATATCTACTTTGGTACTGACACTCACTCATTGGGACTATTTCTTGGAGCCGCGCTTGCTGTGAGTTGGATCCCCCAGAATTTAGGCAGCACCATTTCTGATCGTGCCCAAGATTTTGTTGATGGCATTGGCGTCTTTGGGCTTATTGGTTTACTCAGCACATTTCTATTTATTAATGAGGGAAATGCTGCTCTCTACCAAATAGCTTTCCCACTAGCAGCAATCTTTGGATGCGCCACAATCACTTCACTGGTTCACCCAGCATCTAGATTCGCTCCTCTGATTGGCTCAAGACCTCTTCTATGGATCGGTGAGCGTTCCTATGGAATCTACCTTTGGCATTGGGTGATCTTCCAAATTAGTAGACCATCAGAGGACTTAGCGGGAGCAACCTGGGCAATTAATTGCGCAAGGATTCTGATTGTTATTGCACTTGCTGATATTTCACTTCGTTGGATTGAAATACCCATTAGACGCGGAAAGCTTGCCGATTGGCTACGCGGGATGAAGTATCGAACGTTGGCAACCCAGAAGCGTCAAAAAATTCTTATCCTCGCGTCTGTTTTTGTTATTACCCTTGCTTCATCAGGAGCTGCTTGGTCTGCATGGGTGCAAAATGATTCGATCATAAAGAAAAACGCTGCGCTAGCAAATGAACAGCCTCCTCCCGTGCCAACACTGTCTGCAGATAACAGAGGCAAAATTGGACTCTGGGTCACGGGTGATTCAATTATTTTGGGAACACATGAAAAACTTGCAGCTAAATACCCTGTCGCTTTGGTCAATGCACGCGTTGGAAGACAAATTGGTGAACTCATTCAAGTAGTTGAGCAAGATGGCGCGAGTTTGCAAAAGGATCCGGTCGTCTTTGATTTAGGAAATAACAACCACCTCACAATTGAGGATACTCAAAAACTATTTGCTCTCTTTAAAAACCAACCGAAGATCATCGTTGTTAATGCGGCGGTCCCCCGTGGTTGGCGCAATGACAACAACAGAATCATTCGCCAAGTTGCTTCACAGTACTCTCAAGCAACAGTTGTCGACTGGGCAAGCATCTCTCAAGGCCACCCTGAGTACTTTGCGCCAGATGGAATCCACCTCAATGATGTTGGCGGAAATGTTTATGTGGGAGCAATTAGTGAAGCTTTAGGTAATTCAATCCAGCAACTTGCAACAAAATAATTCCAACAAAAAAGCCCCTCAAATTCTGAGGGGCTTTTTTAATTTCTATTTACTTATATTGACCTGGAAGACCAAATGCATTCTTTCCAAGTACTGTGGTTCCAACTGCTGTTGATCCATCGCCATAAACTGCTGAAACCTTAAATGATGTCCAACCTGCGCTGTCACCCTTTGTGATGTTCAGTGAAAGCTGGCTAGCAGGAACTGTCGCAAGCATGGCGTATGCAGCACCATCTGTTGATGCTTCAACGTTATAACTTGTTAGTCCTGTTGCTGTTGCTGGTGCCTTCCAAAGAATTGTTGCACCAGTTGCTGTTGCGTGAGCAACGATTGCCTCTGGGCCAGAACCTGCAGGAGCATTGGTAGTTGACGCAGATGAAGTTGCAGGAGCCGCTGTTGTTGCTGAAGTTGTATTAGCCGGAGCAGCAGAAGTTGCAGGAGTTGTTGATGTGCTTGTTGAAGATGAGTTGTTGTTACGAGCAACAACAATAATCGCAAGCAATACAACCGCTGCAATGACAGCTATTACAACTCGCGATGATGAGCGCTGCGCATTTGTGCTGCCAGCTTTAGCTGAAGAAGATTTTGGTGGAGTTGCTGCTGCTACAGAACGTGGAAGTGATGGTGAAGAAGATGAAGGACCACCTGAAAGTGGGACATCTGGAATAACAATGCGGGCCGCTGAACGCTTAGCGACTTTCTTTGAAGAACGTTTTGCGGTCTTTTTGACGGCGCGCTTTGCGGTCTTCTTCACTGCACGCTTAGCGGTCTTCTTCACTGCACGCTTAGCGGTCTTCTTGACTGCAGCCTTTTTTGCGGTCTTTTTGACGGCGCGCTTTGCAGAAGTCTTCTTAGCTGCTGACTTCTTTGCGGTTTTTTTAGCGGTTTTCTTTACTGCCACTTTATCTCCCCTTGGTGAATTGATTATTGAAAATCAGTTAATGCTTAGACGCAAACTACTGAATAAATAGTACCCCAGATGATGGGTGGGTGAAGAGGGGCTCGGCCAAAATGACTAAAGCAGCGCAAGCAAATCTGGCGTAATCGCGCGCAGAGCCTTACCTCGGTGGCTGATTTCATCTTTTTCATGCGCTGGCATCTGCGCTGTTGTACGCGACTCTCCAAGTGGTTGAAAAATTGGATCATAGCCAAAACCATGTGTCCCCCGTGGCGCCGCCATGATCTCACCCGCTATTTCACCTTCGCGCGTAACTTCATGACCAAAATTTTTATGCCCTTCTGGAAAGACTAAAGCGACAACACATACGAATCTGCCTCTTCTATCTGAACCGCCCTTTGTTTCTAGATCTTTTAAAACTTTTTCAAGATTTGCTTTGTCATCACCATGTACTCCTGCCCATCTTGCAGAGTAAATTCCTGGCTTTCCATCGAGAGCATCAACGCATAATCCGCTGTCATCTGCCAAAGCAGGAAGTTTTGTAAATGTACTCACTGCTCGTGCTTTGAGCAAAGCATTCTCAGCAAAAGTACTCCCAGTCTCTTCCACATCGGGCATATCTGGAAACTCTGCAAGTCCAAGTACCTGCACATCGATATGCGCAGCATTGAGCATGCGCTCTAGTTCTTCTACTTTTCCCAAATTGCGGGTAGCGAGAACAACTTTCTTCATACTTATTTTGCTAGTGCTGCTTTTTGCAAGGCAGAAAGCTCGGCACATCCTGCAACTCCAAGGTCAAGTAATTGATTGAGTAGCGCGCGATCAAAAGGCACGCCCTCTGCAGTTCCTTGAACTTCAACAAAGCTTCCATTACCGGTGCAAACAATGTTCATATCTGTATCTGCATCGACATCTTCAACATATGCAAGATCAAGCATGGGAACGCCTTTAATAATTCCCACACTTACTGCAGAGACTGAATCACGCAGAGGCTGTCTATCTTTTAATATATGACCTTCACCCTTTGCCCAATTGATTGCATCAGTAAGTGCAACATAAGCACCAGTAATCGCAGCAGTACGTGTTCCGCCATCTGCTTGAAGTACATCGCAGTCAAGAACAATCGTGTTCTCACCAAGTGCTTTGGTATCTACAATTGCCCTAAGTGAACGGCCGATAAGCCGCGAGATTTCTTGAGTACGCCCACCAAGTTTTCCTTTGACACTCTCTCTGTCGCTACGAGTATGAGTTGAACGAGGCAACATTGCATATTCACTTGTTACCCATCCTTCACCCTTTCCAACGAGCCACCTAGGAACACCTGGAGTGAAAGATGCCACACATAAAACTTTGGTATTACCAAACTCAACCAAGACAGAGCCTTCGGCATTCTTGAGCCAATTGCGGGTAAAAGTAATCGGGCGAAGCTGATCTGCTTTACGACCATCTACACGTGAACTCATTGACTCTCCCTCAGTGATTTATATTGAAGATGAAACGTTGCTGACTTCTGGACCAAGAAATCTTGATGCTAATTTGCTAAAACTTGCAGTGTCTCCGGTAGCAACAAACTTATGCGTCGGCTTTCCACTGGTATTGAGCATGTCATTTTCGACTAACGCCCTATAAAGATCTTTAGCAGTTTCTTCAGCGCTAGAAACCAATGTCACGCCATCTCCCATGACATAAGAGATAACTCCTGTCAGTAGTGGGTAATGCGTGCATCCCAGAACCAAGGTATCAACACCTGCGTCTTGCAACGGCTTTAAATATTCACGGGCAAGTGAGGTGATTGCAGCTCCTGAAGTCTCACCGCGTTCAACAAACTCTACAAATTTTGGACAGGCAGCAGATGTGATCTCTAACTGAGGCGCGGCAGCAAAAGTGTCCAGATATGCACCTGAATCAATGGTCGCGTTTGTTCCTATAACTCCAACTTTGCCACTTTTAGTCGCTGCAACAGCGCGTCTAACTGCAGGTTGAATAACTTCAATAACTGGAATTTCATATCGCTCGCGCGCATCACGCAACATCGCGCTACTTGCTGTGTTACAAGCAATCACAATTGCTTTAACGCCAGATGCAATGAGCTGATCCATAATCTCTAATGCAAATGCTCTTACTTCAGCTAATGGACGAGGTCCATATGGCCCGCGAGCAGTATCTCCAACATAAAGAATAGATTCACCAGGTAGTTGATCAATAATTGCTCTTGCAACGGTCAGGCCACCGACGCCAGAATCAAAGATTCCAATGGGCGCAATAGGACTCGGTTTGGCTGGGCTCACCCGCTAAGTCTATCGGGCATTATTTAGCGCTTTTAATCACACTAGGCGAGCATCACATCAAGCAGATTGCTCTGCAGCCATCCCAGCCAAAAGTAGACGGCATATAAAGGTTTTTGAGGGTCGCTTTCAGGCAGAGCTTCAAATTTCTCAAAGCTAGATTCATCCACCTCAAGTCGCACAGAAAGTGCAATACGTAAATCGTTTATAACAGCAAGCCATGTATCACTATCAAGGTCTTCTATGACTCCAGGACTATTGCTGTCCACAATTACCGCTAGCGCCTGTCTTGCTCTGCGCAAGGTGAGATTCTTTTTACTACGCATTGCTGGTTCAGTAAATCTTCTAAAATCAGCAGCAGATTCAGGATCGGCATAAGCATTAGGAAGTAAGCGAAGCAGAACTGGATCATCCGGTGTCGCTACTTCGTCCGGCGCGGGTTTAAGTTGGTGCATCAGTTGGGCAAAGGGATCACTCTCATCGTAATGATGAGGGATATCAATGACTCCAAGTAGTTCAAGAAGCTGTTCGACAAGATTAATTAATATATGAGCTTCATCGACTGTTAGGTCAAGATAATATTTATCTTCTTCGCGAGTAAATTCAGACATGAGAGATTTTCATACCTTGTCATCGCGCTGCAAGGTTGCCCAGAGTCCATGCTCGTGTAGCCGCTGCACGTCCCATTCCATCTCTTCTCTACTACCTGATGAAACCACTGCCCGGCCGTCATTATGGACTTGCATCATAAGTTCATGTGCTTTTTCTTTTGAGAACCCAAAGAGCTTAATAAATACGTGAACGACATATGTCATCATGTTAACTGGATCATCCCAAACGATTGTTACCCATGGCTTATCGACAAGTTGGGATATGTGAAGATTGGATTCACTTTCAACATCAATAAGTGTGTCGGTGCTCATCGTGTAACTACTGTAACAAAAGGAGAGGTACTTAAGATATAGCTTGCATCCTCCGGTGTGCTGACTTGGTATGTGTAGAAACCAGGAAAAGTGTTATTTAGTACAAATGAGAAATTGCCGTTTGTATCGGTCGTTGTAGTCATAGGGGTTAGATGTGGATTGGCAGCAGAAACAATTCCAAGGTTTACAGTGATTCCAGCTACCTTCGGTTGGATCTGTCCAGTAACTGTGTATGCCACTCCGCTCTTTATAGATGAGGGAGGAGACCAAGAGATCACGCGCGCAACTTTGACAGCAAGTGATGTTGTGTCGCCTTCAAGCCGTGTCCATGTTCCATCCATGATCATGCGGGTAGTGACGTTGCTGCCCCATAAAACAGGAACTGTAAATGTTCCATCGGCCGCTGTTATTCCATCAAAAATATTTGTCCATACTCCATTTACTCCAAGTACTTGTAGGTGTGCTGGGGCACCTGCAATAGGTGATTTATCTGGCAAAGTAAAAGTGCCGGTAATGGTCGTTGGTGTCCCTAAGGTAATACCAGTTGTACTTAAGGTTGCATCAACATTAAGTCCTGCAACTACTTGATCAGGTGCTATCGATGCTGCAACTGTTCGAATTGCGGTAAATGCAAGTGGGTCTTCCATTCCAAGAGTCCACTCAGAAATACCTGCAAGCCTGTAGGTATTTATGAGATTTGCACGCAAAGTAAATGACTGTTGATCTTGATACCAGACAGTTCGAGTTGCTGTGCAGGTTGTTAGAGATCCATTTGCTGCAGTTCCGTTATAAGTCTTTTGATAGGTAAATGTTGATTCTGCGTATTGCGGGTTAAAAGTTGGGCTCGCGCCATATGCAGCGGCAAGAGCTGTGGCATCGTGCATCGCAAATACTGCAGAGACTCCTTTTGCAACTGTCTTTGCATAGTTCACAGGAAGTGTTGGACATACTCCGCTGACACTTGTCACCCAATCACGGCCATAACCAGGAATGCCAACATAAACTTTTGATGCAGGTATGACAGAGACTGCATATGTGATTGCTCGTGTTGCCCAGTCAAGTGGACCAATTGGTCCGGGGGATGTTGTTGAGAAGTCATAGGCCATGATGTGCAGTTGATCAATCATGGAGGCGACTTGCGGCCATGCATATTGGTAATAACCTTTTTTACCTGATGCTGGGTCAAAAGAAACTGGAGTTGTAATAGAAAGTAATTTTCCTTGGGCGTGTAGAGCGGTAGAAAGATCTTGAATAAATTGAACCCACCGAACTTGTGTGGTGGGCCATGTGGTGAGCGGATCAACGAAGGCAAAAGATTCAAAATCTAAATCAATACCATCAAATTTATTGCTCATGACTAAATTCACAATTGTGCTAACAATGCTTGCTCTGGAGCTTGGATCTGCAAGTAGATTAGATAAAACTAATGGTGTTGGTTTACCGGTTACTGCATTTGTATTTGTTCCATCGGTAATTGTGGGCAATATTTTATATCCTGCGCTTTGTAGTTGTGCGATAGGACCAGCCATAGGAACACTAGGGTTTGCTGGGGTGTAGAGATCGGTAATGGTGTTCTGGTTTTTAAGTGTGTACCAAAATGGTGAGACTTCGCTGATTAAATCCGCATTGCTCATGGCAGAGGGAAGTGAGGTCTTCATTGAATAATAAGGAATCCATCCAGAAAGAATTTTTCTTGGAGGGTTACCTGCTTGGGCAAGAGAACTTGAAATAAATAATGAAAATATTGTGGCAAATACTGTGATGTAAATCCGCCGCTTTTTCATCACTCTTTCTTTAACCTGCTATATATCTCTTTGCACGTAGGGCAGATGGGAAACTTTTCAGGGTCGCGAGTTGGAACCCATTTTTTGCCACACAGCGCCCTGACTGGTTTGCCAGTCACCATAGCTTCGGTGATCTTTTCCTTCTTCACATAGTGTGAAAAACGTTCATGATCGCCCTCATCTGTTGGCGATAAGCGCTCTTCTTCCAGCACATCAACCCCGCCATTATCGCCAAAGGGGTTACTAAAGGGGTTTTTCACGTTCACAATCTTATCGCGTACGATTGCGTAATGAAGGATCTACTACGCACCGCTGACTTAAGTCGCGCTGATGTCGAGCTACTTTTAGATACCGCCGCAGATTTCGCTGCAAAACCTTTCAGTGCAAATACCGCTCTAGCAAATCGCACTGTTGCCATATACATGACAAAGCCTTCAACACGTACACGCTTAGCATCAGAAACTGCTGTCGCTCATCTTGGTGGAACTCCAATCTTCTTGCGCGCAGATGAACTACAAATTGGTCGCGGTGAAACAATCGCTGACACAGCCCGCGTCATTAGTGGTTTTGCATCCGCGCTGCTTGTGCGCACATTTGCTCAATCTGATGTTGATGAGCTCGGGAAGTATTCAACTATTCCAGTAATCAATGGACTAACAGATGAGGACCACCCAACACAAGTACTTGCTGACTGGGCAACGATCCGTGAAGTTTTCGGCAAAGATATTGCAGGACGCAAGTTCACATACCTTGGTGATGGAAACAATATGGCGCATGCTTGGCTCACTATGGGAGCAATCATGGGCGCACATATTGTTGTTGCAACGCCAGGAGGCGCTTATGCACCATCTGAAGATGCAGTTGCGAAGGCTGAGAAGATTGCGAAAAGTTCAGGGGCGAAGATAGAGATCCTTACCGATCCAGAATCTGCCGCACAAGATGCCAGCGTTCTTTATACAGATGTATGGATGTCTATGGGAGATGCTGAAAGTGAACGTGCAAGCAAACTTAAAGCGCTCTCAGCATTTGCAGTAACACCGCGGCTTATGGAATTAGCAGCATCAGATGGAATCTTTATGCATTGTCTACCGGCACACCGCGAGGAAGAAGTTTCTACAGATGTGATTGATGGGCCACGTTCTCATATTTGGCGTCAGGCCTACCACCGCCGTACAACCATTCAGGCAGCGCTCTACCATTTAGTACGTGGGGATCTGGGCGGGAACTAATACATCTAAGTATTCCCTCAGCATTTATTTCACCTTCCATATGACGTAAGGCACAAATACCTATAGATTGCCTCCATGAAGTTAGCCGTCCCAAAGGAAGTCAGACCAGGGGAAAAGCGAGTCGCTTTAGTCCCAGACATCATTGCAAAACTTACTAAAGCTGGTTTGGAAGTTGTTATTGAATCTGGCGCTGGCTTAACAGCTGAATTTTCAGATGATCAATATGCCCAAGCAGGCGCAAAAGTTCAATCAGGTGACGTTATTAAAGATGCAGACATCATTGCCAGTGTGCAACCACTCACTCCTGATGCAATGAAGAGCCTTAAAAAGGGCGCAATAACCATCTCATTTTTATCTCCAACTACTGCAGTTGACTCTATTGAAGCTGCTGCCGGCGCCGGAGTGACAGCTATTTCACTTGAATTAGTACCTCGTATTTCACGCGCACAATCTATGGATGCGCTCACTTCCCAAGCGCTATGCGCTGGATATAAAGCAGCACTAGTTGCAGCTGAACTTTCTCCTCGCTTCTTCCCGCTTCTTATGACAGCAGCAGGAACTGTTACACCTGCCAATGTTGTCGTTCTTGGCGCAGGTGTTGCAGGGCTCCAAGCGATTGCAACAGCAAAGCGCCTAGGCGCAGTTGTCAGCGCTTATGACGTGCGCCCAGCATCTGCTGATGAAGTGAAATCCATGGGAGCAAAATTCATTACTTTAGAACTTGAAGCACTTGAAGGTAGCGGTGGATATGCCCGCGAAATGACAGAAGACCGCGCAGCAAAGCAGCGTGAACTTCTTACTCCTTATATTGCAGCAGCAAACGTGTTGATCACTACTGCGGCAGTTCCGGGTAGACCTGCTCCTCGCCTTGTTACAGCTCAAATGATTTCAACTATGGCGCCGGGTTCAGTTGTTGTTGATCTTGCCTCTGAAACAGGCGGAAACGTCGAAGGAACAAAGCCTGGTGAGATTGTTACAACATCTAACGGTGTTCGTATGTGGGGCGGAAAAGATGTCCCAAGCCAATTGGCTTTCCACGCATCAATGCTCTTTTCGCGTAACGTAGTAAATCTCTTGATGCTCATGAATAAAGAAGGTGTTGTTACACCTGATTTCACAGATGAAATTATTGACGCAGCTACTCTCACATATGGCGGAGCTAAGCGCACACCAGAACTAGCGAAGAAGTAAGGGAAAGATCATGAGCAACGGTTTAGCACTTCTTTCGATCTTCGTTCTTTCAGTCTTTATTGGGTTTGAGGTTGTTTCAAAGGTCTCAACCACTCTTCACACTCCCCTGATGTCAGGTGCAAACGCTATTCACGGAATTATCTTGGTGGGAGCAATTACCGTGGCGGATCGGGCAGCAAATAACCTTCAACTTATTTTGGCGATCATCGCTGTAGTTCTTGCCACTATCAATATGGTCGGCGGATTTGTTGTTACCGATCGCATGCTTGAGATGTTTAAAGGCAAGCCTCGCGCCGCTAAGTCAGAGGCAGGTGATTCCAAGTGAGCCGCAATCTTTATGACGTTCTAGGTCTTTTTGTTTCAGTCTGCTTCATTATGGCTCTTAAGGGACTTTCATCTCCTAAGTCAGCACGCCGAGGCAATCTCATTGGTGCATTTGGAGCGACTGTCGCAACTGTGCTGGTTTTCTTTGAGCCAGGCTCATCGCATCACCATATAGCTCTTATTCTTGGCGCGGTTCTCTTTGGTGTTGTTGTGGGCGTACCTGCTGCTCGTAAGATTCAAATGACGCAGATGCCACAGCTCGTTGCACTATTTAATGGAGTAGGTGGCGGAGCTGCTGCTCTTGTTGCGATCGTTGAATATCTCAAGCTTGGATCAACTGCCAGTACTCCAGATGTCGTTGCAACTGTCTTTACAGTAATTGTTGGTTGTGTTTCATTTTCTGGCTCAATCATTACATTCTTAAAGCTCCAGGAGCTCATGACAACTCGTCCTGTTGTTTTTCCTGGAGGACGTTTTGTTATCGCAGGAACTTTAGTTGGAGTTCTAGGCACTGCCGGTTGGGTTATTAACTCACTGGGCACAGCCCCTCTTCTGATTATGGGAGCACTTGCACTTGCCTTTGGCGTGCTCTTTGTTCTGCCAGTTGGCGGAGCAGATGTGCCAATCGTTATCTCATTATTAAATGCATTTACCGGTCTCACTGTTGCTGCAAGTGGTTATGTATTGCAGGCAACTTTGCTGATCGTTGCAGGAACACTTGTCGGAGCATCAGGAACAATCTTGACTCGCCTCATGGCTACTGCGATGGGCCGCTCACTCTTTGGAACACTCTTTGGTGCCTTTACCGCTAAACCTCAGGCAATAAGTGAGGCCGGAGAAGCTCGCCCGGTGAAATCTGGCTCTGCTGAAGATGTTGCCATTCTTCTTAACTATGCCCAGCGCGTTGTTATCGTTCCTGGATTTGGATTAGCTGTTGCTCAAGCACAACATACTGTGCGCGAAATGGCAGATCTGCTCACATCTAAAGGTATTGAAGTTGCTTACGGAATTCACCCTGTTGCAGGCCGTATGCCAGGACATATGAATGTGCTTCTTGCTGAAGCAAATGTTCCTTATGAGCAACTTGTCGAGATGGAAGAAATTAACCCAACATTCCCACAAACCGATGTTGTCTTAGTTGTTGGAGCAAATGACGTTGTTAACCCTGCGGCAAAAACAACACCAGGATGTCCTATTTATGGAATGCCTATTTTGGATGTTGCTCAAGCGGGAAATGTCATCTTCCTTAAGCGTTCAATGCGCCCTGGCTTTGCAGGTATTGAAAATGAGCTTCTCTATGATGCAAAGACCACCTTGCTCTTTGGAGATGCTAAAGAATCACTCACAAAAGTCGTGAGCGCACTAAAAAATCTGTAGGTGGCAGATCTCAAGGCTTTAGGTAGAGTTGGCTGATGCCGGAGAAGCGACCGCCTTTTTTTAGAGAATTCCAAGAGCGTGTCTTGATAGCCGCAGTCTCAATTCTTGCGGTACTTGCTGCATTTGAAGTTGGACAGCTCTATAACCAGCATAAGCATCCACAATCGCTAGTTGATCAAGCAATCACCCGCGTTACATCAGGTGATCCCCGCTCCCCTCAAGTCGGTGTTCTTAATCAAGCCGCGATTGAAGCAATTTTGAAAGCAACTGGGGACAGGTGGTCAAACTATTTCCCAATAACAACTGCTTCGGCGTTTGATCAATCACTTGAAGGCCAATACAGCGGAGTTGGAATTTGGCTTCGAAAGTCAGAATCAGGATTACTTGAAGTATCAAGTGTTCAGCCAAAATCTCCTGCAGCAAATGCCAAGGTGCAAGTACTTGATAGATTAACTAACGTAGATGGCGTTGATGTCAGCGGTGACTCAGTTTCTAATGCAATTGCATCCCTGCGAGGAGTAGCTGGATCATCTGTTACTTTAGATTTTGTTAGAAATAAGATTAGATACAGAGTTCTGGTAACTCGCTCAAATGTTCTTACCGGCGATGTCACGGCTGTGGCTTTGGGTAAAAACATTATTGACATTCAACTTTCGGCAATATCAATGCATACCGCAGATGATGTTGCTCAGGTCTTGGCAAAGTATCCCCACAGTAAAGGTGTTGTACTTGATCTCCGAGATAACCCTGGCGGAATTTTAAGCCAGGCAGTTTCAATCGCATCCTTATTCCTACCCAAAGGAACCGTCGTTTCTTATGATCCAAAAGATGGAGCAGAACAAATTTTGCAATCTACAAATCTCAGCCCAGATCCTGCTCCTCTTGTTGTTTTAATCAATAAAGGGACGGCAAGTTCTGCGGAAATAATTGCTGGTGCTCTCCAAGATCGAAATAGAGCAGTCATCATTGGATCTCCAAGCTATGGGAAGGGAACGGTCCAAGAGATCACAACCCTCAGCGATGGTTCGCAACTTGAAATCACTGTTGCAAATTACAAACTCCCATCTGGTCGCACGATTGACCGAAAAGGAATTACGCCAGATTTACAGGCAAGTGATCCAGGTGAAATTGCGAAAGCAGTATCAATTCTCGCTGGATTAGCGGCAGGAAGTAAGTAGCACCCCTGTACCCTTAAGCAATTAGGAATCTACATCTGGGGGTGATGAAATGGTGAAAGAAATTGGGCGAAAGCTCATTGCGCAGAATAAGACTGCCCGTCATGACTATTTCATCGAAGATGTATGGGAATGTGGAATTGTTTTAACTGGGACCGAAGTTAAATCACTTCGTGCTGGCCGCGCCTCACTTATTGATGGCTTTGCCATGATGAATCACGGTGAGCTTTGGCTAAGCAACGTCCATATCCCTGAATACACCGAAGGTACCTGGAATAACCACACTCCAAGGCGTGATCGAAAACTTTTGATGCATAAAAAAGAGATCAATAAGATCGCTGGAATTATTAAACAAGGAGGCTTAACCCTTGTTCCTCTCTCTCTCTACTTTAAAGATGGAAAAGCGAAGATCGAATTAGCACTTGCCAAGGGTAAGAAGGCCCACGATAAGCGTCAGAGTTTGAAAGAGAAGGAAGCGAATCGAGAGATGACGCGCGAGCTATCGCGCCGAACATCTGGAAAAGCAGGCTAGTTTCACGAGTGATTAACGCTTTCATGTAATTTAAATTACAATGAGCACGCAACCTAACCCATGGGGGTGAACGGTCTCGACTTTAGATGTTGGGGCAGAGGAAGCGGGCCGAGGAAGCCGGGATGATCTCGTTAACCAATAACCCTGGCAAAACTATAAGCGCCAGTACAACTGCCGCTGATTTCTCACTCGCTGCTTAAGCGATAGAAATCCGTTAGACCGAGTGCGCCTTCGACTCGGAACCTAGCGTCGCTAGAGGGCTTACCTAGATGCAATGTTGCAGGTGCATTCGGGGAAATTAACTGCAAATGAGTTCGTTGACTACATGTTCGCGTGAGAGTCAGGACTGAGAAGACGTATAGCGGACTACGCCCGTAGAAGCTCTGTGTCAGTACTAGAGGACCCGGGTTCGATTCCCGGCACCTCCACGAAGAGGCGAGCGGAGAGTTAAATCTCTCTCCGCTCGCCCTTGTATTTTCCTATTTTTTTTGACTGTGACTTTTTCACTCACCCATCGCTACCAAAGTGGTTTTACTTTTGCTCGCAGATCGGATCAACCGTCGAGCTCAAGCGTCCGACAACTATTATCGGCTGATAACTACTTTGAGAGCCTTGGTTTCCGCGGCTCGTCCGAAGGTGTCGTAGGCCTCCATGAACTGATCGAATGTGAATCGATGGGTCACCATTTTGGCTGCTGGCAACTTCTTACTTTCGACCAATTTCAGCAGCATCGGCGTTGTATTTGTATTGACGAGTCCCATGCTGATGAAGATGTTCTGAATCCAGAGATTCTCAATGTGTAGTGGAACTTCCTTGCCATGTACTCCGACGTTTGCCACGTGGCCACCAGGTCGTACGATCTCGGTTGCCATAGTGAATGTATCTGGTACTCCTACTGCCTCGACTGCGACATCCACTCCTGCTCCGTCAGTGAGAGCCATTACCTGCTCTTTCCAATTGGAGTCACCAGAGTTAACAGTGTCGGTTGCGCCAAACTCACGGGATTTCGCCAAGCGGTTGGCATCTAGGTCAATGGCAATGATGCGCGCTGCTCCGTAGAGACTTGCTGTTGCGATTACGGAGAGACCAATTGGACCTGAGCCGACGACAGCAACAACATCTCCAGGCTTGACCGAGCCATACTGAACTCCGATTTCAAAGCCGGTTGGGAAGATATCGGAGAGCATGACACCTTCTTCATCTGAAACGCTTACAGGGAGTTTATATAGTGAGTTTTCAGCATAAGGCACGCGTACATACTCAGCTTGGGTTCCATCAATAAGATGGCCAAAGACCCACCCAATTCCAGAGACACCCTCGTCGCCCAAGCAGTGCGAATAGAGACCCATTTTGCAATTTGCACACGAACCGCATGACTTGATGCACGAGATAAGTACTCGATCGCCAACCTTCAAGTTGGTTACAGAAGATCCGACTTCAGTAATTTTTCCAACACCCTCATGGCCCAAAATTCGACCGACTGTTACTGCAGGGACGTCACCTTTAAGAATATGTAAATCAGTTCCACAAATAGTGGTTGCATCCAAGCGAACGATTACATCGGTTGGATTTTGAATTTTAGGATTTGGGACTTCCGTCCAACTCTTTTTTCCGGGTCCACCGTAAACAAGTGCTTTCACTTTAGGTACTGCCCTTCACTGAATTCGCAAAAAGATTTTGCAACTTCATAATGCGCTTCTTCGTGAAGGAAGTAAATGATTAGTTAATCAATCGTAAGGTGATTTCGCAGACACAGCGGGTTCTCGGTTTTTGGCAGTGCAGTAAAAGATTTCTAGCTTCCTAGCGTCTGCTATGGGAATATGTGATCCAGGAGACGCTCGTGGGCACTGAATAAAATAATGAAGAAAATAACGTCTGCGTTTTGTGAGGTAAGAGACATGGATCCGTGGGAGGGAGAAATTTCTTAGTAAAGAGAATTTCCCCACCGAGGAGTGCACCTCCTGAGCCAAAGCGCAAAGATCGAGCCAATGCGCTTTGATTGAAACCGATTCGCTCCTCAGTGAGAGTTGATCCCTATAACCACAGACATTCTCCGAGGTGCAAAATAACGCTCAGGCAATTGCCTAGCTTTGCTTCCGGAGAAGGTCCCTAATTTCGCGGAGCAGAACGAGATCTTCCGGTTCCGGGGCTGGAGCGGCGTTCGTTTCAGCATGTCGGCGGTGTGCGTTGATGCGATTGATCGGGACAACGATCATGAAGTAGAGCGTGGCAGCAATAATGAGGAAGTTGATGATTGCGTTTATAAAGGCCGCCCAATCAAAGGCGACTCCATGAATGATGAATGCACCACCGTGGATTCCACCCCCACCAAAGACCTGAATTAGAGGTTGGATAAATGACTTGGTGAGTTGTGTGACGATTCCCGTAAATGCTGCACCGACGACAACCGCGATTGCTAGGTCGATGACATTTCCACGCAGAATAAATTCCTTAAAACCTTTTAACATCTTCTACTCCTTGGATTTGCAGGCTGGTAGCCATACCTTAACTGAGTAGTACAAAGATTTGGTCAGAAGGCCTCGTCGTGGTTTTGATTCTGTTATATGGGTGAAGAGAGACCCGATTCAAGAGCCCTTTAAATGCCTCTAAATATGGGTCGATTCGAATCCGATTCAAGAGCTCGTCAAACGCAGTCAATCGAATTTTGCCGCCGAGACTTTGTTGATGCGAATAGCCAGATTTAGGTCATGCCACTTCGTTGATTGAGCGGGCGGTCACTTTAAAGGTATTTCCTTCTGGAGACTTCCATTCGCAGGAGCCATCTTCAAAGGAAGTTAACCTCCAACCTCCGTGAGTCTTCATACGATGATGTCGGCGACAAAGCAAACCAAGATTCTCTCTTGAAGTACTTCCACCCTCCTCCCAGGGAATTGCATGATCGATATCGCAAACCCGGGCGGGCTGTCGGCAACCTGGGAAACGGCACCTTCGATCACGAGCAACGATGAAGTCGACAAGCGGTTGAGGAGGTTGGTAGGTGAGCCGGCCATAATCCAGAAGGTTTCCCGTGACGGGATCGGTGATAAATCTGCGCCATTTGGCATCTGATGCCAGCAACCTTGCCGCCGAGGCTGGAATTTCCCCATATC
>Ga0118677_10002626_pt1 | contig 35729 bp, 30 predicted proteins | sample AliMusrvi5mmetaG_FD_86154 | JGI IMG/M metagenome (GOLD analysis project Ga0118677, IMG submission 86154)
CGGCCGGAAGGGCTGCCCAAGCCGTCCGACTTCCAACTCGTCGAGACAGCGGTACCGGAACTCACCGGAGGGCAGTTTCTGGTGAAAACCAACTACTTGTCGGTGGGTCCCTACATGCGGGGCCGCATCAGCGAGGCCAAGAGCTACGCCGAGCCGGTCCAGATCGGCCAGGTGATGGTGGGCGGCACGGTGGGCACGGTCGTGGGCTACTGGGGCTGGCAGGGGTACGCCATCTCGGACGGCCAGGGCATCGAGCAGTTCGACACCTCGCTGGCCCCCATGTCCACGGCGCTGGAATAGTGGAACCCCAGCGGCGACGGAAAGCAACGGTGAGTTCGACATCCTCGAAACACGGCATAATATACGCGATCACCGCCTACGGCTCCTGGGGCCTCTTCCCCCTATACTTCAAGGCCGTGGCCGGCGTGGCTCCGGTGGAAGTTCTCGCCCATCGGGCACTGTGGTCGTTCGCCGTGCTCGCCGTCATGGTGGCCTTCCTGGGGCGGTGGACGGAACTGGGGCGGGAACTGCGGAGCGGCAAGCTGCTGGCCATGCTGGCGTTAAGCACGCTGTTAATCGCCGTCAACTGGCTGCTGTTCATCTACGCGGTCGTCAGCGGTCAGGTGCTCCAGGCCAGCCTGGGCTACTTCATCAACCCGCTCGTCAACGTACTCCTAGGCGTGGTGTTCCTCCGCGAGCGGCTGCGGCCCTACCAGACCTTGAGCATCATGCTGGCCGTGGTGGGCGTCCTGGTTCTGGCCTATTTCGTGGGCGAGGTGCCCTGGATCGCCCTGACCCTGGCGCTGACGTTCGGCTTGTACGGCCTGATGCGGAAGATCATGCCCGTGGACGGGCTGGTGAGCCTGACCGTGGAGACGCTCACCATGACGCCGCTCGCCTTGGCCTACGTCGGCTACCTGGGGGCGACGAGGCAGGGGGCGGGGAGCAGCCTCGGAACCCTGGGCCTGTTGGCGCTCAGCGGTCCGGTGACCACGGTGCCGCTACTGTTCTTCGGGGCCGCGGCGAAGAAGTTGCGACTCTCGACGATGGGCATCCTCCAATACCTTTCGCCCACCCTCCAGTTCCTGCTGGCGGTCGCGGCTTTCCGGGAACCGTTCTCGATGGCCCAGATCGCGAGCTTCGGGTGCATCTGGACGGCGATCGCCATCTACACGATTGATTCCTTGCGGGCGGCAAGGGAGGACCGGTTGGCCCTGGTCGAGCCATTCGGGGCGGACCCGTAACAAGACGGTGGTGGGCCGGCATCGGTCAGGCACATGCAAACGCCCCTGGCCTTCTTTGAAGGAACCAGGGGCGTTCTAAATTACAGCTCAATCTTCTCGACCTCGGCCACGAACCGGCCGCCATCGTCGGCCAGGAACGAAGCTGCGACGCTGAACACGGCGTCACTGAAGCCGCCGACGTTCAGGATGTCGCTGCGTTCCGGGGCCTGGGTCGTCGTGTATGGCTGGAGGTCGATGCAGACCAGCTTCGGGCCTGCACAGCCACCCCTGTCTTGGGCCTTGCCGTGCAACCGGATCTGGTTGCGGACAAATGTCAGCCACTCGGTCATCACGGCCGTCGAGCCGTTCCGGCCTGTGCCGCCCCAGCTCTCCTGGTCGCTCAACTACCGCCATCCGCCCACCAACTCCAATTCAGGGTCAGCACATCGGACATGCGTTTGAGGTGTGTTGCCGCGCGCAGCACCAGGGCCAGACTGCCAGCACGAGATGTTCGTGCTCTTTTCCTGCAAGCAACGATGCACCTGCCCCTCGTGTCACCCAGTTGCAATCCGGCGCCTGCCGGGCCTTCCCCGACCCTCAGCGTAACGACCTAGCGACCGGGCGGGCACCATCGCGAAGCGATGGTCGTCGGAATTTCCAGATCCTCGATCCGCTGGATTATTTCGCCGAATTCACGCAACACCCCACTAATGCGCTACTCTTTATTCGCTATTATGGCTACTATTCCAACAAGGCCCGCGGCATGCGCCGGGAGGCGGCGGCGGCCATTCTCCCTCTCATGCACCCGGTGAGGCACATTACTGCTATTGCAGTTCAGTCCGACAAACCGTAAAACTCGACGTCGGGATTTCCCCGTAACTGGCTGCTAAGACGTAAGGCTGGACGAGCTTAGCGGGCCGAAACAGAGTTGGTGTGGCTCGTATCACTCGTCCCTACAATTTTTCGTATTCTCCGCACCCAGAACCGGAAGAGCCCACCAGAGTGCAACCATGACAAATCCCGACCTGTTATTGGCAATGACTGAAGCGGAAATTGGCCGCGAGATCATTCGTTTGGTGCCGCACTGGTACGAGGCTCAATACGGTCCAGAGCAATATACGATTCCCGTGGGTGGCCACACGGCCCGATTCTGCAATCACTGCCGACTTACGCCCAATCTTCGCACGTTTTTGTCGAGGATTTGCGCCCGCACGAAGGCCCTGCCGTTGGAGCACTTCGTGAACCTGCCGAGTTTGATCGACGTGCTCCTGGAGAGTTTTGCCATCGAGTGGCTGCGGATGCACTCGCCGACGACCGATTGGGTGCGGTTTATCAAGTACCTTGAATCTCTCGCCCGCCGGACTTATGAGAACCAGCCGGTGGCCCTGAACCTGATTATCCGCCAGGGTCAAGGGCTGGGCGATATCACGCGGCCGCGTATCCAGAAGTTCTTCGATCGCCTTGCCTCGTCGACATTCTCTTATTTGGCCGTCGATAGCGACCTGCGGTTGATTGAGTATGGCGAAGTCGAGTGGTCGCAGGTCAAAGCGGCGACTTCCTACAAGTTCCATCCCGAGTTCCTGCATCCTATTCACAGCGTGATGGACGAAACCGACTTGTCGGCCCACCTCACGGTCGGCGGCGACTTGATCATCATGAGCAAGGCTGGACTGTTGGCCACGCGGCGAAATCGCAAGTGGAAGATCTACGACGTCCGCACTTTCAAGAACAGCCTGGCCTATTGCCTCGGCAACGACTACGTGGGGGCGAACCTCTTCGAGGTCGTATTCGACCTGAGTTTTCGCCGTCAAGGCTCGCTCTTGATTTATGATCCCGAGCACCTCGTCGCCGATCACATTCTCAACACGGAAAGCATCATCGGCGATGACTACCGCCTCAAGGCCCAGGGCAGCACTGGAGCCTCGTTGCCGGGGATTATAACAGCGGTGGCTGCGGATGGATCGACGGGCGGCCTGAAGTCCGACTACAATTCAGAGACGGGGCAATCGATGATCGTCGCTTCGATCGCCGACACTTCTGTCGGCCGCAAGGCCGGCTCGCTCCGGCGAAAGCGGCGGCTGATTGAGATGTCGGGCGTCGATGGCGCCGTCGTGTTTGACGATGACAACCTGCTGGCCGTGGGTGCCCTGATTCGTTCGCATCCCAACGTCGGCAATCAACTCGGTGCCCGAGTCACCGCCGCTCGTTCGGCGTATCTGTGGGGCGGCCGGCCGATCAAGGTCAGCTCCGACGGCGACGTGACGGTCTACTTCAAGAGCCGCAACAGCAACAACGAATGCGATGCCGCGATGAATTTCCTGTAAGGGGATTATCTTGGCCAGGGATATCGCGGCAATTGCCGCCATGCGTCGGTTAGGGCTTTCTTCCAAAGTGCGCGATTCATGAGAACATTCCCTTGTGCCAAAGCGACAGGAAATCCATCGTCATGGCCACCGCGACGTGCAGGCATGCGCCGAACCAAATCGATCGCGTCTTCAGGCTCATGAGTCCCAGAATAATTCCCGCGCCGATCGCGCCGAAGGTTTCTGCCATCGGCTTGCCGAAATGGATCATGCAATAGGGTACTGTCATCACGAAAATCGCATAAATCCCCAACCGCTGACGCAACCCATGAACCATGAAACCGCGGAAGAAAAACTCCAGGGCAAAGAACTGGGCGATATAGGCCGCCTCCCAGATCCATAGCCGCGGCCAGAAAGGCTCCCCTTGTTGAAGGTGATAAAATGGATATTTTGCCTGGAATGCGTCGGTTTGCGATAAGAGGGTCAGCGGCCCTACCATAAAGAGGAACATCACCAGGTACAGCCAACCGCTGCGGAAGATACCGCGGAAGTTCAGCCCATACTCGGCGACTCGCTCTCGCAATACGAGCTTAATGACCAGAATGGGAATGAACACGTAGGTCGCCAAACTACCCGCAACCCAGAATAGGAGTTGCGCCAATTGCCGGTCCTGAACTGCGTAAGTCCACTCGTTGATCCAAGAGGCCAGATCTTTGGCGCCAAACCATTCCAGCACGGCAGGCACTTGGTCAAAACTGCCGCCGCGAAACACATAGTTCTGGAGCGTGAGCATGACGCACGTGGTCAATAGGACCGCAATCACTTTGCGGTCAAGCTCAGGGTGCTCGGCGGCATGCAGGGCCGATTCCTCCTGGGTAAGCTCGAAAATTGACGTTAGGATCCCCATATAGATGCGATAGCATAGCGGCTTTTGTGAAAAAGTGCAATTTATATCTTTCCTAGCTTGCAGGAATCCCCCGAATTCGTATAAAATATCCGGCGCAGCGGGTAAGTAGGTCAGGCTTTCCAGCCTACTGACGGTGCTGGACAAAGTCAGGCTGGAAAGCCTGACCTACAAAAGTTTTAACTTTTGGGCGGGTGTTTCATTTGGAATAGGAGATTTGCGATGTTGGATAACGAGGGAGTGGCGCTCCGAGCGATTCATTGGTCAGAAATTTTTCCTTGGCTGAGCATTATCAAGAGCTTTCGTCTGGCAATAACCCTTCGCCTAGTAACCTTTGGTGCGGCGGCAGTTTTGCTGACCCTGCTGGGATGGTGGGGAATTGCACGTATCTTTTCGCATGAGGGAGTGCCCAGCAGCAGTTGGAGCGGCCCTTTTCCAGACCAGTCCGCTTGGCAAGTCATCGATCGTGCGGTGCCGGATCAACCATTCGGGGGCTTGGAAATTTCAACGCCCGGCAAACGCGACCACCGCGATTTATCGGGCCTGAACATTCATCGACTGACGCCTATCGTGAGCACGTGGGCGGTACTCAGCCGGCCAGTACTACGGATTTTATCCATCCCGCCATCGGCATCAGACCAAGCGCTGACGGCAAGCGATTTTCTTGCACTAATCCTTTCGGCCGCTTGGAGTTTGGCGGTCTGGGCATATTTCGGGGCGGCCATCAGCCGTGTGGCCGCAGTGCAATTGGCAACCGGCGAGCAGGTAGGCTGGGGGGCATCGCTGCGTTGGGCCCGCGCGAAATGGCTAGCCTACTTCTCTGCACCGATGCTGCCCATGCTGGGAGTTGCCTTGATAGTGCTTCCAATTCTAGTGCTGGGGCTGATGATAAAAGCCGATTTTCTTGCCGTTTTAGCTGCTCTCCTATGGCCGCTGGTCCTGGCCGGCGGGTTCGTGATGACAATCCTCCTAGTAGGTGTACTTCTGGGATGGCCGCTGATGTGGGCCACCATCAGTGTCGAGGGAACCGACAGTTTTGATGCCTTGAACCGCACCTACTCGTACGTCTTCCAACGGCCGCTTCGCTATTTTTTCTATGTGATCGTGGCCGTCTTGTTCGGTTGGCTGGGCTGGATCGTGGTGGAGAACTTCGCTGCCTCGGTCATCTGGCTTGCTTCCTGGGCAGCCAGTTGGGGTGCGGGATCGGCACGAATTCAAGAGTTGACGACTGGCTCGGGCGAGTCGTTGCTGGCCCAGGCCGCCACGTCGCTCCTCGCATTTTGGGGCGGCTTGGTAAAACTACTGGCTATCGGCTATTCGTTCAGTTATTTCGGAGTTGCCTCAACGGCTATTTATTATCTGCTTCGCCGCGATGTTGACGCGAGGGAAACCGACGAAGTTTTTCTCGACGCCGATGCCAGCGAACAGAAATTTGGCCTTCCCAAGCTACAGAAAGATGCTGCTGGGGCACCGGAGATTGCCGAAAGTGCGATCGCGGAGGTCGGCTCGGCCGAATCGAAAGCCAAGGATGGGTGAACTTGGCGGAGGCTATCCGAAAACATGGGAAACCAGATGTAGGGTCTGGGCGAGCGCAGCGAGCCACACCATTTTCCCTATACCGCCCCGGGGCCACGGCTGCTATCACCAATTTGAATGGCCTCCATCGCTGTTAATACAAATATTTTGCCGTCGCCAATGGTTCCCTCTGGCCCGGTGCGGGCGACGTTGATGATCGTGTTGACGGTTCGTTCGAGAAAGTCGTCGTTGACCACGATTTCCAACGCCACTTTGCGGAGCAGGGTGGTCGTGTACTCGTGTCCCCGATACATTTCCGTGCGTCCCCGCTGTCGACCAAAGCCTTGGGCGTCACTCACGGTCAGTCGTGTGACCTCGATTTTTTCCAAAGCCTCGCGAACCGCTTTAAGCTTCGTGGGCTGTATAATGGCAATCACCAGTTTCACGCGGATATCTCCTTTTCGGCCACGCCTAACTAGCCTCCAAGATACTCGGGTAGCGGAGAGAAGCAAGACCCCGGCAAGTAAAGGCCGCTTTTTTCCTAGAATAACCCCATTTTCCTGAATATCCTTGTAACTTTTTGCTACTACCGTTCGTCGGTTATAATAAACCCGAAGAGTGGCGAAGGAAATCGGGATTGTTGGAACCGATGCGGGCGAATACAGTAATGCTCGCAGCAGTGCTAATTTCTTGCGGTATGGCTTGAGGTTCACGAAAAAGGCAATTTGTTTATGCGATATCGTAATTTCCCGATTCAAATTCTCGGTTGGTTGACCGGAATTCTTTTCTGTCTTGCCGCGACGGTTGTGTGGGCACAGCCACCAAACTCAGGTCTGCCCTTGGGTGGCGGACAGGACAACGCCGGATTTCCGTTGGGTGCGGAAGGGGGGGTTCTGGGAGAAGGGAACCGAGTCCCAAAATTCGAGACCGGCTTTACCACGCCAGGACCGGATCGTGCAGCCCAGTTGTTCATCGTGGCAACCTTGCCGCCAGGCTCGCATACCTATTCCCTTACCCAGGCGCCAGGTGGTCCGCTCCCCACGCGGATTAATGTCGAAACATCGAAAGAGATCGTCGCCATCGGCAAGTTTCAAAGCGTGGGATTGCCCCAGATTGAACGCCATGAGGATGCCTTTCCCGGACTTGTCTTGGAATCGCATTCGGGTACGGTAAAATGGGTCGCCCCAATCCAACTTGCCCCCGGAGTGATGCCCGAGACGGTAAAGATTGAAGGCAAGGTCCGCGTGCAACTGTGCGATGCCAATGGCTGTGCGCAGCCGAAGGACTATCCATTTTTGGCCACGTTGCGGCCTGATGTTGCGGCGATTGCGATTGCGGTGCCAACCTCCCCTAGCACGGCTGTGGTTTCTGCTCCGTCAAGTCCTTCGACCAGCCCCTCCTTGCCGCCGGTAAGCCCCACCGTCACGACCGATACGATGCCACCCGCGGCAGTCCAATCGGCGCAGCCGCGAGCTACGAAGGGCCGTGAGCAAATAACCTGGCGGCGATTTACAACGATCGCGGCGCTGCGCGATCTGGTCGGATCGGACTTTGATCCGGAGCAGGTTCGCGCGAATGTGCGCGGCATTGATGCCGGATTGAGCCTAGGCGGCGCCATCTTCTTCGGCTTTCTAGGCGGCTTGATCCTCAACGTCATGCCCTGCGTGCTTCCCGTAATCGGTTTGAAAATTCTCTCCTTTGTCGAGCAGGCCGGGCATAATCGCAAGAAGGCATTCATGCTGAATGTTTGGTATTCGGCGGGCCTCTTGGCGGTATTCTTCATCCTGGCTTCATTGGCCGTCGGGCCGCAACGGCTGGGCTGGGGACAGCTTTTCGCCGAGACCTGGTTCACGATAACATTGACGGCTGTGGTCTTTGTCATGGCTTTGAGTTTCATGGGTGTCTGGGAAGTCCCGCTGCCAACATTCTTGGGAAGCGGAAAGGCCAGTGAAGCAGCCGCGAAAGAAGGCGCCGTGGGGGCCTTCTTCAAAGGCGCCCTGACTACGCTTCTGGCGACGCCCTGCAGCGCTCCATTCCTCGCGCCTGCCCTCGTCTGGGCCACGGCCCAACCTGCGTGGCTGACCTATGTCGTCTTCCTTTCCACAGGATTGGGAATGGCCAGTCCTTATCTGCTCGTTGGCGCGTTTCCGGAACTCTTGCGGTTTCTGCCGAAGGCCGGGCCTTGGATGGAAACCTTCAAACAGTTCATGGGCTTCGTGCTCGTCGGTACGGTCGTTTATCTGCTTACGATCCTCGAACCGTATAACGTGGTGCCGACGGTCGGCCTTTTGTTCGGCCTCTGGTTCACGTGCTGGTGGATCGGCCGGTTGAGTCCCGTGGTCGACTTGGGGGTAAAACTGCGCACATGGTGCCAGGGGGCCGCTTTTTGCTGCGCCGTCTGGATCGCGATGTTTCCAGGAATCAATAACAAAAAACTGGCCCCGTATTCCTTCCCGGGACTTTCCTCGATTATGCAGGAGCGACTTGGTCTGGACGAACAGGAGGAAGATGATGGGCCACCGCTGATCGGCCCGAAAACGGTGCTCGTCGATTTCACCGCGGATTGGTGCCTGACTTGCAAACAATACGAGGCGCGGGTAATGCGAACTGCTCCCGTGGTCGAGGCGATTCAACGGCTGGGCGTTGTAACGCTCAAGGCCGATTGGTCGCACCGCGAGAAATCGGTCGAGGTGACGCGGATGCTCGACGTGCTTGGCAGCCGGCAGATCCCAGTGATTGCCATCTTCTCCCCCAAAGATCCCAATCATCCATCCGTCTTCCGCGGCAGTTACACGCAGGAAGAGATTCTTGCCGCGCTCAACAAGGCCGGGGCCTCGCCGGGGGCTGGCGGTGGCAAGTAAACGATGCCACAAGGGTGGAGCCATTATAATCTTGAAAAGTTGCGATACCTCTACGGCTTTCCTTCCGGGTAGACTTCTTTGGGGAGCGTGTAGGGCAAGGCGGTGTTCGTCATGTCTTTGTAAGCCGGGGGCTGGTCAATGTTGATCGTCATGATGCCTTTTGCGCCGTTAAGTGCTTTCATGACGTTCACGCAGCGCCAATCCTTGTTGAAATACCGCCGGTAATAATACTTCTTCTGCCCCAGATCCACGGCGACCGCCCAACAGGTAGTGTCGTATTCCGTTGTCTTGCCGCTCAGGTCGCGAACGGTCCCCTTCGCAATGTCGACGGCGTCGACAATCGTCATCGCCAGGTTAAGCCCAGCGTCGTATCCTTTGACCGGCAAGGCCGAACTGACCAGGGCCACCGTCCTGACAAACCTCGACGGCGGCGAGTAGTCGCCGGGAAGCCCCAACATTCCGCCACCCTGACCGAACCCGGTTCCCTTGACGCCCTCCACGGTGACCGGCCGGGGATTGTTCGGTGAAAGGCTCACGTAGTTTCGGAGGTTCGTGAGATGCCAGTCGAACGTCGGCGAGTTCGTCATCACGCCGATCGGATTGTCATAAATTTTCAGTTCTCCCTTGACATGCTCGATAACGAGGGAGTTCCCCTGCGGATCGTGAATAGTGTAATGGAGCGGCAGGTCTCCCACTTGGTCGGACACGACGCGACAGACGCGGATGTGCTTGATCCCTTCTTTCACTTCGGCAACCGTGGCGAAATTCGAGAGGATCCAGGTGATCACTTCATACTGAGCAATGCTCCGGTCGGCCTTCTGAGGGTCGAACGCCTGGTAGCCGGCGTATCCGGGGAAGAAGAGGTTGCCGGCCGCAAGGCCCTGGCCGTTGATGCCGTCGATCATCTGGGGCAGTCCGCCGGCATTCATTCCCACCATGCCATACTTCGTGGTCCATTTCAGCCCATTCTGCTTGCCGTCAGGGAGCGTTCCTATGTATTCGGTCCCTTTCGGCACGACGGAGATGCTGGAAGCGAAGGACTGGCCTTCCAGCGTCCGCCCATAAAATACGTACCCCTCCCTGGTCTTCACTCTGAAACTGGTACAGGCGTAAGACGGGGCCGCGGTAACGGCAACCACGAACAGCAGACACAACGCGCTCACGAACTTCAACATAACTATCTCCTTGTTTTTGGAAGCGAGGCCGGCAAGCTTTATGTACAGAACACCACCCTGCGCCCCACCATTGGGCTTAACCTAGTCTAGCTCGCGGATTGCGCGATTTGGCAATCTGGTAGATGCGTCTGTTTTTTGACCTAGAGTTGTGTGTCTGTCGAGGCATGATCGTCATGCGGAGGCAGTCGCGCAACCTTCACGGAGTACTCGTAGGAAAGGTTTACTTCATGCGTAGGACACTCATTTTGGCCGGAATTCTAACGGCGGCCTTGGCTTTGCGGACGGCGATTGCACAGCAAAAAACTGCGCCGGAGCGACTGCCCGCCAAACCGGGGGTTGCGCTCGACGCTCGCCCGACGGAACAAGCTCGTCAGGAGGATGAGAAGGCGATTCGCGACGTGGCCGAGGCATTTTTGCAGGCGTACAACGCCAAGAACGCTAAAAGCTTGGCAGCCCTCTTTGTTTCGACCGGCGAGATCGTCAGCGAGGCCGGAAAGAGCTTCCAAGGCCGAGTGGCCATCGAACGCGAGTTCGCCACGATCTTTCAGGAACACCCCAAGGCGAAGATTCAGGTTGTCGTTCAGTCGATTCGTTTCGTTGGCCCAACGCTGGCGATCGAAGACGGCTTGACGACCGTGACCGAGGTGGGCAATCAACCAATCGAACGCAGCCGGTATATGGTCGTGCAGGTCAAGCAGGATGGCAAGTGGCGGATGGCCAGTGCCCGCGATTTTGCCGACGAAGCCGCGTTGCCGGCGGAAGAACTTCGCCAATTGGAATGGCTGATCGGCGAGTGGGTCGACGAAAGCCCCGATGCCTTGGTCATTACTTCGTACCGGTGGGATATAAAACACGACGCCATCTTAAGTAACTTCAGCGTGCAGGTTCATGGTCAGTCGGTCACAAGCGGCACGCAGCGCATCGCTTGGGATCCACAGGCGAAGAAACTGCACTCGTGGGTCTTCGACGCGGCAGGCGGCTTTTCCGAGGGCATTTGGTCGCGCACGGGCAATCAATGGCTGATCAAGATGACCGGAGTCACGGCCGACGGACATGCGGCTTCCGCAACGAACACGATCACCCGCGTGGCCAAGGATCGCGCGACATGGCAATCCCGCGACCGCGTGATCGGCGACAAAACGGAGCAGGACATCGAGAAAGTTCCCCTGGTGCGAAAACCACCCATGCCCCAAGCGGCGAACGGCGCCAGCAAACCATCGGCAGGAGAATCCAAATGAACATCAACTCAAAACAACTTTTTGCATCGTTGCTGATTTCTCTGTGGGTAGTTTGTCCCGCCATGGCTGGACGCGGTGGCGGCGGCGGTTTTCATGGCGGCGGTGGCGGGGGATATCACGGTGGCGGCTTTAGCGGCGGCGGTGGAGGATACCATGGCGGCGGCTTTAGCGGCGGCGGATATCATGGTGGCGGTGAGTTCCACGGCGGCGGTGAATACCGTGGCTTTGAAGGCGGCGCTGGCGCATATCACACACCGTCATTCAGCCCATCGCGCGAGACAGGCGCGGGTGGCAGGACGAATTTCCCGTCGAATAATCCGTGGCAAGCCGCGCACACTGGCCCTGGCCCTGGCCCTGGCCCGCATCCTGGCCCTGGTCCGCATCCTGGCCCTAGTCCGCATCCCGGCCCTGGACCACATCCCGGCCCCGGACCGCATCCTGACTGGTGGCACGGACAGTGGAGCAATCATTGGCATGGTTGGAACAACGGCCCGGCCGCTTGGTGGGGCGCTGGCCTTGCCACGGGGTTGATCGCGGGAGCCATCGACACGCCTTGGTCGTGGGGCTACTGGCCGTACAGCAACCCGTACTACATTGCTCCGGCAGTGGTTGGCGACGAAACGTACAACTACTCGCAGTCGATCGCCTCGGCTCTCCCGGCCACCAATGCCGACCAGGCACTTCAGATGACCGACAACTCGCAGGGCACGGCGCCGGAGTCGCCTACCGATCAGGCAACCGATCTGCTCAACGCGGCACGCGATGTTTTTGAGAAGGGAGAGTACCAAGGGGCTTTGTCGCTGTGCAACAGGGCAATTTCCAAGACACCAAATGCCACCCTGCTGCACGAGTTTCGCGGGCTGACGCAGTTTGCCTTGAAAGACTACAAGGAGGCGGCATGCACAATCTATGCCGTATTATCGGTTGGCCCCGGTTGGGATTGGACAACCTTGAGCAGTCTCTATCCGGATGTTGACGTCTATTCCACGCAACTACGTGCCCTGGAACAGTACGTGGTGGCAAACCCGAATGTCGCCCAGGCGCGATTCCTGCTGGCCTATCACTACATGACCTGCGGACATACGGACGCTGCCGCACAACAGTTCAAAGCCGCGGCCGAGTTGAATTCCAAGGATCAATTATCGGTCCAGCTTGCCAATGCGTTGACGAAAGGCGCTACGCCTGACGCAACGCCGCCCGCCGCGAAACCGGCGGTGTCCAGTCCGCCGGCCAAGCCCATCCAAGGCGCGACACTCGTCGGCGATTGGAAGGCCGGTCGGTCCGATGGAACCAGCATCGCGCTTCGTCTGGGCAAAGACGGCAACTACACGTGGAAGTTGACACAGCAGGGTAAGCCAATCGAATATAGCGGACCCTACAGCGTCGCGGACGGTCTATTGATCCTCAAGCAGAACGACGCCCCCGTGATGGTTGGTCAAGTAACATTGCTGTCAGACAATCAGTTCAATTTCAGACTACCCGGCGACAACCCAAGCGATCCCGGGTTGACGTTTGGCAAGTAGACGACCTGGATGACGAATATGTCGTGTTTTTGTTCATCAGTCCGAGTTGGTTAGCCATTCATAAGTCCATAGCGGGTTGCCGCACATCGTGCATTGCTCGCCGTTCTCCATCAGTTTGCCGTGACAGGAATAGCAATCCGCGATCGAAGGCAAGATCTCGGTCTGCTCGTGCCGCCACTGCTGTGCATCGACCGACTTTCCAAAGGCCAGTGCGACGGCAATCTGCACGGCCGCAGGGACCAATCGCAACAGAATCAACGGAGAGCGACTCGCCTCGGGCAGTGCTATGGCCAAGATGTTACTGAAGGCTAGCCGCTGATCGCTGGGCGATTTGGCGACGTAATAGCTAATGCGGCGTGCTGCACGGCTGTTGCCGTCAACATTCCCCAGCCGAAGTTGGGTGAGCCAATCGCGGAACCAATTCCCGTCGGAGATATAGCCCTTGGCTTCTGCCGCGCCCGCCGCGACGACGATCTGATAGATCTCGATTTCTAGTTTTGCCGTCCTCTCCGACTTCTCTTCCGAGAGAGGAAAGATCATCGAGTCCGTGCCCATGCGGCGTTCCACATCGGCGTGAATCCGGGCATACACGGCATCGCGAATCAGCTTAAGTCCACCGCATAGGCTCTCGATAACCTGCAATCCATCGCTACGTTGCTCGTGATGGTCGAACTCCTCGGCCGCTGTCGAACAACAGCTAACAATTTCCTGAGCGTTCATGAGAATGCCTTTCAATAAGCCATGGCAAGAAGGGATTGTCGGGCGCGCAGCACCCAACACCACTACCATTCTATGCGCGAGAAGCCGAGAAAGACAAATCCGTTTCCACCGGCTGAATTCGGTAAGAACTAAGTACCTGTCCGACATTAACTCAGTGTTTTGTGGTGCGGCCATCCCGGCTGCATGCGCAGGCGAGACGCCCGCACCACAAGTTGTTTTTGGACGAGCACTAACCTGCCGTTGGACGACGGAGCAAGCAACGCGATATTCCCAGCATCACCGCGGCGGCGGCAAGCAGGGCCAGCGATCCAGGTTCTGGGGCTGGATAGGCCGTCAATCTCGGCGACGTCGTGTTTTCTTCTTCCGATGCGTCAACCAGGATGGGATCTTCGCCACGGATCCGGGCTTCAATCCAGTCGCTGAAGGCCGATACCCGCGTGTGGCCCGAAAAATTGCCATAAACCGAACGTGGGGGGCCAAAATCCGATCCGACGAACGAATTGACCCCGGCGAGGTACGTGCCCGTGGATGTTGTGATGAATAGTCCGCCGCCACTATCGCCCGGTGCGATCAGACCTTCTAGGGGCAAGGCATGTGAATAACCTAACGGAACCGCGCCGACCGGCAGAGGGTTGTCAAAATCGGCCACCAAGAGACGCTTGTGTTCAATCTGACTAATGACGTTCTGCGCTCCACGCTTCAGGCCGTCGCGCTTTGTGTCGCCGGAATTACCGCTGCCCGTCTTGCCAAAACCAACGACCGTATCCGCCTGGTTCAGCTCGCTGGAACCGGTGTAAAGCTCTGCCGGCTTGATGTTATCGACCGGTTTGACAAGATGTACGAGGCCAATGTCATAGCCGGACCAAAGATCGCCGTTCCAACTGGGATAGACGATCTTGCGATCGACCTGATAGGTTTGTCCGCCGATGCTGAAGGATATTGTCTTGGCATTGTCGACCACGTGGGCCGCGGTAAGAACCCATTCCGGCGAAACGAGCGTGCCTGATGCCGAAAATCCAGATTTGGTCGTTGTTCCCATGAACTGCCCAACACTTTCGTAGGGCACGCTGCTTCCTAGAGTACGGTAGAGCGAGTCATTCTGGGTATCGCGCACGACGATCGCCTGCGTGGGTGCGGCAACGACGCCGACCAGCAGAAGAAGAACCACCGCGATTATCCAGTTTTGACGTTGCATCCTAGTCTCTACAAGAGGCTTCCCGGCGACAAACCGCACAATAAGGCAGAAAAGGCGGCACGACACCGGTAATCCTGGCTCACCGAAAGGGGGGGGCCACGGGAGTCTTCCGCAAATTCCTAAATATCAGACTATCACGAATTGATTCGGATGTCAACGATTTTGTTCAACCACTCGCCAGAACATCAAATAGGTCAGGCTTTCCAGCCTGACGTTGCCCGGTGTGCTGTCAGGCTGGAAAGCCTGACCTACAGCAGTTTTGACATCTTGGCGGGTGGTCGATCATTCCTCCTCCCAGATCTCGCCGACTGGCTCCAGGGATTCCTCGAACTGCGGCTCTTGCGGCTCCCAGGGCAGTTCTTCCGTGGCCAAGGCGATTTCCGCCTCTTCGACGGCCGGTTCTTCGATTTCCACCAGACGCGTTTTGGCGGCGGGTTTGCGGGACACTGGTCCAGGTCGAACCGGCTTCTTCGGCTTTTCCTTCGGACCCTCGTCAAAAATGAGGGGGGCCGGGTTCCGCTCGGAGTTGCTTGGCAATTCATTGACCGGCGCCTTGAGGTTGCGGAACAGCTTGGCGATATGCTCGTGGCAGGTGAAGACGAGCATCTGGTGCCCTGCGGCGGCAAAATCGCGTAGCACTTGGGCAGCCGCCTTGGCGCGCTCCATGTCGAAATTTACCAGCACATCGTCGAGAATCAGCGGCAGCGGGGCACCGTGGCGTGCAAAGTAGGCCGCCAGCGAGAGGCGGAGGCTGAGGAACAATTGCTCCCGCGCCCCACGGCTCAGAACCTCGACCGGCAGCCAGTGCCCCTCGGCGTCCTCGACACGCAGAACCCGCTCGCCCACCGGTGTCCAAACGCGGCGGTAGCGTCCCTGGGTCATCTGACTGAAATAGCCTGATGCCTCCTGAAGCGTCTCGGGCTGGCGATCCGTTTCATAAGACGCTCGGATCGTTTCCAGGACTTGTCCGGTTACCGCCAGCACTTGCCAGCGGCTAATGGCATCCTCGATTCGCTGTTGGAGCGTGGCCATGTCGAGATGGCGGGCGGCCAATTGTCGATCGTCGGCCAGACTCTTCATCTCCGCGGCGAGCCTACCACGTTTTTCGATTCGTCGATGAATTTCTTTCTCGATCCCGGCCAATCGGGTGCGTAGATCGTCGCTGCCGGCGTCGAGATGCGCGGCGGCTGGACCTTCAAGATGTTGCCTCAAGGCGGCCTGCGAAGCACGAGCGCCAATCGTCGCCGCCAGGTCGTGCTGAATCTGCTCGTGTTCGTGGCGCAGGTTCTCGATCCGGGCGGCCTCGGCCGCCATTCGGTGGAGATGCTCCTCGCTTTCCGCTCCGCACTGCCGCAATAACTGCTTGCGGCGCTGATGCAGCCGGGCGACGGCCGCCTCGCCCTTGGCCCGCGACAGGCGGAGCTTGCGCAAACGGCGGCGGATCACTTCGCGACGTGTGATTCGAACCTCTTGCCGCGTGAGTATCTCGGAAAGCTCCAGAACCTTCTCCATGGGATGCTGCGACTGGACCTCAACGCCGCAATCGGCCACGAGTTGAGCCACGCGGCTGTGGAGCATGTCGCGCTCCCGGCGGCGCTGCCCGAGTTCTTCGTCGAACCGTGAGAGGCGGGACTGTAGGTCGCGGATGCGGCTGGCCAGGCGCGCTACCAGGCGGACATTTCGCGGCGAGAAATTGTGCGGCAAGCCGGCTTTTTCCAGGCCCTCGCGCCAGGCCCGACGAGCGGCGCGGAGATCCTCTTCAGCCTGGGCCGCACGGCGAGACGTCGCGGCCGCGTCTTGCTGGGCCGCAGCGTGCCGGGAATCAAGCGGGGCCAGATCTTCCAAGGCCGCCAGTTCCCGCTCGGCCGCAGCCAGCCGGCTGGCCATTGGGCCGCCGCCGCGCGGAAGCTGGTCGTCCAGCACGGCGCGCTCGTCCTTGGTCTGCTTGATCTGCATTTGCAGCAGCCGCAACTGGTTCTGCCCCTCTTCAAGTTGCTGGTCGTTCGATCGCTGCATGGCCAGGCGGGCCAACACGGCCCCCACCGCAATCACAAGCCCGATGCCCGCAACGCTCCAAAAACCCGTTCCGGTCCACGCTGGGAAAACGAGCAGCCCGAGCGAGAGAATCAAGACTCCCACCACGAAGATCACGGCCAGCGCGATCACCGCGTTGATTGCCGGCACCTGCTTTTCCAGGAGCGATTGGGCCTGTTCTTGAAGTTCCTTCTCGTTGCGGGTCATCTGCTCGAGCCGCTCGTCAAGTTGCATGCGGCGGCGAAGCTGGTTGACGAGGCTGCCGGCCTGTTCGGTGGCCGTGGTGAGATCGGTGGCCTGACGCTCGCTGAGTGCCGCGGTCACTTGTTCGTGGACATTGGCGGCCGTCTGGTGGGCATCCTCGGCCTCGCGCTGGAATGCCTTGCTTTTTTTCATGCATTCACGCATCAGGCGCCCCGGATTGCGGAGCCGCGTCAGGGCCTGCGGCGAAAAATTCGGCAACCGGTCCGGCTTGGCTGGTTTGCCGAGGCCCATCTTTTCGTACTCGGCAAACATCGTGGCATGTAGGTCGCTACGCTGCTTTTCCAGTTCTTCAATCTGGCTTTCCAGCGCGCGGAGCCAAGGCTCTTGCTCCAACGTGGCCACGATGCGTGCTCCGTGACGCCCCAAGGCATCGTTGACATTCAATGCTTCGCCCTCGCGTCGCAGGGACTGGCGATGCCGCTGCAATCGCTCCATGCTCGTCTGATGTTTTGTCGCCCGCTGTTTGATCGCCTCCAGGCGTTCGACCGCGTCGGCCGGAACCACCATCCGCGGCGGCAGGGAGGCTAGCTCTTCGCCCAACGCGTGCTGCCGATGCCAGCGGTCGCGGACCGCCGCAGCCAAGTCGCGAAGGTCGAGTTGCTGCCGCAGTTCTTCCTTTTCTTCTTCCAATCGCAAAAGCTCGTGTTCGAGCATCCCGCGGTCGCTGGCCAGGCGGACGTAGGCATGGGCCTGCGACTGCTGGTCCTCGATCTGCCGGCGGATTTGCTCCCGCTGGTTGATGAGTTGCGTAATCTGGCACGCCCCCCCGTGCCGATCGAGGATGCGGTTCCGCGTCGTTTCCAACTCCCGTGTGACCTCGACCAGGGAGACACGATCCAAACCGGCGATGATACTATAGAGCAGGTCGGCCGCCTGGGTGTCGCTGAGAGTGGCCAGCTCTTGCATCTCGCTGAGACTAACGGCGAAGACGTTATTGAACGTCGCCTCGTCGATATTGGCCAGCAGCGTCTTCACGACCTGGTCGCCCTGGCGAACGCCGTCGGCGGCGGTAATCTGCGTTTCATCCAGCCGCGGGTTGCCGTCGGGCGAAGTGTAGCGGGCAATCTGAAACTGCCCGCCGGCTCCGCTCACTTCCATCCATCCGCCCGGCCGGCCGCCGTGTAACGGTGGCAGATAGCGACGGCGATCGGGCGAAAAGCCGTAGAGCGATGAACGGATGAAGTGCAAGAGCGTCGACTTGCCCGCTTCGTTGGGGCCGTAGACAACATTCAAGCCCTCGCTCATCCGTTGGAACTTCAGTCCGCTCCAGACGCCGTAGCCTTCGATTTCCAGGGCAAGAAGTTTCATGAGCGATGGTGTCACGCGACAATGGGTTTCCACACGAGCCAGCAGACTCGGATACATTTTACCTAATCCTCCCCTTTGTTAGAACAGGGATAACTGGGGAAGTAGACGAAAAATGAAAGATAAGTACCTGTCCAAAATTAACTCCGTGTTATTGCGGTGCGGCCGTCCCGGCTGCATGTGCAGGCGAGCCCAGGAGAATTGCAAAGTCTTTTTTTGCGAACTGAGCAGAGGTTTGATTCGTAGAAACTGGGCGGACTGGGCGGCGACAACACCCCATATTTGAGTGAATTAGGCATAGTAGGTATTCAGTTGACTCGAGTTATCGGTGAATCTGGCAGGTGCAGGGGCATTTATGCCCCTTATCCGCGAAGCGGTATTAGGCCCGTGCTTTAGCACGGGTTACACGACCAAAACCTCCCATTCCCCCCGCGTCCCGACCGCCGTAGGCGGTCGGGACGCGGGGGGGGCGATCGCGGTCATTCCAAAACCCGTGCTAAAGCACGGGCCTAATACCGGCTGCGCCGGGAATGACCATAAATGGCCATGAAGACGCTCGGCCGGCCGAAAGTTGTGGGTAACGACAAGCCCTAAAGGGCGGGCCTGATACCGTCTCGCGGAAAAGTCCGCTGAAGCAGCCTCATTGAGTCAACTGAATAATCGCAGCCCTCCTCCCTCAGCAGTTTCAACAAAGGGCGTTGGGCGTAGATGGCACCGCCCGTGAAAAACTGTAGAGCAGGATAGGCCGCCAAAAGTTCGGAAAGGTGATTTCTGAGACTTCCCGGCTTATTTGTTTTGTCGCCGCCGATTGACCACTGATCCAATGTGCCCGAGTAGGGATGGCAAATCCCCCTGGCCTTGCGAGTATTTTGAAATCTATTGCGCTCCCCTTTGTGATTTTTGGAAACCATTTCCAATGCGAAGGAGCGCAACAGATGGGTCTATCATGGACGAACCAAGGGGGCAATTTCGATCCACCCGTGCGGGTGATTGCCAGAGTTCTTTGGCGGGATAGGGAGAACAGAGCGCGAAAGTGCCGTAATCTGAAACAGCAAATGGATCAGCGAGAACCTGGGAACCACTTTGGCATCCAAACGCCGCGGCACCTACAAGGAATTCAAACTCGCAACGATACTACCTGCAATGACTTAGGCGTTTCATCAGACCACCCTAACCCTCTCCCGTAGGGAGAGGGGACAATTATTTCACTTCAAATTCCGCGTCAATTGGCTCATCCTCGCCGCCAGCGCCGCCGGTTGCGCCGGGGTGACCTGCGGCGGCATGCGGGCCGCCGTCGGAACCAGTGCCCGGAGCGCCGGGCGCATCAGGCTGGGCGCCGGTCTTCGCGTAGAGCGTCTTGCTCAAGGCATGTGAAGCCTGTTCCAATTCGTGCAGGGCGGACTTGATGGCTTCGGCATCTTCGCCCTTCGCCGCCGTGCGGGTGCGCTCGATGGCCTTGCTGACCGCTTCCTTATCGCCGGCCGCCAACTTGGCGTCGTGTTCTTGCAGCAACTTTTCAAGCTGCCAGGTCATCGTGTCAGCCTGGTTGCGCAACTCGGCCAGCGTACGCTTCAACTTGTCTTCTTCGGCGTGAGAATCAGCCTCGTTCCGGCGACGTTCGATCTCGTCGTCCGACAGTCCTGCGCTCTGCTCGATCCGCACCTTTTGCTCCTTGCCCGTGCCAAGATCCTTGGCCGAGACGTGGAGGATGCCGTTCTGGTCGATATCGAACTTGACCTCGACCTGTGGCACGCCACGAGGCGCGGGCGGGATGCCATCCAGATTGAAATCGCCCAGCAGTCGGTTGTCGTTCGCCATGGCCCGCTCGCCTTGGAAGACTTTCACGGTAACCGCGCCTTGATTGTCGGCGGCCGTGCTGAAGATATTGGTCTTCGTGGTTGGAATCGTGGTGTTCCGTTCGACGAGCTTGGTCATGATGCCGCCTAGAGTCTCGATGCCTAGCGACAGCGGCGTAACGTCCAGGAGCAGAATGTCCTTGACTTCGCCCGACAAAACGCCGCCTTGGATCGCGGCGCCGGCGGCCACGACCTCATCCGGGTTAACGCCCTTGTGCGGCTCTTTGCCAAAGAGCGTCTTGACGATTTCCTGCACTTTGGGAATACGGGTCGAACCGCCGACCAGCACCACTTCGTCGACCTCGCTGTAGTTGAGGTGCGCGTCCTTCATGGCTTGCTGCACGGGACCGCGGCAACGATCGAAGAGGCTATCGCAAAGCTGCTCGAACTTTGCTCGATTGATTGAAATCTGCAGGTGCTTGGGGCCTGAGGCGTCGGCCGTGATGAACGGTAGATTGATGTCGGTGGTTTGCAGCGTGCTCAACTCCTTTTTGGCCTTTTCGCAGGCTTCCTGGAGGCGCTGCAAGGCCATGGGATCCTTGCGCAGGTCGACGCCGTTACCACGTTTGAACTCATCGGCACAGTAATCGACCAGCACGCGGTCGAAATCGTCTCCGCCGAGGTGTGTATCGCCGTTGGTGCTGATGACGCGGAAGACGCCTTCCGCAACCTCCAGAACCGAGACGTCGAACGTGCCACCACCGAGGTCGAAGACGCAAATCTTCTCCTGCGATTTCCGTTCCAGCCCATAGGCCAGCGAAGCGGCGGTCGGCTCGTTGATGATCCGCATCACTTCCAGTCCCGCAACCTGGCCGGCATCCTTGGTCGCTTGGCGCTGGGCGTCGTTGAAGTAGGCTGGCACGGTGACCACGGCCTTATTCACCTTGTGGCCCAGGTAGGCCTCGGCGGCCTCCTTGAGCTTGCGGAGGATCATCGCCGAGATTTCCGGGGGGGTGTACTGGCGATTATCGATCTGGACCTTGACGTACTCTTCCGGTCCGCCGATGACCTTGTACGGCACGATCTTCTCTTCCGAGTCAACTTCATTGTGCCGTCGGCCCATGAAGCGTTTGATGGAATAGACGGTGCGCCGCGAGTTGGTGATTGCCTGCCGCTTGGCCGGCTCGCCGACGAGCGTTTCACCCTTATCGTTGAAGGCGACAACGCTGGGAGTAAGCCGGTTTCCTTCTTGGTTGGGAATTACTTTTGCTTCTTTGCCCTCCATGACCGCAACGACGGAATTTGTCGTTCCCAAATCGATTCCGATGATTTTTTCACCCTGTGCCATGCTGCAATGCCCCTTTCGTCAATCCTGAATGTAAACCGACGTCCACAATAAACTTGGATATCCTATCGTTTGCCGGAAACCAAGAGGTCCGGATTTTTTAATGGTAAGGTGCAAAGGTCGTGCCGCATGGCAGGCTGGGCCGATGCGTTACCGTAAGCAATTGTGGTATAAAGTCTTAAGATGATTCATTGACGCCGCTGGCGGTTAATTTTGTCAATAAAGTTGCCATTCTCGGCAGGAAGAGAGAATGGCCTGGCTGCCAGAATGGCAGAATAGCACCTGGGTGAATACCGGACGGAACTAGAAATTCAACCAGCGGCTACCAAGTGTACTGAATGCCCAAATATCCAGGCGTATGCCGATCTCCAGCCAGTGTATATCCGCCTGAGAAGAGGAAATGGAACTGTTCGTTGAAATCGTAGAAGCCGCCAAGGTTGAACAGCGCGGACGATTGCGCGTCCGCACTATCTGCCCCCTGGCAGAAAATTTCTCCACCAAGCGTCAGTTTATCAGTCAGCTTGCGTTGCAGAAGCCAGCCTCCAAAAAGATAATTGCAATGACCCGCGGCTGGATTGATCGCATAACCGCCGCCGCCATACGTCGTCCACTTCCCCCAACTCTTCTGCGCCCAAAGGGGTATCGTCCCCCAGACACTTCCGTTTCCCAAGCCTCGATCCGCATCACCTGAAGGGACCATCAGCATGGGGAAAAAGCCAAATTGAGGCCAGTCGTCAGTCTCTTTGAGAAAACGATACTTGACACCGAGTTGAATGTCCCCAAACCCATACTCGGTCGGATTGCCATTCGAGGCGAAACAGGTGAACGGAGCAACCAGATGGAATTGGGTTTCTGCTGCAATTCCATAGTTGAACTCGAACGCGGGGGTCTGTACTGTCGCCGCGCCTTTAGTCGCATCGAGCATGGAAAACAGATAGAACTCACCGTGCTTGTATTCGACTGGCTCTGGATCGTCGGTGAGAAAGGGAGGGCCAGCGTGTGCAGTTGCGCCTGCGATCAAGACCATCAAGAGCGAGAGGATGGTTGGCCGATGCTTCGTCACGATTCTTCCCCCGCCTATGGTGATGCAGTGCTTTGTACCTGTCCGACATCAATGCCGTGTTTTTGTGGTGCGGCCGTCCCGGCTGCACGTGCAGGCGAAACGCCCGCGCCACAAGTTGTTTTTGGACGAGCACTTTGCCCCGATTCGATAGTTCTACCTCTATCGTCGGGCAAGCAGAATGCCATCTTCATCCAAAGCGGCGCATCCAGCACATCTTTCCTGAGTACAACCTGGATCTACACCACACATGGCACAGGCCCCATATTCCGCAAAGTCGGTGTTTCCGCCACCTTTTGGACTGCGAAACTGCGGGCCTCTTGCACCGTTTGTGTCCTACAATTACTCGGCGTACTACATGCTGCCGCACTCCCCGAACGGATGACGACCTGGAGCGTAACGTGAGGATAGACTCGTTTTGGACAAAACTTCTTCGCGGACCGGTGCAGGTCTGCGCTAGGATTGCAGGTATCCCGGCCACTCCATTGATCCGTGTCGGCTCCAGACCATCGCGGGGTTGGATTGTCAGTATCCCGCTACTGACCTTTATGCTCTTGTCGGCTGGCATAGGAACCGTGGGATACACCTATTTCACGCATCAAATTGTCGCAGCGCGTCAAGTTGCGCAAGACAACCTTTCATCCATTGCAGACCTAAAGGCTGCTCAGATCGTCGCGTGGTATCGAGAACGCACCGGGGACGCTCATGCCATTTTCAACAGTCCCGTCATGCAGGCCAAGGCCAGGGAGTTCCTGTGCGGTTCGAGCAACGCCCGAACGAGAGAAGAGCTGACGGCAACGATGCAGTCTGTTCAAGAACAGTACGGATACCTTTCCGTGGGCCTTTACCGTGCTGACGGCGCACCGTTGTCTTGCGTGCCAGCCAAGCCGCACCCTGGGATGCCGTGCGGAGACCGCGACTTCCACGCAGCGCTGCTCGCCAAGGATGTCCTGGTGACGGACATTCATTGCGATCCTGAGGCCAACGCACCTTGGCAACGCAGGCATATGAGCCTGTGGATTCCTGTCGGTGTCACACCAGGAACGGATGTGCCGGCCAAAGGCATATTCCTGCTGGACATCGACCTGAACCGACTGCTCTATCCTTTGATTCAATCCTGGCCCGTCCCTAGCCGCACCGCGGAAACCTTGCTGGTCCGGCGAGATGGCGATGAGGTCGTCTTCTTGAACGAGCTGCGCCACCGGAAAGGGACAGCATTGTCTCTGAGGCTACCGATCTGCAACGAGAGTCTCCTTTGCGCTCGGGCGGCGCTCGGGAGCGAAGGAGTCACGGAAGGTTTCGATTACCGCAACGAGCCGGTGCTGGCCGCCACGCGCAGGATTTCGGGCACGCCCTGGTTCATTGTGGCCAAAACGGACCAGGTTGAGGTCTATGCCCCCATCAGAGAGCAGGCGTTAACAACGGGGGCCTTGGTGCTGCTCTTCGTGGTCCTCGTCGCCCTGGGCGTGGGCCTCATGGGTCGCTGGCGCGACTCACGCTGGCTGCGAAGCCAACTGGCAATCGAGCGCGAGTACCGGCTGATTCTCGACTCCACCGACCAGGCAGTTCTCGGATTGGACCGGCACGGCCGACACGTGTTCGCCAACCCGGCGGCCTGCCGAATGCTCGGTTATGCACCCGAGGAGTTGATCGGCAACCCAAGCCACGCTATCTGGCACTATAAGAAAGTGGATGGCACGCCCTGCCCGTCCGAAGAATGCTTCATTTACAAGGCTCTCAAGACCGGAGAATCATACTACTCCGATCGGGAAGTTTTCTGGAGAAAAGACGGCACGAGTTTCCCGGTGGAATACTCCGCCACGCCGAGCCGGGAAAAGGATCGTCCTATCGCCTTGGTTCTTTTCTTCCGCGATGTCAGCGAGCAGAAGCGGGCCAAGGAGCAGATAGAGCAGTACGCTGCCGCCCTAGAGTCCAACAATATGGCCCTTGAAGAGTTTAATCGGCTCACGGAGGCGGCCACCCATGCCAAGAGTGAGTTCCTCGCCAACATGAGCCACGAAATTCGCACGCCGATGACGGCCATCCTGGGCTATGCCGATATTTTGACCGACCGCTTGGAGCATCCCGAAAGCCTGGAAGCCGCCAACACCATCAAGCGCAATGGCGAGCACCTTTTGGGACTGATCAACGACATCCTCGACTTGTCGAAGGTGGAATCTGGTAAGATGCAGATTGAACTGATCCGCAGCTCGCCCTTCGATCTGCTGGCCGACGTTGTCTCGCTGATGCAAGTCCGTGCCACCGCCAAGCACATAAAGCTGGTGGCCGACATGGCCGGTCCCCTACCCGAGACCGTGCTCACCGACCCGTTGCGACTCCGCCAGGTATTGGTCAACCTGGTGGGCAATGCGATCAAATTCACCGACCAAGGCGAGGTCCGCATTGCTGCCCGGCTGTCTTATGGTTCGGCCGTCCCGGCTGCAAGGGCAGATTGTGGTGCGGCCGTCCCGGCTGCAAGGGCAGATTGTGGTGCGGCCGTCCCGGCTGCAAGGGCAGGCGAGACGCCTGCACCACAAGTTGTTCTTCGCTTCGACATCACCGACACGGGGATCGGCATGAACGAAGAACAAATCGGAAGGCTCTTTCAAGCCTTCAGCCAGGTGGACAACTCCTCCGCGAGGAAGTTCGGCGGCACGGGACTGGGGCTTTGTATCAGCAAGCGACTGACGGAGGCCATGGGTGGCCAGATCGAAGTGCATTCCACGCCAGGCAAGGGGAGCACATTCAGCGTGACGATTGATCCAGGGCCGCTGGATGGGATTCGCATGATCCAGAATGCCCAAGAGGCTCTCGTCGATCGTCCACCAACTCCCACACCGACCACGGCAACCCCAGACAAGATCGCACTCTCCGGCCGGATTCTGCTGGCCGAAGACGGCCCGGACAATCAACGGTTTATCACCTTCGTACTGAAGAAAGCCGGCGCCGAGGTGACGCTGGCCGAGAATGGGCAGCTCGCCTTGGAGCAGGCGTCGGTTGCATGGGAATATGGTCGGCCTTTCGATGTGATCCTGATGGACATGCAAATGCCTGTCATGGACGGCTACACTGCCACACGCCGCCTGCGGGCCAAGGGTTACAGCGGTCCGATTGTCGCCCTGACCGCACACGCCATGGCCGAAGACCGCCAGAAGTGCCTTGACGCCGGTTGCGACGACTTCGCCACCAAACCGATCGACCGGCAGAAGTTGCTGGGCACGGTCGCCGACTGGATCGCCCACGAGCGAACGAATGACGCCCCATTCAAGCCCACAGCCAGCGAGAGCAACGCAGGCACATCCCTGCCCGACACCTTGGTCCATTCGCGGCTTGCCACCAATCCCGACCTGGGCATGTTGGTCGATTCGGGGCGGGGTCTGGCCGATCGGGGTCTGGCCGATCGCGCGCCACTTGGCTAACATAGGACTATTACTGGGAGATACCCTGGACGATCTGCCGCACTGCCGATTCGTTCCAGGGCATGGCCGCGTACTACCGCATTAGTTTCTGTTGCGGAAAACGCCGTAGGGTGGGCCGAGCGCAGCGAGTCCCACCAAAATCACCACGAATCCCAGATGGTGGGACTCGCTGCGCTCGGCCCCATACGAACGAAATTAAGGATTTTGGTATCATTATTTAATTTGGGATCTCCGTATCCCAAAGGGATTCTGTCCCCTAGCCCAAGGTTGCCGCGCAGCGGCTACCCTGGGAACAGGAATAAACGAGGCCCTACCCCAACGGGCAACGCCGTTAAGCATTTTTTACGTGGCATTCGCGACATTTTGCCGGTATCGCTCCAGTTCCTGTTTTCTCTTTTCGTTTGCTACCATGATAATTGGTTTCCCGGCTGAAGGAACATCTTTCTTGTGTGGGCGGTATCTCGCTCGCTTTGAACTTTGTCTTTCATAACTGTCGACGACAGCATTCTGAAGTTGGGTCCAGAGGTCGGTTCCTTCTTCTGGAACTTCACACCAAAGAAAAAGGATGGATCGCACTACTTGGATTGCCATGGCGGCACTGGTTTGGCTGGGAGGCTCCCCAACCTTCACTTGTTCCTTCACGGCAAACAGGTGGATCATCCACAGACCAAGCAGCGACCATTCCAATTCCGCATATGCCCGGTCGGGAGTTCGGCTGCGGAGCGTGCGACGGCCAAAGGTTTGTTTGAGAGTCCGGAATTGCAGTTCGATTCCCCAGCGGAGCGTGTACAGCCGCGACGACAGGGCGTCCGAGAGGCAACGCGTACCCAAGACGTTGGTCAACAAATATACGTCGCCTCGCTCATTTTTCAGATGAATAAGCCGCAGAACCAATGGCGGCTGGCTCTTCCTCACCGCAGAGTCGGGCCACACATAGACAATGCCATTGCATTCCCGCGCGTAGTACCCCAGTTTTGTGAGCAAACTCACGTTGGCGCCCACGCGGATGAGGAAATGGTGGCCTAGTTCCATAATCGACTTCCAAAAATCGTAGCCCGTGAATCCCGCATCACCGCAAAACAGCGTATTTTTTGGGAAACTCTGCTGCACCAACATCTCCCGGAAATGCTCGCGCTCACTCGAATCGGACGGTCCCATCTTCCAACACCAGGGCAGACGTAGACCCATGTGCCACAGCAAGGTGAGCCAAATCTGAGGCGTCACCGTTTCTGCCTTGACGCGGTTCTTCTTTCGCTTATTCTTGGTCTTTCTGTTTTTCTTTCGATATTTGGCACTACTGCTCTTGCCATAGTTGGCTGCGCGAAACGCCTCTTCGTTCGTCTTCGTGCGCGGGGTGCTGGCACGAGAACCATCGACCGCCAACGGCAGCCAAACGCCAATCCGCCAATGCTCTTTCCCGACTTCCTCCATCAGCCGCTGCAGCCGATTCCAAAGCAGCGGAACAAGTTGCCCTCCATAGGTCACCAAAGCATTTGTCAGCGCCTGATAGCTGCCAACGGCCGCACGACCGATCAGTCGCTGAGACCAGACGATCGCTTCTCCAAAGGCCGCCGTCAATTGCGACTTCTCGGACCACACCCATAGCACAGCCAACATCACTAACTCTTTCGCGATCCATTTGATATTGCCATGCGTCTTCATATCCTGGAAAATACTCGCGTCGATTACCCACTCCATCGCCTTTCGCAGGAAATCGAGGTGAACGGTATCGCGAACAGCTTTTTTCCTCGTGCTTCCTTGCTGAACCATCGAGCCAGACTCCTTTCTGACTTATACTGCCAAGTGGTCAAAAACGGAGCCTGGCTTTTCTCTAAATCTCCCTCGTAGGTCGAGCCCAATTTCGCCTATATCCCGCAAGTTGCCGCGACAAAATGCTTAACGGCGTTGCGCGGCGGGGTCACTCCACGATCCGCCGCGGATCACGCGGGTAGAACGCAGGTTGCTCTCACCAAGCGGCGAGCGCGAGGCAGCCTTGCCGACGTCATTTGTCGTGAGGCGGGTCTGACTTTTTCTCATTCCCGCGCGCGCGGGGCGCGAACTTCCGGTGTGCGATGGTTTTCCCGGTCTTGCCGTCCACGATTTCAATATAATTCCCGAGGCTCTCGTACCCCATGACGCAAATCACATCCCTCCCGAGTTTCATGTTCATGGTGACGCGGTTTTGATATGCGGAATGCTCGACGCCGCCAATTCCTTGAAGGTCACTGCGCCAGAGCTTTCGCCCCGTGCTGAGATCATACGCCACCAGCGCGCAGCCGTTGGCGTATGAACGGAACTCGGCGAAATACAGGGTATTCCCCTCCGCGCGAAACACCGAGGACAAATGACCCTCAAGAGCTATAATCTCCTTGCCATCGCGGACGAACTTGATTGTCATTTGTTCAAACTTGTTGGGGTCGTAGACCATGTGGATCTGGCACCTGTGTGGGTCTTGAAATTGACCGTGGCTGCCAAAGTCGCGGAGCGAGCTGATTATGCCGCCGTCGTCAGCATCAAAATCGGGGTGTGGCGGCACCGCGTCAAACTGCCTCTGCCACCTCGCAGCACGCGATTCCTGGCCATGTGATCCCTGGACGAGGGCAATCGCCAGTAAAATTGAAACGACAAAGCGAACTGCCATCATAATGTTGCTCCTTTGCGATTTGACGAAAAGTTGGTTGGTTTCCCCAACGGATCGCATGGCCGCCGCCGTACTCTCCGAGGCCAGCCAGGATGGAACTACGGTTGATTTTACCAAGGCGAGGCAGCCCGTACTACAGCTATGGACAAGAAGTGGTTCGAAAGGCTGGGCTTGGTCTCTCTCAGGTACGCATGGGGCAAACTTGCTCCACTTCGACGAACCGCCTAGTGCGGACCCGCATGCTAGGTGGTGTGGGGGGCGGGGCCAGCAATGGCCCCGCCTACCCGATTGGCAATAGTAACCATCAGAAGTTATAAAAGTAATGGATAATCACCAACCTCTTCGATCTGTTGTGCATTACAAGGTACTGGGCGCCTTTTTCTCCGGCAATCCAGTTGGGTGAGCCGAAAAACGCGACATCGTCCGCGTCACTCACAAGAATCCCTTCGTACACTATCTGCCGTACCGAGCGGCGAGCCAATGCTTGGTCTCGTCCAACAGAGGCGAGCTCCCAGCGTGCAGTCATCAATGAGAGCAGTTCCGGTGAATAAGTTGCCTGCCAGAGGTACTCCGGGCAATAGTCTTCGGGCTTCCCGACCACCCAATACACTACCACCCCTTTCACTTCGACATGTCGCTGCCACGCATCGTCTAAGACGTCGCGAACCTCTCTGGGCCAGCCACTTGGCTCTACAGGAGATTGGACCTTGTGCTTTGGAACCTCGATGCGGCTCGCAAGCCATGCATAAGCGATGATGCAGACTGTTGCCAAGAGCAACGTAACGAGGCGTTTCCACTGGTGCCATCGGCGTTTGCCTGATGGCGCGACGGTGTTAGGTAAGATCGAAGTCACTGGTCCTGTTCATCGTTGCCAACGGAAGGTCTATTTGCCGCCGCCAACGATACTCCGCCCGACGCCGCCCCGACCGGAGCGACAAGCGGCGGGCTGGTTTCATTCTACTACGCCACGGCGGCAAGCACCAAGCGCAAGGCGTGTCGGAAGGGCCTCAGCGGGTGGGCGATGTTGGCGGGACCGCCTGCGGTTTCCTGCTCCGCACCGCGCACGTCAGCAGCGTGCCGACCGAAAGAAGCCACACAGCTAGGGCGGCAATGTTGGGCCAGTTCGAATGCCGGGCCGAATAAGAACTGCCCTGGGACTGCATCACCTCGTCTGTACAGCCGCCGATTTCCAGAATCTTGCGAAGCTCATTGCGCGAAAGGTTGTCCGTTCGCAGGAAATGTACGCTGCCGTCGGCCATCGCCACGTTGACACCGGAGGCGTGACCGTAGGTGTAGAAGAAACCTTCGGGCGGACGATGGTTGCTCGATAAAGCGACCGCTCGCGGTTCCGCGCCAATTATTCCCATTGCGTCGAGCGAGAAGTCCCTCGGCTCCGCCCATTGGACGCCCGAGTCAGTTGCTTCGACGACCATGATCGTGTGGGACGCTCGATTGCCGAGTTCCGCAAGCTTTCGAGGCTTGTCACCGGCCCATGCAGCGTTCGGACCGACTACCGCAAGATAATTGGTTTCCGTCCAGCGGGGGCCAGACGATTTGCGGTCGCTTGGGCACAAGTAGAGTGCGGCGATGGTGTTTGAAATATTCTTGTTGCTCGGTCCATTCCAGGATTCGCTGAACGTGTACTTCTTGTAAAGATCATCCATGTCGGAATAGGGCAGTGTGAGGGCTCGCCAACTGTGCATCGACCTGCCGCTATTGTCCAAAGTGTATGCCGGAGGAAAGCAGCCTTCCGCTTTTTCGTAATTGAGTAATGCCAAGGCGATTTGCTTCAAGTTGTTGCGGCATAGCGCATCGCGACTCGCATCGCTAAAGTGTCTTTCGACTCCCGGCATGAACAGTCCGCCTAGACACCAGAGACAGAGCAATGCCACAAGCAGGCGAAATAGCTGGACCGGCGATACCGGTTGGCGACGGTCAGTCGCCAGTAGCAAAACAAGAATGAAAACGACGATCCCGCCCACCCCGAACACCGCCAGCGACGACCCCAGCACCACGAACAGCAATAGCAGCGTTCGCAGGCTGAATTGATACCATCGGAGTTTTGGCGTGGAGGCGGATTGGGGTTCTGCTTCGCTCATCGCATTTTGCTCGGTGTCGCCAACGGAGCGGCCAAGCCGTCAGCCGCCAGGCTGATTCGCCGAAGGCGGGCTCTGCGGCTGGCCGCTGTTGGCATTCTTCGTGCTCGGATAGGCGTTCCTGTATTGGTACTTCTGGCCTTCGATAGAAGCCTCGCCCGAAAGGCTTTTCATCATGACCTCGGGAAGGTGTTCCTTCGTATCATGCATGAGTGCGTCATCAATCAACTTGGCCAGGCCCCATGAATAGACTTCGTTCTGAGGAACCAAGATATCTGAATCCATACTGAACCCATGGTTGGCGATGCCAAGATAGAAGCTCTGTTTCGTGCATTTTAACTCGACCTTTCCAAGACCGTCGCACTTCCATGGCCCAAGGAAAACATCGCCGTCATTCGCCACTCTACGCAAGGGGTTGGTAAGAAAAAACTCCGCGAGCCTCAAGACTTTCGGATCCTCAGTTTCATAAACGAATTCCTTGTCGCGCTTGACATACCGAGCCCACGGCACCCCGTCCGTTTTGTACAAGACAATTCTCAACTTCGTAATATGGCCGCTCTTGCTGTCTTCGCCGAATCGCAATAGATCCCAGTCGTACTTTCGTTCTATCGCCTCTCGAAGATCTTTCCAGTCATCGTCTTCAGGCTTTTTGTCCGCACCGCGGGCCGCCTTGGGCTCTTGAGCAGATGCAAAGGTGAAATTGCCGAGTGCGGCCAAGGCCACCAAAGCTGCTACACTCATTTGCCGGAACATGATTCGGCTCTCCTTTATCAGCTTGGCCAACGGGAGGCACGACTCGTCAGCGAAGCCGATTGCGCAGCAACTTTGCGAGTGTGCCGTGTTGGCCGCTGGTCTTACGTAGCGATTGTATGCGTCCGATGATACTCCCAAAGCAACTCAGTGAGATTGGCATCAAGATCGCCGACGATCATATCGTCAATGTCCTCTACTCCAGCGTGCGCGCTGATGTCCCGTATCTGATCCTGACGCACTTCCTGGTCTTGGCTTGGTCTTCCGTCCGGGAACAGGGCGCATGCCTGTGCAAGCACTCGGTAGGACTCCGCCGCTCCAATTGCTTGTAAGGCTTCCAGTGTCTCCAGGGCATAGTCGCCCTGGGAATTCCAGAAAAACTGACTAATTCCACCGTTTTCCACCTGCCACCCCAGCCAGAAGATTAACCAGAGGTAGCGATCAGGTGCAGCCATCGCCCGGAACTTCTCTTCCGTATTGATGTCAAGTTCCAAATAGCGGCGAAATATGCTGGCTCCTGGCGAAGTGCCTTGATCCTGACCAAGAATCTCGCCAATTGTTTTAGGTCGCCAAGGAGTATCCACTTCAATTCACTCCTGATCACCGAACTACACCGGATGGCTTACGAGCCGCTCGGCCAACGGAAGGCACAACTCGTCGGCGTAGCCGATTGCGCAGCAACTCTGCGAGTGTGCCTTGCTGGCCGCGATTAGTTTCACTTATCCTTGTACCCGAGTTCCTTTGCGCGTGCATAATCCGCCTCGGCTTTGGCCTTTTCACCCTTCTTCTCGTAGGCTTCCCCACGGTTGTAGTACGTCTTCGCGTCTTTCGGGTTGAGTCGGATGGACTCGGCGTAGTCGGCAATCGCCTTGTCGTATTCGTCCCTGCAATAGTAGGCCACACCACGACAGCGGTACAACCCCGCATCTTTCTGTTTAAGAGAGATAGCCATACTAAAGTCGGCAATCGCTTGGTCAAGTTGAGCTTCATTGCCTTGTTGCGTGGCGTTCTCCACACTAAAGTCGGCAATCGCCTTGTCAAGTTGAGCCCTCTGGAGATAGACGACGCCCCTGGTGCCATATACTGTGCCATTTTTTGGATCGAGCTTGATGGCCTCGGTGAAGTCGGCAATGGCCTTGTCGCATTCGTGCTTACAGCCATAGTAGGCCATACCCCGCATCGCATAATAATCGGCGTTCTTCGGGTCCAGGCGAATGGCCTCGGTGAAGTCAGCAATCACCTTGTCGTATTCGGCGTAGCGCCCGTAGGCCGTGCCCCGATCGAAATACGCCTCTGCGTATTTTGGATCCAAACGAATGGCCTCGGTGAAGTCGGCAATCGCCTTGTCGCATTCGTCCTTCCTTCCATAAGCGATGCCCCGTTCGTGATACGCCTTGGCCAACTTGGGATCTAGACGGATTGCTTCGGTGAATGTAAGGACTGCGGCATCATTGTCCTTCTTGTCGAGACACCCCTTGCCCTTCTCGTAGGCTTCCTTCGCCGCATCGGCGCTTGTCGCAGCACTTGCCGCAACATTCAGCAACAGCAAGACGGCGATCAGCACTGTCGCCCAGCACTTGCATCGGTTCATGGTTTTCCTCCGGGTTCGATGGATTCTCACGCACGGCCAACGGAGGCCACGGTTGCCGCCGCAGCCTCCCACTTCATCGGGTTTGAACTTTCAGCTATTCTGCCAGACTCCCACGGCCTGCACCACCAAGCGGCGATCGCGAAGCGACTTTGCGACCGTGGCGGGTTGGCCAGTCAGTGTTCCACATTCGGCGTCTGCCTTCCTTTTCGCCAATTGATAAACGCCTCAAGATCAGTGAGCGGTATGTAGTCGTCCTTTGCTGCATCGTCCGGCAACCGAAATACCTCGGTTCCCTGCACGGCTTCTGCAAATTCTCGTTCGCCGAGCGCATGGTCGAGCGCACGGAGAAGAGCATTGTGCGCATCGTCGGCCGTTTCCGATGCGATGCCCGGAACATACATCCGGATAAATAGGTCCTTGGATCGCTCGGTCTCCAACGCCTCAAAGACTATGTCGGCAATCCGAACCCTTACACCTTCCCACGTTACGGCAACGGGAAAGCCGTGCTTCGGCTTGAGCGCGAACACCACCCACCCCCGAATCACTGGGGAAGCGGAGACAATCGAATCCACAAGATCGAATAGGGAGCGATCTCCGTCCGCAGTAATGATCAGCTCAGACGCTCCAGGATTTGACGAGAACTCGAAGTAGAGACGCGGGTGAATATGTTGAAGCTGTTCAAGGACAATATCGTAAGTGGGATTATCGGCGGACGAGAGAGATTCCAACCCATCCTTGTGTCGCTGGAACACTCGCCAGAAATCGGATATCGCACGATCTGTTGGTGTCATAGTCATTCGGCCGGGACACTCCCTGCCTCCTGGCCAACGGAAGGCTGGCCGACGCCGTATTCTCCATCGCCAGCCGAGCTCGAACAACGGTTGATTCTACCAGCGCCACCGGGCCGGAACCACCAGCAAGGCGTCCCGCTCTGCGGCCAGCCCGTGTTGGCATTGCCGTGGGGCCTCATTGGATGAGGTAATCAATCCCTCCATTCTCAATCGTATCCGCCAACGCGTGGAACCAGGCACCGAAAGAAGTCGCCATCAAAGTACGCGCTGGGTCGTCGTGACGAATCCGAATAATTTGCCCCACGTTACCGCCCTTAGCTGGACTAAGATCGAGACAGAGATGGTCGCCGCCCCCATTGGACGCAAAGGGAATCCAGCCGTTGTTCCACCAAGCATTCGCTATCCCCTTATCCGGGACAGCTTTCGCCTCGTCGAAGTCACCCGCCGTCTGGACTGCGTTCCAGTCTTTCCAATCCCGCATAATTTCCTTGCTGCGCAACATAAAGAAGCCACCGATACCTTCATCGGGAATAAGATCGCAGTCTTCCTTTTGACCGTCATGGATGGCCAAGGAGTCCTTGAACTCTTGAGGTAGCGTGACGCGCAGAGTTGCTTCAAGTTTCCGCACCTGATCACCAGAAGCCCCCTTCGCCAAGCTCTGCGCCAGAGGCTGTGCATGTTCTCTAAGCCAAAGCTCAATACGCTGCCAAGTGTCGGTCACCGCCGCCGATTTCGCCACCTTCTTCTTTGCCATAACGATCACTCCGCTTTGCCAACGGTTCTTTAGCGCACATCGTGTCCGCAAAGCCGGACCGGGACTTGCGCGGTTTCCATCTTGTGATGCTGGGCTCGTCCTAAATTGCCCAGCCTCCGCCTTTCCTCATTATACGGCTTTTGCACAAATCGTCGCAATACCGGCAAACCGGCGTCTCGCCACGTCGGCCACGGCACTGTTCCCTGAGCCGCCGAGGTCGCCAGCCCCGACGGCTCCCGATGCAGAATATAAAGAGTAGAGCCACCCCAACCACGGGTAGTGAATTGAATCGCCGCCATTTCCGAAAACCGGACATCGAGCTTGCCACTGGCATAAGTCATCTTGGGGGAAGCAATCCTCCTGCCAAACAAACAAGCGAGTGGCCGGCGGCTTATGTACGATTTCGGAGGTGACCGCGATTACGACGACACGGCGCTTTCACCCAGCCGAGAAAATCGCACCCCCGAGCCACTGCTCTTGACCGCTCGTCGGGCCGCTTCCCTCTGCGGCGTCTCGACTCGCACTTGGCAGATATGGAACTCCGCTGGACGGATTCCCCTTGCCGTTCGTGTCGGGCGATCGAATCTGTGGCGTTTCGACGAACTGCGTGCGTGGGTGGAAGCCGGCTGTCCGCGGCGCGATGCCTGGGAGGTCATACGCAGGGAACCGCGTCGCCCCACCCGTGCTCGCCAGGCATGACGAAATCTGGAGAACCTGTTTGCGGACTTGCCTTGCAATTTACGGACGTCGAACAACACTGTCACTCCCTTGCCGGAAGTCCCGGAAAAGGGGCGGAAACATTACACAAGGGTGACACAAATGGCCAGTCTCTACAAGAAGCCGATCTTCGTGAACGACCCGAGGACCGGCCAGCGAACCAAGGCGAAATCAAAGAAGTGGTGGGGACGATTTCGCGACCACCTGGGCGTCGAGCATCGCATGCCGCTCGCCCGCGATCGGGCGGCCGCGCAGGCCATGCTCAACGAGCATGTGCTCAAAGCGGAACGCCGCGCGGCGGGACGCGTCGATCCCGTTGAAGAACAGGGGAAACGCCCGCTCAAGGACCACATAGACGACTTCGCTCAGAACCTGAAGGATAAGGGCAACAGCGGCCTGTTCGCCGACTTCCATTCCAATCGGCACACATTCATCACGAACCTGGAGCATGTTGGCGTCTCGCCGCGGAAGGCCCAGTCCCTGGCCCGGCATTCGGACATCCGGCTGAC
>Ga0118677_10001785_pt1 | contig 35719 bp, 40 predicted proteins | sample AliMusrvi5mmetaG_FD_86154 | JGI IMG/M metagenome (GOLD analysis project Ga0118677, IMG submission 86154)
TGACTATCACCATTATTAAATGGTGGAATCTGATACCAGAACGAGTACAACCAGAGCCAAGCCTGTCCTGGATAGCGACCCGTTTCGTTCATCATTCCCCATGTTGATCCCTGCAAATTCGAGGCGGTGCTCTTGTCATTGAAATAACTACCGTCGCCAAGGAAGAGCGTCTGCTTTGTGTTATCGGTTTGGAAGTAATTTCCTTGAGATAGAAGTGCACCGTCCAAAGATCCAGCTTGCGCCATGGTCAACAAACCTGCTGCCAATTCTGGTACCGGTCCATAATTTCCGGCGGGTACCTTGGCTTGATCTTGACTGACCTTGGTTAAGGCGTTGTCATAATTTGTTGCCCAGGTTGATTGCGTCTTCACATCGGATGCCTGCCATTGCTTGAGCGCATCGGCAACTGGTGCGGCATTTGAAACCGTAGTGAGTGGAGTAATAACAAAATCATTGACGGTATCAACTGGATGAGTAACGCCTAATAATTTTGCTAAGTAAAGCGGGCCGAGGTTAACTCCGTCAGACGCTTTGTTGTATGGAGCGCCATAACCCCCCGTGCCACTCGATCCAGCAAGTTCCTGAACAGAGGTGGCGTAAAAATCTGCGGGTGCTGCAGTGGCCCACTCTTTGAAAGTGACTTGCTTGTCATCCGGCGATCCGAAGAGAGTGGAGAGTGCAGCGACAACTATTGCAACAATCACAACAGCTACGACGCCTTCTTTGATGAGGTCATAGCGACGGGTTCGACCACCCCACGGTGCCGATTCAAGTTCGGTGCGACGATCGCTCATTTCCGCTCCCCCAATTCTTTGTTAAATGCATCGATCGGCGGAACAACGCCTTTAGCTCTTACAAGCAAGACGTGAATCAATGTGATCACGCCGATGATGACTGGAAGGAAGGCCACATGCAGCAAAAGCATCTGCCCAAAATTTGTGACGGTGAAACGAGACCCAATGCCTACCGAGTTAAAGCCATCTTTCGCTTCGTAGGAGATCCATTGCGAGTCAAAATTTGACTGGACCAGGTAACCGGTGAAAGCCGTTGCAATCGAACCTACGAAAGCGAGCGCACCGGTTATCCATGTGAGCATTCTGCGGCCGCGCCATGCAGCCATCCAGAACTTGCCCCAAAGATGTACCACCATAAAGATGAAGAAGAATTGGACGGACCAGAAGTGCAGGCTATTGACGAAATGGCCAACATTTGAACCGTGGTACCAACTTGCGCCTTCAAAGGAGAGCCACAAGCCAGTGGCGATGATCAAACCTAAGGAGGCCAAGGTGGCAACTCCAAAGAGGTAGATCCAGGAGGCTACGTAGGCGGGCTGCGTGTCAGGCAAGAGTTTGTCAACAGGCAGATTCTTCTGCCAGCCCTTGCGGAGTTTGGTAACCCACATCTCTTTTTCAGTACTGGTACTCATTTTTGACCCTCCTTCTTATTGCCAGGGAATGGAAGGAAGAGGGCCAGTCCGAAGAGGACCAGCATGCCAATGATGACGAGGAGGTTCGTGATAGATATTTGGAACCAGCCGAGGTGAATGTAAACAGCTCGTAGGTTCATGAAGTGATCGAAGATACCCATAGCGGAAACTTAGATTAATCACAGTGTTTTTACGAGGAAAATATAGGGATTAGCCCTCAAGATAAATTACCTAGAGCAGAACTGAGTGGCACCTCTCCTGCTAGAGTTAGTACCAGCCAGGCAATAGACGCGGAGTGAAAATGACTGATATAACCATCATGCAGCGGGAGCTCACCCCTTTCGAGCACCTGGTCCTAGATCTGCTCTGCAAAGGTCTCTCCAATGTGGCGATCGCCCAAGAGACCGCTCATACTGAAAAGGTTATTGAAAACACCGTCTCACGATCTGCCCGTGTATTTGGGATTACCTCAGACGGCGACACCAACGTCCGCGTCCTACTTGCCCTGGCCTATCGAACCCACTTCGGTGATGCCGCTTTTGAATCATTTGGACTTCCCTGTCAACACCTTCAACCGGGCGTTGACGGAAAGATGTACTGCGCTCGCCACGTCGAATAACATCCGAAACTACCGAGTAAAAGGACGACCATGAAAGCTCTCTACTACGTTTTCTTCGCGATACATATACTTTCAATTGCTGGATTGGTGATACTGCTTCTCATGCAAGGCGGAAAAGCAATCAAAATGCTACCTAAAGGCTTTGTCCACGCTGGCCTCACTGCCCTCGTTGCCGGGTTAGTAATGGTTGGAATTCGCCCGAGCCTGCACCACCAAAACGCAGCGCTGTACCCCAGCCTCAACTTCGGAATAATCGCTGCCAAATTGGGTGTGCTGGTGATCATCCTCGTCATCGCATTTAAGAATGCAAAAGCGGCGACCATCTCCCGAGGTACCTGGATCGCGCTCCTTGGCCTCATCGTTATCAATATAGGTCTCGCCGGATCACTGAAATAAGGTGGAGAAAGCCTGCGTCACTATTCGTCCCATCGCACAGAGCGACAAGGAACGTTGGCTAGAACTCTGGGAGGGTTACTTAACTTTCTACGAAACTGCTCTCCCTAGCGAGATCACAGAGTTAACCTGGGAAAGACTTAACGATCCTGATTTTGCTCTAGATGGAATCCTCGCCGTTGTGAATGGGCTTGTAATTGGATTCGCGCATTTTCTCTACCGCCCTTCAACATGGGCGCCTAATGGATATTGTTATCTCGAAGACTTATTCGTTGATCCATCAATTCGTGGTGCTGGCGCCGGGCGGTCACTCATCGACGCGGTGATAGTGGCCGCCCGTGCCAAGAAGTCGGGGCGGGTCTACTGGACAACCAAAGAGAGCAATACACAAGCCCGCGTCTTATATGACTCGTATACACCAGCCTCTGAATTTGTCCAGTATCGCCTACCCCAAACTTATTGAGTTTTCTTATTAGTCTTCGTCTTCTTTGCGAGCGTGTGAGAAACCAAGCAGCGCAAGGATCAAGAAGAGGATCCCGCCAATGAAGGTAAAGATGGCGGAGTACATAGCAATCTGACCAAGCTGCCAGAAGGCATATGCGTTGAGCAACATTCCGCGAAGCGTTTCACCCTTGAATAGAGTATTAACCGTGTTTGCTAGCGCTGTATCACTTGGATTCGCCAGAGAAGCCGCACTCTCCTGTGAATAGGTCTTTCCGCCGGCCATCTCCTTGAGGTGTACGGCAATGTAATTATCAGCAAAAACTTCTGCCTGACGACCGGTCAACAACTGCTGACCCGCGAACTTTGCCACGATGCCTTGATCTGGCTGTGGCAGGCTCTTTAAAGCACCGGAACCAGCCGCTGGAAAAACAATCTGCTGAGATGCCAGTTGGCTCTTAACCTGGCCATTCGCAAAACTATAACCCCATGTTAGTAACCCTCCGGCGACAAGCAGAACCAAGGCCAGGAGGAGGCCCGTCATGCTTACAACTTTGTCTACAAATTTTCTATTCACGATACTTCCCTTTCGTCGATGTAAGGAAGGTGCTAAAACCCTTGAAAATCAAGGCTTTTCTCAATTTCCTCTCAGAAGCAATTTTCTCCCTATGCCCTAATACAAAGTAGACATAACCACGGTGCTACCCCTCAGCCGACTGTGATTTAGGGAACTCTCAACTCGGGGTTGAGATACATGTCATAATTAATCTCCGCGAGTTATGACCACTGTGAAAAAAGTGAGTAAGTTGCGGATACTCAATTGCTAGCTCACGTGGATCCTCGGGAGGAAATCTTGATGAAGACCTTTAAAATCGCTGCTCTCGGTCGCGGTGAATCGGCTTGATCACTGAAAGAGTTGATTGGGATGCCCTTCATTCCGAGGCGAAGCACATCATGACGATGGCATATGCCCCATACTCAAAATTTTCTGTCGGTGTTGCGGGGCTCGTCGATGATGGACGAATCGTCACCGGCTGTAATGTCGAAAATGCCAGCTATGGGATGACGCTCTGCGCCGAATGTGGAATGGTCTCCAATCTCATCGCAAGTGGCGGCGGCAAATTGATTGCAGTTGTCTGCGTCGATTCTGCTGGAGAATTTCTCTCACCGTGTGGACGTTGTCGCCAAATTATCTTCGAACACGGCGGACCTAACTGCCTTCTCATGACCCCAGCTGGCGCACTGCCAATGTCCGACATCTTGCCGTGGGCCTTTGGCCCCGACCAACTCTCCTGATCCTCCCCTAGATGGAATAAATAAGGAAAAAATGACCGAACCATTTGCAGCTGTTGAAATCATTAGCGCCAAGCGTGATAACGGTGAGTTGAGCGATCCACAAATTGATTGGATTGTCGATGCGTACACCCGTGGTGTTGTAGCCGATGAACAGATGTCCGCTCTTCTGATGGCGATCCTGCTCAATGGTATGAACATGCGTGAAATATCGCGCTGGACAGATGCCATGATAAATAGTGGCGAGCGCATGAATTGGTCTGCGCTCTCTCGCAAGACCGCTGATAAGCACTCTACAGGTGGTGTCGGTGACAAGATCACTCTTCCGCTCGCTCCATTGGTAGCTGCCTGCGGTGGCGCTGTTCCTCAACTCTCGGGCCGTGGCCTCGGCCATACCGGCGGCACCCTCGATAAACTCGAATCGATTCCGGGTTGGCGCGCCTCACTATCCAACGCCGAGATGCTCAAAGTTTTGCAAGATTGTGGCGCCGTAATTTGTGCAGCTGGTGCTGGGCTCGCCCCCGCAGATAAAAAGCTTTACGCGCTGCGCGATGTAACCGGGACCGTTCCTGCTATCCCACTGATCGCCTCCAGCATTATGAGTAAGAAGATCGCCGAAGGAACTTCCGCGCTGATTCTCGATGTAAAAACCGGGGCTGGTGCATTTATGAGTGACCCCCTGAAAGCGCGGGAATTGGCTCAAACCATGGTGGCACTTGGCACCAGGGCGGGCGTGAACACCCGCGCCCTGATAACCGCGATGGATGTTCCACTCGGGCTGACGGCTGGAAATGCACTTGAGGTAAGAGAATCCGTTGAAGTTTTGGCAGGTGGAGGCCCGGCAGATATCGTCGAACTGACTCTCGTCATGGCGCGCGAAATGCTCGATGCCGCAGGTATCAAGCCAACTATGGATCCTGCAGATGCGCTTAAGAACGGCGTTGCGATGGATGTCTGGCGTCAGATGATCAGCGCACAGGGTGGCGACCCAGACGCTAAGTTGCCCGTTGCTCGCGAGCAATATGTTGTAACAGCCGAGTCATCCGGAGAGATCATTGAAATGAATGCCATGTCTGTCGGAATAAGCGCCTGGCGCCTTGGTGCAGGTCGATCACGACAGGGCGAAACTGTGCAAGCCGGTGCGGGAATTGAAATACATGCCAAGCCTGGTGAAAGCATTACTGCCGGCGCCCCCCTCTTCACTCTTCACACCGATGACTCCCCTCGCTTTGAACGCGCGCTAGAAGCGCTCCAAGGTGCGGTTCGCATATCTTCCACTGGCGAGCAAGTAGAACGCCTGCCGCTGATCATAGAAAAGATAACGGGATAAACTCACCACATGACGCTGAACAGAACGCCGACCGCCGAACAAATTAAGAGAATTCCAAAGGTTGTCCTGCATGACCATCTCGATGGTGGATTGCGACCACAGACAATTATTGATTTAGCGCAAGAGATTGGTTACAACAAACTCCCATCTACAGATGCCGCTGCACTTGGCGATTGGTTCTTTGAAGCGTGCAACTCTGGCTCTCTGGAACGTTACCTAGAGACCTTTGATCACACCATTGCGGTAATGCAGACTCATAGCGCTGTCGTACGTATTGCTCGAGAAGCGGCGCTGGATCTCGCTCGCGATGGCGTTGTCTACGCTGAAGTCCGCGGAGCTCCCGAACTATTCACACAAGGTGCGATGGATTTGAATGAAGTCATCGAAGCCACCACTGAAGGCTTTCAACTGGGAATGCAGGATGCTAAATCAGAGGGATTCTCTATTCGCGTCGAACAGATCCTCTGTGCGCTGCGCCAAAATGATTGGTCCGATGAGGTTGCCAAGAAAGTCGTGAAATATCGCGATCAGCATGTAGTTGGATTTGATATCGCCGGTCCAGAAGATGGGTATCCAGCTAAGGACTATCTCTCGGCCTTTGATTACCTGCGTGCCGAAAACGCTCACTTCACTATCCACGCTGGAGAGGCTTATGGCCCCGCATCTATCTGGCAGGCTATCCAGATCTGTGGTGCCGAACGCCTTGGTCACGGTGTTCGCATCGTAGAAGATATTGATTTCAGCGGAGCAGAGCCAAAGTTAGGACTCTTGGCAGCTTACGTACGCGATCGACGAATTCCGTTAGAACTCTGCCCCACCTCAAATTTGCAGACCGGAGCCGCCAAGGATTATGCATCGCACCCCATCGGCATCCTGGAAAAATTACGTTTTCGCATCACGATCAACACCGATAATCGTTTGATGAGCGGAACATCCATGTCACAAGAGATGGCGCATGTTGTTAACGCCTTTGATTGGACATTTTTGGATCTGCAGAGAGTCACGGTCAATGCCCTGAAGAGCGCATTCATCCCCTTCGACGAGCGCTTATCGATCATCGAAGAATTGGTAAAACCTGCCTACCAGAGGATTAGCGAAGAGTAACTTTAAATTCCGATCGGATGCCAAACCGTCTTGATCTCCATGAAGCTCAAGATGCGCGCTGGCGATTCTAGATCGGTATTGACTCTGATCCGCTTTAAGTTTTGAGCTCCAGCGACCTGAGTCTCTTGCAATTGTTTTGGGGTCAATCCACTGGCATCAATAGCATCAATGTCCATATGCGATGCGGCCCATGGCGCTAATTCCGAACCGCTTCCCGTCAAAACATTAACCACCCCAGCAGGCAAATCACTGGTCGCCATGATCTCGGAGAAAGTTATCGCTGGCAGCGGGAATTTCTCGGAAGCAATAACTACTGCGGTGTTTCCTGATGTAATGACAGATGCGATTGCTGCGATGAGATTGAGCAGAGATGGTTTTGCCGGGGCAAATATTGCAACAACTCCGATTGGCTCTGGGGTAGAGAAGTTGTAGTACGGGCCCGATACCGAATTCGTTGAACCTGCGAGCGCAGAAATCTTGTCGCTCCAACCGGCATACCAGACCAGAAGATCGACGCTCTGTTGCACCTGAAGTGCAGCGGCTCGCGGTGTTACGCCTTCGAGAGCAACTATTTCAGTGACCAGCTGTTCGCTACGACCTTCGAGAATCTCTGCCATGCGATACAAAATTTGACCCCGGTTATAAGCGGTAGCGGAAGACCAACCCGAGAAGGCGCTTCGAGCGGCTACTACAGCGTCGCGCAGGTCTTTGCGAGATGCCAAGGATGGATTTGCGAGGTGGTTACCTTTGAAATCCTTAATCGAATATACCCGTCCAGATTCACTGCGCGGGAAGGCTCCCCCAATAAATAACTTATAGGTCTTGAGGACATCGATACGGTTTGCTGGTGTCGTCGTCATTTTATTTACCCACCTTCAAATATGCCGTAAGGCCATATCTGCCGCCTTCGCGACCCCAGCCTGATTCTTTATAACCGCCGAAGGGGCTCGCTGGATCAAATTTATTGAAGGTATTTGCCCAGATCACGCCAGCCCGCAACTTCGAGGCGGTCCAGAGGATCTTGGAGCCTTTCTCGCTCCAAATGCCGGCGCTGAGCCCATACGGGGTGTTATTCGCCTTTTCAATAGCCTCCTGCGGGGTTCTGAAGGTCAAGACAGAGAGAACAGGTCCAAAGATCTCTTCGCGCGCGATGCGATGGGTTTGTGAGACTCCGGTAAAGATGGTCGGAGCAAACCAGAATCCGGCGGGGGGAAGATCGCAGGGAGGACTCCAACGTTCTGCGCCTTCGGCTTCTCCGGCGGCTGAAAGTTCCTTGATTTTTGCGAGTTGAGCCGCGCTGTTGATCGCGCCGATATCTGTATTTTTATCGAGCGGATTTCCCAGCCTAATGTGGCTCATCCGCACTTTGAGTTTAGCCAAGACCTCGTCCTGGACGTTCTCTTGGACCAAGAGTCTAGATCCAGCACAACAGACATGGCCCTGATTAAAGAAGATTCCGTTGACGATACCTTCGACCGCTTCGTCGATAGCCGCATCATCATAAATAATATTTGCAGCCTTGCCGCCGAGCTCCAGAGTGGCGCTCTTCTTGGTTCCCGCGATGGAAGAGGCAATCAATTTACCCACATCGGTAGATCCAGTGAACGCAATCTTGTCGATACCCGGGTGATTAACGAGAGCAGCACCTGTGGCACCAGCGCCTGTGACGATATTTACAACACCATTGGGAAGTCCCGCCTGCTGGCAGACCTCGGCAAAGAGAAGCGCGGTCAGCGATGTCGTTTCTGCTGGCTTAAGAACAACGGTGTTACCTGTTGCCAAGGCTGGAGCAACTTTCCACGCCAACATGAGCATAGGAAAATTCCAAGGAATGATTTGACCGACGACTCCGTGTGGCTTTGGCGCATCGCCTAGACCTGCGTACTTCAATTTATCTGCCCAACCGGCATGATAGAAAAAGTGAGCAGCAACCAGTGGAATATCTGTATCGCGGGATTCACGAATCGGCTTGCCATTGTCGAGGGTTTCTAAGACCGCAAACTCTCGGGCTCGTTCTTGCAAGATGCGTGCAATACGGAAGAGATACTTTCCGCGTTCAGCAGCAGAGAGCTTGCTCCATACCTTTACATAGGCTTCGCGCGCGGCTTTTACCGCTAGATCAACATCGGCCGAATTCGCCTCGGCTATTTCTGAAAGTTTCTTACCGGTCGCCGGATTGATCGTTGGAAAGTACTTACCCGACCTGGGCGCAACAAATTTTCCATTGATGAAGAGCTTGTACCTATCGGCAATCGTGACGATAGATGTTGACTCCAGCGCGGGTGCATATTCGAAGGGGTTCATATATTCGCTCTCAGTCCAGGGTCACGTAAGAAGGGCTGGCGTAGTAGCCATCCCTCATCTTCATTCGTTGCAACAACAAATCATTGAGTAATGCGCTAGCGCCGATTCGAAATAATTGCGGGGTGAGCCATTCGGGGCCGGTCACTTCATTCACCAGCACTAACTGCTTGATGGCATCCTTGGTGTTTCGAATACCACCAGCGGGTTTAACACCAATGCGAAACTTGGTCATCGCAAAGTAATCACGGACCGCTTCGAGCATAACGAGTACAACCGGGGCGGTAGCCGCAGGCGCAACTTTGCCTGTACTGGTCTTAATAAAATAGGCTCCAGCCAACATAGCTAGATAGGAGGCTTTGCGAACATTATCTAATGTGACGAGCTCTCCGGTTTCGAGAATTACTTTGAGGTGTGCTTTATCTCCACACAATTCTTTGATCTTTACTATTTCATCGAATACTTCGCCATAGCGGCCCGAGAGAAAAGCGCCTCTGTCGATCACCATATCTATCTCAGCAGCGCCGGCGTTGATGGCATCCTTGGTGTCCTGGGCTTTCACCGCAAAGGAAGCGCGTCCTGATGGAAACGCGGTAGCGACCGCCGCGACTGGAATTGCCTTGCCACCTATTTGATCGAGAGTTGTGCGTGCAATGTGAACCATGTCGTTGTAGACGCAGACTGCCCCGACTGACGGGACCGATAAATCAGTAGCATCAGGACGCACCGCCTTGGCACATATGGCGCGCACTTTTCCGGGGGTATCGGCCCCTTCAAGCGTTGTTAAATCGACCATTGAAATCGCGGTATCGATGGCCCAAGCCTTGCTTGTCGTCTTAATGCTGCGGGTTGCTAACATCGCGGCGCGCGCATTCACTCCGACTTCATCGACTCGGGGCAGCGTCTGTAAAAAGGCCTTAAGCGAACTTTCGGAGGAATCAATAATCATTTGAAAAATCCTGTAAGCACGGGGGTCAACTGCGCAACTAGTTGATCTGCGAGTTGATGATCTGCAGCCGAATCGCTCTTACATACGACTTCAATGTAACACTTCACCTTAGGTTCGGTGCCGCTAGGGCGAATGATCACACGTACATCCTTTTCGAGGTAGAAACGCAATCCATCGGTCGGAGGAAGTGCGCCGTTAGGCAGAAGCAGGTCATCGAAGCGAAGTACTTTCAACCCAGCGATTTCAGAGGGCTGTGATTGACGAATTGAATTGAGAACTCGACCAATGCTGGGCAACTCCTTTACTCGTATAGATATCTGCACCGTTTTATGGAAGCCATAGCGATCGTTAATCTCCTTGAGGTATCGGGAGATGCTAGAACCTTGTGATTTCAACTCCCCTGCGATGCGCGCCAACATGATTGCCGCTGACACACCATCTTTATCATTAACCGTCTGCGGGTCAACGGAATATCCGATCGCCTCTTCGTAACCAAATCCCAGGTTCTCTAACTTTGCCAGCCATTTGAACCCAGTGAGAGTTTCGTGGAATTCGATACCGTGGCGTTTGGCAATTTTGCTTAATAGGGAAGATGAAACGATGGAGTTAGCAAAGCATCTCTGGCGATAATTCTCTGGAGCAGATGTCGCGAGATACTCTCCAAAGAGAGCGCCCAGTTCATCTCCAGTGAGCATGCGCCATGTGCCCCGATCGTTCATAGCAGCTGCGCAGCGATCAGCATCTGGATCATTGGCGATTACGACATCACCCTCGCTGGCACGGGCTACCTCAAGAGCAAGATCAATCGCCCCAGGCTCCTCAGGATTCGGAAATGCCACAGTAGGAAAATCAGGATCTGGCGCAGTTTGAGCCGTAACCAGGATTGGCGCCGGATAGCCTGCTCGGGAAAAGACTCTTTCGACCGTCTCGGTACCGACCCCATGCATCGCGGTGTACACGGCCTTCACATCAAAAATTGTGGGAGCAATGCTGGCGGTGCGCGCTACATAGCGATTAAGGACATCATCGTTCAGAATGGTCCACTCAGAGCCGCGAACAAGTGCGTGATTTTGCTGTGAAATATATTCTGAGATCTGCTCATCCGCCGGTGAAACGATCTGAGAGGCGTTGTAATTAATCCCATCTACCACTCCCCCTAGGTATACCTTGTAACCATTATCTTGCGGTGGGTTGTGGCTCGCGGTCACCATAATTCCACAGTCAACTTTCAAATCCCTTACAGCATAAGCCAAGACTGGGGTAGGCAGTGGTCGCGGTAAAACAAATACTTTTATACCTGCGCCATTGAAGATGGCAGCACTTTCAAAGGTGAAATCTTCAGAGCCATGTCGCGCGTCGCGCCCAATGACCACAGTGGTCAATCCGCGCGCCTTCATATAAGCAGCGATTCCCGCCGCCGCTCGTGCGACAACTGCGCGATTCATACGCGAAGGACCCGGACCTATTGGCCCTCGCAACCCAGCTGTTCCGAACTGCAAAAAGCCAGAGAACGCAGCCTTCAATTCGTCTTCATTTTCGGTATCTAGCCAACTTTGTAATAACGAAGCTGTCTTGAGATCGGGATCGAGTGCGATCCACTCTTCTACTTCAGCACGAAGTTCTGCGGAGATCATATTTTATGTAATACCTTGCTTAAGAGTTCGCCCATCTTGCCGGCGGCCGCTTTACCCGCAGCCATAACTTCTTCATGACTCAACTTCTCTCCGGTAATTCCCGCAGCGGCATTAGAGACGAGCGAAATAGCAACTACCTCAGCACCCAGAGCATGCGCAGCTATCGCTTCTGGAACCGTGGACATTCCCACTAGGTCGCCACCAATGACGCGGATCATATTGATCTCAGCAGGCGTCTCGTAAGAAGGTCCGCGCCAGTGCGCGTATACGCCTTCTGCGAGTGTGGGATCTTCGGCGCGCAATATTGCGCGGATGCGTTTGCTATATAAATCTGTAAGGTCTACGAAGTCGGCGCCAATCAAAGGGCTTACTGCAGTGAGCGAAATGTGATCTTTTATTAAAACAGGTTGCCCAACGGCGTAATCGCGATTTATTCCACCACATGCATTTGTCAGAACAACAGTTTTACATCCTGCTTTAACGGCGGTGCGAACTCCATGCACGACCGGCTCAATTCCTTTGCCTTCATATAGGTGGGTACGACCTAGAAATACAAGAGCGCGAATTGTTCCGTTGGCACCCTCAAGATCATAGGAGCGAATCTTTCCACCGTGACCAAAGACTGTAGGAGCAGGAAAGCCAGGTAGATCAGTCGCTTCGAATTCGTGCGTAGGCGTTCCCAGGGCATCAGCCGCCGAGACCCAACCCGAGCCCATGACTAGGGCCACATCATGGCGATCTTTTCCAGTAATTCTTGTCAATTCGGCTGCGGCAAGTACAGCGGTTCCTAGTGGATCGGAATATAAATCGCTCATAGGAGAAACTTATCGGGAAGTCACGGCTGCTGGAACATCCTCACGAGTGATTTGAAGGACGGCGTAGGAGGCGACGATGCAGAGCACTCCTGCTACATAAAAAGCGGCGGCATAGTTGCCCAACTTGTCGTGGATGATCGCTCCCCCAAGTGCGGCAATAGACCCACCTATCTGATGGAAGGCAAAGACCCATCCGTAGACAATCGTTCCATGGTCAGGCCCCAATATTCGCCGACAGAGAATTACCGTCGGTGGCACAGTTGCAACCCAATCTAGACCGTAGAAAATAACGAAGACCATGGTCGAGGGGTGGACACTGTGGAAAAGAATCGATGGGAGGAGAAAAAGTGAGAATCCGCGAGTTAAATAATAGAAAAAGAGCAGTTTGACTGGATCCACACGATCGGTCAGCCACCCCGACGCCATAGTTCCAATCACATCAAAAACGCCTACTAGCGCTAGAAGACTCGCTGCAGTATTCATCGCCATCCCATGATCCATCGCAGCGGGAATAAAGTGAGTTCCAATCAATCCGCTCGTCGACAAACCGCAGACGAAGTAAGAACCGCAGAGAAGCCAAAAATTTCGGAGTTTGCTCGCTCGCACCAAAGTATCTATCGCTTCCCGACCAGCTCTGCGCTTCACAATTTCGGGGTACTGGTAATCCTCAGGTGCCCCGTATGGTTTCACCGCTGCATGTAGCGGGCTCTCCTTCAGAAAGAAGTAAATGATAGGAACCATCAGAAAAGCGCCGAGTGCAACCGTGATCGAAACAGATTTCCAACCGTAGCGTGTAACAAGTTGAGATAATCCGGGAAGAAAAATTAGATTACCAGCGGCGCTGGATGCGGTAAGAATTCCAACCACAAGCCCCTTATTCTTGATAAACCACCGGTTAGCAATCGATGCTGCAAATACCAAAGCCATGGATCCAGTTCCACCGCCGACAACGAATCCCCAGAGCAGCATCAAATGCCAAGGGCGATTTATGTATTGGGTGCACCAAGCACCTGTACCTACGATCGTCAATGCGAACATCACGACCCTGCGTATTCCAAAGCGATCCATTAAAGCGGCGGCAAAAGGCGCCGTCAATCCGTACACAAGCACATTGATGGAAACGGCGGAGCTAATTGCCGAGCGTGACCAACCAAATGACATTTGAAGCGGCATTATCAAGACGGATGGAGCAGCACGAAAACCTGATGTGGCAACTAGAGTGAAAAAGGTAACGATTGCTGCGATCCAAGCCGGATGTAACCGGCGTTTGGTCATGGATAAAGTCCCCGTAGCTTGTGTGCTTCGGCAACCCTGCCTACGCCTAACATTAATGCAGCTTCGCGCCAAGTGGCGCCTTTCTTAGTCGCAGTCGCTTCTACCTCGTCGAATGCCTTCATCATGATTGATGAGAGATTGGTCTTCACTTCATCAGCGGTCCAGAAGTAATTCTGCTTATCTTGAACCCACTCGAAGTAGGAAACGATTACTCCACCGGAGTTGGCCAAGATGTCTGGCACAACTAATACGCCCTTATCGTGCAAAATCGCATCGCCACTTGGGGTCGTCGGTCCATTAGCTCCTTCCACCACGATCTTTGCCTTAACTTTGCTCGCCGTTGATTCAGTTATTGCATCAGCTAGAGCAGCAGGAATGAGGACATCAACATCCAGATGCAATAACTCTTCGTTGGTAAGGCGATCGGTGCCAGGTAGATCCAAGTTCTTGTTCGTAAGAAAATGATCCCAGAGCGCAGTTACATTTGGGAAACCAGTAACGCCGCCTGTCACATCGCTGACAGCAACAACTTTCATTCCCATATCTTCGACGGCGCGTGCGGCCCAGTATCCAACTTTTCCAAAACCTTGAATAGCAACTCTCGCGCCTTCAATCGGCATTCCTTTTACGCGCAACGCCTCACGGGTAGCGATAGCAACGCCATCGCCGGTGGCAGAGGTACGACCAAGGGATCCCCCAAGAACAATTGGCTTACCGGTGACAACGCCCGGTACAGAGAATCCGGCATTGACCGAATAGGTATCCATCATCCAAGCCATATTGCGCTCGTCTGTTCCAACATCTGGTGCCGGAATATCGCGTTCTGGGCCAATAATTGGCAAAATTTCGGAGGTATAGCGGCGCGTTAGTCTCTCGTTTTCGCGCAATGAAAGTGTGGCTGGATCGACAGCGATACCACCCTTAGCTCCTCCGTACGGCAAATTGGTAAGAGCACATTTCCATGTCATCAACATTGCTAACGCAATGGTCTCGTCGATATCTACATCAGGGTGGTAGCGAACACCACCTTTTGAGGGGCCACGGGTCGTTGAATACTGCACCCGATAGCCGGTATACATTTCAACTTCGCCATTATCGCGACGTAGCGGAACCGCTACTTGTAATACACGCCTTGGTGTTGAAAGTGTCTGCCAATCATTCTCTGAGAGGCCTAATTGATCGATGGCGCCTCGTAATTGCGAGAGCGCAGTAGCTAGCGGTGACTCCATTGTCATGCCCGCTAGCGTATCTCTTATAAGCAATGGTCGCTACTATTTGGCGGCCGTTACCTCATCTGCCCAAGCACTTTCAAGAGTCTGTATAAATGCTTCAAGCGGTTGGGCACCAGAAATTCCATATTTCATGTCGAAAACGAAAAATGGTACGCCCGTTGCACCAAGTTGACTTGCTAAATTACGATCGGCAATTACTTCGTCGACATAAAGATTTGAAGTGAGTAGGTCATCCGCTTTATCTGCATCAATTCCAACTCCCACCGCAGCCGACACGAGGTCGGCGTGTGAAAACACAGCCAAGGATTTCTCAAAGTAGTTTGAGAAGAGCGCTTCAAGGAGTTCATCCTGTTTACCCTCGGTACTAGACCATAGCAAGAGACGGTGGGCATCAAACGTATTCCCTGAAAAGGTCGCATCGAGGTTGTAGCAAAGACCTTCGCCATCGGCCACCGCACACACATTGGCCTGCATTTGCGTAACTTGCTCGACTGAGGCTTGGTACTTCTCCGCTAAGTAACTCTTAGTTAATACCGTTTCTTTAATATCAGGTTGCAATTGAAAAGCGCGATGACGAATAGTTACTTGGTCCCGATGTGGGAAAGTTTCTAGAGCTTTCTCTAAGCGCCGTTTCCCAATGAAGCACCAGGGGCAAACAATGTCGGCCCATACATCGATGATCATGTGTCCATCTTACGCTGTGAGCAGAGTAACAATCCTCATGAAAATGCGATTTTGAGGGCTGGCACCGCATTATTTACAGTTAATCCACTTCATATCCACCTCCACTCTCCTACGATTAATACATGCGAAGAATCTCACTTGAACAGTTAAAGACGGTATTAAAGGATCTTCCTGACAATCCTCGGGTGGTTGTCTCTGGTAATTTTGCAATGCCTAAGGCGCTGATGGCAGCATTCGATGCCCAGGTTCCCCGCTATCGCTTGCATATGCTCAATGCCCAGCTCGGGATACCAAGACGTGAAGGTGTCTCCCACGAATCTGCCTTTATTGGCCCAGGTATGCGCAACTACGAAGACCTTACATACATTCCTAGCCGACTCTCGCTGCTGCCAGTTCTTATCAAGAATCACCTTAAACCCGACATAGTTTTGATCCATACCTCACTTCCCCGCTTTGATACCGTCTCGCTAGGTACCGAAGTAAATATTTTGCCTGCAGCCATCGAATCGGTTCGATCAAACGGTGGAATTGTTATAGCGCAGGCAAATTCACATATGCCTTACACCTATGGCGATGCACAGATATACGAACACGAAATTGATTTCTTACTCGAATCTGATGAGCCACTTACCGAACACGCCACTGGCAATCTCTCCCCCATTGGTCGCGCTATCGGCGAACGCATCGCCCCGATGATTAAAGATAATTCCACGCTGCAATTAGGAATCGGCGCCGTGCCAGATGCAACGCTAGAACTTTTGAAAACCAGAAATGGAATGCGAATCTGGACAGAGACATTTAGCGACGGGGTTCTTAATATGGAAGAGGCGAGCGCTCTCGATGAGGGTGTTCCTATTACGGCATCTTTCGTCTTTGGCAGCAAAAGACTGTACGAATGGTTACACCTCAATCGCCGTATTCGTATGTTCCGCACCGAGAAGACAAATGACCCTTCGCAGATCGGCAAGCAGGCTCGAATGACCTCAATCAATGCGGCGCTCCAGGTCGATCTTTATGATCAGGCAAATGCCTCTCGAGTGCGCGGCAAAATTTACTCCGGGTTTGGTGGTTCCACCGACTTTATTACTGGTGCTCTGCACTCAACCGGGGGTCAATCCTTTATGGCACTTCCATCCTGGCATGTTAAATCCAATACCTCCTCAATCATTCCGCTCATAGATGGCGCAGTGACAAGCTTTCAACACTCTCATGTAGTTACCGAAATTGGAATTGCACGTTGCTTCGGCATGTCAGAGCGCCAACAGGCTGAGAATCTCATCGCAAGCGCCGCGCATCCTGATGCCAGAGCATCTCTTACCCAAGCAGCCCGCGATATGGGGCTCTTTGAGTAATTCGCAGAGTTAGACTTCCCACCATGCGCGATCGCCTCAAGGATTATGGTGCGGTTATCTTTGCAGGTATCTGTTTTGGAACAACTGGTACCGCTCAAGCCCTAGGCCCCAGCGGATCATCTCCCCTCGTGGTGGGTGCCTCCCGCCTGCTCTTGGGTTCCCTCTTCCTCTGGGCTTTTCATCACCTCATCAAGGCTGGTGGTTCAAAGATCAAAACGGCCGACTTGATTCTTGGTGGAGTCGGGGTGGCGATCTATCAGATCTCGTTCTTCTCGGCCGTTCGCTCCACTGGGGTGGCTGTGGGAACTTTAACCGCGATTGGCTCTGCGCCCGCTCTGACTGGAATTGTGGGATACCTTATTAATAGGGAGGTACCTACGCGTCGCTGGTTCTCAGCCACGCTGATAACAACTCTCGGCATAATCCTGCTCACGGGGGCTAAGGGCTTTGCCCATTTCAATCTGACAGGGGTGGTTCTAGCGTTGGGGGCTGGAGCCGCATATTCGCTCTTTGCCGTGGCAAGTAAACGAGCCATGAACGGCGGGGTTTCGTTTACCGAGGCGATGTACAAAATCTTTGGATTGGGGGCGTTCCTGCTTCTCCCCCTCTTTATGATCGGCAAGAATCACTTCTTAGTTACTGGCTCTGGATTCTTGATGGTCCTCTGGCTGGGGGTTATCCCCACAGCTATCGCGTACATTGCTTACGCCTATGGCCTCAACCAAATTCGAGCTGCGACCGCTTCGACGCTAATCCTGGCAGAGCCTGCCACTGCCACCATCTTGGCAGCGTTGGTCTTGGGCGAGAGTCTTAACATCTACTCGTGGCTAGGAGTTGCAATCGTTGCATTCGGACTTATTTATCTCTCCCGTGAATAATCGCTGCTCGGAATTTCTCACCTTTTCTTCACTCTAGGTTTCGCGTCTAGTGCTAACGGTTTTGGTATCACCGATAGTTTCCTCTGCCTGGGCGCGAGGAGGCTGTTAGCCTCAACTAATGCTCATCCTTCTTCCTCCCAGTGAAGGAAAAACTCACGCTGGTGGCTCAACTCAACTCCAACTCGCACGGCTCTCCTTCGCGCAAAGCCTCACTATTTCTAGACTGGCTGTACTAAAAGAATGCATGGAAGATATTCGCGCCGAGCCAACGGCTCCAGCGATCGATATCTATTCGGGAGTCCTCTATCAATCTTTGAACTATCGCGGTTTATCACCCCAGGCTCAAAAGCGCGCTCAATCGCAACTCCTGATATTTTCGGCGCTCTTTGGAGTACTTCGCCCGCTAGATCTAATTCCGTACTACTCGAAGAAAATCAAGAACTCACAATGGAAATTACCTCTTGCTCTGGCGCTGGATGATCTCGAGAAGCAACTCATCGTCGATTGCCGTTCTTCTACTTACGTGAGCGCGTGGAAATCGAATCCTGAAATCACAGTTGCGGTTCGGGTCTTTCAAGATCGCGACGGCGTCCAATCCGTCATAACCCATATGTCAAAGAAATTCCGCGGTGAGCTCATCCGAATTCTGCTTCAGGGCAAGGCACCGAAAAATCCGCAGGAGCTACGAACCATTGCTGAGAAATTCTTTCGCGTGGAGTTGCATGAAGCCACCCGCACCTTGCCCTGGCAGTTAGATCTGATTATTCCCAAAGAGGGAAAGCTTTAAAGGATCTCACTCAGCAAAGTTTCAACGCGAGCTTTGATGTCATCCCGAACTCTGCGTACGAACTCAATGTCCTGACCTGCGGGATCTTCCAGAACCCAATCTTCGTAACGTTTGCCCGGAAATATCGGACAGGCATCTCCACAACCCATTGTGATTACCGCATCAGATTCAAATACAGCATCTGTGGTTAGGATCTTTGGCTGTTGATTGGAAATGTCGATACCGACCTCTTGCATCGCGACAACTGCAACGGGATTAATCGAAGCTTTAGGTTCGGATCCAGCAGAGAGCACATCTACTCGATCGCCACCTAGTGCGCGCATAAATCCAGCCGCCATCTGTGAACGTCCAGCGTTATGGACGCAAACGAAAAGAACTGTTGGTTTATTACCTTCCATTATTTTCTCCTGACTGAAATATGTTTGCGGTAAGAACTCCTAAAGTCGCGCCGATTAATTGAGCCAGGATGAAACCGACTACCGAACGGGGTGCAATTCCACTAAATGTATTCGTAAACCCTCTGGCCAAAGTGACGGCAGGGTTAGCAAAAGATGTCGAGGAGGTGAAGAAATAAGCGCTGCCGATCCAACCTGCTAAAACCACCGGAGCGAGCGCCAATTTTCCTTGGTCGCGCAGCATCTGAATTAGAAACAGGAGCCCTGCGGTTGCAACGACTTCGCCGAGCCAAAGATTGAAACCGGTGCGTACGTGATGAGATTGAAAGATCGCTGGATTTTTGAACATTAAATTCGCGAGCACTACACCCGCGATGCCGCCGGAAAATTGGGCGATTAAATACCCGAATGCACTTATTGTGGTCAATCGCTTTTGTGCCCACTCGCTGAGAGTCACTGCGGGATTGAAGTGCGCTCCACTTACTGGTCCCAAAATAAGGATCAATATGCCAAGGGCCAAGACAGTTGAAATAGTGTTGATCAGCAGCTCAACTCCACGATCTGAACTCATATTGGTTGCCATCGTGCCGGACCCGACAACGACGGAAACCAATAATCCAGTGCCGAGAAATTCGGCGAGGTAGTTAGACCTACGCAATTAGCAGCAAGGGATGGCGCAACAGCAGGGATCGCACTTGCAGACCTGGCACTTGCAGCCGATTTCGATATCTTGAGCCATGATTTCCTCCTATTGATGTTTGTCAATGCGTAAATTAGTGCTCAAATTGATGAATGTCAATGTATGATTGGCCTATGTCAGTCGCCGTGTCGCTCACCAAGTCCCCCGCCGAGGTCACCTCGCTCGCGGCACAATTTAAAGCACTGGGCGATCCCACACGCCTGGACCTGATCATTAATGTGGCAGCGAGCACCGGCGCAGAAGCCTGCGTCTGCGACCTCACTCCAGAAACCGGTCTTACTCAAGGCACGGTAAGCCATCACCTGCGGATTCTTGTTGAGGCTGGACTGCTCGAGCGTTCCCAGCGCGGAAAATGGTCGTATTACTCCCTCACTGCGGTCGCCAAAGAAATACTTAAATCTCTCAACATTTCCCAACCCGCGCGAAAATCTTCAAAAGCTAACTGCTAAATCCTTGACAGCAAAACACTTAACCTTTAAGTTAAGTGTTGATGAAGACCAACGCACCAACCCTCAACTTAGATCTTGTCTTCGACGCACTAGGCAGCGCCCATCGTAGAGAGATCATTTCCTTGCTCGGCCTGCAACCGGTCTCTATTAGCGATCTTGCGTTACAACGCCATCTTTCGCTGCAGGCTATTCACAAACATGTAAACCTGCTCGTAGAAGCTGGCATGGTCACTCGCAAGAAGTCGGGAAGGGTCACCTTTCTCACTTTAAATCGCGCATCGATGCGGGAGATCCAGGATTGGGTCACCAAATTTCAAGCTCACTGGGATGGTGGAACAGAGACGCTGGAAAATTATGCGCAAACCGTTGAATTTAAGAAGAAACTCAAAAAGGAAAAGGGGAAGAGATGAAGAAATTCTTATTTATCTACAACGCAACTCCAGAGCGGGGATCAGATACAGACGAGGATTGGATGGCATGGTTTGGATCGATCGGCGAGCACCTCGTTGACGTGGGCAATCCTTTTGATGGCGGAACCCTCGTTAAGGGTGGAGCGGTCTCTGACATCACATCGTTCTCCGAATTGGTTGGGGGCTACTCCTTAATCAGCGCTGCAGATATCGATCAAGCCGCAGAGCTGGCAAAAACTTGTCCAAACGCAGCTGGAATCAGGATCTTCGAAGCAATCCCTATGTAAGCAAAGTAGACTTCGGGCAACCGAAGGAGTTTCTATGAAGGCTCTGCGCAAAATCGAAGAGAAGCCAGGATTTGTACTGGTTGATGTGCCAGAGCCTTCACCCGACCTTCGCGAGGTAAAAATTCGAGTACTTCGCACGGGTATCTGCGGAACGGATCTACATATTCAATCCTGGGATGCCTGGGCCAGCAAAACCATAAAAGTTCCAATCACTCCTGGCCACGAATTTAGTGGAACTGTCGTCGAAGTTGGTGCAGAAGTCACTAGCGTTAAAGTCGGCGACTTTGTATCTGGCGAAGGTCATATCGTCTGCAATCTCTGCCGCAACTGCCGCGCCGGTCGGCGCCATTTATGTATGAACACCGTTGGAATTGGCGTTAATCGCGATGGCGCATTCGCAGAATTTATCTGTATGCCAGAATCAAATGTCTGGAAGCATGAAGCAGGCATGGACCCAGATTTAGCTGCCATCTTTGATCCGCTCGGTAATGCAGTTCACGTGGCACTTTCATTTCCGCTTGTAGGTGAGGATGTACTTATAACTGGTGCGGGCCCGATTGGAATAATGGCGGCGCAGGTGGCTCGTTTTGCAGGCGCACGTTACATCGTCATAACCGATATTTCAGAAGATCGCCTTACCCTTGCTCGGTCTATGGGAGTAGATGTCGCCGTAAACGTTCTTCATGAAAATCTAGGCGACGTTATGAAAACGCTGGGCATGACCGAAGGCTTTGATGTGGCATTCGAAATGAGTGGCAGTCCGGCTGCGCTCCCCCAAATTTTGGAATTTGTCGGACACGGTGCTCGCGTCGCGCTTCTTGGTTTACCAAGCAAGCCAATTGAGATTGATTGGGCCAAGGTCATCACCAACATGGTGACAATCAAAGGAATTTATGGCCGCGAGATGTTCGAGACTTGGTACGCCATGACCGCGATGATTAAGAAGGGGCTCGACATCTCGCCAGTCATCACTCACAAAATGCGCTACACCGATTGGGAAGAGGCCTTCCGCATCGCATCCATGTCTAACGCGGGCAAGATAGTTTTGGACTGGAGCTAGAGTGTATAAAGATATTCGCGAGCAGCTTCTCAATGAATTAAGCGAAATAGATAAAGCTGGAACCACCAAGTCTGAAACTGAAATAACCTCAGCCCAGGGTTCTCACGTAATCATTGACGGCAAATCCTTTCTCAACTTTTGCTCGAACAATTACTTGGGATTATCGAACCATCCGGCGATTATCGCCGCGGTTAAAGTCAGTCTTGATGAGCATGGCTATGGACTTTCCAGCGTGCGATTCATCTGTGGCACCCAAGATCTCCACCTCAAGTTGGAGTCACAACTAACCAAGTTTTTAAGCCAAGAGGCCACCATCCTCTTTCCTTCCTGCTTTGATGCCAATGGCGGAATCTTCGAAGTGTTGATGAAAGAAGAAGACGCGATTATCTCGGACGAACTCAATCACGCATCTATCATCGATGGCATCCGGCTATCTAAGGCGAAGCGCTATCGCTACAAGAACCGCGATATGGCCGATTTAGAAAAGCAATTAATTGAATCACAATCGGCTCGACGCAGATTAATTGTGACCGACGGTGTCTTTTCCATGGATGGCTATTTAGCTCCACTCCCCGAGATCTGCGCTCTAGCCGCCAAATACAACGCGTTGGTCATGGTCGATGATTCTCACGCAGTGGGATTTATGGGAGCAACCGGCGCTGGGACTCCAGAGCACTTTGGGGTTTCCGATCAGGTCGACATAATTTCAGGAACTCTTGGTAAAGCTCTCGGTGGTGCATCAGGCGGTTACATCAGCGCGCGCCGAGAGATCGTGGATATCTTGCGGCAAAAGGCGCGGCCTTACCTCTTCTCTAATTCCGTTCCACCTGCTGTGGTTTCAGGATCACTCAAGGCGCTGGAATTGGTCAGCTCTAGCAACGAGCTAAGAGCTGCTCTGCGTTCCAACGCAAAACTATTTCGTGAATTGATGCAGGCGGCGGGCTTCACATTGCTGCCAGGAGAGCATCCAATTGTTCCGGTGATGTTTTCAACTGAGGCGCAAGCCCTTGGAGTTGCGCAGAAGCTACACACTCAAGGAATTCACGCAGTTGCATTTTCCTACCCCGTAGTTCCGTTGGGTAAAGCCCGGATTCGCATTCAACTCTCAGCGCTACATTCGCAAGAAGATATCCACGAATGTGTGCGCGCTTTTTCCCAAAGCGTTTCCTAATAGTCTCTTAAAACGCCTTATGGCGACCTCCCAATTTCGCAGAGGCCGCCATAAAGGGTTAGAGGTAATTAATCGATGTGTACAGTGGCAACTTCTTCGATCGCCTTTGGATTCTTCGACTTTAAGTAGAACAGGCTTGCCACACCCACGAGCATCCAAACTCCCATTGCATACGCTGCATATGAAAGTGGAGCGGAAAGTGCGACGATGAAGTTAAGCCCTGGAATGCCAGTGATACCAGCTGAATTTAGGAAGCCAGGGATCAGGAAGAGGAAGCCAAGAGCTGGTACGAATAGGTGCAAGAACAGGCGGCGTTCTTCCTTGCGGTGCTTAATGTAGTAACCAATGCAAGCCAAGTTGGCGACCATATATACGATCACTACAACCACGACGAGCCCAGTTGCCACGATTCCAAATGCCACTTGAGGGGTGTATTTGAAACCAAGTCCGAGTCCAAGCGCCAAGCCCACTATCAACTGGACCATCAGGGCGTTCTTAGGAGACTTATGCTTTGGATCGAGCTGGCTCATCCACTTCGGGAAAGCCCCTGCGCGTCCAAATGCAAATGCGGTGCGAGTAAATACATTTGCGCCGGCGTTTGCATTCGCAATCGTAGAGTTAACGATGGCAAGTAGTACGAGGATGTACATAAGACTCGATACACCTCGGGCTAGATGATCCCAAGGGTTTCCGTTGTTATCCGCAGCAAAGGTGGAAAACTTATCTGGTCCGAAAGCAACGGTTGCTGCATAGGTTGTGAAGATATAAACAGCCGCGATCGAGAAAGTTGCAATCATGATCGCCTTGGGAACGTTTTTGCGAGGATCCTTTGATTCTTCCGCCAGTGGAGCTGCGGCTTCGAAGCCAGAGAATGCAAGCAATGTAAAGACTGAACCAGCAATTACGCCGGACCAACCATGGAAACCCTTGGCATTTGCATGAGCTGTTGTGAATACCGAGAGCGTGTTGTGATGCCCGGCCTTAACAACGAGAAATATTCCAAGCAGGACAAAGACGGTAATTTCAAAGAAACCAAGCATTGTTCCAACTTTGGCTGACGTTCCGATACCGCGCCAGACCAGATAAGAAACCAGCAAAGTTCCCAGAGTCATAAAGACCCACCAGGAAGACAATGGGAATCCGTGGGAATTTGAGTTCCACTCACCGGCAACGGTGTAACCCAATTGCAGCATTACAAGTGGAACGATCAAGATTTCAACTGCGGCATAGGCCCAGCCAACAAGGAAACCAACCCAAGGGCGGAGTCCAATTGCGGAATAAGTAGCTACCGAACCTGCGGCGGGAATGTGCTTTGCCAATTGGCCGATACTTGAGGCGGTGAAGAGGATTCCGATAAAGGCGAAGAGCACAGCTAATGGAAGTGCGCCTCCGGCTAGCGGCGATCCGAAAGGAATGGATGCAGCGATTGCGGCACCTGGTGCCATTGAGCAGATGGATTGGAATACGACTTCTCGTAATCCAATTGCATTACTCGCTAATTTAACTTCGGAATTACTCATTACTCTCCTCTGTTCAGGCACAGCGAAATGCTGAAGCAGAAACTGTACCAAAACTTTAAATAAATTACTCAGCAATCGCCCAGAATTGACCTGCGGTTATTTGAAAAACAGCGATATAGCGTGGCCTGGCCGTTTAAAGTGATAGCCCCTTAGCCCGTTCGCGCAAGCTTTCGTGCATTCCTTTAAATGCTGATGCGTGCGGCACCAAATCTTTAGCCGCCTTGATGACAACGCTGAAGTTGGAGTCGACGACATTCGCAATCGGCGCCTTGGTAATTTGTGAAAGCAATTGATACGAATCAAGTTGATGCAAACCATAGAGCTCTTGAAACCAGCGAACTAATTCGACCTGACCAATGCGCCATGAATCTTCCATCGGGCGTGATGATCCGACAGTCATGTAGTAATTATCATCTTCAATGCGTGGCCAGGCAGGAGCCGCTCCTTTAATAAGATCAATAATGATGATGGCATCCATGGCGCCTTCAACTGCGGTTCCACATGCCTCACCTTCACCTTGACGATAGTGACCATCGCCAATTGAAAACATCGCACCTTCGACATTTACGCCGAGATAAATAGTTGAACCTTTGCGCACCTCGGGAGAATCCATATTGCCCCCGAAGCGTTCTGGTACGAGAGCAGATCTCACTTCGTTGCCGGCGGGTGCTACGCCGATCGTGCCAAACATGCACTCGATAGGAAACTCAATCTTCATATCTCCGTATCTGGCTTCAAAACCGACCGTTTGCCGTTCCGTGTTAACTTCATAAACCCACGTGGTATCCGGCAAAGGTTCTTGCAACATTGCGGTTCGATCCGTTGAGGTCAGTCCACCAAAGAAAGGGATAGTAGATGAAATTCCGTAAGTGCGCGCTGGCTTCATATCTACAATATGAATAGCGAGAGCATCACCTGGTTCGGCTCCCTCAATAAAGAAGGGTCCGGTCTGTGGATTAACAAAGCGCATATCGACTTTCTCGCTGGAAAGGTCGTTTACTGTCTGAATCGTGTTATTGAAGGCATCCTGCGTCCAGAGTCGAACAGCGGTGCCAGGCTTGATGGTGCGCCTAGGGGCATTCCCTCCAAAGGTATACGCGAGCTCTTCAGTGGTTGGCTTATATTCGATGATCTCCATTTAACGATACTAAACCCGATTTACGCTCATGTCAGCACCAAACGCCAACGTTTCGCTTCAGCCAGGCGTTCGCGACGAGGCAGGACTTCACGATTTGATTTTGGTTGAAATTTCAACTATCTTCATCCTTAGATCAATTCAACAAATCTAGCCACACATTTAACTATCAAGCAAAGGAAACCCATGTCAGTACTTTCAACACTTCCAGCAGGAACATTTAACATCGATCCATCACATAGCCGCGTCGGCTTCAGCGCTCGTCACGCAATGGTGACCAAGGTCCGCGGATCTTTCAATGAGTACGCCGGTTCAGGAACCGTAGATAACGGAATTGCTTCACTGAGTATTGAAATTACAGTGAGCTCAATCGATACCCGTAGCGCCGACCGCGATGGTCACCTGCAATCCCCTGATTTCTTTGATGCAGCAACATTCCCAAAGATCACCTTCGTTTCAACATCTGTTAAAGATGCTGGCGAAGATAAGGTCGTTGTAGTCGGAGACCTCACCGTCAAGGATGTCACAAAGTCGATTTCAATCGAATTCGAATACACAGGTACAGCAACAGATCCCTACGGAAATGCCCGTTTTGGTTTCGAAGGTGTGTCAGAGATCAACCGCAAGGACTTCGGCCTAACCTGGAACGCGGCTCTTGAGACCGGTGGATTATTGGTTTCAGAGACAGTAAAGCTCGAGTTCGAGATTTCAGCAATCGCAACAGTTGCAGCTGCCGTCTAACAGCTAATTCTTAAAGGGCCTCGTGAGCAATCACGGGGTCCTTTTTTTATCTGTTGCAAAGTGTCGGTTGATAAGCGAGAGTTAACGCATGAAATCAACCCGTTTGGTAGAAGATGCACTAGAAAAGATTGCTTCACTCGATCAATCTGGGTATCAACTCAAATCAGTTCTCGCGCAAGCCCCTGACGCGTTAGCGCGTGCCGAAGAGTTCGATAAGTCGCAGGACTCCCTGCCATTAGCCGGATTGCCAATACTTATCAAAGACAATATTGAATCCGTCGGATTGCCTGCGACTGCGGGCTCGCTAGCATTGGCTGATACTCCCATAACACGAGATTCGACGATTGCGCAGCGATTGCGCTCTGCCGGTGCGGTCGTTATCGGAGCAACGAACTTATCTGAATGGGCGAATATTCGTTCCACCAAATCCACCAGCGGATGGTCGGCTGTTGGTGGACTCACCGCCAATCCTTGGAAACATCAACATAGCGCTGGAGGTTCTTCTTCAGGTTCCGGCGCCAGCGTGGCTGCTGGAATTACCCAATGGGCCATCGGAAGCGAAACAGATGGATCGATAATTTGTCCGGCATCTCTCAACGGATGTGTCGGCATCAAACCAACGGTCGGCAGCATTCCCCGCGATGGAATGATCCCCATTAGTAAGAGTCAAGACTCACCTGGACCAATGGCCCAAACAGTTCTACAAGCTGCACTTTTGCTTGATGTGCTTACTGCGAGAAGCGAATATGTAGGAGCCGCTCAAGCAGAACACTCGCTCAAGGTCGGAGTTGTTAAGCAGTGGATGACGACAGATACGCAAGTCAATGATCTTTTTGAAAGAGCTGTGCAATCCCTTTCCAAGGCGGGGATATCAATCGTAGAGATAGATCTATCCGAACCCAGCGAATCTGATGGTGAAGATGAGTTCCATGTAATGCTCCATGAGATGGTGAGCGACCTGGCCATCTACCTGACCACAAGAACTGGGACGCGAGTTAAGAATTTACGCGATATTGTTGAATTTAATCGTTCACAGTCAAAGATCGAGTTGGAGTTTTTTGGGCAAGAGATATTCGAGAAAGCTCTCGAACTTGGCGGGCGTGGTGACGACTACGAGCAGAAGCGTCGACGAAATCTCACATGGGCTAACCAAACGTTAGATACCGGTTTGCACGATGTAGATGTTCTCATTGGCTGCACTTATGGTCCGGCATGGATAAGCACCTTAGGTAAAGGCGATGACTTTGGTTCGGCCAGTTGGATAACGACCGCCCCGGCAATTGCGGGCACTCCAATAGGTACTATTCCCATGGGATTGGTTAATGGACTACCTGTCGGGCTTGGTTTTGTCGTCGCTCGAAATATGGAGCACACACTAATTACCGCCATGGCGCAGGCAGAGAGAGCTCTGGGCTTGGGAATACTGCAGCCCACCTTTATCCGATGAGTGAATTTGACTCTGAGGTCTTTGATCGCTGGGGCGGCACCCCGGCTTATACCGAGAGTCAGACTCGTACTTCCAAATACACTCATGCCGATTTCGAGGCGGCCAAAGTCGATCAGGAGGCGGTCACAGAGAAATTTGCGATTGCCTTTGGAAACCGAGTCAGCTTTAGATCACCGGAAGTTCAAGAGATAGTCGTTGCCCACCGCCGGGTAATAACCAAATGGTTTTATGAGTGCTCGATAGAAATGCAGAAGAACCTCGCGATCATGTACATCAACGACGATAGATTCAAAGCTTATTACGACGGACGGGTAAGAGGACTAGCCCAATATGTGCATGATGCAATCATGGCGAAAAAATTAAATTAAATGTGACCCGCGACCTGTCACCGTTTAGTAGTGTTTTCCGATGGAACTTCAAAAGCCCAGCGAATCTGACCTGCCCTTGTACGTGGCAGCTCTGGAGCGCGAACTTGACGAGGGGCATGAACCATTTCATTATTCCCTCGAGATTATTGAGGGCGCAAAGAAGGATCCCTCCGCCCTCATCGCAACCTTTGACGATCCAGTAGGAGGTCGCCTCATCACCGTGGATGCCGGAATGCAAAGAGCTGCGCTTCCTTCATTTACGCGTTGGCTATATGACGGTGAGATCTGCGGATCGATTCAATTTCGTTGGAAACCTGGAACTGTTGAATTACCACCGTATTGCTTGGGGCATATCGGCTATCAAATCTTTCCATGGAAGCGTGGGCAAGGTCTGGCAACCAAACAGTTAGAGCTGATGTTGGGACTGACTCGAAATATAGAATTACCCTACGTCGAACTCACCACCACACTCGCCAACGTCGCTTCGCAAAAAGTGATCAGAAAGAATGGTGGAGTATTCATAAAAGAATTCGAGAGAGCTGCTGAGTATGGAGGCGGAATGTATAACCTCTTTAGGATTGACCAATCATGAAAACATTAAGAGGGGTTGATTTAGAGATCGAGACCCCCCGATTGCTCTTGGTCACAGTTTTGCCAGAAGAGTATGACCGGATGAAAGATTCTAAAGCGCTTCCTGACATGTGGGCAGATCGAGGAATTCTCAATCCTGGCAGAGTCCTAGTAGATGATGGCGGGCCACTTCCCTTTCGCATTCCACGAATATTAAAGAATTCGGATTACGCCCCCTTTTCATTGCGCCTAGCTGTATTGAAAGAAAGCCACGTGATAATCGGAAGTAGCGGTTTCCACGATTTTCCAGATAGCGCAGGAATGATCGAGATCGGGCTAGGAGTTGAACCTCCTTATCGCAGGCAGGGTTTTGCCCTGGAAATTCTGCACGGGATGTGGAGTTGGGTAATTGCTAAACCCGATGTTAAAACGCTCCGATACACGGTTTCAATCACCAATGAACCTTCCATCGCCATGGTGCAGAAGTTAGATTTCACGCGCGTCGGTCAACAGATCGATGAAGAAGATGGGCCAGAAGATATTTACGAGATGTCAGCGAGTGAATATCGCCGCCGCTATTTCCACTCTTCTGACAGCACTGCGTAGAGAAAAGCACTCGTCCACTCGCCCTTAAAAAATTCATCTTTCTGGTAGCTTGCTTCGCGGCGCATCCCTAAGCGCTCTGCTAGCTTTACCGAAGAATCATTTCGTTGATCGATATATGCCACAACGCGATGGAACTTCAGAGTATCAAATGCATAATTTATTAGCGCGCGCGTAGCTTCAGTAGCAAAACCTTGACCAACAAAATCAGGGTGGACTACCCATCCTATTTCAGCGCGGGAATGTTCCTTTGACTGAATTGAGATATTGGATTGGCCAATTACCTTTCCGCCATCTTTCAATCTCCACGCAAAAACGAGGAAATCGTTATCGGATTCAAATGTACGAGGCACCAATACTTTTTCGATCGCTTCGCGAACTTGCAATCGGGTTCTGGGAGGCCACGGGATATAGCGAACAACCATTGGATCAGATTGATATTCCAGCAAATCCTCTTCATCATCAAGAGTAAGTGCGGAGAGAATCAACCGATCGCTTTCTATCAAGGGTTGAGCCAGTGATCCATAATATATTTTTCACCTTCGTCACAGAAGATCGTAACGACGGTTTCGGCGCCAAGTTCCGCTTTCAATTTCTTGGCTGCCAACATGTGTGCACCAGATGATGGTCCGACGAAAAGTCCATGAGTTCGAGCCAAGCGCTTAGTTTCTTCGATGGCATCGATTGAGTGGATATGAACGAATCCATCAATGTCTTTGGCATGGCGCTCGATAATTCCCGGCACGAACCCATCAGAAATTCCTTCGATGAGGTGCTTGGCAATTTCACTACATGCGATGGTGCAAGACTCGGATGGTTCAAGTGCGTAACTCTTCGCATCTGGGTTTACCTCTTTAAATGCTTGGCCAACACCAACCAACGTTCCACCGGTACCTACGCCAGAAATTAGCAAATCGGGTTTCGTAGGAAGCTGGGCCACTATCTCTTTGCCAAGCCATTCATAATTCTCAGTGACATTCCATTCGCTATCGAATTGCTGCGGCGCGTAATAACCCGGTAGCGCCCCTAAGCGACGCACTTCATCTAGCGCCTTATTCACGTGGAAATCACCTAACGTACGCACTTCGGCACCAAAAGCCTGCGAGATCGCTGTTCGCTCCATGCTTAAACCTTCGGGCATAACAACGATCATCTTGTAGCCCTTAACAGCTGCAACCATGGACATCGCGTTTCCGGTGTTGCCGCTACTCGCTTCGACGATGGTGTCCCCTGGCTTCAGGAGTCCTTCTTTTTCTGCGCGCTCAATCATGTACTTGGCAATACGCGCCTTTACCGAACCCGATGGATTGAGATATTCCATCTTCACGTAAATGCCTTCAATGTTGATGAGGGGCGTATTTCCAATTGCATCAAGGATTGTTTTCACAGAGGTGAGAATAGTCCTATTGCCCAACCATTAGAGCGTTGTTTATCCGAATTCTTCGCTTGGAACTACCCTGCCACCGTTCCACTATATGAAATTGTGCTCTTCTAGGAACTAGGCTTTCTTCACGAGTAACAACTCTTCAAAATCATCCTCGACATCTGTCGGGTTCCACTCGTGCGCACATTCGGGGCAGGTGAGAAGCAGTATCGGTGCCCTATGATCCTTGAATGGAGATTGCCTCTCAGCAGCGCAAGGTAATTCGTACCCTCAGCGCAGCACAAATCCTCAATGGAGTGGGAACTTCCGGAACAGTTGCTGCAGGGTCGCTACTTGTCACTTCGATATCTAAATCAGAATCATTGGCTGGGCTAGCACAAACGACCACAGTATTAGGTGCGGCGATGATGGCGTTGCCTTTAGCAAAGTTAACCCAAAAGGGCGGTCGCCGCCTTTCACTCATGAGCGGCTACTCCATCGGAGTTATCGGCGCAATCCTTGCTATCTTGGGTGGCACTCACAAAATATTGTTTCTAATGCTTACTGGTGCCTTCATGGTTGGCGCCGCTTCTGCATCTGGGTATCAGGCCCGTTTCGCTGCAATCGATTTAGCTACGCCAGCCAACCGTTCCAAGAATTTATCCTTAGTCGTTTGGGGTTCGACCGTTGGTGCGGTTACCGGTCCAAACCTCATGCAACCTGCGGGCGATTTCGCACATTTCTTACATCTGCCGCGGCTCGTTGGACCTTACTTCATCGCCGGAACAAGTCTGACGCTGGCAACAATTGTGATCTTCTTCTTTCTCAAACCTGATCCGTATCTCACGGCAAATATGTCATCCGATGGTGTGACTCAGAAGAAACATGAAACAACTCGGGCTGCTTTAAAACATATCCGCCAAATCCCACACGCCTTATTCGCAATAACAGCAGTGGGGATCGGACACCTGGCAATGGTCTCCATCATGGTTATGACGCCTGTGCACATGTCGCATGTTGATGTGACTCTCTCTGTGATTGGGCTCGTCATCAGCGTTCACGTCTTAGGGATGTACGCCTTCTCTCCATTAGTCGGAGCGCTCAGCGATAGGTTGGGTCGTGTTCGAGTAATTCAAATCGGCGTTGTAATTTTAATGGCGGCCGCAGCGACCGCAGGTCTTGCCCCAGCAATGAATGCTATACAGCTGGGAATTGGCCTCTTCCTGTTGGGATTGGGTTGGTCTTGCACACTCATCGCGGGATCTACGCTCTTATCAGAAACAGTCTCAGTAGAAATGAAACCTTCCTCTCAAGGTGCCAGTGACTTGGTTATGAATTTAATGGGAGCCGTTGGTGGCGCAGCTAGCGGAGTGATCATAGGATTTCTCTCCTTTGGTTGGCTCTGCTTTTTTATTGCAACGCTCGTCTTTGCCTTAGGGGTTTGGTCCTTTGCAATCAAAGGCGATCGCGAATAGCCCAGAGATCCCTAAATACCGGGTGAGAAACTGTGGTATTTAAGTACTCAACGCCTGAAGACCCGCCCGTTCCGGTTTTGCGACCGATGGTGCGCTCCACCATTTTTACATGTCGGTAGCGCCACTCCTGAACGCCTTCATCAATATCGACCAACCGTTCGCAGAGGATCGCGGTTTCAGAATCGTGCAGGTGAATTTCAATCAAAATATCTTGTACCTCTTTATTGGGTTCATATCCTTCTGAAAAATCACGACTTAAATACTGGCTTGGTATTTGGTATTTTCTCTTCGACAGGTAGACCAGCGTGGAATCCCAGACGGACCGTCCCGCAGTGATCTTCGCTATCTTCGCTTGTGCTTCAGGAGGCAGGTGGCCAGCCATCCGAGAATCTCGACGGCCTAAAACCGCCTCGAACTCGCGAAATTGTGCGGATTGAAAACCGGACGATGATGCCAGAAATTGCCGAAATGAATTGAATTGACGTGGCGTCATCGTTTCCAAGATATCAACTTGAGCTACACAGACCTTTAAAATCGTACGAACTCTACCTAGCGTTGCAAGGCACTTATAAGTATCTCCCGATTCAAGATTGGCTTGCAGAAAATAGAGTTCGTGGAGGATTTGCTTAAACCACAACTCATAGGTCTGATGAATGATAATAAATAGCATCTCATCATGCTCGGGTCCCTCGGAAGCTAAACGTTGTAGGTTTAGAAGTTCATCCACACCTAAATAAGAGGAATATGTGACGGCGGAATCGTAATTGCTCATGTGACTTTTATGTCCTTAGTTGAAATCTGCTCGTATTCTCGGCTGGCCGTGAGATCACGCAGGCGAGCGAAACCATCCCAAATCTCAACGTAACTGGTGGGAAGAGGAGAGATAGCCACCCGAATTGAATTAGGTTCGCGATAATCGGGGATTACCTTTTTCAGTTGACGAAGCCCAATCGCAATGCGTTTCGCCTCTGGGTGGGCGAGCGAGATGTGTCCCCCACGTTCTTTAGGTAATGCCGGAGTGTTAAGAGTGAAACCTAAATCCTTGAGCCATGCCTCATAGAGTCCGATCATCATCTCGGTGCCTTGGGCGCACTTCTCTTCAATGGCATCGATACCAGCTTCGGCAATCATTTCAAATGCGGTATTAACGCAGCGCAATCCCACGATCGATGGGCTAGCGATTTGGAAACCACGCATTCCATCGTTCTTCTCAAAGAATTCCCCCATCGCAAATTGATCTCTTTGCGCGAACCAGCCTTGGATAGGGACTTGCAACTCTCTTTGCATACGATGAGACACATATAGCCAAGCCGGAGAACCCGGGCCTGAGTTGCCATATTTATAGGTACAACCGACAACAAGATCGGCTCCATATTTATCTAAATTGAGATTGATAGCTCCCACCGCATGGCTAGCATCCCATACCGTTAAGGCTCCAAACTTGCGCGCCAGATCGGTAATCGCCTGGATTTCGTTGCGGGCTCCAGAGCGATATTGAATTACCTCGAAGGATGCAAATGCAACGTCATCTGACATGTATGGCTCCAAAATCTCTGGAGTTATACGTTCATGGGTAGAGTCGCTACCCATTTCATTATCAATTTCGATCAGGATCAAACCATGTTGTTTCGCCAACCCCTGCAAGATATATCTATCGGTAGGAAAATTGCCTTTATCGGTAATAATTGTCTTTCGCCCTGGTCGTGCAGCAAGTGCAGCTCCTACCAACTGATAGAAATTTACTGAAGTTGTATCGCAGACCAATACCTGCCCCGCACTCGCACCCAATGCGGCACGGCCGATTAAATCTCCAGTGGTTTCAGCTTCATCAATCCAATCGGCCCAACCGTTTACTATCTTGGGACCCCATTCCTTGGTCAGGAATTCATTCACCACTGAGATGGTTTTTTTGGGTAAACGTCCAAGTGAGTTCCCGTCGAGATAGCAAATGTCTGGGTCATCGTTAATGAAAAGTTCGCGATATCGAGCCAGGGGATCCTGGGCATCCAGATCAAGCGCGAACTGGCGCTCGGTTACATTCATGCTTGTACTCTAACCCTCGCCAGGCAGAATTATTCAGACCTACTCCTCAGATTATCTAATTCGGGGTAGCATTTGCCCTCATCGGTTAAGCAGCCCAATAAAGTTAGGACTACGCAATGAGAACAGCTAAGAACCACTCCAAAATTGGGGCAGTTGCGATTCTCGCAGTTGCAGCACTTATCTCAATTCAGACTCCTTCATTTGCAGCCAGCTCGGCGGCATCCCAACTCCCAGCTAGCGTTAAAAAGTCTGGTGTATTAACAGTTGGAACAGATACAACGTACGCACCAAATGAATATTTAGATCCATCCGGAAATGTAATCGGTTGGGACATTGCCCTATTCAAGGCAATCGCTGCAGACCTCGGCGTGAAGGTCCACTTTGTTAGCGCAGGCTTTGACACGATCATCCCTGCAGTTAAGGGTGGAAAATATGACGTCGGTGTTTCATCGTTCACAGATACGAAAGTTCGCGAAGCACAGGTTGATTTCGTAAATTACTTCACCGCAGGAATTCAGTGGGCATCAGCTGCTGGCAAGAAGCTTGTTGATCCCAACAATGCCTGCGGACTCACCGTGGCGGTACAAACCGGAACAACAGAAGTTGACGATTTAACTGCCAAGTCAGCCGCATGCGTTAAGGCGGGCAAAAAAGCAATCTCGGTTCTATCCTTCGATAGCCAAGCTCAAGTCAATAACTCGGTAACACTAGGTCGTGCGGCTGCAATCTCTGCAGATTCACCAATCACCGAAGATGCTGTTCACCGTAGCGGTGGAAAGCTCGTCCTCGATGGTGCAATCTATGGAACTGCTCCATACGGATTTGCTACCGCCAAGGGATCGACAATGGCTAAGGCAATTTCTCTCGCTCTGCAAGAGATTTACAAGAATGGAACTTATATGAAGGTTCTTGCAAAGGCGGGCGTAACAGCGGGTGCTGTTAAGACATTCACAATCAATGGCGCGCTCAACTAAATCCACGATACAGGCAGTGCCGCTGCGCCACCCCTTTCGGTGGGCAGCGGCCTTCTACTTCGTCCTAATCGGAGTCGCTTTTATAGTCGATGCACTTCATCGCAGCGCCTACGACTGGAAAGCATTTTATAAATATGTTTTTGACGTACGCGTTTTCAAGGCGGCGGGTGTCACCCTTTCACTTACTGCCATTTCAATGTTCATCGCGATCATTTGGGGTGTGGCACTTGCGGTCATGCGCCGCTCCCCCAACCCCGTCTTCCGCCAAGTCTCCTGGTTCTTCATCTGGGTATTCCGCGGGACGCCTGTTTACGTACAACTCGTATTTTGGGGTTTGCTCTCCACGATTTATCACTCATTTTTTATCGGCATCCCTGATATTCACTTCGGACATTTTTACCTCGGAGTCCACTTCCCGATCAGCCAGACCGCTTCACTTTATTGGCTCGCTATCATCGGACTTTCGCTCAACGAAGCTGCCTACATGGCAGAGAT
>Ga0118677_10002627_pt1 | contig 35715 bp, 28 predicted proteins | sample AliMusrvi5mmetaG_FD_86154 | JGI IMG/M metagenome (GOLD analysis project Ga0118677, IMG submission 86154)
GATCTGGGACGGGGGGAGTTGGGTCTGCGACCGCAACCAGAGTATAGGAAATCACCTCGTCCAGTCCCACGGCCGCCGTGCAGGTCAACGAGCGGCCCGAGGTTGCGATGTGGAAGGTGGCGGTCCGTCCATCGCGCAACTTGAGTTTGGCCTTTTGCGGTGCAAGGGCGATGCTTTGAACGTCCGGCGGCGCGGGAAGGGGCTGCGGCGCCGGCAAAGGCAAAAGCAGCGCCTTGAAAATCGCGCCCACGATGGCAAGACCCAGCAGGGCGCCGAGGCTTGCCGATACCCAAAATTGCTTCACGGTCACGATGATACCTGGGGAAGGAGAATGGGAAGGGGGAGGGGAAAAGAAAAAATCCGAATGACGAATGACGAAGGGAATTTTTCGTCATTCGTCATTCGTCATTTCTTACTTGGCGATGGCCAGCAGGATGGTAATGACGAGCGAGACCCAGGGCGGCAAGGGCACGCCTGCCGCCTGCAATGCCTGCAGAATGGCTGGCAGGTTCGTCAGCCCCGACTTGATCAGGTCGATGATCTGTTGCAGTACGGGACCGAAAGATGTCTCCAGCCGCGCGATGACCTTGGCGGCGGCGACGTCGGGATGGGCATGCACACCCTCGGCCACGGCCGCGGCGATCGACTGGTGGGCAATCTCTTCGGGAATGGAAAGAAACTCGGACATCGGAAACCTCGCTTGGGGAACAGGGACAGGGGTGAAGGTGGGCCGGAAGAGCCAAAAGCACAACCATCAGTACGCGGAAAATTCATCGAGTGGACAGTTGGCCCATTGTTTTTGCAGTTCGAGCACGGCCGTGTGCGTCCAGGACTTCACGCTGCCGGGCGAAACCTTCAGGAGTGCGGCAGTCGCTTCGATCGTCAATCCGCGATAGAGTCTCAGCCAGAGGACCATCGCCTGCCGATCGCTCAACTTGGCGGTAAGTTCGAGGAAATTCACGTCGTAACTGTGCTGCTCTTGGCAGGGCGCCAGGTCGAGCACGGAAGTCCCGCTCGGTGCGGGCGACAGATCGGAGAAGTTCGTGCCGGCCTTCTTCTCCACGCGCTGCAGGGAGATCAGCTTGCGCTTGGTGCAGACGCGTGCCCAGCGGATAAAGCCGCTCTTGCCGTCGTAGCCCGGCACGATGGAACTGACCAAGGCGGCGAGCACTTCGCCGACGGCGTTCTCTTTGTCGCGGAGCGCCATCCGCCGTGCGAAGGCCAGGGCCATGTCGCGAACCCAAGGCAGGTAGTGCTCGACCAGGCGGTTGCGCAAGTTCAGATCGTCGCGATGGGCGTTGTAGGCCGCCCACAGCGCTTCAAGCTGTTGGGTGCCGAGGGAGTGGAGGGAATTCAGGATTTCGGTCTCGCCGGCGAAGGCGAGCGAGGGTTCGGAATGGATCGCGGTAGGCATCTGGATGCTCCTGGGCTTGCGGTTGTTAATCTATAACTTACCGTAGTTATCCATAATTCTGGATAGAAGTCAAGTCGCGGCGGGGGATTTTTTTCGGGTTTGTTGGCGCGGAGGCGGCGCGGTGGTTCTAACTGTTTTGCCGGCAAGTCTTTCCGCCTCTTGACCGAAAAGCAAATTAGGCGATAATTAACCGTAACAAGCGTTCCTTGAGGAAAACCATGGTCAGAAAACGCAAAGAAGATTCTTCGGAACTCCATAGCCCACAATCGCTTGAGAATTCCGTTTCCAGGATCGAGCAATTGCTGGTGGCAGCGCGGAGGGTGGCTGCCGAGATGGAGCGGCTGAAAACCGGTCCGATTTTGATTGGCAACCAGCCCTCCTTCGACTGTGCGATGGGCGATCTCTCGCGGTGGGGAAAGGCGTGCGAAGATGCCTTCACCGCCAAATTGAAAGAGACGGGCCACTTCCGCGCGGAGACTCAGTCACCGCCGCCTTCGAGGCAAAAGGCGGGTAAAGAGAAGAAAGTGCGGTGATTTCGCGTGCTAGGGCTTGAAAAGTTGAGATAGGAGTTAGAATGTTGGAAGCGGAGATTTTCCTAACTCCTAACTCCTAACTCCTAACTCCTAACTCCTAGCTCCTATTTGCCAACGATCTCCGCCAACTTATCGATCTCGGCCTTGGTTCGCTTTTCCGTTACGGCCACGAGCAGGCAGTCTTCCAACTCGGGATACCAACGTCCCAGCGGCAGGCCGGCGAAAATGCCGGCGGCCCGGGCCTTGGCGAGTAGTTCGTCGACGCGGCCGTCGGTCGCGCGGACGACAAACTCCTTGAACATCGGCTGCTGAAAAGCGCGTTGCAGCCGTGGGCTGGCGGTCAAACGCTCGACTGCATAATGGGCCTTCTGCAAGCAGAGGTTCGCCACGTCGGCCAGGCCGGTGGGACCCATGGTGGCCAGGTAGATCGCCGCACGAACGGCAAGCAATGCCTGGTTCGTGCAGATGTTGCTCGTGGCCTTGTCGCGGCGGATGTGCTGCTCGCGGGTTTGCAGCGTCAAGACCCAGCAGCGTTGGCCGCGGTGATCGACGGTCTGTCCGACCAAGCGGCCGGGGATGCGGCGGAGGAACTGCTCGCGGCAAGCGAGGATGCCGAGGTACGGCCCACCAAATTGCATCGGCGTGCCGAGCGATTGCCCTTCCGCCACGACGATATCGGCCCCCGCGTCGCCCGGCCGCTTGAGCAGGCCGAGGCTCAGCGGATCGACACTGGCGACCAGTAACGCGCCCGCCTCATGAACGATCTTGGCCAGCGTTTCGATCTTCTCCACGCAGCCGAAAAAGTTGGGCTGTTGCAGCAGCAAGCAGGCCGTCTTGTCGTTGACGGCGGCGCGCAGCGTTTCCGGATCGAGCGTGCCGTCGGGTGTCTCGACCGCGACCAACTCGACATCCAGATTGGCAAGATAGGTGGCTAGAATCTGCCGGTAATCGGGGTGTACGCTGCGCGCAACCAGGACGCGGCCCGGACGGCGGGTGACGCTCATGGCCATGAGAACGGCCTCGGCCGCGGCGCTGCCGCCGTCGTAAAGGCTCGAATTGGAATAGTCCATGCCGGTCAACTGGGCGATGAGCGTCTGATACTCGAAGAGGACTTGGAGGTTGCCTTGGCTGACTTCCGGCTGATAGGGCGTGTAGGAAGTCACGAATTCGCTCCGGGAGGCGATAAAATCGACGACCGCGGGAATAAAATGGTCGTAGCTTCCGCCGCCGAGAAAGCAGATGCCGCTGCCCGCCGGATCGTCCTTCGCCGCCAGTTCATTCATGTGCGCGGTGAGTTCCAACTCACCCAAGGCAGGCGGCACCCGGAGCGCGCGGCCCAGCCGCAATTCAGGCGGTACCATTGCAAAGAGATCTTCGAGCGATGCCACGCCGATCGATTTCAGCATGGTATTCTGGTCGTCAGCGTTGTTGAGAAAATAAGGCATGGGAGTGGGGGGACGGAGGGAGGAAGGGATTGGGGACTGGAGAAGCGGGGAGCGGGGGAGGCCTGATGAATTGCCGAGAAGTCCGGTAATCTGAGGGCAATGAAGAGTTAGCCGTTTGTTGCGCAGGTTCGTCGCTGTATTCGTCGCGTAGCGACGTTATGATGGTAACCGTGGGTTTCAACCCACGGGTTGGGGTACACAGCAAATTCCGCTCGTCGCGTAGCGACGATTGAGTTCGCATTGGTAAGTTGGTTCGGCCAATTTCAGCCGTCGCTACGCGACTAAAAATGAATTTGGGGGACGCTTTCCGTGGGTTGAAACCCACGGCTACCGTCGCATCGTCGCTACGCGACGGCCAAGTGCCGCAACGGCTACATGGGCGCAACAAAAGTACCGGCAACAGGTTAGGCGTTTCATCGGGCCAGAGCGGGGGGAGCGGGAATTTCAAATTTTTGAGATTGTTTCGGATTTCTGGCTCTCCGCCAAGTTTTGTATTTTGTCCTACCCCCCATTGCGTGCCGCCACCAACGTCGGATGCCGCATGATCCGCCCTTCGACTAGATAAACCACGTCCTCGGCAATGCTCGTGGCCAAGTCGGCAATCCGCTCGAGATTCCGGCTCACGGCCAGCAGCCGCAAGAGTGAGCCGACCTTGTCCGGCCGCTGCCGGATGGCGGATTCAATTTCCTTGCGAATGGTCGCCTTCATCTGGTCGATCTCGTCATCGCGCGTACAGATCGAGGCGGCATCGGAGGCGTTCATGCCGATCAGCGAGTCGATGCTGTCGCGGAGCAGATATTGCGTTTTCTCGCACATCAGCCCCAGGTCGCAGGATAGCTCCGGCGGCGGTTCGAGCACTAGCCCCCGGACCTTGCGCGCAATATTCACGGCCAGGTCGCCGATCCGCTCCAAGTCGTGATTGATCTTCAGCGTGGAAACCACGAACCGCAAATCGACGGCCACCGGCTGGTATAAGGCGAGTGTCTTCAGACACTCTTCCTCGACCTCGATCTCGCGGAGGTCGATTTCCTCGTCCAGCTGTTCAACCTCTGCCGCCAACTCGTCGTCGCGCAGCTGAACCGCCCGAACCGCCTTTTCCACCTGCCCCTCGACCATGGCGCAAAGCGACAGAACCTGCTGCTTCAGTTTGCTAATTTCCCGCTGAAAATGTGCTGACATCAATCGCGCTCCTGAGGAGGTTCTAAATTATACCTATCTTATACTTCGCTTTACAGTGCCAGTGGAATAGGAGATAATTTCATAATTCTACACGAGGAATGTTAGGAAATGATGAATCTTGTCCTAATTGGCTACCGTGCCACCGGAAAAACGACCCTCGCACGACTTTTGGCCCAGCGATTGGGCTGGGACTGGATCGATGCCGACGTAGAGATCGAAGGTCGTGCCGGCAAGTCGATCGCTCGGATTTTTGCCGAGCAGGGCGAACCGGCCTTTCGCGACATGGAAGCCGAGGTAATCGCCGACCTTTGCGGACGGCCTCGCCTGGTCGTGGCCGCCGGCGGCGGTGCTCCGCTGCGAGAAGCAAGCCGCCGGGCGATGCGGAAGTCAGGGCAAGTCGTCTGGCTGACCGCGATGCCGGAAACGATCCTCGCGCGCATGACCGGTGATGCCACTACGGCCGATCGCCGCCCCAGCCTGACGAATCGGCCGCCGTTGGAGGAAATTGCGCAACTTTTGTGCCACCGCGAGCCGATTTATCGCGAGTCGGCCCACCTGATCGTCGATACCGAGGGCAAGTCGCCCGAGCAATTGACCGACGAAGTCCTCGCTTGGCTCAGACTTTCACCGAATTGGGGAGCTTGAGACCAATCCGTAGGTCAGGCTTTCCAGCCTGACAGCCTGACGTACCGGTCAGGCTGGAAAGCCTGACGTACCGTTAAGCCTGACGAACGATGAGACCGAGGCCGCAAACGTGCAGAAAATCCTTTCCATTCCGATCGAGGCCCGACTGGCGATTCTGATTGTGCTGGGCTGCGCTGTCGGTGCGATGATCAATCTTGGCATTTATCGACTGGCCTGTTATCCGCGGCCGATCAGCCCCTGGTCGCGGCCGCATCCCGACGCACCGCCGCGGCGGTTCTGGGATCGACTACCGGTAATCGGTTGGCTAGGGCTGAGGCGAGAAGTCAACTTGCATGGCGCCTGCTTCTGGATCCGGCCGATGTCGCTGGAACTGCTGACCGGGGCGGTATTCGCGCTCCTGTATTGGTGGGAAGTCGTCCGCTGCGGCCTTTTGCCGCCGCATCTTCAGAAACTCGTCGCGATCCTCGAGCCGGGAAACATTGCCTTTCCTGCCATCCGCCACGAACAGTTCCTTGCGCATCTGGTTCTGTTCTGCTTCATGCTCGTGGCCTTCTGGATTGATATCGATGAGATGACGATTCCCGACGGCGTGACGATTCCTGGCACACTCGCGGGGCTTGCGATCGTGACGCTCTGGCCCTTTGCGCTGCTGCCGGAGTCGATTGAAATTCCGAATGGACACTTCCATCGACCGATGTTGACCTCCGTTTGGCTGACTTCGCCCGACGATGCTCCCGCGTCACCGGACGATCCGACTGCCATTCCCCTCTATCTGCCGCCGTGGGAATTGCCGAAGTTAACGGGCTGGCCCGCCTTGGCCGGGGCCATCGCGGCCTTTTGTGTCTGGTGCCTGGCACTGGCGCCGGGATGCTGGTACAGGCGGCACGGCTATCTCCGCGCGGTCAAGGTTTTTGCCGCGCGCATGGTGCGCGAGCGGATGACCTACACACTTTTCGCCTTGGCGGTGCTCGGTTCAGTTGTCATCGTCAAGATTTGGTCGATCGGCGGACCACACTGGGTCGGTCTGGCAAGCGGCCTGGCGGGAATCGCGATCGGCGGCGGATTGGTCTGGATCGTTCGGATCCTGGGAAGTGCAGTCCTGCATCGCGAGGCGATGGGTTTTGGCGACGTCACGCTCTTGGCCATGATCGGCGCTTTTCTCGGCTGGCAGGCGGCGGTCATCGTCTTCTTCCTCGCGCCCTTGGCCGGAGTGGTTGTGGGCCTGTGCCGGCTGCTGCTCCAGGGTGAAAAAGAGATTCCCTATGGTCCCTTTCTCTGCCTGGCTGCCATGGGCACGGTACTAGCTTGGCCGGCGCTATGGAACGTCGGCTATCCCTATTTCTCTCTGGGCTGGATGTTGATCGCGGTCCTGATCGGCTGTCTTGGCCTGATGGTTGTACTCCTGCCGCCAATCCGCTGGATGCTCGCGCGGCTCGGAAGTAGGGTGGGCCGAGCCTAGGGCGAGTTCCACTAGGGTTTCGAGAAATGGTGGGACTCGCAAGCTCGGCCCACCCCTACGGGAATCATGCCATTCGATTCAGCCACGCCGGCCGGGGCGGATAGGTCCCGTAGAACCGTTTGATGAAGTGCCGATGCCACCAGGCGGCCGGGCAATGCGGTTCCCAGCCCCAGCGTTGCATGAATCGCTGCGAAATCCGCCAATTGCCTACGTCGCAAAGTAATGCGTCGCTCTTCTTCAGCCGCGCGATCTCATCCAGCGCCTCCTGTCCAACGCGGATCGACCTCATGCTCGTTTCTCTGGCGGCCAGAGCATAGGCCAGGGCCAGGAAGTTCGGCTGTCGCCACGGCTGATTGTAATAGAGCAGGAGCCGGTCGCCATGTCGCCGTTGGTGCAGCCATTTGCCGAACCAGAGCACTTCCGGACCCACTAAGATCTTGGGCCATGGCCGCAACAGCACGCGCCGGAATTGCCCGTCAATCACTTCGATCACGCCGTACCGGCATCGGTGAAGAGTATTGGCATCGCGGGATAGATCGGTAACGGAGGCAAAGAGCGGCATGGCGGGGGCAGATCTCAGATTTCATTATTGCGAAGTTTCCCCGGGCAGTACTTCTCGCACGGCAATCCTCGCCACCTCGTGTCCTTCGATCACTACGGGTATCAGGTCTGCTTCACCAAAAGGAGAGTCTCAATGATTAGAACATGGACATTATACCCAGAACATGCGTGGCGCATCAAGACGGCAACTCCAAATAGGCCGCGCTCCATGCGATCTTTGGGGGGTGAGTATTAGCCTTGAATTTTGGGACTGGCGAGACCTTTCTCAAAGATCGACAGATCCCAACTGTACTGTCCCAACTGCACTGTCCCAACTGCCCTTGCTCCAACCGTTCATTCCTGCGAGACTACGCCCGTAAACCGCCCCAATCGAGCGGTTGGTTTCAGTCTTTTCTCGATCCGTTGGTAGCATTGGTTATGCGCAGCAGGCTTGCAGCCATCCTTCTGTTGGTTGTCCTTCTCGGCTGTTTCGGCGAAGCGCATCTGCCATACCAGCCGGTGTCGGTTAGCTACGACAATCCCGTCTTGCTTCGGATTGCGAAGCACGAGTTGGTCTGGGATGGGGTCGTGGATGTGGTTTCCCAGTATTTCCGCATCGAGCACGAGGATCCAGTCCGCCTGCTAGGTAGTACGTTAACCGTGGGACGGATCGACACTTTCCCCAAGCCTGGCGCTACGCTGCTGGAACCGTGGGACCACGACTCGGCCGATTCTTACGAACGCCTGGGAAGCACGCTGCAATCGATCCGCCGCTATGCCGTCGTGAAGGTCATTCCGGCCCAGAACGGCGGCTTCTGGATCGACTTGGCCGTGTTCAAGGAGTTGGAAAACATGCGTCAGCCGGAGCACGCCACGGCTGGTTCGGCCACCTTCCGCAACGATGTCTCGCTGACCCGCGCCACCAATCCCGATCCGCCCACCAGCGTCAACCAGAATTGGATTCCCCAAGGACGCGACACGGCCGCCGAGCAGCGGATCCTCGGCCAGATCCTCGACCGCTTCACGCCCGAAGGAACGCCGGTCCCGGTGAACTGATTTTGCGAGGGCTTGCTCTCGCTTTTCAAAACGGATGGAAGGTCAATTGGCGCGGGGCAGAATGGAAAGCGGTGGCAAGCCAGCCGCACTGCAAAACATCAGTCTCCAAATGGCAACGGGGCAACACTGGAACCGATAGGACTGGCCAAGGTTGCAAAAATCGGTGCGGCCGCAGTGGGCCGCGTGGCACGAGCCTTGTTCGCCGAGGGTAACTTCAGCGTGAAAGCCGTCCCCTTGCCCACCGTGCTATCGACGCGAATCCGCCCATGATGGGCCTCGATGATGTCGCGGCACATGGAGAGTCCAAGGCCCGTCCCACCCTTGCCGCTGTCGTCGGGTCCGCTCTTGGTCGTGTAGAAAGGCTCAAAGATCCGCGGCAGCTTGTCGGCCGGAATTCCCGCGCCATTGTCGCGGATCACGAGATCCACCATGTCGTTCTCGGCATCGTAGGCCAGCCGGATCATCACTCGTCCGCCACTAGGCATCGCCTGCCGGGCATTGATCAGCAAATTGAGCAGGATCTGTTGGATCTGATTGCCGTTGACGTGGGCCTCGGGCACCGGCTGAAAGCTTTTATCGACCGTGATCCGATACTTGTTCATCTCTCGCTCCAGGAGCAAAAGCGTGTTCTCGATCAACTCCTGGAGGTTGGTCGGCTCCTGTCCCGCCTTGCGATTGCGCGCCAGGCCCAGCACCGTCGAGGTAATCTTGGCCGCGCGATTGCTGGCCAGGAGGATCTTGTCAAAAGCCTTTGTGCGAGTTTCATTGTCTTTGTGCCGCTGCCCAAGCTTGGCGTAATTGATAATCGTCGTCAGCACGTTGTTGAACTCGTGCGTCGTCGTGCTGGCCAACTCGCCCAAGGCGGTCAGCTTCTGGGCATGAGCCAATTGCTCCTTGAGCATTTCGACCTGTTCTTGGAGATCCGCTTGCTGATGACTATCGCTGGTTGACACAATTGACTCCCCTTGAGGCAGCCGGAAGAAAATGATCTACCGCCTGCCGAGCATTGTAGGACGGATTGGCAAACCGTCCTGCAGTTATTGTAATTCTTGTTGCTTATCTAAAGCCCCTGAGATTTGCATTCCCGCGATAGTCGCCAGACTTGCCGCTCTGCCACATCGCCGGTACTTAGCTGCTTTCCCAAGACAACGCGTCTTAACCCACGGTGTACCAAGACGTTAACTCTCGTTTTCCCTATCGTCAACTCCGCTAGGCAACTGAAAAGGAAGCGGCTATAATCCCTCGCCGGCAAGGACGCCGGGAAAATGGAGGAGCTAGGATGCATACAGTAGTTCTTATTGCCCATGCTCTGAATTTGGCCGAGCGATTGGGCTATCTGATTCGCCAGGAGTGGCTTGAGGGGAACGGTGGCGGTGGTTGCGAACTGCGGGGGCGGAAGTTTCTCTTCATCGACCTGGCCACCTCCCCCGCGGAGCAACTTGAAATGGCCCTGGGCGTGTTGCGCGGCGAGCCTCGCGCCGCCGAACTATCCATGCCGCAAGAGCTGCGCGATCTCCTGCGGCTGCGCAAGAGCGCGTGAGACGGCTGGTTTTCGGCGGGGTCGGGAGACCCTCGCCGAACGCGCCGAACATCGACCCCTGGCCGTTTCGCTGTATTTTGGTAGAATCCAGTTCGCTAACCAAGAGCGAACATCTTGGAGAGACGAAAATCCCCAGATTCCCCTCTGGAACCCCTCATGGATCCCACGCTGCTTAGAACCCCTCTTTTTGACTGGCATGTGGCGCAAGGCGCGCGGATGGTCGATTTTGCGGGCTGGGCGATGCCGGTCCAGTATGCGTCGATCATCGACGAACATAGGGTCACCCGCGGCGCCGTGGCCATCACCGACATTTCCCACATGGGCCGGCTGCGGTTTGAAGGGCCGGGCGCGGCCGTCTTTCTGGCCGAACTGCTCACCCGCCGCGTGGCCGACATGGAACTTGGCCAAATTCGCTATTCGCTCCTGACCAATGACCAAGGCGGCATCCTCGACGACGTACTCGTGGGTTACTACCACGATTCCTTCGGCCAGCCGTTCTATGTTGTCGTGGTCAATGCCGGCAACCGGCAGAAGATTGTGGATTGGATCCACGCTCACCTGTCTCGCGAACGTGCCGAAGTTCCCGGCCGCGAGGTGATCTTCACCGACCTTAGCCGACTGTGGGCGATGTTCGCCATCCAGGGGCCGAAGAGCGTCGAAGTAATGCAGCCGCTCGTGAACATCGACCTGCAATGGATGCGCTACTACCGCGGTGCGCGGGTTCAATGGTTGCATCCCGGTGCCCAGCGGCAAGGCGGCATCATCAGCCGTACCGGTTACACGGGCGAAGATGGTTTTGAACTGAGCGTGGGCGCGGAAATCGCGCCGGCCATCTGGCAAGCCATCATCGACCAAGGCGCGCCGTATGGCATCGTTCCTTGCGGACTCGGCGCGCGGGACACGCTCCGCATGGAAGCAGGAATGCCGCTTTATGGCCATGAACTGAGCGAACAAATCAATCCCTTCGAGGCCGGGCTGGGGTTTGCCTGCCACCTCGTCGGTTATGACTTCCCCGGCCGAGATGCCCTCCTGCGGATCCAAAAAGAGCCGCTGCGGCGCGTGCGGATCGGGCTGGAAATGTCCGGTCAGCGGGTGCCGCGACAGGGCTATCCGATCCTCTCCAGCGGCCAGCACGTAGGCGAGGTCACCAGCGGCACTTTCTCACCCACTCTGAAAAAGCCCATTGCCATCGGTTTTGTCGCCCCCGCGTTCTCCAAGCCGGGACTGGAACTACAAGTCGATTTGCGTGGTCGTGCCGAACCGGCACGTGTAATAGAACTTCCCTTTTACCAACGGGACCGCCGCCGCGCGTGATCCCCCTGCATTGCTGAAAGGATTCCCAGCGAATGTCGCTCGACCCAAAATTACTACAATACGCAAGCACGCACGAATGGATTCTCTTGGAGGATGGGCCTGGAGGCGCCAAGATGGCGACCGTGGGTGTCTCCGATTTTGCCATCCACGCAATGACGGACCTGGTGCATCTCGATCTGCCCGAGCCGGGCCGCGGCGTACAGGCGGGCAAGCCCTTCGGCGAGGTCGAATCGGTCAAGGCGGTGAGTGATTTGTATAGCCCGGTGGATGGCGAGATCGTGGAGGTCAACCTGGCGCTCATTACGCCCGACCCGAAGACCATGTTTGTGAATCTCGACCCTCTGACTCACGACCCCTACGGCGCCGGCTGGCTAGTGAAGATCCGCGTCAAAGGCGGCGGCCAGTCGGAACTGCTCGACTATGCGACCTACAAAAAACAGTGCGACGAATCGGAGTAGAGGGTTCGGGTGTCGGCAGACAAAAGACTTGACATTTGAGATTCCCCGGCTCACATTACCCGGCTCGCGGCCCTACCTTTTCCGAACCGCGTGACGATCTCGTCTCCGGGATTCAGTTCCGCCGCGTCGCGCACGATCCGGCCATCTGCCGCCCGTTGCGTCAAGCTGTAGCCTCGCGAAAGCACGCCCAGCGGACTGAGCGATTCCAGCCGACCGGCTTGCTGCTCCACCTGGCTGCGGGCAAGTAGCAACCGCTGCCGCAGGGCACGATTGGCCCGGGCATCGAGATCGTCGAGTTGCAGGGCCAGATCCTCAATCCGCTGGAGCGGCCGGCGGAAGGCGCGATGCGCGGCGACGGTGTCCAACCGCGCCTTGGCCGCCGTCAGCCGCCAACGCAGAGCCGCGGAGAGCCGCTTCTCCGTTTGACGGAAGCGGGCCAAAAGATCCTCCGTTGCCGGCGCCACCAGTTCGGCTGCCTCGCTGGGCGTCAAGGCGCGGACATCGGCCACAAGGTCGGCCAGGGTTACATCGATCTCATGGCCGATGGCCGAGATCACCGGTATCCGGGAGGCATGGATAGCCCGCACCACCACCTCTTCATTGAAGGCCCAAAGATCCTCCAGACTGCCGCCGCCGCGGGTCACGACCAGGCAGTCGATCGCCAGCGGCAGGCGGTTGGCCGTGGCGATGGCGGCGGCGATCTCGGCGGCGGCGCCTTCGCCTTGGACCCGCGTGGGCACGACAATCACATCGGCCCCGCGCCATCGCCGGCCGAGAACTTGCAGGAAATCGTGGATTGCCGCACCGGTTGGGCTGGTGACCAGGGCAATCCGCCGTACGAACGGAGGCAGCGGCCGCTTCCGCCCCGGATCAAAGAGGCCTTCCCGGGCCAACTTCTCGCGAAGCTGCCGCAGAGCCAACTCCAGGGCGCCAATTCCCTTCGGCTCGATGCTTTCAACGATCAACTGATAAGTGCCCCGCGGGGCATAGACATCGATCCGCCCACGGCAAACCACTTCCAAACCGTCGTGCAGATCAAATCGCACGCGTGTGGCCGCGTTTCGCCATAAGGCGCAGTGGATCTGGGCCTGATCGTCCTTGAGCGTCAGGTAGCAGTGGCCTGACTGCGGTCGGGCGAGGTTCGAGATTTCACCCGTGACCCAGACGCTGCCGAAGGAAATTTCCAGCAGATCTTTGATCTGAGCAGTCAGTTGCCAGACCGAAAGCACCTTCGGCTCGATCGGTTTTCGTGAGGGTAAATCCTCGGGGAATTCGGAAAAGAGGTCGTAGGAGGTCACGGTATAGGTCCATTCTTCGTGTGGAGCTGGAAAGCCTGTCGTACGTCAGGCCTTCCAGCCTGACTTGGTCGTGAGAGGTCACGAAACACGTCCATGCCTTGCCAACTCAAGCCAGCCCAACGCCTGCCGTGGCGGAAGCGGCTTGACGGTACGTTGGGGCGTTAATTGGCCCAGTTTGCGGCTGTCGGCCTCGGCCCACTGCTCGGCCTCTTCGCAGAGTCGATTCAGCACTTCTTCGATTTTCAAGCGGAAATGTTCCATTCCTTCGCGATCCAGATCGGGCGGAACGTGCAGCTCAGGCGAAAGGATACATCGTGCCCGGCTGCATGGCCGTGGGATGGCAAAGCGGTCCCAGCTACTTGCCCGCCACGGCCGGTTGTAGCCCACGCCAATGGCCACCAACGGAATTCCCAGTTTCGAGGCCAGAAAGATCGGCCCGGGGGCCATTTGCCGCCGCGGTCCGCGAGGGCCGTCGGGAGTGATCGCCAGATGCATGTGCTGGCTTTTGTCCAGCATTTGCCGCAAGGCCGCCACACCGCCGCGGTTGGTCGAGCCGCGGACAAACTCAAACCCCATGTGGTAGGCGACGTACGACAGGATCTCGGCATCGCGGTGCCGGCTCAGGAGCATCGCCAGGTTGCAATGTCCCCGCATTGCCAGCGGCAGGAGGATGTACTCGTGCCAGAATACATAAATCTTCTGACTGCGGCACCGTGGCGAAGCCGGATCGACGTCCGGATCGTAAAACATGACGCGATAGTCAAGCGTATCCATCCATGCGCGGACGGCCGTGGAGCCGACCAAAGCCGCGAGTTTGTACAGGATGGGGTGGTCGAATTTCATGGGAGCACCCACTCGCCGCTAAAAACTTCCACCGCGGGGCCTGTCATCCGTACGTGCCCGTCTTCGGCCCAATGCAATTCAAGGTCGCCGCCGGGTAGATGAGCGAGAATCTTCCGCTCAGTGCGGCCGCTCAAAACTCCGGCCACGCAGACGGCGCAGGCGCCGGTGCCGCAGGCCAGGGTTTCGCCGGAACCCCGCTCCCAGACTCGCATGCGGATTTCCGTAGGTGACAGCACCTGGACGAATTCGGCGTTCACGCGACGAGGAAAATGCGGATCGGTCTCAACCTTCGGCCCAACACCCAAGACCCAGTCGTCGGTAAGCGCATCGACGAACGTGATGCAATGCGGGTTGCCCATCGAAACACATGTGACGCGGAGTGCCCGAGCGACACCATCCAAATCGGCAATTTTCAGATCGGCATTGACCACGGGACAGCCCGGCAGCATGGTAGGGATGAGTGCCGGCTCAAGGATCGGCTCGCCCATATCGACGCAAACGCGTTGCACCCGTCCGCCCTCAACTTCCAGATTGAGGGTGAGGATGCCGCGGCCGGTCTCGATCCGCAGGGTTTCCTTGCGGCAGATACCGTGGTCGTGGACATACTTGGCCACGCAGCGGATGCCGTTGCCGCACATCTCCGACTCGGAGCCGTCGGCGTTGAACATCCGCATCCGGGCGTCGGCCTGCTGGCTGGGACAGATCAAGATCAGTCCATCGCTGCCGACGCCGAAGTGCCGGTCGGAGATATTTCTGGCCAGCACGTCGGGCTGTTGGGGAATCGGCTCGCTGAAGCAATCGACATAGACGTAGTCGTTGCCCGCGCCTTGCATTTTGGTGAAGTGCATTTACGGTATTTTAGACTGCGGAGGAACTCGCGGCAACGGGAGGCGAAATGGACGTAGGAGGTAGGGTAGGCCGAGCGCAGTGAGTCCCACTATTTTTCCCAGCAAATCCTCGTGGTCGGACTCAGTGCGCTCGGCCTACCCTGCTTTCCCGCTACAGAAACCATGAGCAGGGTCAACCGCTCAAATCGAGTAGGTTGCCGCTCTGGCCGGTAGGGTCTTGGCCATGTGAGTGGCGCGGCTCTTCGTGGCCGGCATCCTGCTCGCCATGCCGCTGGGGAAACTCCCACAAACGCCGGCCGTCGGCGTCTCGTTCGGCGGTCTGGTGGTTGTCGCCATCGGCCTGGCCGATACCGGCGGCCATCTCGGCCTTCTGCTCGCTACGGGTGCGAAGCTCCCGCGCGCTGCTCTCCTGCTGGGCACGGTCGATTTCGGAACCCCGGGTCTGTGCCAGGGAAGTGCCCGCCACGCTGCCGGCGATGCCGGAAAGAGATCCTATGCTCATCGGTTCTCCTGCAAATTCTTCAATGCCTGATTCACGCCGGGCACAACTTCCTTGCGGATGTCGGGATTCTGTAGGTTGCCGCTGACGCGAATCTGCATGAATTGTTGGCTCGCTCCCGTAAAAAAGTTTCGCAGGATCGGCACGCCAACGTCGGCACGGCCGACGATCGGCGTGAAAACCATGCGAGTTTCGCCCTGGAAGTTCATCTCGCCCTTGCCCAACAGGCTGATGGCGTCGCCATTAAAGTCTAGCTTGTCGAAATAGACATGTTCGCCCTCGATGTGGAAATCGATGTCGCTTTTGCTGAAGGCGTTGGGGTCGGGCGCGTGGATACTGAGAATCTTGAGCATGGAAATCATCACCGGCAGCTCATAGATGTTGGCATCACGGAGTTGCAGGCTGCCGTGCCCACCCATGGCGGCGCGGTTGTGGCCGAAGCCGTGAAGTTCCGCGGTGCCGAGGATCCGTCCGCGCAGATTGCGGTTGTTGCTGGCCAGCTCGCGGGCGCACGTGGCCAGATCGGCATCGACGAGGGTTGCTTGAAGGCTATAGCGCGGTTGCGAGGCGATCGAAGCCCATCCATCGCCATAGATGGTGCCGCCTAGGATCTTGGCAGTCACGGGCCGCAACGCGGCCTGCGGTTGGCCCCGCGGCAGGAGGCGATTGTCGCGACGCGCCACCCAGGAACCGAACATCGCCTCCTGGTCGTCGATCCAGAACGGCCCGAGCACTTGCGTGAACTGGTGGTCCCGACAGGTCATGGAATCAAGGGCCAACTCGCCGCGCATCTGGAACTTGGTTCCATCGGACGAGCCGCTAAGGCCGACGTTGCCGTAAATGTTTTCCAGCCGCATACCGCAATCGACGCCCACCTGGTTCAGCCCCACGCTGAGGTTCCATTGCGAAGTCATCGGCTCGGCCGGATTCGCGCCCCGGGCCAGAAGGATGCTCCCTTGCAGGCTCATGGGGCCTGTGGCGTTCAGTTCACCCAAACCCTTCTTAAGTTGTGGCGGCAGGGCCTGCATGAACTGTCGGTCCATCCGCAGACGATCGACCGAAAGGCGATCGAGTCGAAGCTGCCAGCCGCCGTCAGGTTGGAAACTGCAGATCCCATTGCAGGCCATCTTCACGGGGCCATGCCACGCGCTAAACCGCTCGAAGGTCACTCGCCCGCTGCTATAAGTGAAGACCCCTTGCACATTCTCGACGCGGCAAGGGAAGTGGATCGGCTCGAGCGAACAGGTTTCACTCCGCGGTTCGGCGCTGACCGTAACGTCTAGCAGTTTGAGCTGGTCGATGTAGCGGAGATTGGCCTTGAGGTCGATGATTCCACGCGGCTGAAGCAAAGCCCAAACTTGCCGCATGCCCGGTTGCAAGGCATCGCGGAGTTCGCCTTCCAGGGGCACATTGGCCGCGCACAGCCGCAGCGCCAATTCGTTTCCTTGGGGTGTATGCGTGAGCGTGCCGTCGCCGCTCACGCGGCTCGTGCCGTTATAGCCCTCCAGGTTGCGAATCCACCAGTTGCCGTCAATCATTTCCATTTCGCCGCGAACATTCGAGATGGCATAAGGAAAGCGATCGTAGCGGAGCCAGCAGCGGCTGGCACGAAGCTGGAGATGCTGGTGGATCGGCCCCTCGGCGACTTCGCGGGTCAGTTCGTACTCGAATCCGATGCTTCCTTTCAGATCCATCGATCGGGTCAGCGACTGGGCGCGTGGCGGCAGCGCCTTGAGCAATTTCTCGTCAATGGGCAACTCATCGCTCTTGACCCGCAGCCAGCCTGTTGGGCCGTTTGTTGGATTGAGAATCTCGCCCACGATGTGGACCAACTGATTCTCGCTGAAGGTCGAGAGATTCATTTGCAGGCGGTCGTCTTTCAGTTCCAACATGCCCTTGCCGTGTTCCAGGCGGTAGGGGAACTTATGGTGCGTAAACGAGACGTTTTGGCAATGGATCTGGACCTGCGGCTGCCAGGTGCGGCCGTCATGGCGGAGTTTGATGTTGGCGTCGATCATCCCTTCTGGCCGAAGCTTTTGCCACTCCTCCTGGAGCTTGCCGGGCAGGATCGCCAGGAGCTGCTCGTCCAGCGGTAACTGATTGATATCGGCCTCGACAGTCATGGCGCTCGATGGATTCAGGCCGCCACTGCACGTCAACGACAAGCTGGCCTGGTTGCTGCGGGCCTTGAGTTCCTGGATGGCAAAACCCTGGTTGTCGACATGTATCGTGGCGCGAATCTCGGTCAACGGATGCGGCAGCCGCGGGTCGTCGATGCGGCCGCGGGCCAACTGGCCGGTAATATCAAATTTCCACCGCTCCGGCGAGGCTGGATCATAACTGACCTTGAAGAGGGCCTCGGTCTGCCCTCGCAACGAGCCGAGCACGGAAAGATTTTGCCCAAAAGCATCGGGCAGGACGTTGCGCATCTCAGGCGAAATCTCCACGCCGTCGATCTTGCCGGCGAGGTTCAACTCAGGCCGGTCAAAATCGGCTTTGCCGTCGAAAATCACCTGGTGAAAATAGTCGCCGGTGGCCGTGCCCTGGATCCGCCGGCGACGCGTGGTTTCCGTCCGGCCTTCCGCCGGTGCAATGGGCGAGAGCGTGAGGTTGACGTCGCGGAGGGTCAGGGTGCAGGCCACCGCCTTCGTGGGATCGAAGATCTCGATCGTGCCATTCTCGAAGCGGACCTCTGGCGTCGCGTTATTGAGTCTCGGCACCGGCAACAAGCGGGCTGCACTCCAGGTGCCGTCCGGACGACGGGTCATCCGCAGCGTCGGCCGACGAACGATCACCTGCGTGGGCATGAGTTGGCCGCTGCATAAATCGGACAGGTCGGTGGGGCAAGCCAGGAAGCATTCGTCGTAGCTCAATAGCTCAGCGCCTGGTCCTTCCGCCGCAGGGTCAATGATCGAAAGCCCGCGAAGGGCAATTCCTTCGCCTTTCATCAGCACGGCCGAGTGGATTTTGACCTGCAAGTCCGGGTATTGCTTGGCCATGATTTCCTCGACGCGGCGGCGAATTTCTTCATCCATCCGGTGATAGAAATAGGGCACCAGGAGCGCGGCCCCGATCGCGCAGGCGATCAGGCCCCACTTAAACCAAAACCAACAGAAGTTGATCAGGCGCTTGGGGAGAATGGCAGCAATTCCGTTTGCTTTCATGCAACGCGTCGCGTTGGGCGGACCACACCGACGAACCACCGGGGAAGGCGAACTCCATTCGCCTCCCAAGGTTGCGCTATTACGACAAAATAAGGTGGGTATGGTACTCGGGCAAGGGCAGGAAGGTCAAGGAGAAAATGAGGGAAATGGCAGAATTCAAATGACGAATGACGTATGACTCTGAGTTAAGATAGGTAGTTTGTGAATGACTTAGCCAAAAGAAGTAACTGGGTTGGGCGCGGGTCTCCTGACCCCGCCGAAACGTCGGACCTTCGGTCGGTGGCGTGGCTCGGTCAGAGACCGGCCACAACAAGGTTTTTCGATTAAATCGACAAACCGACTTTCGTCCGCAATGTTCCCTAATTTATTGAACCACTTCCATTTCGCAACGCGGTGGGAGAATGTATACTTTTAATCGTCCCCCGGCGGAATTCTGTCCTGGAGCCGGGGGTTTGTGGAAACCGTCCATGCCCTTGCCGAGTAATCGGTTTTTTTGAGGAGAGAAAGTTTATGGCCTCGCTTCCGTCCTATGTCGCTGCCGCTCAACCGGTTCCCAAAGATAAACGCGTGCCCTGGTTTAAGACCACGGCACAAACCTACGCGGGAATCATGCTTTGGTTCGTTTTTTGGGAAAGCGTGCCGACCGCCGCTTCGACGCCCGGGGGCATATTGGGCCAGGGGATTGTCCCAGCCATTCTTGGCGTGGTTATCGCGGCTTTGATCTGCCACTTCCTCTTCTTTATCGCGCCGGGAATGTTGGGAATGAAGACGGGTCTGCCGCTGGCCGTCGTGGGCACTTCAACTTATGGCGTGCAGGGCGGGTTCCTCATGCCCGGTTTCTTCATGGGGGTCTTGCAATTTGGCTGGCTGGCGGTCAACGCCTATTTCTCTGCCAAGGTGCTGGCCAAGTTCTACGATTTTCCAGAGATGTCCAATGTGCATCTGACCATCGGTGCGATTTTTGCGATCGCCGCTGCACTTGTGGGCTTGAAAGGGATTAACTATGTTGCGAAGGTTGCTACTTACCTGCCATTGATTCCACTGGTAATCCTGCTGGTCCTATTGGCCAAGACCGTGTCGGGAGTCGGCGCGTTCAAACCTGAGATGGTCACCGCTGGTGCGAATGCGCCTGGAAGCATGAACCTCATGCTTTTCGCAATCGCCGGTATCGTTGGCTTTTTCGCGACAGCAGGTGCAGCGGGGGTGGATATCGCTTCGAGCAATCGCAACGCCAAAGATGTTCAACTTGGCGGTCTGGCCGGCGTGGCTGGAGCAACGATTCTTACCGGGTGTTTCGCCCTTCTGATTGTAGCCGGCGCCTATGGTGCGGGTCTTGCAACCGGCAAAACCGTGGTGCTCAAGCCGACGGAACTCATGGAAGCGATCATGGGCGAAAGGACAGGAAAGATCTTTGGACTGTTGTTGGCGATTGCCGCATTTCCGCCTGCCTGCTTTAGTTCGCTGATCGCTGCCGCCAGTTTCAAGAATACGTTACCGAAGGTCAATCCGTTCATCTCGTGCGGCATCGGTACGGCAGCCTCGATCGCGCTGGTGCTCTCCGGCAAGGCCGGCGATGCGGCTGGCGTGTTCGGCATTATCGGGGCATCGTTTGGGCCAATCTGTGGCGCCATGACGGCCGATTACTTATTGGCTGGACGCAAGTGGGCGGGACCGCGGGCCGGCTTCAACATGCCAGGCTGGATCTCGTGGGCCGTTGGATTTATCGTTGGCGCGTGGAACAGTCTTTTTGCTGGTCTTCTCCACGTCGATTTCCAGATGCCCTGCCCGCCGGTGGCGGCGTACATCGTCGGCTTTGTGCTCTACATCATCCTGGCCAAGGCCGGCATGGAGAGCCAAAAGCTTGGACATCCCGCGGTGAAGACGTAATAAGTGTCATTGGGCAAGAAACCATCCACTAGCCACCTTGTGCAGCCCGACGAAATCCAGAACCTCGGATGCGTAGTTCGGGGACAGCGGGTGATGCTCGATTCTGACTTGGCGATGCTCTATGGGGTAACAACCTCGGCGCTGAATTAGGCGGTTCAACGCAATGCCGATCGGTTTCCTGATGATTTTGCCGATCAGCTTGCTCAACAAGAGTTTACGGGTTTGATGTCACAAATTGTGAAATCAAACACTGCGGCCTATGCAGTCCGCACTTTTGGAGACGGCAAACGATGAGCGTCATTTACATCCTTTTCCGGTCGCTTCTTTGCTGGCCGCCGGCGGGGTTGCCGCTTTCATCTGGGCTGTCCGCCGCGGACAGTTCGACGATCTCGACACGCCGGCGGTGCGAATACTGCATGAGGACGAGGATGAGGGGCATGATTGTTCGCGATGACTAACGTGCAGGACATGGTTCTGCGGTCGTCGGTGGCGCTAACGTGCCGCGTGCGGCCTCTCGATTGGGCAGCATACCCGGTAAACCTGTCTACCAACAGGCTAGCGGAAACACCTTGATACCGATGTAATGAGGCTGTCACGTCGCAAAGTCGGTGCGTAGCCGGAAACGGTTGCAAATCCGCCCACGGGGTTCGGGCCTGCGAAAGCAGGTTCGTTCAACGTGTGCCGGCGTGGGGAGCCTTCAGGCTGGTGACAGCCGGAGCCGGACCTTGACCAGGTTCGGGGACCGCGGGAAAAGCCTGCGGCCATGAAAAGCTCAACCATGAAAGGCCCGCAAGGGCTTGCCGGTAACTATCTTGAGAGACGATGCCGAAAACGCTGTTTGGGAGCCAGGATTTGGCCCCTGGAGTGGCGAAAAGCAGTGGTCGAAAGGTAAGGGGTAGCTTCTGTATTCTAACCCCCGAAATGGCCAAATTTGGCGGTCTCGCCAACTGGCTGAAACTATGAGAGAGGTCGGGCGGCCGGAGTGTAGCTTCGGTCGCCTTTGGATCCTTGGAAGGATGCGGCTGCGGCCGTTGGAGGCGTCTCGGGAGAGGCGTCTCTTGCGGTGGCAGACTGACGATGCAGTTGACGTGTGCCTTCGGCACACGACGGTTTCTGTTGAGGTTGTTTGAGCGGAACAACTATGAATTGGCGGGGTCGCACTGTGGAATACAGTTGCGACCCCGCCAATGGGACTGCTCTCTGCGGTCTTCTGTCATGCTTCGCTTGGCATAAGCGACTGGACCCGATTTGTTGCCGGGTTCAGTCGTCGTGTGCTGCGAAGGTTCTGTTCTGCAAACGGCTCGGGGTTGGCCGCGAACAACCCCATCTTCCTACTCACCGGTCAAGGACGGCGTCAATTCCATGACGCGACTCACTTCATGCTGTTCCATCCGGGCACGATCCGTCCTATTAGACGCCTGAGTTCCTCCGAGTGCCGTTTCACTTCGAACAAGGTCCGTGCCGCTCCTAGTTCTCTCCTTGCTGGCTCCGACAACCCGCTTCCGGAGAAAGAGCAGAACCACTCGACGGTGCGTCGATGCGGGAATCCTTGCTCGCTATCATCCACGAACAAATAATCTCCGAGTACCCGACCAACGTGAAAAAGTTTCTCAATGAGCGAGTAATAGATGACAAGGTCACCCCGTTTGATCTCGTGGACGAACCGAAAGAATTTGCCGGCAACATTTGCCGAGCCGGAAGGCGTCTCGTCGGGATTCAACAGGCGATACGCCGCAGAGAATGCTTCCTTTGAGTCGCCAACATTAAGCAGATTGCCAAGTCCTGCATCAGACAGGCATAAAAGCCTCTGCTCGATGAATAACGCATGTGCGTTACCGCCAACGCCGGCACGAATGCCCCAAGTTCGTTGAGACGCGTTCGTCTTAACCACCTTATGTGCCTCCATCATGGACTATTCCTCGTCTCCCTCGGCTTCACTCTGCCCCAAACGGTACTTGATGTCGTAATTGATGATGAAGTCAAGTTCGGAGTCATCGAGTCCGTAGTGTCGTGCAAGAGCCTGGTCAATCTTGTCAATAATCGGCTTGGAAAGCTGTATCTTGAAACATTGGGTCTCAGTCTTCCCTGTCTGCTTCTGCTCGCGTACCAACATGGTGCTCTTGTCTTTCAAATCCTCTAAGTACTCCGTGCCCAAGCGGGAAAGCTGCGAATCGGTCAAGCATCCAGCGGGAAGCGGAAACCCCTGTATGTCTGAAGGATTGAGGTCTCGAAGGTTAGAGGTTATGGTGTACCACCACCAGAACATGTCGCTGCTCAACGCGGCGATCAGGGGGCTTACCGAAGCGGCATTAGCGACAGCAAAAGAAGTCTCCCGGGAGGAAGTGCCTTTCTTCCCGTTGATCCTAAAAGCTGGAGCGAAGTCCGTAAACGGCTTCCAGTACAGACCGCCGGTGGTGCGATGGTACACCTGTCCTTTGCCAGTGCGGGACAGGGCATCACAGACTGTCGTAGAACAGGCCAAGACTTTCTTGAGCACTTGCTGTTCGATTGCTTCGGTGAGCTTTGGCACCCAAAATGCTTTCCGCGTGGAAGGAACCTCAATGAACGCCATGCGATTCATGAGGCCCTCGCGAGTGTCGGAATTCCATTTTTGGTAGCCCGTGGCAAACGTAGACGCTTGCTTCGCTGCTACTGCGACGAAAATTGTCAAAGCACGGTTCACGGTATCGAACAGCTTGCCAGGTCGCCAGGCGAAGTTCGCGTACCAGACTTGTCTTCTAGTTTCAATGATGCATTGGACGGGCACCATTCGCTGGGTTGAGACGATGGCTAGGGGAACAATCATGCTCATGGCACCAGATTGCCTCAACAGTGCCGAACTGCGTTCGATGCACATTGCGTGAACGGCTTTCGAGTCGTAGGTTGCAAACCCTCGGGGGATATACTCGATTTGGCGAGTCTCCAAGTACGGCGGATTACCAATGATCACATCGAATCCTCCGGCATGCATGATGCCGTGGAATTCCACGAACCAATGGAACGGCTGGTAACCCTTTTGCCATTCCTGGTAATCCTTTGCCTTCTTTGGGTTGTCCGTATCAATTCCATAATCGCCGGCGAGGTAGCGGTTGAGTTCCTCGGCAAGTCCAGATTGGAGTTTTCGCAGCGTCTCTTTGACACCAGCCAGGTCTTCGGGTGAGCATTCGCCGCCGACTTGGTTGGTCTGTATCCGCCGGAAGGCATCGAAATTGTCCGCGACCGCTTTGGTCTGTGTTTCGAGACGGGCGATGTCGGAAGCACTGAAGGCGAATTTGCCTGCCTGGCTGCTGCGGATTTCATCAATTGTGGTGTAACCGACCAGCGTGTTGCCGGCACGGATGTTGAAGTCGATGTCCGGGAGCGGTTCGACGCCCAAGTTTCGCTTGCTCGGCTCGGGATCGACCTGGGCGACCAGTTTGAGGAACAGCCTCAATTTGCAGATCTCCGTGGCCTCCTCCATGATGTCCACGCCGAAGAGGTTTTGAATGATGATCGACTTGAAGATAAAATACTTTGCATTGGGGTGATCGTCATTGACTGACTTGAGAACCTGGCGAAATTCGTTAAGGTATTTGCTCCTTGCGTTGGCTCGGGCCGGCTTCGTGCCGTCGCCATTTCCCTTCGCCGCTGCCTTGCTCTCTTCGGCGGCCAAGAAGCTCTCCATGCGGTCAAGGCACGCCTCGTAGAGTGGTTCCAAGATATTCAGGGCGGCAAAAAGGAACGCCCCTGAGCCGCATGTCGGATCGAGGACCGTCACGCTGCGTATGGCATCGAAAAATGCGGCCAGTAGCTCGGGCGATTGGCAGTTGGCAATTGCGTCCTGGGCGAACTGCCGGATGTCGAGGTTCAGCGTGATCAGGTCATTGACCGATTCGATCTCGCCCTTACTGAGCTTCGCACGCATTGCCAGGCACCGCTGCCAGCGAATCGCATATTCTCGCCACGTTTCGGTGGGCAGGGTGATCTTTTCGCCGTTCGCATCACGCAAGTCGGCCTCGCTCAGGTTGTAGCGACGTTCGAACATGCGGGCCTTGGGATCCTTCATGCCTTTGCGGACAAAGTCGGGCAAGGCTGACTCGGGCAGGATGTTGCCCTCGTCGTCCACGACGCCGCGGCGGACGGCCGGGTAAATGTAGCGGTCGGGATCTTCACGTAAGAGTCGCCAAACGGGGGCCTCGGCGGCAAATTCGTCCGGAAACTTCTTGGCCGTGGCATCGAACAAGAACGGTATTATCGTGTTCTTGGCAATGTATTCGGTGATGTCCTCCTTGGTGTAGTAGGCCCCCATCTGCTTTTGATTGATGTACTTCTCAAAGATGTAGCCCAGCACATCGGGGTTGATCTCGTCCTGGGCCTTGAGCGGACGCTCGTCCAAGTGCCAGTGGTAGCCGTGGAAAAACTCGAAGAGATTCTCAAAAGCGGCGTCGGGAATACGAATTTCCTCGCCGTGGAATTCCTCGATCTGGTGCTTGAGGAACAGGCCGCCGTTGAGATACGGCACGGTGCCGAGCAGGTCGTTCATTTTTGCCGACCGCTCCTGCCGACGTTTGGCAAAGCCCTCAAAGAACAACGGGCAAAGGAATTCGCGGTAGTAGCGGTCCTTGCCGCGGAGCTTGCTCTCGACCAACTTGGTCCGCAGATAATCGCGGTCGCCGTCGCCAAGAAAGCCCTTCGACTGAATGAAATAGATGAACATCAACCGGTTGAGCATGACCGAGACGTACCACCGCTGCATGTGGGCATCTGGAATGCCTTTGAGGAACTTCAAGAACGCCTGGTGCTCCCTCTGGAAGCGTTCGTAGAACTTCTTGGTCACCTTCTCCAGATCGAACGCCTTGTTGACCTTGCCGGTTACGTCAACGTGGGTGAGCAAATCCTCTTCCTGGAGCGAGACGGCCAGAGTGGTGAGCTTCTGAATCAGGCCGTCGCCAGGTTGGCCGACGTAATAGGTGTGCTCCCGGCAGGCGGCCGGCTTGCCGAGTTCGCGTTTGACCCATTGCCAGACTTGGGTAGTCTTGCCGGTGTCGGTGAACACGATTAGGTGTTGGTGGCGGTGCTTGGCAACCTCTCGCTCGATCTTCCGGCGGGTGGCGTGGTCCGGCAAGCGTTCTCCGGCCTGGGCTGGACAGACAAAGGCGACCAGCCCCTTCTTTTCGGCAATGGCCTGAAGGTGGATTTGCTTTCCGGCCACGGTCAAAGTCAGATTGCCGGGAGGGAAGTCCCAGCCTAGTTCCTGGGTGAAAACGCCGGTGAAATCCGACTTCCGGAGCCGGTCCTGGATGGCTTTCTTGTCGATTTGCATGGCGGGGGAGCAGGAAAATGGGGCTTGACTGGGGGGTAGGTTCGACTATACTTAACACAGCGACCAGAATGAGCCGGTTCTCACCGACTTAGGACATTGTCCCTGGCCGCTTCTTTTTTTCTTCGGTGGTGATCCAGTCCAATACGTCTTGCAGGGCTTCGTCGCCACGGTAAATCAGTGGTTCCAGCATGGCGATCCCGCCGTGGTATATCGGATTGTCGCGGAATCCGACCTTGGCCTCTTCCTTCTTCCGGAGGGTGAGGGCACACAAATCGCAAAGCTGGAGGACTACGCTCTTCGACGAGTCGATGAAGAATCCTTTCTCGATGATCTGGCCAAGTTTCAGTGTGCCCTCGATGCCGCGGAGCACCTTGATCGACTTCTCCACGTCGCGGACGATTTCCTTGTTCTCATCGGAAATGAAGATCCCGAGAGGGGAACCGGGCAGCGACTTGAGCCAGTCGTCCACCACGCGAGCGACCAGCGGAAATGCGGTCACGTGCGGATTGACGGCAATGCCGGTGCCAAAGGTGGCGTGCATCCATCGTTCAAAGCGTTTCTTCACGATGGCACGATAGACGATCTTCAACCCGTGCTTGATGGCGACCGCGAACCAGGCGTCGCGGAAGGCGAGGCGGTTCGCGATAGGGATGGTCTTGCACCAATCCCTGCCGCTCATCAGTTCCGTCGCGTGGATTTCAAAGTTGTCGGGTCGGGGTGAAGGATAGATTTTCTCGATCTCGGCGTACAAATCCTGTTCGACCTGGAGCCACTTCGCCTTTGGCACGGCCAGGGCACAGAGGACGAAGATAGGCTGCTGGGCGTCGTTGAGGTTGTTGCCCGTGTTGCCGGATTCATCGAAGTAGATGAGGTACATGTGCGTCACCCTTGTGCCCGAAGTCCCAGCGAGCAAATGATCTGGGGTTCTTGTTGTTGTTCTTCCTCGTGGATGATGCACAGTCGGCCTTCGGCCCGGAGTTCGACCACCAATTCCGCCAGCTTGTCGTCGGCGATGCCGCTGCGAAGTTGGCGGTTGAGCGTGTCGATGGCGGTCTGCCGCATCGGATAGGTGTAGATTTCCTCAAGGACCTTCTGCAAGGTCAGAAGCAAGTCCGCACTTACCAAGGTCGTGCCTTTCACCTCCTTGATGTAGGCTTCCAGGCGTTGGTAGGTGCGGAAGCGGGCACCGGATGGCCGGCCAAGCTGACCGCCAACGGATTTCTCTTCCGTGGCGATGAGCTGCACGCCCTGGGAAACCAAGTTGTGGTGGTTTTCCAAGCGGGGCAGTGCCGGGGTGTTCGGCGGGCACTCGGCCATCTTGAGAATGGCAAACTGCGACTCGGTGACGTTCCGACCCTGGCTGTCCGTCCAGGCCAATGCATCGTTGCCCTGACCTGTGCGAACATAGACCAGCACCCCCTCTGGCGAATTCTCGGTCGGGGCATGCGGGCGGGTCGAATAGACGACTTCGGGCAATGCCGGGATGACCTTTTCGAGCGACGGGTCGCGGTCGGTCGCGTTTTTCCAGATTTGGTACGCGTAGGAACTCAGATCCACTTCGCTGTCCGGGTCGTCGTCGAGAATGCCGGAGTTCTCGGTGAACAAGTCTCGGATCGTCTGTTCGCCGTGGTCATCTTCAAAGAAGTGTTCGTCGGTGCCAACCACTTCGGCATTCTCCTGCAAACGCTGGTGGACCCGTGTTCGCAGCCGGAGGATTCGTTCAACGCCGTCGGCGGGCAGGAAGGAATAGCAGAGAATCGTATCCGCTTTCTGGCCGATACGATCGACACGTCCGGCACGCTGCACAAGCCGAATGATGGCCCAAGGCAGGTCGTAATTCACTACAATGGCGGCATCCTGAAGGTTCTGGCCTTCGCTGAGCACGTCCGTGGCGACTATGACGCGGAGTTCCTGGGCTGGGGACACCTGCTGCCGCTTGTTATTGCTTTCCGGGCTGAATCGCCACGCATAGCCCGTGGGGTCGTCGGTATCGCCTGTTACGCGGGCCAGCTTGCTGACCCCGGCACTGCGAATGTGGGGTTCAAGGTAGCATGCCGTGTCGGCGAACTGCGTGAAAATCAGCACTTTCTCGTCGGGATGCGTCTTCGTCAGCAATTCGAGGAGTTGCTTCAATTTGGCATCGCGATCTGGTGCCCAATCGCCGCATTTCTTGAGCACGGGCAACAGGGCCTTGATGTCGGCACGCAAGTCCTTCGTCAACTGGGGAATAAACAAGGCTGGCCGCAGCCACTTGAAGCGTTTCTTGTATGCCTTGGCGTATTCGCTATAAACCTCAGCGGCACGCTCGCGGAAGTCTTTCTCGGTGCGGAGCGGACCGGCGTTGAAGGCAGGCTTGTTCTCGTCCTCTTGGTCTAGGCCAAAGAACTCGGTGGACGAGCTTGGGTCGTCGGCGTCACCATCGTAAATCCGGGCGTCGAGCATGGCGGCATCTTGCGTGCCGATGGGAAGCGGCTGCTCGGCTTCGAGGGCGTAGAGGTAGACGTAGTTCCGCAAGATGTGACGTTCGACGGATTGAATGAAGGCGTGACCGCCGCTTTCGAGCCGCTTGAACAGGTTGGTTCGGCAGAAACCCATCAGCCGGCGGCCTGCCCGCGACAAGTCCAGGAGCACCTTTGCTTCCGCCTGCGTCGGTGGCTCGTGGGGCGTCTCGTTGACGTAGTTCGCCAACCCGTACCGCGGCAAGGTGAGATGCGCGACGGCACTGACCACGTCGTCCGCATACAACTTCGCGTACTGGTCGTCAGGGTCTTTGTCGTTAATCGTGAACTTGACCGTCCTTGGCTGCCGCACGGGAAACCAAGAGCGGCTGCCGTCCTCATAGGTGAGGAATCGTCGATCCGCATCGGCCTTCACACGTCCGCAGCGGGGACAGGCCGACTGTGTCGCCCTAACCACGATATTGCACTTGGGGCACTCGACTTCCGCATAATTCTGTTTAATGAAGGTCCGCGTTCGGCGGACAAGATAAAGCCGCATTAACTCCCGCCAATCGTCCGCGTACTCGCTCTTCTCAAAAGCCGGGAGGGAGCGTACCGGGCACTGGTGACGACGCTGGAACTCGGTCTCCGTGAGTTCACGGAGGAGTTTCTCCGGTCGAATCCCAAGATCAAGTTCGTCCGGAATGAAAAGCCCCAACTGGTTGGCAAGGTCGAGGTAGGTCTTGTTGTAGGGAGTAGCCGTAAGCAGGATCACCTTGCTCTCATTTTCGCGGATATACTCTTGAATTGCCCGGTATCGCTTGCCAAGCCGATTGCGTAGGTTGTGGCTCTCGTCGATTAGCACGAGGCGGTAGCGACGCAGTTGCGGCAATTCCTGGATGACTCGGCTGATCGAAAGCACCTTGGCCCGCAAACGGTACTGTTGGCGGTAGTCTTCCCACATCGACACGAGGTTCTTGGGACAGATAATGAGAGTTTCCAGGCCCTGGTCGTCTTCAAAGATGCGGGCAAGTGCCGTCGCCATCAGGGTCTTGCCCAAGCCAACCACGTCGCCGATGAGCACTCCGTCGCGTTTGTTCAGGTGGTGGGCCGCGATCTTCACGGCGGCGACCTGAAAATCGAAGAGCTTTTGGCCGAAGTCGCGGGGAATGCGAAACTCGGCCAAACCGAATCGGGCCTCCTGGGAAAGGTGGTAGGCGATCTTCAGGTAGATGTGGTACGGTGGAACTGTCTCCTCGCGTGCCCAACTTTCCTGGATTATGGCTACCAAGTCGTCGGAAATGTCGAGGCACCACTTGTCATTCCATCGGTCTTCAAACCACTTGGCCAGTTTCTGGCAGGCATCGTGGTCCATCACGTCCACGTTCAATTCGCCCTGGTTGGACAGGCCGGCAAGGGTCAAATTGCTGCTGCCGAGAAAGCCAACGGACGGATTGACGGGATCGGGGCGGAAAAGAAGATAGAGCTTGGCGTGCAAGGGGTGACGCACAAACAGCTTCACGACCAGCTTCTTTGCCTTGATTTGAGCGGCAAGCCGCCGCAAACCGACTTCGTCACCGTTGGTCGGCATTCCCAGCGTCAACTGGTGCCGGAACTCCTCCGCCAATCGCCTCTTCAGGCGAAGGGCGGTCAGATTGTCGATGCCCTCGTCCCGCTTGATGATGCTGAATGCCTCCCGCAGTTCATCCTGGGGAAGCCGCTGCATACCCACCAGCAATCGGCAGCAGTGACCAGGGCCGCCGGACCACTGCTCGACGTGGCAATCAATTGTCTTCCATCCCCGAAGATTGAAATACCCTACGCAGAAGTCGGCTCGGTCGGTGACCTGGAGCGTGTCGCAGAGGGCAGGGAGAAGGGACTGTGATATATTGTCGAAGATTCTCGGCATTCATACACCTATTGCATCCCACTGTCGTGGGGGTTGAAACTGCTGCTCCAGGGTTGGATTCCGCGAAGCCTCTTCAACAGGCTGCAATTCTACGCCTGGCGTGATTTTGGACTCCGAGGGGTTAGAGAGAGGCAATCGCTAGATTAAATTATCTATATTACCTAGCTTGTCTCCACTGGGCTTGGTATCGGGATTTCCCTAAGTCTCTAATTTACCAAATAGGGCGGGCTGCAAGTAGTCCAGGCAGGTGAAATATCGTCTTCTCGTCGGATGGTGTTGTCGGCTGACAGATCCTCGCCCAGATGTGCTTGTAGAGCCTTTCCTTGGCGATCGTCCGCGAAGCATCGGCCAGCGGCCCGGTGATTATGGTCGGCGACGGTGTGAACGACGTTGCGGCCCTTTCGGCCGCCAGCGTGGGTATTGCCGTTCACGGCGGGGCCGAAGCCAGTTTGGCGGCCGCCCATGTCTATCTCGACCGACCCGGTCTTGCGCCGATCCTCGAACTGATGCATGCCGCCCGTTCGACGATGGCTGCAATCCGCCGCTGTTTCATCGCATCGATTTGCTATAATTCCTTGGCTGGCACGTTGGCCGTCACGGGAGTGATCGGCCCATTGATGGCGGCCATCTTGATGCCCATCAGCAGCTTCACGGTGTTTGCCCTGGCCTATGCAGTCCGCACTTTTGGAGACAGCAAACGATGAGCGTCATTTACATCCTTTTACCGGTCGCTTCTTTGCTGGCCGCCGGCGGGGTTGCCGCTTTCATCTGGGCTGTCCGCCGCGGACAGTTCGACGATCTCGACACGCCGGCGGTGCGGATACTGCATGAGGACGAGGATGAGGGACAGGATTGTTCGTGATGTGCCCTGGGTGATGCAAATTCAGCGGAGATTGTTCAAGAACGAAATCGCAGATTGCTTGCTCCCGAAATCCCCGGTTATGTGGTCGCCATTGCTATATCTAGCGATCAGTTCATAACGGACAAAGCCTTTTACTGACTTAGCCTCCTGATACTGCTCAACGAGATTGATAGCCTCTTCGATACTCGCAGTTTCCTGAACAGGCCCGTGTAGCGGACTCGCTTCCACCAAGTTCGAGGACGTAATCGAGATCGTGGATGTTCCCCTTTTTGTCCTGCCAACCAACCTTCTTCCGGTTTTGACGTGCGGGACGTGCGTGTTTGTAGTCGAGGTAAAGTCCGTGCTTCCCCCCGACCTCCGCGAGAAGAGGGCGAAGCATCTCCTCCAGCAGTTCGCCAATTTTCTGACCAAAAGTATGACTGGGCGATTGAGCCATGATTCAGCCGATTATCCTTTCACCCAAAGTCTTCCTTCCGAAAGTGGCACCCGATGTTTGCGGTTCTTCCACTTGATGTTTCGATCTCTGAGTTTCTCAAAATGAAACTCTCCGAAGCCTGCCTCTAGTGCTAGCCTGCCCATCCAATCCATTACAGGAACATAGACTCCGTAAGGTGCAGAGTCGCCAATCACGAAACATACCTGGCTGGGTGAATCACAGGCGCGGCGCAGAGCGTGCCAAACCTTAGCGAGATCAGCGAAGTAGCAGGCAATCATCAGATGGTACGTCTTCCTTCCGCCTTTCGTCATTCTGATCTTGCCGAGTTTATCGCAAATGTCAGCGATTTCAGATCGAATTGGCGACAGTTCTTGGGTGTTGAGGACCGCATCAAGATCAACGGATTTCTCAGGAACGTGCTGCGAACATGAAACCACTAAGTGCTGTCGAACCGCAGCACGTAGATCACCCCAGCCATTGATCTCCCGCAGGAAAGACATTTCTAGGCGAGTAGCGTCAGCGTAGTCGTAATTGTTGGGATAGGGAGGCGAGGTAATAACCAAGTTCGCAAATCCCTTGGTGACGCCATTGCAGTCCCGTGCATCGCCCTCAATAAGGGTCGCCGCAACATCCGGCGCATCCTGCGCGATGAGCATGTCACGATACACGGTCCCGGTTTGTTCCTCGAAGGCGTCAAACGGCTTGGCAAAGACCTTCTTCGTCTTTCGAGGGAGGACGTATTGCCAATTTGCCGTACCGACGTGCGAGGTCTTGCGAAGTATCCCGACCAACGTGAGCCATGTCAGCTCGGAAGCGGGAGAATCATCCTTGTGGTCCTCATAGGCGCATCGAAGTCGGTCAAGGTCAATCAGGGCATCCTCTAGGTAGCACTTGCCGATTAGCGCAGGGTAGCCATCGCATGAGCCTTTTCGCAATCTGGCGCTTTTTATTACTTCCCGTGCGAATATCCTATAAGCGTTGGGGTCGCTTCGGCGGGCCAACTTTGCCTTGGCGACCCTGGCGACAAAAGGATGGGACTCGACCCCGCAGCTTTCAACACCTGCATCCTGAGAAGCGATCAGTGTTGTGCCCGACCCGGCAAACGGATCGAGAACTCTTGTCTTGCGCCCGGAGCATGCCACCAGAGAGGCAAGCGACTGCACCCACTGCGCAGAAAAACCAGCACTATAGCGGAACCAACGATGTACGGGCAATTTCATATTGTCAACGAAGGTACCGCTGGTGCGGTCACATACCCCTGGATCATCTGTTGCAAAAAGGTTCATTTGCTTAGGGGAGACAGACATACTAGGTCACTTATTGCGGGAGGACAGCTCCCAAAAACGATATATTTTTCGCATACCGCATTTTGATGCCGTATCGAAGACACTGTTATCTTGAACATGCTATCAGAAATGGCTGTTACGCGGAATCGCGACGGCGCAAATAATTTTGCCCTAATAATTTACAGCCCTAATCTCCAATTCAAATTGAAACGACCCAACGAAAAGGAACCCCCTCTCCGCATGGGTCTCCCAAGCCGTAGCTGCTTTGGTTGCCTGTCACCCGCTGCCGGAAACGCTGGTAGGGTTTAGTGTGGCGCACTCAGCGCCGTAATGAACAAGCGGCGACTAATCTCGTGCTATGGACGCTCGCGCCCTTCTCTGTACAATGAATTGCAAATTATGGGATCCGCATATATGAAACCACAAGCCGACGAAAAAAAACTCTTCTCGGGCGTTGTACCCGTCCTACAAAGGGATAACGATCCCCAAGAAACAACGGAATGGATGGAGTCGCTCGACTTCGTCTGCCAGTCCCGGGGGCGAGAGCGGGCACAGTTTTTGCTGGAAAAACTCCGTGAAAGGGCCTTCCGCATCGGTGTGCCCTTTGCCTCAAGCGCGACCACGCCTTATATCAATACCATTCCGGTCGAACTCCAGCCCGAGTACCCCGGCGACCGCCAAATGGAGCGCCGCATCAAAAGCATCATTCGCTGGAATGCGATGGCGATGGTCGTCCGCGCCAACAAGCTCAGCAGCGGCATCGGCGGTCATATCTCCACCTTCGCTTCGGCCGCTACGCTCTATGAAGTGGCCTTCAACCACTTCTTTCGCGGCAAACAGGGTACGGAACCGCCCGACCAGGTCTTTTTCCAGGGGCACGCCACGCCGGGAATTTACGCGAGGGCCTATCTCCTGGGCCGATTGACCGAGCAGCACTTGGTGAATTTCCGCCGCGAGTTGCATTCTGGCGGTGGGCTATCTTCCTATCCGCACCCCTGGCTCATGCCCGACTTCTGGGAGTTCCCCACGGTTTCGATGGGGCTGGGGCCTCTGATGGCTATTTACCAGGCCCGCTTCAACCACTACCTGGTCGATCGCGGTATCAAGCCCGATGCCAAGGCATCGCGCGTCTGGGCTTTTCTTGGCGACGGCGAGTGCGATGAACCGGAATCGCTGGGCGCTATCACCCTCGCCGCTCGCGAGGGCCTCGACAACCTGACCTTCGTCATCAATTGCAACCTACAGCGGCTGGACGGGCCCGTCCGCGGCAACGGCAAGATCGTGCAGGAACTGGAAGGCGCCTTCCGCGGCGCCGGTTGGAACGTGATCAAGGTTCTCTGGGGTTCCGACTGGGATCCGTTGTTGGCCAAAGACAGCGACGGTCTGCTGGCACGCCGCATGGGCGAGGTTGTTGACGGCCAGTTGCAGAAGTACTCGGTCATGCCCGGCTCGTATGCCCGTGAGCATTTCTTCGGCGTCAATCCGCAGTTGAAGGCGATGGTCGAAGACATGACCGACGACCAATTGGTCTCGTTGCGTCGCGGCGGCCACGATCCCTTGAAGGTCTATGCCGCTTACAAGGCAGCGATGGAGAACCGTGGCGCTCCGACGGTCATTCTCGCCCAAACGATCAAAGGCTACGGCATGGGCGAGGCGGGCGAAGGCCGCAACATCACGCACCAGCAGAAGAAGCTCAACGAGCAGGAGCTGCTGGAATTCCGTGCGCGATTCAACATTCCCATCAGCGAAGAACAGGCGTCCCATGCCGAGTTCTACAAGCCGCCGGAGGACAGCCCCGAGATGGTCTATCTCCGCGAGCGGCGGGCGAAGCTGGGTGGGTTTGTTCCCGGCCGCCGGGTGCCGACGATGCGACTCAAACCGCCGAAGTGGGAGGAATTCGCCGAGTTCTTCGCCGGCAGCGATGGCCGGGAAGTGTCGAGCACGATGGCCTTCGTGCGGCTGCTTGTGCGGCTCTTGCGCGATAAGAACATCGGCCGCTACGTCGTGCCCATCGTGCCCGACGAAGCCCGCACGTTCGGCATGGACGCCCTCTTTCGCCAGTTTGGCATCTACGCCCATTCCGGCCAGCTTTACGAGCCGGTCGATTCCGATAACGTGCTCTACTATCGCGAGGCCGTCGATGGCCAGATTCTGGAAGAGGGGATCAACGAGGCCGGGTCGATGGCTTCGTTCATTGCCGCGGCAAGCTCGCGTTCCAGCCACGGCGTGAGCATGATCCCGTTCTTCATCTACTACTCGATGTTCGGCTTCCAGCGGATTGGCGACTTGATTTGGGCTGCCGGCGACATGCGCTGCCGCGGTTTCCTGCTGGGCGGCACGGCCGGCCGCACGAGCCTTGCCGGCGAAGGACTACAGCATCAGGACGGCAACAGCCACCTCAACGCCCTGGCCTTTCCCACGGTGATGGCCTACGACCCATGCTATGCCTACGAGCTGTCGGTGATCGTGTTGGACGGCATTCGCAAGATGTACTATGAAGACCAGGACGTCTTCTACTACATCACGCTCATGAACGAGAACTACGAGATGCCGATTTTGCCGCTAGGCTCGACGGAAGGCATCTGCAAGGGCATCTACCGGCTCTCCGAGCGGCAGTTGAAACCGCAGCATCCGCAGGTGCAACTGTTTGGCAGCGGCGCGATCCTTCGCGAGACCCTGCGTGCCCAGGATCTTCTGGAGCAGAAGTTCGGCGTTGCCAGCAGCGTGTACAGCGTGACGAGCTATAAGAATCTTTATTACGACGGCCGCGACTGCGATCGCTGGAACCGTCTGCATCCCGACGCGGCGCTGCGGCGGCCTTACATCGAACAAGTTCTCAGCGGCGTGCAGGGTCCGATCGTGGCGGCTTCCGATTACATTGCCGCCGTGCCTCAGATAATTGGCCCTTGGGTCGGTTCCGACTACACGGTGCTGGGCACTGATGGATACGGCCGTAGCGAGGCCCGCGCGGAGCTGCGACGGTTCTTCGAGGTCGATGCCGAGAACATCGCCCTGACCGCGCTGGAACGACTGGCACGCAAGGATCAGTACCCCAAGGCAAAGCTTGGTGAAGCAATCAAGACGCTAGGGCTTGATCCGAACAAGCCAAACCAGGTAGGGATGTAAGGACTCGTTCGAGAAGAACTCCCCTCTCCAGTACTCGGGAGAGGGGCAGGGGGCCGTTTGAACAATCTATTTTGGCCACAACACACGACGTCTTGTGGCCAAACAAGACTATATAGTTTCTGTTGCGGAAAACGCCGTAGGGTGGGCCGAGCGCAGCGAGTCCCACCAAAATCACCACGAATCCCAGATGGTGGGACTCGCTGCGCTCGGCCCACCCTACAAATTGGAACCTTC
>Ga0118677_10002628_pt1 | contig 35715 bp, 38 predicted proteins | sample AliMusrvi5mmetaG_FD_86154 | JGI IMG/M metagenome (GOLD analysis project Ga0118677, IMG submission 86154)
TGGATGCCGGGCGGATTAAGACCGACTGCCGCTTGCCTTTCGGCCTGCCTGGTACGACCAAGGGCAAAACAACGGGTAAAAAGCAGGAGAGCGATGCCAAAAAGAACAAGGAGACAGTATCGGGGTTTGAAGTCCAACGGTACAGAAACGTACGCTAAGGACCGTCAATGTTTTCCGTTGGCTGGTTTAGCGGCCTGAGTTGCCCTTTCATGACCTGTTCTGCCAGTGTAAACGAGTAATCCCCCAGCACATTAATATGCCCATGCCCCAAAGGCGATAACCTACTTTCGTCTTCCTCCCTGATTTCCAGCGACTGCCGTTGCAAATGATCCAGAGCGGCTTGCATGTAAATGGTATTCCACAATACGACGGCATTGGTCACCAACCCGAGCGCCCCAAGCTGATCTTCCTGGCCTTCTCGGTACCGCTTGCGAATCTCCCCCCGTTGGCCGTGGCAAATGACACGGGCAACGGCATGCCGCCCCTCGCCCCGGTTTAGCTGCGTCAATATTCGGCGGCGATACTCTTCATTGTCGATGTAATTGAGCAGGTATATGGTTTTGTTGATGCGTCCCACCTCAATGATTGCCTTGGCCAGACTGGAAGGCCGTTCGCTTTTCAGCAGGGTGCGGATGAGTTCCGATGCCTGCACCGTGCCCAGTTTCAGCGACCCGGCGACCCTCATCATGTCATCCCAATGCTGCTCTGCTCGATGGGCATCCACTAGGCCACGGGCTAGTTCATTGAGCACGCCATAATCCGCTGCCTGGTTTATACGCCAGAAAACCGCTTCGCCCGCGTCGGCCAAACGGGGCGAAAACTGGTAGCCAAGCAGCCAGAACAAGCCAAAAACCATGTCGCTCGCCCCGGCGGTGTCTGTCATGATCTCCATCGGGTTCAAGCCCGTCTGTTGCTCCAGCAACCCTTCCAAGACAAAAATGGAATCCCTCAGCGTCCCTGGGATGACGATGCCGTGGAACCCGGAATATTGATCCGACACAAAGTTATACCAAGTAATGCCCCTGCCGGCGCCAAAGTATTTTCTGTTTGGCCCTGAGTTGATCGTTCGTACAGGTGTCACAAGGCGCATTCCGTCGGCAGACGCGACTTCGCCGCCGCCCCATTTTTTGGCCAGGGCGAGCGTGGCCTGATGGTCCACGAGCCGGGCATTGGCCCGGACAAGCGTCTCCGCCCGCAGGTAGTTTTGCTTGACCCAACTCAGGCGGTGGCGGGTCAGCGCCGGTATGTGGGGCTTGATAAAGGGTTCCAGCCCGATATTACAGGCCTCGGCCATCAGCACCGCACAAATGCTGATAGCCAAGTCATCTGCCCGCGCATTGGATTCGCTCACATGCGTGAATTCATCGGCAAAGCCAGTGCGGGCATGGATTTCCAATAGCAACTCGGTGAGGTCAATCTTTGGCAATAGCCCGGCGACCAACCGGCTGAGCACAGTGAGGCTGGGCGGCTCGTCAAGCTTGTCCAGGTTGGTGATTGTCAAAGCAGGGTACTTGCCGGAATGGTCGAGCCTGACCGCGCCGTTGCCATCAAAGTTGGCCGCGACCCGTTTGTAAGTCTCGTCCAGTTGGGCTGCCAAACCCGTGATCGCTTCATGGGGTTGCAGCGGATGCCCAAGCGAGCGGCAGACTTGTGCCCGGTTCGCCTGCCAGTCCGCACCCTGCAATAATTTTGCCCTGGGATCGCCCCAACGGTCGCTATTTTCAACATAGACATCGCGCCTTCGCAACGCGTCTTGCAACTTGTCGAGAAAGCACAGAGTGTATCCTTGCCGGTTGACCCGTTTCTCCCCGTCATAAACTAACCGCTTCCAGGGGTTGGTGATAATGTCGAGTGGAGGGTTTTCCAACGTCTGTTTGCGCGATGGGCCAAGGGCGGCAAGGTAATTGAACGCGTCAAGCGTGACTTTCCCGCCAGGCGAAGCCTTGAAGGCGATGTCGTTGAGCAACCGTGGCAGGAACCGCCTGACCCTGCCATACTGCGCGACCATTTCATCGTGGAAGTCATCATCGTAAGGGCGGGCCAGGTCATTGACGATGGCAATGGACTCCGCCAGTTTCGCCTCGGGAATCAGGGTGAAAATCGCCTCGCGCAACTGGTCATCATGGATTTCTTCATTCAAAACAAGCGCACAGACACCTGCCAATGCGAGCGCGGACTTGTCCAAATCTTTCAGTGTCCGCAAGCGCCTTTTCTGGCCAAGTCTCTTGGCATCCCCGGCAATTTCTGCAATCAACAGGTCAAGGATGTCTATCGCGTCGTCAATGGCAACGGTTTCAAATGCCTTGACGAAAGCCACCAAAATGGCTGCGCGCCTGTCGTCTGCCATCCTCGCTATCTTGGGTATGGAGATCACACCGGCATGGCGTGCTAGGTTTTTCAGCCGCACCGGCGGTATGTGGGAAAAATCGAGGTTGTGGATGCCAAACGCCCGCAACTCAAGATAACGCTCCACCGCCGAATTAAATGCCGGGCCGCTGATGGTCACAGGCCCTTTTCGATAGTGGTCAAACCGGGATGCCCGCATGCCTTCTGGAACCTCAAGCAGGGTTTCCAGTTTCGCCTTTTGCTCACTTGTTGGCAAAGAGGATAGCCGCTGCCATAGCCGGTTGGCGGCCCGTTCCCGAATTTCGGCGATCAGCCTGGAAAGGACTGATGCGCCAGGCAAGAGCACTTTGTTTTGGATCAACCAGGCGGTGGCAAAGTCGAACATCAGGCTTGGCCTTTCGTTGCCGATCCAGGCACGGGCATAGAGTAACCGGCCAAGGCGAAATGCCCAAGGCGGGTCGCCGAACTCGCGGTACCCATAATGCTTGCGGATGATCGCAGCGTGTTCGCGCTTGGTGGTCTCCCTCTGGGCGTAATCCGCCAGTACGGCAACATCCGCAATCGAGAGTTGCCTTGCCACAAATGTTTGGGCGTTGGACGGCACAAGGCTTAAGTCCGAAGGGAACCCTCCCAAGAACCGTACAGACGTTAACTGCAAGGCAAAGCCAAGCCTGTTTTGGTCGCCGCGCCGATCCGCTATGAATGCCAGGTCCGCCTCGTCGAGGTGGAAATACCGTGCAAGCTGGGCTTCGTTGGGTTCGCCTGAAAATTGCCCGTACCGGGCCTTTTGTTCGGCTGTTAAAAAGTCTACGGCCATCCGTTTACCCCGTGTTGACGGCAAAAATTGAAAGAAAGGCAGCACCCATGGTGTCTACTATATTAAGAGTTTGTAGACAGTGAAATATGACCCAAAATCATGTCTACTAAATCGTTTTTTGCCGCATTAGTAGACAATTTGTCTACTAATCGATTTAAGAGACAGTTTCGGGCAATGTTTTCGGGCTATCCCGCCAGTGATTTTCCTTAGCGTACATTTCTGTTCCACTGGACTTCAGACCCCGACACCTGCCTCCGTCAGCGCATCACGCTGCAAATCGACGGTTTGCGAGCCGTCCGCCTTCGAAACCCGCATATATCCAATCAACATGGGTGTCACCTAAACGGTCGTTTACGTTACACCACGGACAAGCCGATATTCGGCCAAAAAAGTGTCACATTACCCGTCACATTATCTATGTCACATATTCCCCTGATCTAATAAAGTGACAATCCTGTGCTGTCAACTGCCATTGGGTCATGCACATGGACTTCATCAGAAGATGTTTGTAGCCAAAGCGCCGTTGCAGCTACCGTTTTCGTTCTCAATGAGGTGGTTCCTGGCCGATGTTCTCGGTCTGTTCTCAGCTAATGTGGGCCCATTCTCACGTAATGTGGTCCCGAGCGACCGGATATTCTCAATTAATCTGGTCCCGAAACCACGGATGTTCTCGGTTCCTGTGATTTATGTTCTCGATCCGCTACAATTAGGAGTAATTCTTCCTGACTCCAACTGGGTTGGGTTAATTACTGGAATGCCATCATCTATATAATCTTCTTGGTGTAGCTGACTTCCAAATGGTCCTGTTTGTAATAATTTGGCAAGAAAAGTTAGACGAAATACTTTCCAATGCGCAGGAATTTCGCCTATCCACTCAACCCCGCTATCCCGTATCGGTACGTCGGGGTTCAAGCCACGGGTTACGGCGCGGTTGATGAGGATGTTTTTCTGTTCCTTCAGCAATTCAATCAGCCGTTCTTTCTTGGCAATGGCAGCGTCAATCTCGGCGGTTTTTTCATCAAGGAAGGCGACGATACGATCAAGCTCTGCTTTGGGCGGTACTGGCGAATAAATGGTTTTGAAATCTTCATAACGAAGGCTGTTCATATCGAGGCACAAGCCATAGGAATTACGGTTGGCTTCCTCAATGAATGCTTCGGTGCGATACAGATAATGGAAATAACGTGAATAAGCTTTTTCTCTAGGGCGCAATACAATATAGGCTGGGCTAACGATGCCATTATATTGAGAAGCCCCGATAGCACCTTGCCACATGCGCATTTTGTTATAGGCCAAGTCACCTTGGCGGACAACTTTATATTTTGATTTATCCTCGTTGGAACTGTCTTTTTTGCTGGTGATTTCTTCTTGTTTTATAATCCCGCGATTAATTGTCACCGAAAGTAAATCCATATCGGTTCGATTAATCTCTTTCCGCTCATCGAACAGGCCGATATTACGTTTAACCTCCCAATGGCTAGGCACTTCCCCCAACCACTCCACGCCGCTATCCCTATAACTGTCATATCGTTGCATAATCCACCCTATTGCAAACGAGCAACCGACCATAGTTTTTCAGCGATGCCTCGATATAAATCAAAGCGGGCATCAAAATCTGCCTTCTTGAAAGTCGAGTGAGCCTTGAACGGTAAGCCGCTGTCATTTTTGAGTTTCAGAAAGCCTGGATTATGGACATAGCACGTAGGGTGTAGTGAGCGAGTCAGTAAATTTTCACTCTGATAGTGAGTCAATTTCTCAGGATAGGTTTTATCGTTGAGGCTTGCGTTGATCTTCTTGGGCAGAAGCACTAATCCGCCAAACTGGTTTCGATACCTAGCGAAGTCGTCGATATTGCTGAATTCATCAGTATGCCGATTAAAGTGATTAGCCCAAAGGTGTTCAATTTCATAAGCGTTTTTGCCAGAGCGGACGATGTATTCAAGATAGCGTCCAGGCTGACCGCTTTGTTCTTCTACCCAGTGTATAAAACGGGCCAGTTGGCGGTGTAGGCTCTTGGCATTCCAACTGTTCATGTAAGGTTGGTTACTGAGAGGGAATTCCTTTTCGTCACTGGTTAGGCGAATCACTAGCTTATCTTTCAATACGGGTAAGGCGAGGTTGCGCAATTCCTTGGTTAATAGGAATGTCGCGTATTGCAGCGTGGAATAGTCGATAGATTTGAAATTCCACAGGCGGCGATTCAGCCAGCAATCAAGGTAATCGGCAGTCAGTTTGAGTTTGGCCTTAATAGTAGCCAAGTCATCGCTAGGCAGTAATGGCGCAAGCAGCACTTGGAATTGTTGGGTGAAACCATGGTCGACATTAAAGCGAACCGATTCTAAGCCTGACACTAGACTATCGGAGGCATCCAGCAAGTCAGAATAGACACGGGCAAAGAATCGTAGGTCTTGCCGCACCCATTGGTTAAAATCATCGCTGCTATTCAAGCCTATCATAGCTTGCTTATTACGAATCCAGCGGTGGTACTCCGTACCGAGCAAGTCAAAATCTTCCGGCTTCGCGCCTCTCTTGCGTTCACGGATGGTTTTGGCATACTTAGCGCGTAACCAGACCTTGAAAAAATCGGCTTCCGTTTCCTTGGTATCGCGGTCATTGTCACGTTTGGCGAAGACCATCAGCCAGCTTTTTATTTCCTTATTAGACTCTGCTCGTTTATCTTCTTCTGTGATGTTAGCCAGCAGATAGCCTTTGAGCATGTCGGTATTACTCAGGCTTAAGCCCCTGTCGTTCATCGTTTCAAAGATCGTATAAGCGTCAGCATCGGCAAAGGCCGTAATCTCCACGATATGCACTTTTTCCAAGAGCCAATCGACGAAGTAGGGCAAAGCTTTTGTGATAGAAATTTCTTGCGAAAAACTGTCGCTAATATCGTTAATCCGGCCTACGAGATTCTGAACCGATTCGGATTGGTCTGTCGAATCGAATGGCTTGCCGTCGAATAAAGCCTCCATGCAATCATTACGCTCGGGTACGTTGAGATTGAAGGACTTGGTGCCGAATTTCTTGGAAAAGATTAGTTCTTCCACGGGTTCTACATCGTCTCGGCCTTTTTGCTGATTGTGCAGGTACAAGAGCAATAAGGTTAGGCTAGTCATACGTTGCTGACCGTCCACAATCAACCTCTCGTTATCCCGCTGGCTGATAACGATGGAGCCTAGAAAGTAGTGTCCATAATTTGCCACGTCGGCCCGTTTATGCCCCTCTTGATAATCTTCGAGGAAAGCGCCCGTAAGGTCATAAACCAACTCACTTATCTGTTTAGCCTGCCACTTATATTCACGCTGGTAGTAATCAATACCGTATTTTGCACCCGACAGCAACTCGCGTATGGATCGGGTTTTGGCTTGAATTTCCTGCATTTAAGTTATCTCCTCAACAAAGCTAACCATTTTCTTTAACAAGCCTTGTGCCATATAGCCTAGCATTTAAGAGCGAAGCGGGTTAATCAATTTTAGTTGACCATTGATGATTTGCCCATCTTGCATATCTTCGGAATAAAGTTGAGTACAACCGGCTTCCAAAGCAGCAGCAATAATTTGACAATCCCAATAGGAAAAGCCGAAGCGATTACGAGTTTCGATGGCCTTGAGAATGATAGTTCGGCCCATCGGCTGGATTTCGCAGTGCATAAGCATGTCTTCGATGTTCCCTTGAATCCATTTGTCTTCCTGTTTGTTGCGCAACATTACGTTGTAATACTCCGCTATTACTTGCGGACTGATGACGGGCCGAGAAATTCGGTTCACAAACTCCCAAGCAATTTCACAACGGGGGTCTTTTTCGTCTTGCAAATGTGCGTATACCCAAATATTGGTATCAACGAACAGCTTATCGGGCATTGCGTTCTTCTCGTGACGGCATGACGATGGTATCAACTTTGGCCCGTTGATAGTGAGGGGGTTGCACGACAGTATCGGGTTCGCTGTCATCCAAAGGCCAAATAATCAATTCGATCACCTTATGTCGCAAATCGGGGGGAATTGCCACAAACTCAGGCGCATCACGAATAACTTGACGGACGGGTTGCATAATGTCACTTCCTCTCAATTAAAGGTTTTGCCCAACAAAGCTTACCAGTTTTTTCAGCAAGCCTTCAGTTTCCGCTTCAAGCGTCAATATTTCCGTGGTGACTTCTGCCAAGTCCCGCAAGGGTTTGTGCCGGTAGAACACTTTGTTGAAGCTGATTTCATAGCCTATCACGGTCTTGTCTAGGGCAATCCATGCATCTGCGACATGAGGGCTGACTTCGCGCAGAAAATAGCCGTGGATGTCGTCTTTCAGTGGCACGTTTTCGGTGTCGCGCAATTCGCTATCCGTTTCGTATTCGATATATTCGCCGGCCTTTTCGTTTGGCCAAAGCCCAAAGTCGGCCAGGTTTTCGGCTTCGGTGCGCAATTCGGTTAGCCGTTCCTTGAGCTTCTTGCCGGTGAGTGAGTGCGTTTTCTTGATAACCTTGGCGGCGGTTTCTTCACGCCAGCTTATGGCATTGAGGATTTGCTTGCGCTCGGTTGCCGGAAGCTTGAAACCTAGCACCTCGACAGAGGCATCCAACTCTTGGACAAAAGCATTAAAATCCAAGCTGAGATTTTGGCCGATGATTCCCATTAACTTCTCGGCTTTTTCCATGATGCCCCGCTGTTCTTGCCAGAAGATGGGCGACAACAGTTCCCTGCGGTAGCGCGGCGACAGCATGATTTCTTCCCGTTCCAAATGGCCTTCGATGGCTTCGGCATGGTCGGCCAGCCCATCATAAACCGCTTCGCCGTATTTGCCATAGGCCCATTCCATCACTTCAACCAAGGCAGGGTGGAAGCGCAAAGCGGCAATTCGTTCCGGGGTGAATTGTGCTGCCAGCCTAAGCGGTCTCTCAATGGTGAGCTTGTAATAGCCGAAGTCGCGGTTGTCGAATACTTTGGCAATGTCCGATTCGACTAGCCCTGAATAAAGTCGGGTAATCTGCTGAATATGCTCGTCGGAGAATTCGCAGTTCTTCTGCCCCAGGTTCTTGCGCAGTTTGCGGTAGAGGTTGGATGCGTCGAGCAACTGCACCTTGCCTTTACGTTTTTCCTCCTTGCGGTTCGACAATAGCCAGACATAGGTGGTGATGCCGGTGTTGTAAAACAGGTTGTTGGGTAGTTGGATGATGGCTTCAAGGTAGTCGCTTTCGACCAAATGACGGCGGATGTTGCTTTCGCCGCTGCCTGCATCGCCGGTGAACAAAGCGGAACCGTTATGCACGGTGGCAATGCGGGAACCTAACGGGCTGTCGCCCTTGCGCTTCATCTTGCTCACCATTTCCATTAGAAACAGCAATTGACCGTCCGAGGAACGCGGGATGGCAGGATAGAAGTCGTAGCTTTCGCCGGTCCAGTCGCTGAGGTTGACCAAGAAGCGGCGGTCTGTCACTTCCTTGTCTTCAATAATCTCGCCCTGGTCGGACTTCCAAGACTTCCCGTAAGGGGGATTACTGAGCATGAAGTCAAAGCGCATGGAGCCGAATTCATCCCTTGCCAAGGTTGAACCAAACTTGATGTTTTCAGGCTTGTTCCCTTTAATCAACAAGTCCGATTTACAGATGGCGTAGGTCTCCGGGTTGACCTCTTTGCCGTACAGGTGAATCCCCACATTGGCGCGTATCTCGCCTTCCGGGTCGAGGATGAAATCTTGCGACTCCGTAAGCATCCCGCCCGATCCGCAAGCCGGGTCGTAAATCGTCAATGGATTCGGCAGGCGGTCTTGCACCGGCAGGAAAACTAAGTGGGTCATCAGTTTGATGACTTCACGCGGGGTGAAGTGTTCGCCGGCCTCTTCGTTGTTCTCTTCGTTGAATTTCCGAATCAACTCCTCGAACACATAGCCCATGCCTAAGTTGGACAGGCCGGGCTGGTTGCGACCGTCCGGCCCTTTGCGGTCATTCGGGGAGAGGTTGATTTCGTCCGAAACGAATTTCTCGATGACATCGTGCAGAACGTCGGACTGTTCCATTTTGTGGATTTGGTTGCGCAAGTCGAACTTGGCGATGATGTCCTTCACATTGTCGGAAAAACCGTCCAGATAGTGGTTGAGGTTGGCTTCCAGTTGGGAATGATTGCCAAGCAGGCTTTTCAGCGTAAAGCGGGACGTGTTATAAAACGCATAGCCGGAAGCCTCGCATAGCCCGTCCGCATCCAAGTCGGCCATTTTGACTTCTTCGCGCTGGAAGCGGGCTTCTTCCAACACCGCTTCTTTGCTGGGTTCAAGCAGGCAGTCCAGCCGCCGCAACACGAACATGGGCAAGATGACATCGCGGTATTTGCCCCGGACGAACACATCGCGCAAGCAATCGTCGGCAATTGACCAGATGAAGGAAACGATCTTGTTATGGGCTGAGTGGTCCATTATTTGTTTTTATTAAGGGAATCGCCTGTTCAGAACGATTTTGCATAATGTGATGGTTTTATCGCTATGGCCCTAAAATGCAGGAATCGTTGTCGTACCCATCTACCAAGGGTGCGGCCTGTCCTCGCTGTGCTGTCGAGGCCGGAAGGTGACATTGACTTCAACATCCTCGTCGAGTTTTCCTAAGATAGCAATCATCCGGTCGAGCGTAAACCGGCGAAGCTGTGTGTTGCGGATACGGGAAAAATCGGAGTGGGAAACGCCGGTCAACTTCTCGGCCTCGCGTGTGGAAAGCTTGCGGTCATCAAGGATGCCAATAATCTTCGCCGCAACAATGGCTCGGGCTTGCTCAAGCCCTGCATTGCGTCTTCCAAAGTCACGGTAAACGTTGCCGCTGCCATGTATCAGTTCCATACCGTCATTTTCGCCTGTCATTGCAAAGCCTCCTTCAATCTTTTCAGCCGTTCGCGGATAAGGTCAACCTCCATTAGCCATGAAATCGGTCTGGTGTTCTTCATTATTAAATGTTGTCATATTTACCACCGTCTTACAAGCGAAAAACAGCCAATCGCCTAACAAAAAAAGGTTTTTTAGACAAAAAAGAGACACGCAAAACCGCAAGGTTTTCGCGTCTAGTGATTTTGCCCAACAATGTGTATAGAATCAGCCAGTGTCACCGCTGTAAACTCCATATAAGGCATAGGATAAAAGTAGGATAAATTCACGCTATGACAGACGAACCCATGTACGATCTTCACGAACAGGATAGAAGAATTGCCGTCATTCTGGGTGAGGATGATGTTGTCGAAGTCGACGCTACGACATTGGGGTTGTACCTTGACTATCTCAAGAAAAACATAAGCCTCCCCTGTCATCTAACCGGGATTGATGAGTTTGCCTGGGAAGAACGGTTTGTTTTTGGGCATGGCAGCAGGGCAGAATACGAAAAACTGAAAAAAACACAGCCTTCCCATGCGGACACTTACGAATTGCTTGGTTTTAATGATACGGTCAAAGAAGACTTCGGCATAGTGGTTTATGTGAAGCGTTTATCGGATAAAATGAAATTCACTTTACCTTTAGCCGATTTAAAAGCCACGGATGAACAATCAAATAACTATCAATTGCTTGATGATTTTTCCGCATGGTTTGTCAATTACAGGTAATTATTACTTGAATGTCAAGAAAATATGGCAAATAGAAAACTTGAAGAATTACTTGAACTTCCAGATATTGAGGCTAGTGCAGGGTTTGATAAACTTTCGTTTGAGGAAAAGGAGGAAATTAAAAGGATGCTAAAGGCAGATGCTAAAAAATATAAGGAATTGACCTTGTCTGCGCAAGCAAGAATAAAAGAACTTGAAAATGAGATTAGCAAAGCAAACAGTAGGTATGAATATCTTAAGAGTCTAAACTAAATAGAAAAACAAGAAGGTTAAGTAGGTCTTGGTATCTTAAAGTTATAATGTGCAACAGGTATAAAACGTATTTTTTCATATTAATGGCTCGTATGAAGTTTTTAAATATATCAGTATTCTAATATTTTTCATACAACCAGTAACCAACAATCATGTGCGAAGAACCATTTTAGAGTAGAATATGTTATACGCAGGTCTTTCGCTTACAGGAGTTGGCATCATTTGGTATATAGTTCATGTGATATTTTATAACCGACTTCTTAGAAAGTATCATCCAGAGCTATTTGAGAATAGTTTGTGGCCTAGGCACTCCGACAAGCGAAGTAAAAAAGCAACCGTTGTTGTCACGAGCGGCAAGAGACCTGCTTGGATTGTTCTGTTTTTTATACTTGCAATCACCTTTATTTTTTTTGGTATTGTGATTACGATTGTGGCACTGATTATGAAGCTTTTTCAGTAAGAGCATGGAAAGCTTTTAAAACCAATTGGTGAATTTAGTAATATTAAAACTGGTATGAAAGAAAACAAAATGAGTGCCATAGTTAAAGAAATGGCCCAACAAATCCTGCTCAGGGATAATTCATCAAGGAATGCTATTGATGTAGCGATCAACATTGTGCATATTGCATGGAACTTTGCGGGTGAAGACAAGGATGATGATCCTGGTTATATTTACGGCATTAAAGAAATGAATGAACGCATCGTTTCTGTGAAGAATGAATTTATATCGGATAATGTCGAAGGGCTTACTGAAAAGCTAATGCGTTATAAATTAAAAAAATATCCAAACGACAAGAGGATTATATTTACTTGCGAATTTAAGAATGGAAACATTAAGGTCACATCGCGCTAATGTGTAATGAGAAGATGCCTTATAACGGCATTGTCAACGACTTAATTTTATCGAAGATTATTACGACGAGAGGCAGAGATGGCTCACCCAAAACGCCCAGAGCATCCCATCTTGGCAATGCTGGAAAAAATCTTTGACAAGCACCGAGAGAAAATAAAGCCTGTCTATCCGTATGACGCGAAGACCAATACGATAAGATTGCCCAGCGATATTCAAAATGAATTGCGGCGTTTGGTGTTGGCTGGCAAGAAGGCCGAGGCTGTAAAACGTGTAACCGAATTGACCGGGGCAGGGTTGCGCGTATCGAAGGATTACGTTGATAGTTTTGTGGAACAGCGAAATTGAACCGTATTTTATCTCAAAGGTGAGGTGAATTTGAAAAATATAGCCGGGAATGATGTATCTATTTTTTTATTCCGCTTTGAATTACGCGGTTATGGCATCGACTTTGTTTTGAATGAGGCTATTGCCGCTGATATGTACCAAGATATAGATGAGAAAATGAAACCTCTCGTCCATGCATGTTGCGAAAAACTCTTGCGGTACAGATATATAAGTGTGAGTAACATCATTATGGATGGCAATATTCTTACTACAGGAGAATTTGAGGTCATGCTTAGTAAGGGGCTAGGACGACACTTTGCGCATGATGAAAAGGAACGGTTATTCCAGGATGCCAAAATTATTTCCGATCTCCTAGCGGTAGTTATGGACAGAAGAACTCAAGAACTGGAGAAAGGAAAACAATGGAACCTACCCCCAATAGAACACACGCAAAATCCTAGGAAGAAAAAAGGGCTTGAGAAACTTGGGAAAACAAAACACCGATAGGAAAAATTGCAATGACTTGCAGAGGGAGGACAACTACTACACAGGTTAGATAAGACGACACGTTCTAATCGGCTGTTGTGCCATAAATCAAGATTTTTCTACAAACTCTCTCGTGACGAGAGACCAAGATTGGAAGAACGCCACTGACCAAGTTTTAGCCAATTGACGGCAAAATAACGACAGGCCAGTGCGCCTGTCGTTATTGCCTCGCCTGTTTTATGTGTTCATTCCACAATGTCACATACAGATTCGCTGTTTCGTGTGGGAAACGGCAATAGGCATCGAACCAAGCACAGGACCGTTCCTTGTGCAGGATCGACCACACTTCGGTCAGCAACCTGCCGCACTCGATAGCCGATTTGTCTCTTTCCGGGCAGACCGTAATTCCGTGTAGGTAGTTTATCCGATTTGCCATCGTTTCAAGCTGCGACGGCGGTAACGGTTCCCACTCGATCTTGGCCCTGCCGCGTTCGGCGGCTGTCCAGTGCATCTTGGCTTTCTGGTAATCGCCAGTTGATTCAAACTCCTTGGCGGTGCGTTGGGCATGATAGACCATCTGCTTCATCCGTATTTTTGGGTCTATGTTGTAGTTGATGGTGGACATGGTTTATCACTCAGGGAAAAACGACAGACTATACTAGAGTAATGTGCTAAAAAATAATTACGCTCTCATAGTATTAGCTATTTTTTTAGGCATTTTTGATGCCTTGTAAACCGTGTTTTATATAAATCCTGACATGCGGCTTTAATAAGGACAAACAACAAAATAGCTTTTCATCTATGCGATAAACATGAACGATTGAATGTCTGTCATTCCGTCATCCACTAGGCATAACGTTAAATGACATGAATTTACTTTATCCTATAAAACCGAATGAACGAAGGACGATGCTCGGGATTAATGAATAATACAACACGTTCAATGGATGGATTTTTTAACTCATTCAGATGCTTATTTTAAGCATTTTTTTATTTCTAACTAATCAACCTACCAACTGACATTTAAAGTTTAACCACGCGCTTTTTTGATGCCTTCCATCCTATTTTTTTATTCACTCTAACACGCAAAATAACAGATGAATGAAACGTGAAATAAAAACTTTCAAATAGACACGGAAAAAGTTTTTTAAACCAGACCATGAAAAACAGATTGAATAAAAACAAGCAATCATCATGGATTTACAAGACTTTAGCCTGATAAATACGACAATTCGATCAGAAATAAGCTAAAATTAGAGGGAGACTAGCCGATTTAGATCAGTTTTTTACGATAGGGATGGATATAAAAATGCTATACCGATAATTGATAAAAAGTAAAAACAACCAGTATTACTTTAAACAATAAATTGTTATTACGAAAGGAAGTTTATGATCTATGAATACGATAACTATTTTATAAACATAAACACTATAAACACTGGAAAAAGTTTTTTAATTAAAGAGATTTCAATGACAATGGAAGTAGAAATAAAGAAGATGTCAAAAAACGTATCCCATGCTAAAGGCTTACAAAACCAATTTTAAAAAGGTTGCATAGATTAGGCTATGGAATGATTAAACAATTAAAATTAAGAAAGTCAACCAAAACGGGATTCTAAGCTAAAATGTAAGCAGGGGTGTTCGGTCAACGAAACCGAACACCCCACTCCCAGCTTTTTAGATGAACGGGAGAGACATTAAAACCAGCCAAGCGACGGCTTGCATTAAAGCGGCAAGTTAGCAGCATCGAAACTAGGCTTTTCCTTTCTATCTGCCTTTACTTTTCTCGGCCTACCCCGATTGCTTTTTGGCTTGGGCATTCCTCCTTTACCAAAGGATTTACCCTTTTTCGGGACAATAACTCTAAAATAATAATCCGCCTTTGTTAGATACCCTGCCAGCATTCTAAGGTTTTCAATAAGCTTAGTATCGTAATGGTTAATCATGCCTATCCCACAGCGCATGTAGAACTCTTTTTTATCGTTACAGTTGTAATACCTTCCCCTGCCTTTCGTGATGGTTTTATTCCAGTATTCTCCAATCATCATAACTATGTTTACATCCTCACGCACTTTTGACCCGGCAAATAAGAAAATAACGTGGTAATGGTAGCCGCTGAGACGGCCATACTCCAACTTCCAAACATAGCCTCTCATGTGATCGAACAGGGTGTTTGATCGCATATTGTTTAGAAAATGCTCGAAATCTTTCTTGACTTGACCGTACTTCTTGAACTTTTTAGGTTCATCCTCAATGCCGTTACCTTCCGAGTAGTTAAGATCAACCCTCAATACCAGCAGCCTGGAATAGCGTTTGAACAATGCGTCAATGTAAGACAATAGGCTCTTATGGTTCTCCTTCACAGAACGGTTGAGGCTGTTTAATTTTTTCTCGAATTCTTTGCTTTGTGCCTTTCCCCTGAGGCCGTCAAGAAACTCGTCGATTTCACCAAACACTCCTTCATTTCCTTCAACACTATAAATACAGCCTATCCATTGGAATTTTTTCCATTTATTATCATCCAGAAGTATCATATCCTCCAGATGCTTTATGAAATGTTCGGCATATGGAGTAAGACTGTGCCGACAAAAAGTGTCACGCAAGCGTACGATTTTCCCGCCAAAAAGAGATAAAACATTATTTCCTGTTGGCGTAATTATAAACTCTTTTTTATCATCTTCATAACCATACCTATCCACATAGCGTCTTGTCTTAGTTTCATAAGATTTTTCTTTAGACAGGATAATGTCTTTGGCTAAACGCTCGACCCAAAAAAGACTTTCAATTAAACTGCCATACTCAGACGTACTTGTGAGATAGCATTCCATTTCCACATCTGAAATCTCATTATCTAAACTTGATTTTTTTGAAAAATACTTGTCTGATCTTTCTTTATTCGTAATAAATTTATTCTTCACAACACACACCTTGAAAAATAATGAGGATGACACTTTAAAAACAAAACAACCTACAACACACGATAATTTCAATAGACGATCTAATTACATGTTTTTAACAACCACAGCTAATTGAGTGAACAACAGCGCATTGGACAACAGAAGCGTACCGGACAACAATAGCCAATTGAGTTGAGTAAAACAGCGTATGAATGAATAGCGATTAAACACATGATAGTTATTATATATATAATAACATAAAAACCAAAATTCAAAACCAACAATAAGACCTAGACTAACGGGCAAAAACATAGCCCATCCCCCAAGTCACCTAGCTTTTTCATTAAAAATGAATCGTGTTCGATATACATACTTAACGCATAATTGGTTCATATAATATATCCGTGATTGGTTAATTTATCTTGTTTTTTATAGCGACAATCCACCATCACGGCTCACTGTCCACCGCAAAGCCAAAAGCCGTTTGAGCCTGTCCTGCCGCAAAAAAATTTTTGGTCATTGGGCGATCATCCTATGCCTGTCCCCGTACTGTGGAAGTCGATGTCTACCGGGCCAAGAGACACCAATCCGATCCCCTTCCAGAGAACACAACTTGGTTCATTTACTGTACACAAGTTAGTTCTATTCATTGATTTACATATAATTTATACAGACTACTTTGAATGCATTTTATTGGCTCTCCCAGCCTGTCGGCTAGGTCGCTGCGGAAGTGTTGCCGGGGACAGGAAACCGGCACGAAGGCCATTCCGCAAAGTTTTTTCATATCGCTGTTTGTCGTCTGTAACGGAGTGCGAAGGGTTCCCACACTACCCCATGCCGAGGCTGGGGAGTGTGGGAGTGTCGAGTTAGCCTTGCGCTTTATTAACCACTGTTCTTTTGGAAAAAAGAACCAAGAACCACAATCGAGAAACCTAGCATTTTGGCAAATGTCTTTATTTTATCCTGTGTAAAGAACTGTTCATTTGAGAGATAACCTTTATTTCCGACCAGAATGAGTTGTTCTTTAGCTCTCGATATAGCCACATTGATTAACCTTTGATCGGCAGTTAGCTGTGTCGGTTTAATGTCGTCATCAGTGAAGTCTACAATGATTTGTTTCCGCTCTTGGCCTTGAAACGAATGCACGGTCGAAACCTGCACTTCATTAATTCCATCCCGCTGCAAATATCTGCGTACTAAATCGACTTGGGCATTATAAGGACATATCACGCCTATTTCTGGTTCCTTAAAACCTTTATTTAACGAAAAAAGCACGGTGTCCAATATGATCTTTGCATGGTTTTCATTGCATCTCGTTTGTTCTTCGCCGTAATTCATCGCACCACCTAGATTGCTAACACATCCAGCCGTATTAAAAAACACAATCCTTGAAGGAAAGTTTTCATTCCTTGGAATTGCAACCGTCCCGTTCATCAAAAGGCTTTTGTAAAATAGCTGGCTTACCAATTCCCCGATCTCCCCTTGCATTCTGTACTGTGTATTTAATAACGTACTCCTTGGATCGTCACAATAGCTAACATCAGATTTTTCAAATATGCTATCACAATACCATCGTTCCGGGTCATTAGGATTGAAGGGGATAGGCGGAGGCAATTGCATTGAGTCGCCAGCAAAAACAACCGCGTTTTTTGAGTAGTACGTTGCGACCATCAATGAAGGAACATTGGTCATCGACACCTCATCAGCTATTACATAATCAAAATCACCAATCCCCCAATTAAATTTCATAGAAAGCGAAAACATATTTGCAGCAACTAGGTTGGAATTAATGACGTGATTGTTCCAATAATTATCATTATTATTTTTAATAAATTCTTGTCTGCTAAATCGCTTGCATCGTTGATCCATAAAACATCCCAGTCGAACAGCTTTAAAATTGCCTGATCGCTCAATAGTAGCCAATAACAACTGATCCACAGCCTTATTTGAGGTAGCGGTAAGTAAAACTCTATAGCCGCTTATGATTAAAATTGCGGCTAAAGTGGCTAATGTGATAGTTTTTCCAGTGCCAGGCGGTCCTATAATAAACGAAATCTTCTGTTCAAGTGCTTTCATCACTGCATCATCTTGACTTGAATTTAATTCATCAATTTGGTTTGGCTTTACTCTAGTCCGTATTTGAGTTTGTATTTGAGTTGTTTTTTTGTTTAGAACGTCGAAAACTATATTATTAGATTGCGGTATTTTACTAATAAAACTATTAATGTTATTAACAAAAAATTTACAATCATCTATAAGAAAAATCCCGCATCGCATAATTTTTTTCATCGAATCATAATCTCGCATTTCTAAATCAAATCGTTCAATTATGACTTTTACATATCCATCCTGTTTTGTTATATTTCCATTAATATATGACTCACCTATTTTAAATGAACACTTTTCACTGTTGTTAATCTTAATGGACATAATTTTAAGTACATTTACATTAAAATCTTTGTAGTACATTAACAAATCATTGTATGTCTCTTCTTCTTTTACAAACCCGTAAATAAAGTGTTTCTGACAAGTAATTTTATTATCAAGTCTTATCCGTTCCTGATAAATACTATATTCGATTTCTTTGAACAAGATTCGATCTTGCTTTTTCATCATTGAATTAACTCCTCATGTTAATTGACAATTTTACGAAAAAAATTGTTTTGTTTGATTGAAGGATAGAAAAACAATAACGCTAGGGGTCAGCCATTGAAGTCCAACAATGCCTTGAAGCATTGCCTAACAAAAAAATATGAACCTATAGGGAAAAGTGGACTAATACGTGACAAGCCTGGTCAAAGGCCAATCGTTAAGGGCTTGATACGGGACTTATAGGGGACGATTACGGGCCTAAAAAAGGCTTTATTACTACAACCGACTTTAAGGATGTCGGTTCACTTTATGGATGGCAGGCTAGGCTGTCTTTGGATATACTTGACCCGTGGGTCTCTTATGGAATGGCTAGTTAGCCATTGTATGGTTTTACGTGATCTTACTACTGCTTGACGATGAGCGGCTCTCATCACAGCAATTCTACTTAGTTTACTTTCTACATCAAGTGTATTCTTCTAGCCTGTGATCTTCTCACATCAGGCAAAGCAACGATAACCAATCTTGAAAAAGATGTCAAGAGCCAGTCTCATGCAATGAGATTGCCCTCAAAAAAAAATAACCCACCTATTTTCTTGATTCAGCCGTCCCCACAACACAACATGCAAACCCAATTGGATGGAGCGACGTTTCGCCCCATCCAATCCTGTTGCCGTCAACGGATGGAAAGCCGTGTCCCATTCACAAGCCTTGCACCTGGAACCTCCTGTTTCAATCCTAGCGCAGCTTTGATCGCGGTTTTGTCGATCTTGGTTATGGTTTCCGTCAGCTTGAATTCGCCCGGTATCGCTGCCTCGTCGAACACGTCCACGGATGCTGGGGTCTTGGCTACGGACAAGACGAACCACGCCGACGAGAGCTTTTTCTGGCCCATCGCCTCCATGCCGATCTTGACGTAATCCTTGAGCCATTTGGCTCTGGACTCAAGCGACTTGCGCCGCTTCTCCATCCTTTCCTCTGCGGCCTTGATCGCCTCGGCCTCGGCTTCCATCTGCCTTGCAAAACCGGCAACCCGGATGGCCTTGACTTCAAACTCGCCTTCGATGGCTTCAAGGGTGTCCGCCACCACCTCGGCGGGAATCTCGGTGTCCGGGTCGGTGAACAGGTCGAGGGCTTCAAGGTAGTGTCTTTCTATTTCATAGAGCTTCAACATGGGCGTTGTCCTCCAAAGGGTAATCAATGGCAAAGGGCTGTGTTTGCCGCCCCTTGGCCTGTCGTCATGCGGCGGCTTTGAGTCCGCCTAGAATTGCGGTCTTCAGCGTGGCGCAGTGCAGTTTCAGGGTCTCCCCGTCGTCGGGCAACAGGCGGTCAATCTCGGCGCTGTGCTTCCTCCACCAGTTGTTAAGATGTGGGATGTTGTCTATTTCATCAGCCTGTGCCTTGAGTTCCGCCAACAAGAGTCCGCTGGCCTCCTTCGCGTCAATGCCGGATTCCAGCCATTCCCTGAGCAATTCGCCGGTCTTCGGGGTGGGGACGAAGTGCCTGCCGTCGAGTAGCCTTGTCCGGTCCTTGCTGGCTGTGGCGATGTGGCCCTCAACGCTCAAATCCAGCACGGCGGTAAACTCATATTCAAGGCCGTCCCGCTGCACCGGGGCCAATCCAATCTTGATGGGCTTCTTCTTGCCGTTGCCGTCGTCCACCATGTCGTAGGCGGTCTTGGTCCGCATGGTGGTGATGATGTGCAGGTTCGCCCCAAGGATCGTCTCCACCAGTGCGTTATGCTGGGGTGTTACTTCGCGCCAAGCGGTGAAGCTGTTTTGCGTTCTGGATGCCATCGTCGCCTTGTCGTGCATGTCGAGTATCCCGCCTTCGCCCACCCAGGCATGGGACAGGCTGTCGATCACCAACACGTCATAACCCGCCTCTTCCGCACCCCGAATCAATGTCATGTAGCGGTCGGGCATGAAGGGTGGCCTAAGCGTGGCAATGTCGTAATCGGCGAGGTCGGAGTAAAGTTCCCCGCTGCCGTTCTCGGTGTCAATCAGGGCTATCTTCCCGCCCGGTGCAAGGCCCATGGCGATGAGCAAGGCACTGTAGGTCTTCCCCGAACCGGAAGGCCCACACAGGGCAAGCCTCAGCTTGGCTTTTTTTCTTTCTGCTTTAGTGAACATGTGTCGCGTCTCCTATGGTGTAGGTGTTGGTGTTTTGCCGGGAAAAGTTCGGGTGGCACGGGTATAAGCCCGTACCATCCCGCCTACGCCGCCAGCCGTTCTAGGCCGTCTGGTTCCCCTGACTCGGCAAGTGCCGGGGCTTCGTTGGTTGGGTTTAGGTTGGTTTGGTTTAGATAGTCGGGTTCAACAAGCTTCAACTCGGCAAGCTCTACCGACTCACGAAACTCTGTGTCGGTTTCAAACCGTTGAAGGAAGTAGTCTTTTATCCTGCTCATGACCCACCCCCTATGCCGCCATCTTTGCCATTTCGTCTGCGAGGGTCCACAGCGCACGGTTGAGCCTAATGTTTTCCGACACACTGGACACCCTGCGCGTGGTCGATCTACCACCATTGGCGTTGTGGCCTTGCAAACCGCCTTGCATGAGGTTTTCCTGAACCCGGTTAAATGTGCGCCAGAGGTCAGCCCCCCGGTCGTCCATGCGACGCGCTTGGTTCAATTGCTGCGGCTCAATCGGCACGTTTTCACCGGGGTCGTAGCGCAGTTGCAAAGCGGCGCTGGCAAGGACTTCTTGCTGCCTCGGCTTTAAAATGATGCCTTGCATGGTCTCCTTGGACGAGTCCACTTGCTTGAACTCGTCCAACACCCGGAAAGCACCTTCGATCACGTTCCCCACGACATTCCCCGAATGCCTGACGCGAAAATCTTCCACCGTTTCGCCACTAATCAACCCGTTCTCGCACACGAAGCGGTAGCACCCGGCGAGCATCTGGTAGGAACTGGTCCCGTCATGCGAATTCACCAGGATGATTTCGTTTGCCGTGTCGCCGTTGATCTGGCTTTGATGGCGAAGCCTGAGCATGTGTTTGGTGTATTCCTGCTTGCCCTCGGTGCGGGTTCTCGCTTGGCAAGCCATAAATGGTTGGAACCCTTCCCGGCGAAGCCCGTTGAGGACATCGCTGGTAGGGATGTAGGCGTAGCGCGACGAACGCGATTCGTGCGCCGATTCCGCGAACACGGACGGAGCGGCTTTGATGATCTGAGTGTCCGACAGGGGACGGTCTGAACGGACGATCCCCGATACTTGCTTGAACGAAGCGGCTAAAGCTGACATGATATTGACTCCTGATAAGTCCGGCGAAGGCTGCAAGCTTTGCCGGATGGATTGATGGTATTGATGACTGTTTGGGTTTCCGGGTCTGCAAACCCGGCAACCCGCCTATGCCGCAGACCTTAAAGCCACTGGCTTGCGCTCCTGCACGTCCACCGGTATCCCGGCGACTTCCCCGTAAACCGTAAACTGATATTCCGAGTTGTCGAAAAACGTCAAGGTGACTTGACGCGCAGAAAACGGCATGTCGGTTTTAAAAACCCTGTCCTCTCCTATCTCGATCTTTTGAACGTCGTGGAAAGCGATGTAAGTTGACATGGCAATGCTCCAATGGTGAATGTGGATGGAAGAGTCCGGCTTAGTTTGCCCAAGGTAGCGAACCTGAACCCGACAAGCCGGTAAGCGGCACTGGCTTTCTCCCTTTAAAAGTCCCGAGCCTAGCCAGCCAAAGAGGACGAATCCGTTTCATTCGCCGCTGTCGCCGAACGAATGGCCGCAGCCGAGGCAGCGGTAATTGTCGAGAAGCTGCTCGTCAACAATCCTGCCCATCTTGGCCCCTGCCACGCAGCCGACCGCACCACCGGCAAGGCCACCGAGGATCGTCCCGGCAATCCCGCCAACAGTAGCCCCGCGAGGGCCGGCGACCATCCCGGCAGCGATGCCCAGTTCAGCACCCATTGACGCACCCCTGACGGCACTTGAAGCACCGCTGGCGACCCCACCGGCAAGGCCGATGAAGCCACACGCTTTCTTCCCGTAATTTTTCGTGACAATCCGAACGGATTGGCAATTCGGACACTTTGTAGCCATGGTTAAGTACCCCCTTTTGGTTTGGATGGCTTGAAGGAAAAACGCCTGTCCATCGGCTGACGCATTGCCAACGGACTGAAAGCCGTGCCTGTGAGTTTTGGGTTGGCGGTGCGGGAATGGAGATTGGTTGTGCTGTGCGGGGACGGATGCCTTTGAAGCATCAACTCTAAACTGTGTGTTGCGATGGCATGGGCATTTGCACCCCTGCCCTTGCAAGCCGACAAGCGGCTCACAGGGCAAGAAGGCAAGGCAAGTGGTGTGGCAAGGCGGTTAAAAACGCGAAGTTGCGTTTTGGCTGGTTACGGATATTGCGGCTGGTTTCAGCGATCAGCTAATGATCTAATTGGATTATATGTGACTGTAAAAAAATGGAATCCACCTTTATGGTTGGCATGGGGATAGGCTTGTACGCGACAATTGCTTCACAATCGAATTCGGGTGGACAGTAATTGTGAATGCCTTGCGGCTTTCCATTCACTTGGAATAGCATCGGCTTAGGGGGTACGGATTTTTCTCGACACTGTTGCAAGATCAATTCAGATTTATATCGAATGAGCCATAAATAAACAAAAGGAGTTCTTATAATTAATAAAGCGATTCAATGTTTTGAATTTTCCTTATAAGCGAATGGCAATGTTTTAAATGAAATTGATACAATCAATGAAGCCATTGCATTCATTGAACTGCACTTTCAATGCTTTCTATCCACATTGGCAAATCATTTTAATCTTCGCTATAATAAAAAAAGACACGATCCTGTTTATCCAGAGCGGCAAAGGAATTTTTATGATTTACGGGACAAAGAAACCTAAAAACTTTGAAAAAATGAATTACCTAGAACTTATTGAGCAGAGAAGATTACTTGATGAACAGATCAAGCAGCAGATTGAAGCCGAAAAGAAAGAAACACTTGCAGCGATAGATGCTTTAATTGAAGATATAAAAAATAAAGGCATCATCCTTTCGCCCGAGGAAATAGCTAAACATTTGGGGCTTAACCTTCCTACGGGCACAATTGATGCATTTGAAGAACCTTCCGGCAAAGCGAATCCCAAAGGTAAAAACCCTTCAGGTGAAAGTAAACTTAAAGGCAGAACAGTTCCCGTGAAATATAAAGACCCCGATAACGAGGAAAACACTTGGAAAGGTCGTGGCGCACAACCTAAATGGCTAAAGGAACATATCCAGAACGGTCGTAAAATTGAAGAGTTCCTGGCTTCTCAAGAATCTGAAAGCACATAAAAGAACATTTTTTTATAGCGGTTTGAATCGGCTTCTCTTGGGCGTACTAAGAGCCAACGGCTCATAAGTGGATTTACCATAGTTTTCCGGTTAAGCATGGCTATCGTTGCGAGTCGGAATAGTCTTCGATCTTGGCCTTGAGTTTATGCCCTGGCTTGAATGTCACCACGCGGCGGGCTGTGATGGGGATGTCTTCGCCGGTCTTTGGGTTTCTTCCCGGCCTTTGCCTTTTGTCGCGCACATCGAAATTGCCGAAGCCCGAAAGTTTCACCTGTTGGCCTGACTCAAGCAGTGACTTCACTTCCTCGAAAAACTGGTTGACGAATGACTTGGCATCGTCTTTGTTCAATTCGGTTTCGTCTATGAGGCTTTCCACCAGGTCTGCTTTGGTCAGGGTCATTTCGGTTGTTCGGGTTTGCGTTTCAATGGTTTGAACATTCCATTTTATCAAATGTCCCTTTTTGGTGGGGCTGTTGTTTGGCTGTCTTTTTATCGGGAGTGTGATGTTCAAATGGAATCAGCCATAGTTATCGACGGTTTTTGTTTGGAGAGCATTAACAAGCCTGCAAATCTGGCTTCTGGGCCTTTTTATCGTGTTGGTGGTTAGGATTTGTAGGTGAATGGGAAAAATTGCTTTCAGTGGCTTGCCTTGCTTATTTGGCGATTACGATTTTTAGTGATTTGTTTGAACACACGGATAACCGGTAAGCCAATGGTTTGTGATTGATTTTCCAATTTCGGGGCATGGGCAATCATGGCCTGTTTGTTGTCGGCGTTTGATTTGGTGTTGTGCCTGTTGAAAATGGTTGTGCGCGTTAGCGCGTTCTTTTTTGTATTTGGTTGTTGGTTGCTTTGATAAAGTTATCCACAGGGCTGGTACGGATAGAAGAAGGATAAATAAAGAATAAAAGAATAAGAGCAAAAAAAATGATTTTTTTGTATTTAAGATCAGTGTTTTATGAATCTTTTTTGCACCAACCCGTCACCTATACCTACTGCCAAGTACGGTTTGATACAAAAATTTAAAGGGTTAAAGCCGCAAATTTGCGACCTGTCACCTATACCTACCGGAAAAGACCGCGACCTGTCACCTATACCTACCGCCTTTTAGCAACATGAGCGGAGTTACCCACAGTTATGGCATCTGAATGCCGTTTGTTCGCGGCCTTCATTTCTGTCACAAAATTAATCGAAGCCTTGATGGTGTAAACTACATCCTCCAACTTAGCGCGAGGACCGCGTATCTCGCTTTTTGAGACACTCATTAGCACACCACTCGCCTTCAATTCGTCCCATGCTTCATCAAGTTTAACAATGGCTTGCCTTTCCTGCCTGTAACCTTCTAACAAGGCACTATCTCGCTTTATTGTGCTGTAGCGCATTTCAAAGGATGTCATGAGGCTGGCAAAAGTAAATTTTAGGGACAGTTGTTTATGAATCCAACGTGCAAGCTGCGTCCTGTGGCTCATCATTTGCGCGTAGTTGAATTGCCTGTAGGTTAAGGCATCAATGGCCTGCGTAACGAGAGGATGAAACTGAACGATCCATTTCGCTTCTGGGTCTTCGGCAATCTTGTTTTTTGAAACTGCGGACAACCCCGAAAAGTAGCCATTTATGGTGAATCCCTCCCCGTCTTTGCCATCTGTGGTAATGATCTCAATAGAACTACGAGCCAAGATTTTCAAGCTTAAAACGATTTCTTGATATGAACGGGTGTGACCTCGCTTCTTTAACTCCTCGCGTAGCATGTGTAGTGTGAACACTACCCCGCTGCGATAACTTTCTTTGTTAAAAAATGCGTTTCGCTGTTCGTCTGCAATCTTTCGTAGGGCATCCTCTACCAACTCTTCATTTGCGCTAGGGTAGTAATCGGTTTCTGTTCCGGTCTTCTCGTCAATGATTCGTGCGGCTTGAATGCGAGCCTCAAGGGGGCGACTACGGTACTGGAAAGCGACTTTCTGTAAGGATAGAAAACCCTTTTCCTTGCGAATTTTGGTCATTTGCTGCCGCGACATGGCGTAACGCGGCACACTATCCCAAAGGTCAAAGGTGTTGGAAAGCCGGTCGCACCCTTGATTACCATTGCCGAGAAAGGAACGAAATAAATCAAGTTGTTTACCATCAAAATCGGTATCTCTTGGCGGGATTACAGGTTTCTGTATTGTATCGGGTTTTTTCGCGGACATGATCCCTCGATAAGTTACAAGTAAACTTGTTTGCTAATAAATAAAATCACATGTTTACTTGTCAAGATGTGCCGTTTGCGGTACGTTGTATTTAGCAAAAAGATCGTTCAAGGCTTCTGTCAGCAGGTCTTGAATGGTTTTTTCGGGGTGCGTCGTCTGGATCATCCGAAACGATGATTTGACAGAAGGAGCAAAGTACCCAGTAACGTTTACCTTGCCTGCCCTGCTCGGCTGTTTGTAGGTGCTAGTAGTATATGTGGGTTTCTCGGCTTTCGTCGATTCTGGTGTGGGGCCTTTGGCTTGTTGTTCAAGTGCGGCCAGCATGTTTGTTCTTTTACTACTCATCTTGTTTGCCTTTTAACTAGTTTAAATGTTTACAAGTAAACTTATAAAGTTGTTCAATTTCTAAAGCTGCTTTGCTTTCCGGTTCGTACTCGGTGACGGTTTGGCCTGTAGTCGGTGCATCGCCATAAGCAGCGCGTAAATAAAGGACAATCGGGCAAACAGCAAATCCCAAGCTTTTAGCTGCTTCTTGTGCCTCAATATGGCGTTTGCCTTGTATCGGGGCGGAATTGATAACCACGAAAGAAGATGGTTCACCAGACAGCCGCAAAATATCGCGGATGGCTGGTAGTGTTTCTAAGTCATAAATTTGTGGGCGCACAGGTACTAGTACCATATCGGCTGATCGGGCAGCCTCTATGCCTGCCTCTGAACTCTTGGCTGGTGTGTCAATGATAACGAGGTCTGCTCCCTCGTTTTTGGCCGCTTCAAGGACAAATCGCAATCGGGCGACTTGGCAGCTAACCACAGTCAGACTGTCGCTGCTTCCGCGTCGATCATACCAATTCGTAGCGGTGGTTTGCGGGTCAAGGTCAATGACGACCACGCTTCGCCCAGCTTGGTTTGCGGCAACAGCTAAAGCAAGCGCGGTCGTGGTTTTCCCTGTTCCGCCTTTTTGCCCAAGGATTGAAATTGTTTTCATGTTTATAAGTAAACTTGTTTGCTAATTTATAAGACTACATTACAACAAGATAAAAAGTTTCGCAATACCCCTGTTAAGTGCATGAATGGCTTGGAATCATCGCTAGAATTAGTCAGTCTTCTCTTTTCACTCAATACACCTTCATTTACTGAAAACCTGATCGTTGGTAAGCTGGACGGTATTTCAACCATACGAACAACAATACAAATCGCCACAATGAACAAAGCCGAACTGATAGACTCCCTCGCCAAGAAAACCGGCCAGACCATGACCGACACCCTCCATAACCTTGATCTCTTTCTGGAAATTATCGAGACTGCCGTCGCGGAGAGAAACAAGGTGCAATTGGCAGGGTTCGGAACTTTCGAGCCGAACCACCGTGCGGCTAGGAAGGGCCGCAACCCACAGACAGGGGAGGCCATTGAGATTGCGGAATCGACCGTCCCCAAGTTCACCCCAGGCAAGTCCTTCAAGGATCGCGTGGTGGAGGCCCATAAGAAGCCCAAGGCACCCCAGCCGGACAAGGCCAAGTCCAAAAAGGCATAGGGGTTACGAGCCACAAAAAAGCAGGATGGCTTAGGCCATCCTGCTTTTACTGTTCATGCTTGATCTTCAAGAGCAACATTTATATCACCCTCGCCACGGATGGGGATGGCATCATGCAACTATGGGTGGCCGAATGCTTATGGAATCAGTGGTCGAATCACCGTAGAATTCGCAGTCAAAAATACTGTTCTCAGCGACAATCCAGCCTTAGAGCTAGATAAACGCGATTCAAAAACAGTAGGAAGATGGCTGTTTTTACCCAACGCCCCGATTATGTTGAACTCAGCATAATTGGCTGGATGTGCAATAATAGCCAGACTACGCCAAAATATTCGGCTATCTTCACCGAACATCTTGCATAAGATTATGATAATTAATATTAAATAGGATGTTACCATTATGGCATTTAAAAAAGTCTCACCTCCTCAGAACATACCCGATAGCCCAGAAAAAATATTACTCGATCTTCCCCGCCGTAAAATACCTGGTGTTCTTCTCCATCAAGGCGAAATGATGAAGGCTTACGTCGCCAATGCTGTTAATATGCCTGATGTGGCATTACAATTACCAACAGGCAGCGGCAAGACATTGGTTGGCCTGTTAATTGGGGAATGGAGACGGCGAAAGTTTGGCGAGAGAGTAGTCTATTTATGTCCAACACGACAACTGGTAAACCAAGTAGTTGAACAGGCAGATGAGCAATATGGCTTGACCGTTAACGGGTTTACAGGCTCTCAAAAGGAATATGATCCAATGGCTAGAGCAGAGTATCAGAATGGTGATCGTTTAGCTATAACTACTTATAGCTCTATTTTCAATGTTAATCCATTTTTCGATTCGGCTGAAACTATCATTATAGATGATGCACATGCTTCCGAAAATTATATTGCTGCACTTTGGACTCTTTGTATTGAGCGTAAAGAACACGCGGCACTCCATAGTGCTGTCGCAGGTGTATTAAAGCCACTCCTTGATCCCATGTACTACGCAAGGCTGACCGGATCATGGGAAACCGACTCAGATTCTGCTTGGATAGATAAAATTCCTACTCCTGAGTTATTGAAAATTCAGGGCGAACTCATAAGTGTCATTGATGTCCATGTAGAAGGATTAAGTCTTAGATTTCCTTGGAGAGTGCTGCGTGATCATCTTCATGCTTGCCAACTTTATCTAACCTCACAGGATATTTTACTGCGGCCACTTATCCCTCCAACATGGTCACATGGAGCGTTTGTCAATGCGAAGCAACGCATTTTTATGTCGGCTACTCTAGGCGCAGGTGGTGATCTTGAACGCTTGACTGGTAGGCGAAAAATTCTTCGTCTTCCTGTTCCAGATGGTTGGGATCGTCAGGGAATTGGCCGACGATTTTTCATCTTTCCAAGCATGGGTCTAAACGATGCTGATGCCATTACCTTGCGCAGAGAACTGATGAAGCAAGCTGGGCGAAGCCTAGTGCTCGTTCCTAGTGACAAAATAAAAGAAGAAATTTTCTCGGATGTGGAGAAAAATCTTAAGTTCGGGGTTTTCACAGCAGCGAATATTGAGAAATCAAAAAAGCCTTTTGTGAATACACAGAACGCTGTAGCTGTTGTAGCAAATCGTTATGATGGAATTGATTTTCCCGGTAATGATTGTCGCCTATTGTTCATTGATGGCTTGCCACGAGCGACGAACGCTCAAGAACGATTCCTCATGTCAAAAATGGGTGCCAATGTATTATTTAATGAACGCATACAAACCCGTGTTTTACAAGCCATTGGCCGCTGTACCCGATCACTTCAAGACTTTTCAGCAGTCGTTGTTTCTGGTGAAGAACTACCGGATTATCTAACAGATCGTACCCGTCGATCATACTTTCATCCAGAACTGCAAGCAGAGTTAGCGTTCGGTATCGAGCAATCCAAGGGTACTAATCTGTCAAGCATTCTCGAAAACTTTGATATTTTCCTCAAAAATAGTAAAGAATGGGAAGATGCTAATCAGCAGATTATTGCCTTGCGTTCTACGGCAATACAGAAACCATTTCCGGCGATGGAGGAACTCCAAAATATTGTTCGCCATGAAATTGAATTTCAAGAGCGTCTTTGGCAAAGTGATTATGAAAAAGCCTTAGAGGCCGCTGAGAGCGTACTTAGTGAACTTTCTGCCTCTGAGTTGAAGGGTTATCGCGCACTTTGGCACTATCTTGCTGGTAGTGCGGCATGGATGGGAGAGCAACAAGGAATTAGCCGTTTGAATGCCAAAGCGAGGCTGCATTACAGCAAAGCCAAGGAAGCCACACATAGTATTCCTTGGTTAGTCAAACTTGCGCGATACCAGATCGAATCAGATATGGAAGGAAACGACCAACGAATTCTGTTTAGTCAACTTGAACGTGTTGAAACGGTACTCGCTCGTTTGGGAACAGTTCATAGTCGAAAATATGATCTAAAAGAGAAAGAAATTCTTGAAGGACTCGCATCTAAAGACAATAGCTTTGAACTTTCGCACAAGATGTTGGGTGAAATGCTCGGGTTTGATGCAGGCAAAGAGGAGTCAGACGGCTCTCCTGATCCATGGTGGATAGCCGATAAACTCTGTTTTGTCTTTGAAGACCATGCAGGGGCTAGAGGTAATCCTAAATCTATAATTGACACGACGAAAGCACGGCAAGCAGCTTCGCATCCAAAATGGATGAAATCGAAGCTTGAATTAGCGTCGGATACGGAGTGCCTAGCTGTCCTAGTTACCCCAGCATCAACTGCACATGAAGGAGCTATTCCTCATCTAGTTGACGTGGCTGTCTGGCCGCTAAATGAATTTGAGGAATGGGCAAAAAATGCTTTAACCGTACTCAGAGACATTCGGCGTACTTTTTCGGAACCTGGCGATTTAGCTTGGCGCGCCGAAGCTGCTGAAGCGTTTGAGAATAACGGTATAGATGCAGTGTCACTATTCAATAACTTAAAAAAACTGGTAGGTCGATTTAGCGAAGCATAAAATGTTGAACACACCAGATTGAATCGAGTTATGGTGCCAAAAAATGGGGTAAGTTTGCACAAACGGATAAAAACTCTCACAGGATTTCGTCGAATGAAGACCCTGCTTATAGCGTTGACGCTGTTTGCCTCCTTGACCCCGGCAACGGAGGCCAAGGAGTACAAGACACCGCCGACCCCGGCAGAGTACCGGGAATACAAAAAGTGCATGGAAAGGACGGGCGACAAGATCACCTGCTCCAAGATCAGCCTGGCCCGGTTCTTCGTCTGCTACGACAAAAACGGCAACCCGGCGGTGTGCGACCTGACCGACCCCTACAAGGAGAAGCGTTAGGCCCGTGGCCTTGGGGTTATGGCGGATAAAAAAGGGCTGGCATCCTTCATGATTGGCAATACAAGACAAGGCGGGTTGTCTTGTATTACTGCTCTATTGAGTAGACTCTATTAGTTAATGAGTGATAGTTATCATCTGTCCACGATGGCCAATCGAACCCTGACTGGGCGGGTGGGCACAGCCGTATGTGTTCCGCGCCATCCACAAAACAACCACAAAGGTCAGGCGGCGACGATCCTGAACGCTGTCCCTTTGGCGACGGGGCGGACATGGTTCTTCTCGCGCCTCATTTCGACAAGGCCGTAATGGGACATCGTCTTCAGCGTGCGGGACAGGTTGCCGGGCTTCCTGCCGGTCTTTTCCGCAAGCGACGTGATCGATTCGGGCTTGGTTTCCTGGATCACCTTGAGCAGCGCCCGGTTTTCGTCGCTCAGTACCTCGGCAAGCGACCTCATGGAGGTGAACCAGATTTTTGGGTCGCACGCCTTGGGCTTGAATTCTCCCCGCGCGATGGCCAGCAGGCGTTCGCGAATCTTGTCTTGCGGCATGATGCCGATCACAATGGTTTTCACCGTTTTTTAACCTCCAGTAGTACCCGGTCCACTTCATAAAAGAAGTCGGCCAACAATTGGTGTGCGTCCTTGAACTCGTAGGGGACGCCCTGGTCACTGGCATGCCGGTGCCTGTGGTCGAAGGTCACGCGCCGCCCGGCATACTTAAACTTTTTCGGCGGTTTTACAGCGTGGGCATTGTCGTAACCGAGCATCCTCTTGCCATAGGGCTCGTGCAGTGTCAGGGAGTAGCGGATGCCATGCGGCGCATCAGGTGTCGGCTCCACCCGGCGAGCCTCGATCTTGACCCAATAACCGCCCCCCTGATCAATGATCTGGTCGTTTAAGTCCAGCAGGGTATCGATGCCAGTGTCTGCTTGCATTTTTACATTATATCAGCGGCTGATAAATTCTACACACTCTAATCGGCGGCTTTGTAGAAACAAGGCTAATAGTTGGGGTTTGAGTAGCAATTGGACGAAAAATCGGTTTAAGACCCATTTAGCCTATCAATAGGGTCTACATCCAGTGATAGCCAGCCTATCAAAACTCTAAAATGACTCTATTGATAGGCTTTTCAGCAAGTTTTGACACTCTCATAGAAGTAGGGTCTATTGATAGGGTTGGCGGCAACCCATTGTTCAGACTGGCAATCTGCTTCCATGAAAACCTTAACCCGATTTTCCGTCCAGTTGCTACTCAGACCCCCTTAACCGAAGATGCAAGCAAGGCAATCAAGGCGGTTCTCGCTGACGTTGAATTTAATGTGCTGCGGTCGATGCAGAAAAGCCGTTGGTTGAATTTCATGGGCTGCTTGGCCTGTGGCATTCTTGGCGGTCTGCTGGTGTGGGCCTCCGTGGCCTTCACCCAATATTATCAAAATCAGCGTTACATCGAATTGGGCAAGGCCACTGCGACCACTTGGGAAAAGCTTGACGGCAAGGCGAAAGCGGCGGTTAACGCGGAATTGAAATGATGGGTTCTGTGTCGGCATTGCCTTGGTTTCGTGCGGAAGTGGATCGCAGCACTCGCCAGACTGACCCGCCGCACGACTGACACCGATTTTTGTTTTTTCGCTGTGGATTGGGAAGCTGCTTTAGCTTTCGCGCTCATTGCTGAATGCTACAATGACCGGCAAACATTGACGGCGCGAAAAAACAGAAAATCGGCGTCTCCATGAAAGCTAGAAGCGTGGGGCATTGGCAAGAGCCTGAAAGAGTAATGTCGGGATTACCTGTTCGTTTTGTAAGATGTTCGGGGGTTGTGGGCTTTTGAAGTCGCGTATTGCCTAGGGTCTGATTTCGGGGTCTGAAGTCCAGTGGAACAGAAATGTACGCTAAGGAAAATCACTGGCGGGATAGCCCGAAAACATTGCCCGAAACTGTCTCTTAAATCGATTAGTAGACAAATTGTCTACTAATGCGGCAAAAAACGATTTAGTAGACATGATTTTGGGTCATATTTCACTGTCTACAAACTCTTAATATAGTAGACACCATGGGTGCTGCCTTTCTTTCAATTTTTGCCGTCAACACGGGGTAAACGGATGGCCGTAGACTTTTTAACAGCCGAACAAAAGGCCCGGTACGGGCAATTTTCAGGCGAACCCAACGAAGCCCAGCTTGCACGGTATTTCCACCTCGACGAGGCGGACCTGGCATTCATAGCGGATCGGCGCGGCGACCAAAACAGGCTTGGCTTTGCCTTGCAGTTAACGTCTGTACGGTTCTTGGGAGGGTTCCCTTCGGACTTAAGCCTTGTGCCGTCCAACGCCCAAACATTTGTGGCAAGGCAACTCTCGATTGCGGATGTTGCCGTACTGGCGGATTACGCCCAGAGGGAGACCACCAAGCGCGAACACGCTGCGATCATCCGCAAGCATTATGGGTACCGCGAGTTCGGCGACCCGCCTTGGGCATTTCGCCTTGGCCGGTTACTCTATGCCCGTGCCTGGATCGGCAACGAAAGGCCAAGCCTGATGTTCGACTTTGCCACCGCCTGGTTGATCCAAAACAAAGTGCTCTTGCCTGGCGCATCAGTCCTTTCCAGGCTGATCGCCGAAATTCGGGAACGGGCCGCCAACCGGCTATGGCAGCGGCTATCCTCTTTGCCAACAAGTGAGCAAAAGGCGAAACTGGAAACCCTGCTTGAGGTTCCAGAAGGCATGCGGGCATCCCGGTTTGACCACTATCGAAAAGGGCCTGTGACCATCAGCGGCCCGGCATTTAATTCGGCGGTGGAGCGTTATCTTGAGTTGCGGGCGTTTGGCATCCACAACCTCGATTTTTCCCACATACCGCCGGTGCGGCTGAAAAACCTAGCACGCCATGCCGGTGTGATCTCCATACCCAAGATAGCGAGGATGGCAGACGACAGGCGCGCAGCCATTTTGGTGGCTTTCGTCAAGGCATTTGAAACCGTTGCCATTGACGACGCGATAGACATCCTTGACCTGTTGATTGCAGAAATTGCCGGGGATGCCAAGAGACTTGGCCAGAAAAGGCGCTTGCGGACACTGAAAGATTTGGACAAGTCCGCGCTCGCATTGGCAGGTGTCTGTGCGCTTGTTTTGAATGAAGAAATCCATGATGACCAGTTGCGCGAGGCGATTTTCACCCTGATTCCCGAGGCGAAACTGGCGGAGTCCATTGCCATCGTCAATGACCTGGCCCGCCCTTACGATGATGACTTCCACGATGAAATGGTCGCGCAGTATGGCAGGGTCAGGCGGTTCCTGCCACGGTTGCTCAACGACATCGCCTTCAAGGCTTCGCCTGGCGGGAAAGTCACGCTTGACGCGTTCAATTACCTTGCCGCCCTTGGCCCATCGCGCAAACAGACGTTGGAAAACCCTCCACTCGACATTATCACCAACCCCTGGAAGCGGTTAGTTTATGACGGGGAGAAACGGGTCAACCGGCAAGGATACACTCTGTGCTTTCTCGACAAGTTGCAAGACGCGTTGCGAAGGCGCGATGTCTATGTTGAAAATAGCGACCGTTGGGGCGATCCCAGGGCAAAATTATTGCAGGGTGCGGACTGGCAGGCGAACCGGGCACAAGTCTGCCGCTCGCTTGGGCATCCGCTGCAACCCCATGAAGCGATCACGGGTTTGGCAGCCCAACTGGACGAGACTTACAAACGGGTCGCGGCCAACTTTGATGGCAACGGCGCGGTCAGGCTCGACCATTCCGGCAAGTACCCTGCTTTGACAATCACCAACCTGGACAAGCTTGACGAGCCGCCCAGCCTCACTGTGCTCAGCCGGTTGGTCGCCGGGCTATTGCCAAAGATTGACCTCACCGAGTTGCTATTGGAAATCCATGCCCGCACTGGCTTTGCCGATGAATTCACGCATGTGAGCGAATCCAATGCGCGGGCAGATGACTTGGCTATCAGCATTTGTGCGGTGCTGATGGCCGAGGCCTGTAATATCGGGCTGGAACCCTTTATCAAGCCCCACATACCGGCGCTGACCCGCCACCGCCTGAGTTGGGTCAAGCAAAACTACCTGCGGGCGGAGACGCTTGTCCGGGCCAATGCCCGGCTCGTGGACCATCAGGCCACGCTCGCCCTGGCCAAAAAATGGGGCGGCGGCGAAGTCGCGTCTGCCGACGGAATGCGCCTTGTGACACCTGTACGAACGATCAACTCAGGGCCAAACAGAAAATACTTTGGCGCCGGCAGGGGCATTACTTGGTATAACTTTGTGTCGGATCAATATTCCGGGTTCCACGGCATCGTCATCCCAGGGACGCTGAGGGATTCCATTTTTGTCTTGGAAGGGTTGCTGGAGCAACAGACGGGCTTGAACCCGATGGAGATCATGACAGACACCGCCGGGGCGAGCGACATGGTTTTTGGCTTGTTCTGGCTGCTTGGCTACCAGTTTTCGCCCCGTTTGGCCGACGCGGGCGAAGCGGTTTTCTGGCGTATAAACCAGGCAGCGGATTATGGCGTGCTCAATGAACTAGCCCGTGGCCTAGTGGATGCCCATCGAGCAGAGCAGCATTGGGATGACATGATGAGGGTCGCCGGGTCGCTGAAACTGGGCACGGTGCAGGCATCGGAACTCATCCGCACCCTGCTGAAAAGCGAACGGCCTTCCAGTCTGGCCAAGGCAATCATTGAGGTGGGACGCATCAACAAAACCATATACCTGCTCAATTACATCGACAATGAAGAGTATCGCCGCCGAATATTGACGCAGCTAAACCGGGGCGAGGGGCGGCATGCCGTTGCCCGTGTCATTTGCCACGGCCAACGGGGGGAGATTCGCAAGCGGTACCGAGAAGGCCAGGAAGATCAGCTTGGGGCGCTCGGGTTGGTGACCAATGCCGTCGTATTGTGGAATACCATTTACATGCAAGCCGCTCTGGATCATTTGCAACGGCAGTCGCTGGAAATCAGGGAGGAAGACGAAAGTAGGTTATCGCCTTTGGGGCATGGGCATATTAATGTGCTGGGGGATTACTCGTTTACACTGGCAGAACAGGTCATGAAAGGGCAACTCAGGCCGCTAAACCAGCCAACGGAAAACATTGACGGTCCTTAGCGTACGTTTCTGTACCGTTGGACTTCAAACCCCGATACTGTCTCCTTGTTCTTTTTGGCATCGCTCTCCTGCTTTTTACCCGTTGTTTTGCCCTTGGTCGTACCAGGCAGGCCGAAAGGCAAGCGGCAGTCGGTCTTAATCCGCCCGGCATCCA
>Ga0118677_10002629_pt1 | contig 35700 bp, 34 predicted proteins | sample AliMusrvi5mmetaG_FD_86154 | JGI IMG/M metagenome (GOLD analysis project Ga0118677, IMG submission 86154)
GGTTTTTCGGGCCGAGAGTAGGTTTCTGCGTGCTCGGCGCGGCGGCCGGGGGGATACTTCTGTTGGGGTCGGTGGCGACTTCCGCGTCCGCGCTGGTGGCAGCCGCGCTGATCGGCCTCGGTATGGGGGCGGAGGCGGATCTCACTCCTTATCTGCTTTCGCGGTACTTTGGGCTGCGGGCGTTTTCGACGTTGTATGGTTTCTCGTGGACGGCTTATGCGGTGGCGGGCGCGCTGGGCCCCGTGCTGATGGGCCGGGCCTTCGATCTCACTGGCTCTTATGCTTCCCTGCTGAGCCTGCTTTCGGTTTCGACGCTGGCTTGTGCCGCCCTGTTTCTGGGGATGCCAGAGTATCCCGTCGCTGAAACCGCGGGCCAGACTGCCAAAGGTTAGCTTTTCAGTACCCTGCGAGGTTGTAGCGCAGTGACATCTCAAATCCGCGACCCATATCTGCTTCTCTGCTGATGCCCCGCGCTGATACTCGGCGTGTCCTCAAGCCTTTTTGGGTGCGGTGTATCGCCCGTGTCAGAAAAGCTCGCGATCATTTGAACACGAATCGGAAACGACTCGAAGGAGGCGGCCTAAGGTACTGATTTTACAGAAAATTCAAAAGGTAATGCGAACTGACCTTCTGTTTAAAACTGCAAGCCAAAATCAACGCTAACTTATTGATTTTAATGGTGCGCCCGGCATGACTCGAACATGCGACCTTCTGGTTCGTAGCTACCTGACTTCAGCTATATTATTGATTCTTTAGACCCTCCTTCGGCCACATGCTGTTTCTTCGGCCTGTTCGGCGCTTTTTGAACACAATTCTGAACACAACTTCGTTTCGACGGCCTGTTTTGGCTGGGGCTGGAAGACCATGTTGAAACATGCTGGTGCCATCGCTCGTCAAGTATTTCAGGATAGTCTCTTCGAGCCCCCGCTGCCACCCCGCACGGAACTCCGACTGGATGCGGTCGTACCAATCCGCGAACGTCGCGAGTCCGGCACTCAAGATGTCTCGTTCGGCGCCCGCCCGTTCATCCTGTGCGGGCTGCCGATCCGGCGGCTTCCAAGTGGCACTCTGACCTACACCCGTCGCAACGAAGTTCTTCCTCGAAGTCGTCGGCCACCCGGAGTTCGGGGTTCCGTTCGGTCAGGATCGGCTGGTGCTCCTCTGGCTGGCGACCCAGGCAGTGCGCAAGCAGAACCCGGTTGTGGAATTCGAAAGCGCCGCCGAGATCCTCAATGACTGGCGGTTGCCCACCAACGGCGAATACTATCGCCGGCTGGCGGACTCGTTTAAACGGGTGTTCGCCAGTACCATCTTCTTTGGCACCAGGGAGGACCGCCGGGGATCGGAGGTCTGGAATTGCAGCAGAGTTCAGTTCTTCGACCATGTTCGGCTTTGGTTCAGAGACGAGGGCGGGACAAAGGGCCGTCAGCGAGAGAACCTGGTCACACTGTCAGATCCCTTTTGGCGGGAGCTAAAGGAGCATCCGATTCCGGTTGACGCCGCCGTAGTGCGAGTGCTGGCGAACAATCCGGGCTGCCTCGACCTGTACACCTGGCTTACCTGGCGCTGCTACCGGGCGAAGGGTACGGAACGCGTTCCCCTGTTCGGGCCGTTCGGGCTGGCCGCTCAGCTCGGCGTGCAGGAGTATGCACGTGAAAGAAAGTTCCGGGAACGGATTCAGGGCTGGCTGAAGCTGGTTCGGATCTACTGGCCCGAGTGTCCGGCCACGGTGTCGCGAGATGGCGGCTCTCTCGAACTGGCACATCGCGAAGCGATCAACCCGACGTGGGAAGCCCGCAACCTGGACAGGCAGGTGGATAATCTGCAAGACAGCCTGCCGAACTCACCGAGAGCAGTACCTTAACGTTGAGGGACATCGTTGCGTCAGATCATCCTCGATACGAACGTGTTAGTGGCCGCTCTGCGGTCACGCCGCGGGGCCGCGCAGGCGCTTCTCCGGCAGGTTGGGCAAGGGCTCTTCGGCGTCAACATCTCCGTGGCACTGGCGCTCGAGTCGGAGGAAGTTCTCAAACGCGCCAACCTGGTTCCGGGGCCGAGCGCGACGCAGATCGATGGATTTCTGGACTATCTTCTTCGGGTCTCCAATCTGGTGCCTTCCGTCCATGCGGCGCACGCCCGAGGCTGACCGATCAGAGACTTCGTGGGAGCAGCTGAGCGAGGCATCGAAGTACTGACGCCCGCGGAATTCCTGAACTTCCGAAGGCAGGCAAATTGAGCATCAGCGTCAACATTCCCGACGATCTTTACCGGCCAGCAAGAGAAATTGCCGACGCGCAACAGCTGTCCGTGGATGATGTTATCGCCTCCGCATTCGCGGAACAGGTGGCCGTGTGGGATCGGCTGAAGCAGAGAGCAGCCCGCTGGAGCCGTGATACTTTTCTCGAAGTACTTGATCAGGCGCCCGACGTGGAACCCGAAGAAGCACGACCGAATCTGAAGGTCCGGCTCGACGATCCAATGGATTCTGAAACTCTTGCAGACAATCACGCTATGAAACCCGCTCAAGTTCGTGCCTCCCGCCAAATTCCGGTATCGGCATTCTCCGGGCTCAAGTTCCGGATCGCGATCGGGGAGCTTCCGACTACGAAAGACTAGGTTGAATTTGAACAGATGCAGCTTCCCGCAGCCTCAATAGAAGGCCCAGGTTGCCCCAGCCCTCTTCTTTGCTTCAAGCTGCAAGTTGACCTGACCCTGTCGTTTTCTTACGGTTCGCCGTTAATGCTGACGGCAATCTCAGCAGCAGTGTTGTTCGAAGACCCCCAGACCACGTTGCTGGCCACGACCGCGCTGCCCCATACCAAGTTGCTGCCCACAACACTTTCGATCCCACGCGACATTTGGCCCGTTCGCGCCCTGCAGCGTTGCACTGCCACGATAGAGCAGTAGTTTCAAATGGACGCGGCGCGCACTGGCTTTCTACCAGAGTCCAACTGTAATTCCATTATCTGGGACGATACTGCGTGATAGTGGCACACTCGGCGAGGCACTGGATCCAGCCGACGTCCCCGTCACCGGCGTCAGCCCCCACACCCTTGGTATCAACCAGCTCGCGGAGCAGATCATGCCGGCAGGGAAAAGGAGAACACCGTGCCCACGCCCTCTTCACTCGTGGCCCAAATGGTTCCGCGCTGCCGCTCAACAATCCGTCTGCAAATCGCCAGCCCGATGCCCGTGCCTGCGCAATCCTTAGAGTGCAGCCGTTTGAAAACGCGGAAGATCTGCTCGGCATATTCCTGCGCGAACCCGATGCCGTTGTCGCGCACCGAAATCACCCACTGGCGTCCGTTCCGTTCCGCGGCGATCTGTATCTCGGGCACGCAATTTGGCTTATTGTATTTCAGTGCGTTTCCGATGAGATTCTGAAAAATTTCAGCAAGCTGGCGCGCGCTGGCGTCCACTCGCGGGAGGGGGTCAGCAACTATTCGGGCGCCGGTTTCCTGGATCAGGCCACCCAGATTCCCCAGCGCAACCTGCAGCGCGGCGCTGCATTCGGCGCCCTGTGTCTCCGATAGTTCTTCTACCCCTGCTAGAGCATAGGCCAGCAGGTCCTGAATAAGTAACTGCATGCGCTTGATACCGGAGGATATATGTTCGGTGAATCTGGCGGCTTCCTCATCCACATGGGGGCTGAGCTTGCGGGTGAGCAGTTGCGTAAACACCATAACGGTGCGGAGGGGCTCCTGCAGATCGTGACTGGCCGCGTACGCGAATTCCTTCAGATCGTTGTTGGCGCGCTGCAGTTCGGCTTCCGCATAGCTGCGCTCGCGGATTTCCGCCTCCAGTTTCCGGTTCAGCGCGTCCGCCACTTCAGCCGTCTCATGCTGCCGAAGTGACGTCAGCAGCAGCGCCTCATTGACCGCGCGCAGATGCCGGCCGAAGGCTATGGATTCGGTCACCTGCAGCACGATTCCGATGCGGCGGCCATCGGCTCCCGCAAGGGAGGATACCACTGAGGACCACGCCGCGGGACCTTCCTGGCCGGCTCTCGTTTCAGCGTGTCCGGTGCGGTAGACCGAATCGAAAAGCGCGGTCAGTTCCGGGGATATGGGGACGCTTTCAGCAAGCTTTCGGTTCAGAAGCGCGGCCTCGGTATTGCCTGCAAGGATGCAAAAAGCCGGGTTGACATAGCGGACGATGTGAGTCGCCCCCTCGAGCGCAGCCACCGGCAGAGGCGAGCCACGCAGCATGGCCCAGCCCAGTTCAGGAGCGTCGAAATCGGGACTCATGCGTGTGCCGGATGCGTCGTTCATGCCTCACTCCTCGCTGCTTCGCGCTGACTTTTTGGGAATACCGGTGATCAACTGGTCATAGCCGGCGAACCGTTCGCCGATGACCACACCGCGCGAGGAGATTTCGTACTGCCGGATGTCCTTGCTGTGAGCGCCGCCCCGCATTTTGACGACCGTCAGCACCTTGCGGAGCTGCCCGTCGATTTCCACGTACCGCATGCGGATGATGTCATCGGTGAGGAATGAGATGGAATACGTGCTGAAAGGCAGCGCGGTAAACGATTCTTCCATTTCCACCGTGCTGAGGACGGTCACGCCGATTCCGGTAAGCGAGAAAATCATGCGGTACAGGGATTCGCGAAAATCAGCCCGGAAGCCAGGCGCCAGCGCCATCTCAAAGCCGGCCAGCGAATCGATGACCAGCCGCCGGGCGCCGGATTTTCGAACCGTTTCGAGAATCTCCTGCAGGGTTTCATCCACGGAAAGGTCGAGCGGGCGAAGGTAGATGACTTTCAGAGTCCCGCTGTGCAGAGCTTCGTCGAGATCCAGACCGAAAACGCCGGCTCTCGAAGCGTACTCCTCAGGGCGTTCTTCGAATACCGCGACGATGCCCGGTTGGCCTTCCCGTAATCCGGCCGCGATGAACTGGGTGGCAAGCAGCGACTTGCCCGTGCCGGAAGAGCCGGAAATCAACAAACTGTCGCCCTCCGGAATGCCTCCTCCCAGCATTTCGTCGAGTTCCGGAATACCCATGGAAAGGCGTCTGGCGCCCCGGAATTGCTCAGCACGCGAGGTGAGGCCGAGAGTTCTCGAAAATGCCTGTAAGCCGCCTTCGGTAATCCGGAAAGTGTGCAGGCCGGGCACCGAAGCCTGGCCGCGCAGTTTCAGAATCTGCAGTTTACGCACTACCGAATTGCGCTCCACAATCTGATAAAGCCACAAAAGGCCGTCGGCAACCGTGAAGACGGGGTTTTCGCGCATCTCCGCCTCGGCATACTCGCCGATCAGAAATGTGGTAGCTTCCCAACTGGTCAAAAGCAGGCCGAGGCTCTGCACGAACACTTCGACCTGCATTTCTTCGTGGTTCGCTTTGCGGATTACGGTGCGGAAGGAATCCACCACAACGATAGCCGGATTGGCAGCTTCCACTTCCCTGGTGATCTCTTCGAGGATGCCCGCAAGCCCCCTGTCGATCAAAACCTGGCTCAGATTGATGAAGCGGACCGCAGTAATGAGCCGGGAGAAATCGAAGAAACTGTATTGCTGCTGGTACCGCAGCATTTTCAGAGCCGGTTCCCCGAGAACGGTGAAGTAGAGGGCGGGGCGCTCCGGCGTGGCATTTGCGAAAACGAACTGGTGCGCCAGCGTGGTCTTGCCGCAACCGGGAGCCCCGGCGATGATGTTAAAAGAAAATTCCGGCACACCGCCGCCCAGAATCTCGTCCAGACCCGTCACTCCGGTCGGGAGTTTATTGATTTTGACTCGCTCTTGCTGGATCATGGACGCCTCTCTCCATCGGAACTTGCATCGACTCCGGTCATGTCTGGCCAGAGATCCAGAACAATTCGTACTGTCAGCGCTTCACCGATAAACGTGTCCAGAAGCGTGAGCAGTTCGCCTATCAACAGCGCGCCGGCTTCCTGAGAATCGTATCCGGGAAGTTCCGGGAAATTTTGCAGAACTCCGTCCGGCCCCACCTGGACGGGGGCGAGTTCCGGAGCACGCCGTTTTGCCAGCGTTAGTGCACGGGCCAATAACGTGCGAAATCCGGTGGCACCGGCTAGTGTAACGAGGGGCCTGCGGAGCGCTTCGCAAACACGTAAAACAGCGAAGTGATCCGCTCCCGGCGTCGTGTTCTCTGCGGCCGCGCGAACCACTAACCGCTGCGCCAGGTCGCGCATTGCCGGACTATGCCGGCTCATCACAACGCCTCTTTCGACCAATTGCCGGCTCGAATCCGAAGCCGTAAACGGCGCCAGTTTGGTGGCGGTCGCTGACAACTGTTACGTACTTGTCAAAACGCCACTGTGGCAGCGGTGCCTTATCATACCAAACATTCGAAAGTAGATCCGGCTTCGTTACTCCTGATTTTACTGCCCGCGCCGCCAGCAACGACCCGTCGTTTAGAACAATGTTTTAGTCCCAACAGCGGCATGAACACCCAAGCACCCTTGCATTCCATGGTGGCCCTTGCCCTGCAACGTGTAATCGCGAACACAAAAGGGGATCGGCATGACGAAACAGAATGCGGTAGTCGCGGTCTATGCAACTCACGTCGAAGCGGAAGAAGCTGTCAGAGAACTACAGCGTGCCGGTACCGACATGGAATCCTTGTCCATCGTAGGAAAGGGCACTCACACGGACGAACACGTGGTTGGCTATTACAACACCGGCGATCGCATGAAGTACTGGGGCGCGAACGGCGCCGTTTGGGGCGGCTTTTGGGGCCTGCTGTTCGGTTCGGCATTCTTTTCAATTCCTGGATTCGGTCCGCTCCTGCTGGCAGGCCCGGTGGTCGCCTGGGTGGTGGGCGCGCTCGAGAGCGCCGCCCTGCTGGGGGGCGCGAGTGCGCTGGGCGCGGGGCTATACAGCATCGGAATTCCAAAAAACAGCGTTGTTCAGTATGAACTGGCGGTCAGGACAGACCAGTATCTGCTGATGGTAAATGGTTCGGAGTCGCAAGTGGAGAAAGCGCGGGAAGCAATCGATAACACCACTACGGTAAGCGTGGCGACGCACACGAAAGAGCGCGCCGCGGCTCTGGCGTTGTAGAGGTATCGAACCTTGAGGAACATTACCATGCTGACAAATTTAAAAACTTTGAAGGGTTTCGCGATCCACGCCGTGGACGGCGACCTGGGCGTTGCGGATGAATTCTATTTCGACGACGAGACGTGGGCCATTCGGTATGTCACGGTGGAAACGGGCGGTTGGTTGGAAGGGCGGTCTGTGCTCATTTCGCCCTATTCCATCACCGGCGTCGACCGGGATGCCCGCCGGCTGAACGTGTCGCTCACATCGAAGCAGGTGGCGGCTAGTCCTGACATCGACACGCGCGTTCCTGTTTCGAGGCAGCATGAGGCCTCGTACCTCGGGTAGTACGGATATCCGTACTATTGGGGCGGTTCGGACCTGTGGGGCTCCGAGTTTTATCGCGCCTGGTTGCTGGCGGGCGTTGCGTTCCAGCCGGAACTGGCCGAGGCCCGTGCGAAGGCGCAATCAGCCGACTCGCATTTGCGAGGGAGTGATGCCGTACACGGGTATTCTATCGAGTCGTCGGATGGAGACATCGGTCATCTGGTCGGCTTTCTCCTGGATGACGAAACCTGGGCAGTCCGCTATCTGGAAGTGGCGACCCGGAACTGGTGGCCGGGCAAAAAGGTGCTGGTTGCCCCCTCGTGGATTGAGAGCGTGAGCTGGATGGATTCAAAAATACACACTGGTCTTACCCGCGAAGCAATCAGAACCGCTCCGGAGTACGCTGATGGCATCGCCGTGACGCGCCGAATATGGGTGTATCCGGAATTGAGACGCTGATGATCAGTCACGAAGGCGTTGTGTACCAGCGGGACCTGGGTCCCGCCACGGCGATGCAGGCCAGCCGGATGACGCGCTACAATCCCGGCAGGTTGTGGCGGCCCGTGGTGCTGGAGTAATCATGCTCGAAATCCTGCATCGGGAAAAGGACGGTATCGAGGTAATCGACCTGAACGGATCTCTTACGTTCGGCCAGGAAGATCTCGATTTTCGAAACGATCTGGAGCGGCTGCCGGCCGCCGGAAAGACGGGCTTATTACTGAACCTCAGCGGTCTGAGTCAACTCGATGCGACGGGAATTGCCACGATTCTGTTCATTGATGGCAATGTGCGCAAAGCAGGGGGGCGGCTGGCGGTGTTCAACACGAATCCGTCTCATATCGCCCTGCTGCTGGAAGCCCGGCTCGAAACCTCCCTCGACGTTTTTGCGACGGAACGGGAAGCACTCCAGAGCTTTTTCCCCAACCAGAACATACAACCATTCGACGTCCTGAAGTTTGTGCACTCCGCGAAATTGCGGGGCCTGACCACTGCGGCGTCCCGGCGCGGCCCGTCCGCCTGAAGTCTTCACTTTGCGATTGCGAAATACTCGCCGAACACTCCGCACTCACCTCACCGCAACACTTTCCGTCGCTCTGAACGTGACCGAATCTGAATCGTCAGTTGTAATGCTGCGCGCCCGGGGCATTTCGAAACAAATGCCTGAGAACGCCATGGGGAGAAAAAGTACCTGTCATTCGCTGATCCGGAGCATTACCGGCACACAAATCGTACCTATGCAGCCAAATTGTTCCTCTGCCTCTTGCGGGACAAGCCGGATAAGAACTGGACATTCAGTCTCGCGGATCTTCACGAGAGGAAATACCGGACGCGCTTTAAGGCGGCTTACGGTGAGTGTCCTGGCGCAGCCTGCGCAACCGATGCGCCTGGAAAACGCCGAAACAGGTGATACGGAAAAACTTCCGAAGCAGCGGAAGAATCCGTCCGGCGGTGAATAAGCGCCGCAGACCCTTTCAAACGGACCTCCGCGTGCCCTTTCGTTATGTAACAATCGTCATCATTTGCGCACGCTTTTAATCGCCTGCCAGGCCTGGCAGCTTCTCTGCGTCGCGCGCTTTTGATGCCGGTTGCGAAACCGGAAACCCCGCGGGCGCAGTGCATTCAAATTCATGGCAAGATCCACAGTTGCGGTACTCAAAACCGCACCAGCAAGCGTGATCGCCGACTACGGCCGGCTGATGCGTCTGGCTCATTATTCAGACTTCCTGCCAAAGGACAAAGAGACGGCGCTCAAGATCAACATCAGCTGGCAGCGCTTCTATCCCGCCTGTTCCACCACGCCGTGGCAGCTCGAGGGCGTAATTACAGCGCTACTGGAGGACGGCTACAGCCGCGACCAGCTGTACGGCTGCCACAACCGAACCGTCGTAGTGGACGCACGCAAGGGTGAGATCGCAAATAAACACAAACAGGTGCTTGCTAAGTATGGCCTGCGCAACATTCACCTCTATGAGGAAGGCGAAGAATGGACGCACTATGTTCCGAAGGCGAAGATGCTGGCGCTCGACAAAATCTTTCCCGAGGGGATCCGAATTCCGAGGCGCCTGATCGGTTCCAACATCATCCACCTGCCGACCATGAAAACGCATGTATTCACGCAGATGACGGGAGCCATGAAGAACGCCTTCGGCGGGCTCCTGTTTGACAGGCGGCACTGGACTCACGGCGTTATCCACGAAACTCTGGTTGACTTGCTGGCGATTCAAAAAGAAATCCACCCTGGACTTTTCGCGGTCATGGATGGCACCTTCGCAGGTGACGGGCCGGGCCCGCGCTGCATGGTTCCGCTGGTCAAGAACTACATTCTGGCGAGCGGAGATATGGTCGCCATCGATGCGGTAGCCGCGAAAATGATGGGTTTCGACCCGCTTTCCATCAGGTTCATCCGCCTGGCTCACGAACGCGGGCTGGGCTGCGGAGATGTTCGGGAAATCGATGTCGTCGGCGAAGATGTCAGCGGCGTTAATTTCCATTTCGCCGCCCACGAGGACACCTTCGCCAGCCGCGGCCAGAAGATGATCTACTGGGGACCTCTGAAACCGCTGGAACACCTGCTCCTGCGTACGCCTCTCGCGCCACTGTCTTACATCGCCTCAAGGCTTTATCACGATGTCTACTGGTACAACTTCGTGGGGCGTCCGCGGGTCCGGCAGGCTCTGCAAACAGATTGGGGAAAACTATTCACCTCATATTAACCGTGGTAAACTTCAATTATTGAAATTTCTTAATGTTCGTTGTCTGTCGGCGATGGGCGTTGTGAGCATGTCGCTTTTGGCTGCTCCTGCCTCGGCGGGCGATGACGCTGGCGCCCTCACCCTCCCCTTTACAGTCGCCGCCCTGACCAGGAACGTTCCTGCGGGACTTCGTGAAGCGCTCACCGGCTCGAAATTCGCCGAACACGTGGCGGGGATGGACTCCCAGGCGCGCGAACGGGCCATTCTCAAAGAAGTTCTGGCGGGCAATTTGCCGGCTTTCCTTTCAAAACTGGTTCCGGTCGCGCTCAGCTTTCGTCAGGCAAGCGGCAAAAGCATTTCCGCTACCGTGTTCGTGATGCCCGAGTATCTTGCGATCGGTTCGGATCGTGACTTTCTGCGAATACCGATGAATCTTTATACGGCCGTAGCGGTGGCCAGTAAGATGGGCTTCATTCTACCGACCAGAAAAATCGTCAACGCCATCTACGAACAATCCGCGGTGCACTTCTCGCCGGAGCCGATGGCGGCCGGGCCGCAGATGAGGTCTACCGGCTACTACCAGACGCATAACAGCAAAATCGAGGAGCAGTCCCGCGTTCTTGGCGTTACACCGGGCGCGCTGATTTCCGGGCACAAAAAAGATGTGGTGATCACCAGACTGCTGGCCGGCAATCCGGGCAGGATTGCAATCTACGGATGGCACCGCCCGAATGGTGTGCCGATTCAGCCGCTCAGCACTGTGCATGGTGCCTGTTATGCCGATTACAGCCACGGCATCCGCCTCGTGAGCGAAACGGTTGTCGTGGATGGCCAGACAAAATCCATTTACGACGTTCTGCTGGATCCGGTTCTTTCCCATGTCCTGAGCGATGAAGGACCGATTCCCGGCCTTCGGACCCTGATGAGTCCGCCGTCCGGCGACTCACCCTGCGGCCATTCTTAACTCACCGTCTTCGCGCAGCGAAATCCCAGGTGATAGTTGGCGTGGCTGTGTTCATCCATCACGCGGGTGCCGTGCCAGAACGGCGCCCGCCACCTGCACCAGTCTTCGTGAGCGCGATAAGCGTCAAAGATAAACCAACTCCCTTTCATCTCGGTATAGCCCAGTTCTTTGCTGCCGCGGCTCGACATCTCACTTTCATTGAGCGGCAGATTCATATGCTCAGCCGCATTGCCGTTCTGGTCATAAACGCCGAGTGCGCTGTGGCACTCGGGAAAGTCGCCGGCGGGAAAAGTGTTTGAGCCGCAACCTGTCCAGCTTCCTCCGTTGCAGCCGGGTGTCTTCTGACCCGCGGTAGCGCAAACCCCGGTCTTATAGGCGGGGCCATAGCTCCAGCGTTTGTCCGCGCTGTCGGCTCTGTTGTGGACTGCGCGCATGCGCGCAATCCCGTCGGAAGGGCTGAGTCCGCGCGTAAGATCAAAGGGATAATCCGGCGGTTGCAGATCGCCCTGACAGGCGCCTTCCCATTCATGTGCGTCGGCCAGACGCTCCCCCACGGCCCAACAGATCTCCGCGGCTTCGCGCGCCTTCACCCATACCACGGGATAGGCGCACGGGATATCGGGGAATTCAAACTGGTCCATACACACTTTGGCGTCCTCCGGCCGCTGCGTAGACGGATCGTAGAGGGGAGCCAGATACTTCGCCCCGCAGATCTTCTCAAACCTCGCGTTCTCGTAGCGAACCGCTTGCTGTTTTAACTTTGCCTGACAATCTTCCGAACTCACCGGATGCCGGGTCAGCGCGGGATTTCCCTGGCCAATATATCCCGATGCGAGGAAGATCTTACGCACTGCCGCGATCTGTTCATCCGACAAGCCCCGCGAATCTTTCAATTGCCGGAACAGGCCCTCGTTCTGTTCCCGGAGGGATAAGCCGGAAATCGCCGCGGCCCCGAAGCCAATTACGGACGGGAAAGCAACTAAACCAATCATCAGAGCAGACGGGAATTTCAACGTTTGACCTCTTTCGGGTTTCGCTTCATCACATAAAAGAAATCCCGGTTATCGGGATAGCCCAGAAACCGCGGAATAACCTGCCCGGACACGGACTGATCCAGCTGACTCATTCCCCGGATCAGGTGGTCCACCGACATCTCCGAACCGTTCCGGCGGTAGTAGCCGAGATAAGTGTGCTCTAAAGCGTTCATATCGAGCAGCATCGCGTAGCTGCACCGATACGCCTGAAATATACGTGCCATGGCGGAAGGCGTGGCGTCGGAGAAAACCGCGTAGATCAGGAAGCGCTTACCGTTGTTTTCCTGCAGGGCAAGGCCGCCGCGTATGGTGCGAAGTCTGTCGTCTTCCGAGCCCGACCAGTTTCCCGGCCCCCAGCGGTTGACCAAAGCGCCCGGAACGGTGGTTTTCGAAGTGTTGTCGAACTCCACCAGCGGGACTCCATTCTGGCGCGCGTGGCGTATTCTGCCCAGACGCTCGTTGTCCGCTTCGGTCCATGTCTTCATTTCCAGAGATCCGTTGTCCAGCATCAGCACCGTCGCCAGGCCGGGCTGAAGCTTGCTGAAAACCACGCCGTTTTCGATGAAACCGTAGTGGCTTCCATGGTTCTTCAGAGAAAGGTCGCCGTACCGGAACGCGCCATGCGATCGTTTGAAACCGGCGGTGAAAGCCGCCACTGTCCTGCGGCCCTCTTCCGGAGCAATCAGGCCCGTTGCAATCAGGGGAGCGATGCTGCCGATACCGTCCGGTCCCGGCAGTCTTGCATCCTTCATTGGCGTTGTCACGCGATCGGACCAGCCCACGCCCGGATAGGAAGTTCCGCGTGAATACCCTGCTTCGAAAGCTGCCAGATCGAAAGCAATCAGATAAACCAGCGAGGACGCTTCCACGCTGTCCGGATTGCCGGCTCGATCCTTATGGCTCCTGAGAATAGCGGGTTCGATCAGATTCGGCTGCATGATGCTGACGTAGACGCCGCCGTTGCCCGCAGCCGGATACCAGGCGCCTCGCATCATCCCGCTTTTCTCCGCGCCCGGGGAGTCCGGAACAATTCCGAGATTCTCCGGTCGGGCGGCCCGCACCTCCTGGGCGGGGTCGCTGAGCGCGGGTAATGGCCAGTCGGGTGTGTCGGCGCTCGCCGCGCGTGTGCCGGCAGGATCCCGGCCGGGAAGCGCTCCTTCCTCACGGTATCGGTCGGCAAGCAGGTGATGGAACAGGATGATCACTTTTTCGCCGCCCCAGACCTGATCGCGCAGGAACTCGGTGGCGCCTTCGAGCGCGGTGCGCTGCCCTTTCGCCGGATTCCGCAGGTACAGACGGCCCCCGCACACCGGGAAATAGATAAGCGGTGAACTTCTCCCCTGCTCCAGGACGTTCGCCGTGGGTCCGGCTCCGAAAAGATCGCAGGGGAAGCGACTGCCGCCTTCGACGATCATCAGCCCGGAGGGGAACTTCTCGTCGAAGACAACCCTGCTCTGAATCGGCCTGGGGTTCTGCAAATGCCAGTAAGTCTCCGCGGAGGCGCCTTTCCACGAAAGTCCCAGCAGATACCACGAGTTGATGGAGGGGTTCAGATTGATGAGCGTCGCGACCCCGGCATCGCCGTGCCCCGACCGGATCGGCATGGTGCTGCGCTGCCTGAACTGCTGGAGTTCCAGAATTGTTTTGGGGGCCTCGGAATTGTACTGAGCGACGGGATTGTCTGGTTCCGTCGCTGTTTCGGGCGCAACACAGATCAGAGTTGCCGCGCAGGCAACCAGAGCCGGCGCGAATCGGGGCATGCTAAGCAGCCTCCATTTAAAGAGCCACGGCGGCTGTCGCGCCGATCAGCACGATCAGGATTCGGCTCGTGAGATCGCCTGTAGCGAAGACAACCGGATCGTGCGGCATCTTGCCCCGATGCGCAGTCAGCCACACATGGCTGATCCAGTAAAGCAACAGCGGGCACAGGAGCCAAAGCAGTTCGGGGCGAGAGTAAAGCGCCCTGGCCTTGTCCGCGGCGATATAGAGCGCCAGCACAAGAACGGCCAGGTACCCGCTGGCGGTCCCCATCGCGGCAATCAGTTCTCCGTCGCTCAGTTCATAGGCGCGCGCCCTGGCAGCGTTGCCGTCCACGGCGCGCATCGTTGTCAGTTCGCTGTACCGTTTAACGAGCGCCAGGCTGAAGAAGAGAAAAGTCGAGAAGGCCAGCAGCCATTGCGAAGGCCGGATGGAGGTGGCGACGGAACCCGCCAGAATACGCACGGTATAGAGACCGGCCAGGCACAGCACATCGCAGATTGCGACGTTTTTGAAGCAGAGAGAGTAAACAAAACTCGTGGCGAAGTACAGGAGCAGTAACGCGAACAGAGCCCAGGAAACACAGGCGCCCAGAACGCAGCCCAGAAACAGAAGTGCCGGGCCTGCGATCAGCGCATAAGAAAGAGGCAGGTCACCGGCGGCAAAGGGACGAAAGCGCTTTTGAGGGTGATGCCGGTCGGATTGAAGATCCACCAGGTCGTTGAGCAGATAACCGCTCGACGCAAAACATCCAATCGCCACGAAGGCCAGCAGCGACTTCTCGAACAAAGCGACGTCGTGAAGCCGGTGGGCCGCCAAAAGCGGAACGAAAACGAGCAGGTTCTTCAGCCAGTGCGCGGGACGCAATGCGCGAAAGCGCACATACCGGGCATTTCCCGGGTCCGTGAAAACCTGGTTAATCGATGCCAGGCGCGCAACTGCCGTGGTCAGACCAGGTCCGGCGTTAACCAGCAACGCGTTCCGCGCGGCGCCCCAGACAGGCAGATCGCAGCGTCGATAACCCCCGCCGTCTGCCACATAGTCAAAGCCGCCCACGCCGAATTCTTTCACCAGGACGGCGCGCTTGGCCGCGCCGCAAAGATTCACGCTTCCGTCACTGGCGAAAACGTGATCGAACAGTTTCAGATGTTCGGCTGCCTGGAGAGCAATTCGCATGTCGCTGCCGGTTGCGAGCACCAGTGAACGCCCTTCCGCGCGCTGTTGGACAAGATAGTCGATAAGTGGAGCCCGCCAGGGAAAGGTCTCCGGATCGAGCAGGGCACGCCTGGCAACCTGCTGTTTGAACCACGCTTTGCCGCGCAACAACCACAAAGGAAAAGCGAGCAGACAAACCGGACGCTCCTTTAACAGGCTCAGAACGGACTCGATCAGAAGATCGGTTTTTACCAGAGTGCCGTCCAGGTCGACGACGAGAGGAGGCTCTGTATGCAGAGGCTTCGTGTTCCCGCCGGCAGGGAACTCCGCAACGCGTTCCCGCAAGACGACATTCATGTAGGGATGTATAAAGCATCTCGGGGGCCAAACCATACATATCCGGAGACATTTCCGGGCGATCACTGCTTCATCGGGAAGAAACGGGAGACATTCAACTTCGTCGGCCTCCCAAGTGCTCCGGTGTCAGTCTGCGACAGGACCAGTGTTACCGAAGGCGATTCTGTTCCGCGGGACAGAAAACCGATTTATGTCGTTGATACATTTCATCCGGTGGCAGAATGTCATCGATTTTATCGTTCTGAGCGTAGCTTTTTACATTGCTCTGCTGTGGGCGAAACAGACGCGCGCGCTGCGCTTTGCGCTGCTGATTGTTGGTTTACACGCAGCAGCCTTATTGGCAGGGCACTTTAATCTCACGATCTCGGGCTGGGTCATGGACGGAGCCAGTCTGGCCGTGATCGGTCTGGTCATTCTTCTCTTCCAGGCTGAATTGCAGCATTCTATCCTGCGATGGGATACTCTCGTCCACCTGAGGTTCCACACGCCCGCGGCTTCGAAACGGACTCACGATGCTGTCGCAGCCGCCATGTTCGCCATGGCTCACAGCAACATCGGGGCCGTGGTGATCCTGAAGCGCAGGGATCCGATCGTCAACCTTGTTACAGGCGGCATCAAAATCGACGGTGAGATCTCGAAGGGGCTGCTGGAGGCCATCTTTCGAAGGGATTCTCCGATTCATGACGGGGCCGTTATCATCAGCGGCGATCGGATCGCCTATGCCCGCGTCGCCCTGACGGCGGCGGGGCGCGATGATGTGCCGACCGATTTTGGTACCCGTCACCGGGCGGCGCTGGGCCTCGCCCAGGATTCCGATGCGCTGGTGCTGGTGGCGTCTGAGGAACGCGGACAGGTGGTTCTCATTGACAAATCGCAGGTCCGGATGATGCCCGATGAGGTCGCGCTGCGCGCGGCCCTTCACGACTTGACGCCGGAGCAGGGCCCTTCTCCGATGAGCAGGTTTCGCGGACTTCTCTTCGCGAATATGAAATACCGCTTTTCGGCCGTAGCATTGGCTGGTCTGATCTGGGGGATTTCGTTCTTTGGCGGCGGTGCAATCGTGAAGAACGTAAGCGCCCCGCTCGAGTTTGTCAATGTAGCCGCCGGCCTGTTTGTCTCCAGCCAGAATGCAACAGTTGTGACCGTCCAGCTCCGCGGGAATTCCTGGCTTCTGGATTCCGCAATGCCTGCCATCACTGCCCGGGTGGATGTGAGAAAGCTTAACGCAGGCTGGCACACCATCCGGCTGGAGTCGAACGACCTGAGGCTGCCTCCGGGAGTGGCGATGGAACGCGTTTTGCCCGCGGCGGTCTCCCTGCTGCTGGCCAGCGAAGATCCCACCCAAAAATAGTGCCCGCCGGCAAGCTTCAAGGCTCAGATCAGCGACGGCCACAAGCGTGCTCACCATGAAATATACACGACAGAGTTAGATTGCCGGCTTTTTCCGGTATTGAAATGCAATTGCCCAAATCGTAAAAATGCAACGGAAGACACTGCTGATATTCGCGCTGGCCGCATGCGCCGCAACGGGCCTTGCAGCCTGGATTTTTCTGCATGGCCGAAGCCAGGTAAGCTACCGGACCGCGAGTCTCGCGCATGGCGACATTCAGGTCGCCATCTCCGCAACCGGCAACCCGAATGCCGTGGTAACCGTGCAGGTCGGATCTCAGGTTTCCGGGATCATTCTCGCTTTGTTCGCGGACTTCAACACCAAAGTCAGCAAAGGGCAGCTGATCGCACGCATCGATCCGGCGCCCTTCCAGGCGAGGGTCGATCAGGCCCAGGCGAACGTCGAGACGGCGCGTGCCGCGGTGGCGAACGCCCGGTCTGTCGTGCTGCAGGCGACGGCGGGTATACAGGCCGCGAAGTCCACGCTGGCTGCGGGCGCCGCGAATGTAGTGAAGGCTCACGCCATGCTGGAAGACTCCAACGCCAAGGTGGCCCGTCGCGTCATTATGCTGGCGCAGGAAGCGACCACCAAAGAGGATCTGGAGTCCGCTCAGACGGCCGGCGCCACGGCGGTTGCGGACGAAAATGCCGCCGTGGCGCAGCAGCACGCTCTTGAGGACGGAGTCAATGTGGCGCAGGATCAGCGGGGAGTCGCGAATTCTCTGCTGGCCGCCAGCCAGGCGCAGGTCAAAGAGTTGCTCGCGGCGCTGCAGTCGGCCTCCATCGATCTGGATCACACGAACATCAAAGCCCCGGTGGACGGTGTTGTCGTCTCGCGGAACGTCGATGTGGGGCAAACCGTGGCCGCGAGTCTGGCGGCGCCGACATTGTTTCTGATTGCGCAGGATCTGACGAAAATGCAGGTGGATACCAATGTCTCCGAAGCCGACGTCGGGCGGGTGCGCGTGGGTCAGACCGCGACCTTTACAGTGGACGCCTATCCACGGCAGCTCTTTCAGGGAGCCGTCACCGCGGTTCGAAAGGCGCCGATCAATGTGCAGAACGTGATCACTTATGACGCGGTGATCGGTGTGTCAAATCCGGACCTGAAGCTGTTTCCCGGGATGACGGCCAACGTGAAGATCCTGGTCAGCCAGCGCACGAACGTGCTGAAAGCGCCCAATTCCGCGTTGCGGTACCATCCCGCGACAGCCCCTGCCCCCGCGGATGCCGGCATCACCGCACGCGGTAAGAGCGTGTCGCCGAATCAGACGATTTGGCTGCTGGACGCCAACAACCAGCCACGGCGCGTCTCCGTGGTGACGGGCGAAACAGATGGCGCCGTTACCGAAATCACCGCAGCCGGTCTGAAAGACGGCGACCTTGTGATTGTGGGCGCAGCGACTGCCGGTGTTGCTGCCGTTCGCGTCGGCGGTCCCGCCTCCCAAAGCGGCACGAAGAGCGGCAAAGGCCCTGGCTTCTAAGTGACGAATGCCGGCGCTATCGAAGTGCAGGTCCCCCTGGTCATTGATGTGAAAGATCTCGTCCGCGATTACATGCTCGGCCAGGTTCCGGTGCATGTTCTGAAGGGCATTTCATTTCAGATTGCCCGCGGTGAGTTCGTCTCCATCATGGGCCCTTCCGGGTCCGGCAAATCCACCCTGATGAATATTCTCGGGTGCCTGGACAAACCCACCAGCGGACGCTACGCACTGGATGGCGTGAACGTGTCGGAACTTAACCGTGACCAGCTGGCCCAAATACGCAACCGGAAAATCGGGTTTGTTTTTCAGCAGTTCAACCTTCTCTCCCGGACCAGCGCCGTGGAGAATGTGGAACTGCCGCTGATGTACACGAATACGCCGGCACGGGAACGGCGAGAGCGCGCGATGAAGGCATTGCTCGCGGTCGGACTGGCAGGCCGCGAAGAGCACCAGCCCAGTCAGTTGTCGGGCGGACAGCAGCAGCGGGTCGCTATCGCGCGCGCTCTGGTGAACGATCCGAAGATTATTCTCGCGGACGAGCCGACCGGCGCCCTCGATTCGAGAATCAGCATGGAGATCATGGCGATCTTCCAGCGGCTGAACCGGCAGGACGGTATCACCATGATTGTCGTGACGCACGATCCCGATGTCGCCAGTTATTCGGGCCGGCTAATCCGCGTAAAAGACGGACGCCTCCACGCCGATGAGCCGAACGCGGAGCCCCGCGACGCGCAGCATGATCTCGAGCAAACACCGGCGGATCCCGAAGCCCAAACGGCGGCTGCATGAACCAGCTGGTGTCAAGTGTGAGGATCGCGCTGCGGGCGCTCCGCGTCAACCGCGCCCGTTCTGCTCTCACCATGCTCGGAATCATTATCGGCGTGGCCGCTGTAATCGCGATGGTCGGCGTCGGCGCGGGCGCCACGGCCAGAATTCAACAGCAGATCCAGAGCATCGGAAGCAACCTGATCATGGTCCTGCCGGGCAGCATCAGTTCGAATGGCGTCCGGCTCGGTTCGGGAGCGGTCGCGAGCCTCACGGAAGATGATGCGAAAGCCATCTCCGCGGAATGCTCTTCTGTGGCAGCCGTTGTTCCCGCTGTCCGGGGCGGCGTGCAGGTTGTATACGGAAGCAATAACTGGGCGACCACTGCGCAGGGCGTAACACCCGACTACATGACGATCCGCGATGCCTCTATGCTGACCGGTGAGTTCTTTACCGATGAGGACGTCGCGGCGGCCGCGAAAACCGCGGTGCTGGGCGAGACGGTGGCGCAGAATCTGTTCGGAGACAGCGACCCGGCGGGCCAGGTGGTGATCATCAAAAACGTTCCCTTCACAGTCGCCGGCGTTCTCGCGCCCAAGGGCCAGTCGCCATCCGGCCAGGATCAGGACGACATCATTCTGCTGCCCATTTCCACCGCGAAGCAGAAAGTGCTGGGCGCCAATAAAGCGAATGCCAAAAGCGTGAGCAGCCTGATGGTGCAGGCCGTGACTCCGCAGGCCATGGACCAGGCTATTCAGGAGATGACGGGCCTGCTTCGCGAGCGGCACAGAATCCTCCCCGGACAAGACGACGACTTCACCGTCCGCAATCTTACGGAAGTCTTCGCCGCGCAGGAAACTTCGGCGCAGGTCATGTCGATTCTGCTTGGCGCCATCGCCTCCGTCTCACTGATCGTGGGCGGTATCGGAATCATGAATATCATGCTTGTCTCGGTTACCGAACGGACGCGGGAAATTGGCCTCCGCCTCGCGGTGGGCGCGAGGACACGCGACATTATGTCGCAGTTCCTTGTGGAGGCCGTGACACTCTCCGTGCTGGGCGGGCTTGTCGGAATTGTCCTCGGCCTCACGGCGTCGCTGCTGATTGCGCACTTTGCTCAATGGTCCACCCAGGTGAGCCCTCTGGCAGTCGCCCTTGCTTTTCTGTTTTCCGCGCTCGTCGGCATTTTCTTTGGCTTCTACCCCGCGCGGAAAGCCGCATATCTCGATCCCATCGATGCGCTTCGATACGAATAACGAACTGCACAAAAGGACTGGAAATGAACAACCAAAGAGCGCTGCATGAACAAAAGCAGAACAACGGGAAGACATATCTCATCGGAGGCGGCATTGCATCGCTGGCTGCCGCCGCTTTTCTGATCCGGGACGCCGATGTCCGCGGCCAGGACATTGTTGTCGTGGAGGCGCTCGATCGCCTCGGCGGCAGTCTGGACGGGGCCGGCTCGCCCCAGGACGGTTATGTTCTTCGTGGCGGCCGGATGATAGAAAGCAAATACCTCTGCACCTTCGGTTTGTTTTCATCGATACCCACGCTCGACGGCAGCAAGACTGTGACCGAGGAGATCTTCGACTGGAATCGGGTGATACAGACCGATTCGAAATCGAGGCTCGTCCGCAACGGGCATAGAGTAGACGGACCTGATTTCGGCCTGAGCGAGCAACACATTCTCACGCTGGAACGCGTTAGTCTGGAGCCGGAATCGATGCTGGGCCGCAGCACGATCGCCGACCAGTTCGCGGACTCCTTTTTTCAGACCAACTTCTGGCTGATGTGGTGCACCACGTTCGCTTTTCAGCCCTGGCACAGCGTGGTGGAGTTCCGGCGCTATCTGCTCCGTTTCGCGCACATGGTGAGTGGTTTTAATCATCTGCACGGGATCATGCGAACGGTTTACAACCAATACGATTCTCTTGTGCTTCCGCTGCGCAAATGGCTGGAGGAACGCGGCGTCGGTTTCCGGCTGAATACCCGCGTAAGCGAAATCCACACCAGCGAAGAGGCCGGACGTAAATTCGTGGACCGGATCCTTTACTCCCGCGGCGGTGAGGAAGGTGAGATCAACCTGGCGGAGGGGGATCGTGTCATTGTCACAATTGGCTCCATGACGGATTCTTCCAGCCTCGGATCGATGGATGCCGCCCCGGTTCCGGACGATCGTCCCGGCCCCGCCTGGCAACTCTGGGAGAAGATGGCGAAAGGCAAACCGGAGTTCGGGAAACCTGCGGTCTTCGCCGGCGACATCCAGAAATCGAAGTGGGTCTCGTTCACAACCACGCAGTCGGACGATACCTTCTTTCGCGCCGTGCGCGACTTCACCGGAAACATACCCGGCGAGGGCGGCCTCATCACGTTTGCGGATTCCGCGTGGCTGCTGTCCATTGTGCTGCCTCATCAGCCGCACTTCATCGGGCAACCCGAGGGCGTCAATGTGTTTTGGGGCTACGGACTGTCCGTGGATAAGCCGGGCAACTTCGTGAACAAACCGATGTCCGCGTGCACGGGACGGGAAATCATGACCGAAGTTCTGGGTCAACTGGGTTTGGCAGCCCGGTGTCCGGAGATTCTGCCCGCGTCCATCTGCATTCCCTGCATGATGCCGTTTATCACCAGTCAGTTCCTTCCCCGTGCGAAGGGCGACCGGCCGGAAGTGATTCCGGAGGGCTGGACGAATCTGGCTCTGGTCGGTCAGTTTTGCGAAATTCCCGACGACGTCGTCTTTACGGTCGAGTACTCGATTCGGGCTGCCCAGCTTGCGGTGTATCAGTTGTTTGGCATCAGGCAGGAACCGCCGGCTGTTTATAAGGGACAGTATGATCCGCGTGTTCTGTATAAAGCGCTGAAGGCACTGCACGACATCTGACCCGAACAACGCCAACCATTGCGAACAAGGCGCAGCGCAAAATGAATCTGGCGCTGGGTCGAAGACAGATTCGGAATAGGCTGGAAATGACAGCAGGCCCAGCAGACCTGTCTCTGCGAAAAGCAGCGGTTGAACAGCAGGAGGGATGGGTGTACATTGCCGGTTTGCGAACACCCGAAGGTCCTTAGGGAGACGTGCCGCTGGAGGACGTAACCCGTCAACATCGAGCTGACGGGTCACTGTTGGAGGCGCTGCCCCAGGCGGCTCTCGGTGTGGCGCGTCTCGGTTTCCAGGCCCCTTTCGATCCTTCGGGCCCGCAGACGTCTGGCGGTCGCTCGTTACGGACGTGGGAATTTGTGGAGTGTTGAGTCGCGCGGGGTGAACGTAGCAGCCGAGTCGACGCGCGAGTATGGAAGGGCGCCGATTGGTCCCTACGAATCCCGCTGCGGTCAATACAGGCCTAAAATGTACTGCTGCGTTGCTGAGTTGAGAGCAACGAAGGGCGCTGACAACGCTGGACTCACGGACTGTCCAGAATATTCGCTGCTGCTTGATCCGCGTGCCGCTGCCCTCGATCCGACACCGGCACTTCCATGATCATGGCGGCTGCACACCGGCTTTGTCCGGCCAAGGCACTGCGCGACGACTAGCCCCGGAAGGTCTTAAACGGTAATTTCGTGAGAACTTCTACCGGTGCTGGTGGTCGCAACCCTCATTAGTCAACTCCGGCCGTGATGTCTCGACTCGGCAACGCCAAATCAGTCCTCTCTGTTGATGCCCACATCATATCCGCCAATGCAGTACTCAGGCTCTCTCAGGCGCGGTGCATCGTTCCCTTACCAGAAAAGCTCAGAACGATTTTGAACACAATTGAACACAGATCGGAAAAGACTTGAAAAAAGGCCTGCTAAGTTATTGATTTTAGGGGATTGTCCAAAAGGTAGGTTGAATTGACCTTCTGGTTGAAACTGGAAGCTAAAATCAACGCTAAGTTATTGATTTTAATGGTGCGCCCGGCATGATTCGAACATGCGACCTTCTGGTTCGTAGTTTCACCGTGACGGATTTTTCGGTGACTCGGGAAAACTGAGGAAGACTCCCCGTATTTGCCGTAACTGATTCATATCCAGTAAGATAGAAGCGAGTCGAACGATTACCGCCTGACCCGCTGAGGTTACGTGCACGCGCTGGAATCCGGCTGGATTCCGTTTCGCGCTCCGTTTCGCGGTTCCCCGAGGCACCTTGCCAGAGGGTCTGCCGTCCGACCCGAAGGAGCGCAAATGCCATCGAAGAAGATCACGCAGGAGACAGCGGAACGCGCCCGGCCCGGCGTGGATAAGGAAACCGGCAAGCCAAAAGATTCGATCCTCTGGGACTCGGGCCTGAAGGGGTTCGGGCTGATCTGCCGGAAGAACGGCGAGACGAAGACGTGGATTCTCCAGCGTGAGGTTGATGGGAGCACGGCGCGTCAGACCATCGGCCACTTCCCGAAGATGGGCGCCAGCGAGGCCCGGAAGGAAGCCGAAGCGCTGACGGCCAAAATGAAGGAGGGCTTCAACCCTCACGCGGCCCGCGCCGCCGATCTCACGCTGGGCATCGGCCTTGATAAATACCTCGCCGTCCGCGTGGACCTTGCCGAATCGACCCGGCGACTGTACCGGGACAACTTCGACCGCTACGTTGCGAACTACGTCCACGCCAAGGGCGGGAAGGCGCTGAAGGACACACCGCTGTACGAACTCGGGAAGAACGCGGCGCGGATTGAAGAACTGTTCGCCTCGGTCACGAACGAGTTCGGGAAGGGCGCGGCGAATCAGGCTGCTCAAATCGTCCGCTTCGTCTATAAGCACCACCTGAAGTATCACGACGATTGGCCGAGCCATCCCGTCCGGTTCCATCTTCACAAGCTGAAGCCGCGTAAGCGGGTCATTCCCTACGACCAATACGAGGCGTGGGCGCGGGAAGTCACGACCATTGAAAACCCGATCCGCCGATGCGGCCAGCTATTCATCCTCCTCTCGGGAATGCGCGTGGATGCCACCCGGAAAATGCGCTGGGAGCACATCGACTGGAAGCGCAAAACGCTGCTGGTCCCGGAACCGAAGGGCGGTGAGTTGTTCGAGTTCACGTTGCCACTCAGCACTCAGATGATTACGGTGCTGGAACGTCTCCGCATCTACCGTCAGGAGGGCTGGGCGTTTGGCGATAACCCGAAGTGCAATCAGTGGTGCTTCCCATCCGCCGATAGCGAGAGCGGTCACATCATCGAGTTCAAGGAGCAGCGCCGTGACGCGCTCGTGAATCCCCACGCCCTGCGCCGCACTTTTATGACCCGCGCCGCCGATATGGTTCCCAAGAAGCACATCAGCTTCCTCGTCAATCACGCCATCGAGGAGGAGAACACGACTGACGATTACATCGTGGCCGAAATGGAACCTCTGCGTAAGAGCCAGCAGACCATTTCCGACTACATCATGAGCAAACTCGCCGTTGCGCTCACCGAGATACTGGGGCCTGTTCACAGCGGCACCAAGCAGACATTCGGAAAGCTGCCAAGCTGGGGCCGCAAGGGAAAACTTATGGCCAAAAGACGCGGCGAGTAGTTCCGGTGTGGAGCAAGCGAAAAACAGTTTCGCGTAGTAACCTTAGGGAGTAATGTCTAGCCGGGCCTTTGCTGGTTGTCAGTCCAGACCCTCGGGCCGGTGGAAGGTGTCTTGCGCGATAGCAAGAGCCTGAAGCTGGTAGGGTGCCCGGAAGCTCAGCGCGTGGTATCTGCTTCGCCGTTTGGATGAGGCAGTCAGTCCCTCCGCAGGCTGAGAACCCACCGACCGGATGGGTTGTTGCGCTTCTCCAGTGCTCCACGCAGTAGGTGGGTTCAGCGCCGGGAGAATCAATGATCCTGTAGTACCGGGTGTTGGAACGAAGTTTTGGGGCTATCGGTGCTTCTCGGGCCGATCCCGGATTTCGGGCGAATGAACAGTGGGATGGTGTGTGGCTCCATTGCAAGCCGAAAGGTAGCCAGGCCAACAAGGACAGGATGTCGGCAAGTGCCGCGAACGCGGCTAATTCTCACTTACGGAGAATTACCGATGTCAACAGCAACACGTGACCGGATTGCGACGCAACCGGAAGCTCCCCACTCGATAAACCGCTCATGGCCTAAACGCTACCTCAGCCGTGAGGAAGCTGCCGAATACTGCGGCCTCGGTCTCAGCACCCTGAACAACCTCGCCTGCGCAGGTGAAGGCCCTCTCTACATCAAGACGTTTGGCCGGGTCATTTACGATGTGGCCGATCTGGATGCATGGCTTCAGTCAATGAAGGTCAATCCCTCCACCCGCCGCGCCTCGGCCTCTGTTGCGCCCGCGCCCGCCGTCAGGCGTGGCCGTGGCCGCCCTGCCCGGAGCGTGACCGCTATGGAGGTTCTCGCTTGAGCAAAAAGAGAAAAGGCGTAGTCAGTCCACAATAACTGACTACGCCCTGCTGCACCTGCCGGGAAGCTTTTCACCTATTAGTTTACCGCGCCCGCCGAGTGCTGCACTTTCTCTCGACTCACGAGGAATGACCATATGTCGGGACAACTTACTCCTCTCATCTTCCCGCTATCGCAGTATCCAGAATGGCGGCGTGACGTGCGCGCAGTCACGTTCCTTATGACAGATCGGCAGGACCGATTCGCAGCCAAGCAATGGTTGGCGAATCGGGATAAGCCGATTGATTACGCCCGCGTCTACCACTGGCTTCCCTTCGTAGCGATGGCGGACGGCATTGAAGGACTGTCGGTGGTCCTCACCCGTGCGGCCGGATTTGCGAGACTCATGGCGGTTCGCGGCGCGGTCCGCCAGTCGTCCATCGGAAAGGACCTTATCAACCGCCGCCTCCATCAGCATCCGGGCGAAGCCGAACCGGATATGGAGGACGCGCCCCGCTGCTGGTTCATGGTGGATATCGATAGCCTGCCCGAACCGGAAGACTTCGATTGGCGACTCGATCCCAAACGCGCCGCAATCTGGGCCGCGCGCCAGTATCTGCCGTCTGCACTCCAGAACAGCGCCTTCCACTACCAATACTCCGGTTCCGCTGGGATAAAGCCCGGCCTGCGACTTCACTTCTGGTTCTGGCTGGAAGAGCCGATGGGAAGCGCCGATCTGAAGCGCTACATTGCGCGCGTTGGCCGTGGCCGGGCTGACCTGAGCCTCTATAACGCGGTTCAGCCGCACTACACCGCCGCGCCGGTCTTCGTTGGCCGCCCCGATCCGATGGCAAGCGAGAGAGGAGGGCTGGTGCTATGAAGGCCGCGAAGAAGAAAGCAGCGGACAAAGCGCCCGCGCGACAGACGATGGTGAAGATTCCGAAACCGCGCGCCGCCCCGCCCGAGGTCAAGCCGCTGGTCGAGGTTCTGCCGGGAGACCTCCAGAACCCGGACGACTTTAAGGTGGGGTCTGATTTCCCGTGGACGCTGGAGACGGCGGAAACCGCGCTCCGTCACATTGATCCGGGCATCGGTCGTGATGAATGGCGAAAGGTGATCGCGGGCCTGATGACTCAGTTCGGGAAGACGCCAGAAGTCAAGAAGCTGGCGATAGCCCGCTGGTCCGAAGGTGAACTCCACGGCGGAACGAAGCCGAAGAACCTTGACGCTGCCGAGAATGAACGGCAGTGGGAGGGTTTTGAGCCGGGCTACAACACCATCGGGCGTCTCTACCAGCTGGCCGTGAAGGGTGGCTGGGACCCGTTCGCCCACCGCAGGCAGCAGGCCGAAGACGCCCTTGCCATCCTCACGGGAATGGATGACAGCCGGACTATCGCAAAGCAAACGTGGAACAGCATTTTGGTGCAGGAGCGAGAGCACCAGACGCTGTTCCGCTATGGGCGCCAGATCGCGCGCATGTCTGAGGAAATCGAAATCTTCACCCAGGATGCCCTTTGGCAGTTCCTCGCCACGACCCTTACATTCTGCCGAATGGCCTCTCAACGGATCGTGCGTTGCGACCCGCCGAAAACCCTCATTACGTTCATCATGAACACTCCGGCGAGGGACATCCCGCTACCCGAACTGATGGGTCTGACGCGGACGCCGGTTATAGCGCCCGATGGGACGATTCACGCCGCGCCGGGCTATTCGCCGGTAAGCAAGATGTTCCACTTCCCCTCGGTGGAGGTTGGTCCGGTTCCTGATCGCCCGACGCCGGGTCAGGTGCAGGCCGCACGCGAACTGCTGGAGGAGGTCATTCACGACTTCCCATTTGTCGATGCGTCGGATCGGGCGCACACCCTCAGCATGATGATTTTGCCGTTCGTCCGTCCGATGATCGACGGCCCGACACCAATCTACTTTCTTACGAAGCCCGTACAGGGAACCGGCGCGACACTACTGGGGGAAGTCGCCACGCTCATCAAGACCGGTAGGCCGCTGGAGGCTGCGAATGCTCCACGTGAAGACGATGAGTGGAAGAAGACGATCATCGCCAAGCTGCTGATGTTGCCGGAATTCTTCTTTCTCGATAACGTCACCAGAATTAAATCCGAGGCCCTCGCAACAGCCCTAACCGCTGATGTATACGAGGGCCGAAGACTCGGGGTTAGTGAAATCGTTCGCGTTCCCGTGCGGTGCACGTGGATAATGACGGGCAACAACCCGGAGTTGTCGGCAGACTTCCCGCGCCGTATCGTCCACGTTCGACTGGATGCGGGGATGGAAAGGCCTGAGAAGGGACGGGATTTCCTGCACCCGAACCTGAAGGACTGGGTTCGCGAACAGCGCGGGCGGTTGATCGCGGCGATACTCACGCTGTGCCGTGCATGGGTGGTGGCCGGCAGTCCGAAGCCCGCCGATGCGAGGATGGCGAGTTTCGAGAGTTGGGCGGAGGTGATTGGCGGCATTCTCGAAGTGGCGGGAATCGAGGGCTTCCTGAAGACTCCAGAAGAACGGAAGCAACTCGACGACCCATGGCAGCAGACCGAACGCGAGTTTGTTGCGGCGTGGCTCTACCACCTTATAGAGGACAGGGGCATTTATCAAAAGGCCAAATCGCGCAGGCTATTCAAAATGGCGCAGGAGGGCGGGCTGGAGATTGCGCACGGTGCAAGATCGGCTGAACATGGGGAGGTTACACAGTTCGGGATAAAGTTACGGAAACTCCGGGACAAGACGTTCCTGATTTCTGCTATTGATCGATTGGAGACGGAACCGCGCCCCGAGGTCAAGGTCAAGGTTGCCCGGAAAGGGCCGGATGGCGATGCGTGGTGGGTGTTGGAAGTCATCGGGATAACGATCATTGATCCGGTTGCGGGAACGGAGACTATAAACCCGGCTGATGACTTCACCGGGCTGACCAAGGATATGTTTTGGACGGGAGTTCCGATGTAGCTTGACCTTGACCTCAGCTTGGCCTTATTGAACTGGAGGTCAAGGCGGGTAACTGCATGACGCGGTGCGGGTTAGCAGGCCTTCCTTGACCTCCTTGACCTTTTTCCCCGAGGAAGAAGAAAGTTAGTAATACGGGAGGTTCGCCGTTCGCTGCTGCCCCGTCACGTTCGTCGCGCCGCCGATTTCTCGTCCGACCCGGTCAAGAGGTCAAGGAGGTCAAGCTGCCAGTTCAACCCTATTGAGGGGAAACGCCGTAAGTCTAGCAGGAGAATCAGTTCCGGGTTTGGACCGATCAGCGCCGTTTTCCTTGACCTCCTTGACCTCTTGAGCTACCGGGCGCGATTCGCGTGTATCGGGCGCTCTAAAAAAGGGGGCATCCCAACCGACCGTCTTATCTACGGTTTTCGGGTTGCGGTCCCTGAACGCACACGCCTGCTGTGATTCGACCGCGAGTGTGCGGCGTGCGAAACGGTGCTCGAAACGGAAACGGGCTGAAAAAGGGGGGGGATTCGGTGTCCCATCGGGCCTCGCCTTCGCCGGAGAAGCGCCCGTTGCCGGCCACCGCGAGGGCAGGGCGAGACCGGACGGGCCGGGCCGCAAGGTACCCGACAACTCTCGCGGTCAGCACTCACCGCTCCCCGTCGGATTGAGTACAATAATGGTCGCCAATGTTTTGAACATATTAGCGCGATTGTGGAGGTAGTGGGATGGCGAAAACGAAAGCTCCGGCTCCGACGGAACAACACAAGGCAGACGCGAAGGCCGCGCGCGTCAAGTGGCCGTTTCCACGGACCACCTTGGAGAAGGCGCTTCAGATTCCCTACGCGATAAAGGAACACAACGGCGGAAATCCTTGGGAGCCTGATGAGGTCCGCAAGTCCATCGGCGTCGGCACCGGTGGCAATTCATGGTTCTACTGGACTGCTGCCTCCCGCGACTACGGCCTGACAATCGGCACACGCGATGCCGAAAAGATCGCTCTCTCCGAGTTGGGCCGCGAGATTGTCTACGCGCCAAATCAAGATTCGGAACGCACGTTGAAGCAGAACGCGTTCTTGAACATCGAGCTATTCAAGAAGGTGCTCGAATACTACAAGGGCAGCAACCTTCCCGACATGAAGTATCTGGGGAACACCCTCCAGAAAGAATTTGGTCTTGCGTCAGAGACTCATGAAGAGTTCGCACAGACCTTTCGGGAGAACTGCCAGTACCTGGGGATCACGTCGGGTATGACAAGCGCGCCGACTGCCGAGGATCAGGGATCGGTTCAGGTCCCCGGCACCGTGACGCTGGCGGAAGCATCGGGAACCTCCAAGCTAATCGCCTTCGTCATCCTTCCCTTCGTTGAGCGCGATGCAAAGCATCCGCCAGGCTTCTTCGCGGAGGTCCTTAGGAGCCTCATCACTCCGGCTGCGGGCGCGGGATTCACCGTCAAGACCGCCAACAGGCAGGGCAGCGACATGATTCAATCGACTATTGTGAACGACTTGATCGAATCCGATTTGGTGATTGCGGACCTGACAGAGCACAACCCGAATGTGATGTTTGAGTTGGGCTTTCGAATGGCTCAGGATAAGCCTGTCGTCCTGATGAAGGCGCAGGGAACAGGCCCGCTGTTTGACGTTGACAATATGCTGCGGGTTTTCGAGTACAGCCCGAACCTCTGGCAGACGACCATCGAGAAAGATATGCCAAATCTCCGAGACTTCATCAAGGGCGCTTGGGATAATCGGGCTTCCGACAAGTCTTATATGAAGATTCTTCGCGGTACCCGGAAGGGCTGAAGTCCGCGATCAGAACTCCCGCTGAGGCTTCGGGTTGTGGCGCTGAATGATCGCGTAGCGTGCAGCGTCAACCCCGTGATCTAATGCCCCATCCAAATCCTCTGGGTTCCGCATTGACCTTCCGATAAACGGGGCGGTGCTCCAGAAATAGCGGGCGGCATCGCTGACATACAGGCCGGGCTTGTCCAGCTTCCCGGCATCGTTCAGCATCTCGCGCATGTGAGTCCAGCCGCCAATACGCGAACCCTTGCCGCACTCCCGGAAGTAGACGCCATTCGTAGCGAACGTATCCACCACCGACACGCCATCCTGATTCCGAATACCGCACGCATCGTCGCAGGTGCCTGCTGGCGAGATTCCATATTGCGCGCACATCCGCTTGATAAGCAACGCCACATCGGCCACCGCCATTTCCGATCCAATATGGAGTTGATCGGTGTGCGCCGTCGAAATCTCATCCAACAGCAGAACGCTTCCACGTGGATACCATCGGCCATCGACCGTAGCGCCGGGCGAACGTCCGCATAGGTAGATGATGCAGGGGGCGGAGTATCCCCAGTCCATCGTGATCCAGAAGTGCCATCCCTCCACGTCCGGTTCAGCCAGCCTGATCCCCCTACCCGCCCGTGTCGGGCGCGGCCTCACATACGCGCGCGCCGTCACGCCCTCGGGCAACCTCCACGCCGGGAACATGACCCGCGCCGCATCGAGGCAGTGAGCGAAGAACGCACCGCCGCGCACTACATCCCAGTCGCCGGAGATGAACGCGCGTGCCAGTTCCGAATCGTGGGCGCAAGCGGCTGTCAAATCTCTCAGGTACTTTTCGCGGTCGATGAAAATGTTCCCTTCAAAAGTGGAGGGACACGTTACCCACGTCTCGCCATCAGCATCGTAAGGCCGCCACGGGTTCGCCTTCAGCACAAAACGGCGATAAACCCAGGAATGGCCGATCCCTGCCGGGTTGCTGGCAACGATCATCCTTTTGGGAACTTCCAGCGCCCCGCGCAGATTGGAGCGGAGAAGGTTGATGAGTTCATCGGTTACAAACTGCCCGATCTCATCGCAACAGATCATGGAGTAGCTGCGACCCTGAAATTTTCCATATTCTGCATACGAAGAAAGCTGATTGATCTCCAGATATCCGCCCTGCGGAAATCCGCTCCATATACCGGTGTTCGCGTTATAGCGGACGCTGGGTCCCCATACCTTCATGAAGAGTTCCCGGAGGATCAGCACGAAGTCCTCGCAACCCTGATGGGTCTGCCGAACAAAGAGCACACGCGCACCGAGAGAGCCGTACTTCACCAGATGGCGCATGATGAGAGTCGCGATGGAGTAGGATTTTCCGCCGCCACGCCCTCCCGTGAGCGCAATCGACCAGCTTTCGGGAACTGCGGCAACACGCAGTTGAAAAGGCGAAAGCTGAATGGGTTCTTCCCGGTACCCAAACTCCAGTTCGGCCAACGTATCATTCTTAACCACGGCCCAACTCCTTTATCACTGCTTTCTTGACGCCGGGCTTCGCCAACACTCGCGTCACGTCGCCGGGCTTGATGACTTCCGCTTCAGCCGTGAGCGTTCTAAGGTAGTCCTCGGGTCGCATCGCATCAGGTAACTGGAATGTTATGGCAACTTTGTTCTCAATGACGTTGTTAACGACATTGTCGAGTAGTCCGTGTCTCGCCTTTAAGGCATATATCAGGCACGGAACGGAACCCGAAAGGGCCATCTCCACCAACTTATTCACCAAACGATCATGCTCGATCCGACGACCTTCCTTGACCGCCTTGGCGAACTCCGGGTAGGTGTCCTTCCATCGGTAGAACGTATCCTCAACAATGTTGAGGACGTGACAGATGTTGGCGACTGTGGCACCATCGGCGCACGCGTCACGGATGAGTTCATATGTCGGCGCGGAAGGCTTTGTCTTATCTTTCCACCGCGCCATGATTGCCTTGCGCTTCATCTCGCTGAGTTCTTCGGGTGATAGGTTCTGTTTCTTGACGGCCATAACCGAAGTATCGCCTGAACATTGAGATGCCGCTTAGTAAGACAATTGGCCATTGCATTGGCCAAAACGCCTTAGGTATAGGTGGCAATACGCCATAAATTCTCAATACGCTACGATTCCCGGTAGGTACTGCTGGAGCGTCTTACCTCCGCGCCAGTCAAGTTACTGATTGCCAGCGAAACGGGCCGTGGGACGGCGCGTAAGTCAAAGCGAGGGTGCTTTGATGCCAGTTCCTTCGGTGGATCTTCGATCCGTCTCCACGACCCGGTTTCGTGAATGGAAGACAGACAGGAGATTATCCAATGATCGAACTTAAGCCGCAGTTACCAATCCTCACTTACCCGGACGGCCTCAAGACGTTCGTCTCACAGCAGACCGAGCGCCGCGCCCGCGTCAAGACCGCAATCGACAACGCGACTGTTGCCGTGCAGAATGCCCGCGATTCCGTCACCGTGCCGGTGATCGGTGATTCCAAGCGAGTCGGAAACGCCAATGTCACCCTGCGCACCAGCGAGGATGCCAAACTTCAATCGGCCATGCGCAGTCACGCGCAACGGCAAACCGTGAAGCTCATCGGCGACATCCGCGCCGAACTCGACAAGGTTGCCGTGCCGATCATCAAGGACATGAACCGGGCGTCCGATCTGGCGAAGGAGTACGCTACCCGTCACTTCGATATTCACTCCGTGTTGCGCCGGGCGCGTGGTACCGCCAACGGTCTGATGGAGGCAACCCAACTCCGGGCGTACTATGCGGAGATTCTGGAGGACATCGAACCTCGGGAACTGGCAGCGTTCGCGCAACAGGCCATCGATCATGGGGACCCCATTTTGCAGGATGCCGTTCAGCGGGAGAACTTCACCAGATCGCGGGATGGCCGGGCCTTCATGAATGCAACGTTCCTCGGATTGATCCAAAACACCGAGTTCGATACGGCGCAGGCCCAACTCGCCACCGTCACGATGCTGTACGAACAGGCCACCGTCCAATACGCAACCTTCGGGCGGGAGTTCGGCACGGTGTCATTGCAGCGCATGGCTTACGGCCTCAACTACGGGAATTCCAAGCTGAATGAAGACGGTTCCATCAGTCCGAGGAACATCCCGGCACATTTCGCGGACGTGGGAGAGTAACCGGCCATGGCAACCCCAATCTCACTCGGGAAAGTCGTGGTGGCGACTGCCGGAACTCCGGTACAGCTTGGCGTCACGTCCCTCAACGGCGGTATCACTGCTGTGGCTACGGCGCTGACGGTCACATCGTTCAACGGTATCCCGCCCATCGGTACCCTGTTCCAGATCGATGGTGAGCAGGTCCTGCTTACCGGCCTCAGCGGCGGGAACCTGAACTGGACCGTTCAGCGCGGGATGAACGGAACTACTCCAGCAGCGCACTTGACCGCCGCGCCCGTCACGGCGCTGCTTGCACTCACCCACTTAACCGCGTCTGTGGTTGCTGGCCTGACGGGCAAGTGCTACCTCGGTATGGCGGGACTCAACAAGGCGACGTTCGCGGGCGTCATCAAAGAGTTCTGGCCCAATACCGGCACCGGCGCGGATGACTCAATCACGCTTCCGGTTCTGACAAGGGAACGGTACAACCTGACGGACTTCTGGATTGATGTGGCGGTATCGGGCGAGGCGCTGATCATCAGCGGTTCGGTGAGTCCGCTATGACCGCCACAATTGATGAGGCCCTGATATCAAGGGAACTCGGGCCGGATATCCTCCGGGCCGCAAAGGAGGGCCGGGCGCGGGATGTGCTCGTGCTCCTCCTGACCGATCACATGGACGTGATGCTGACGCCGGAGGGCGCGTTGTTCGCGGCTGGCCTCGCCGTCATGATCCGGCGCGAAAGCTTCCGTGATCTCCTCGCATCGAAGTACGGCATATTCCTTGCGGGCCGGTTGCCAGCGCCGGGCGGTGCGAGGAAGGACGGCTGAAGGCTACTGCGGAAGACAGAAGCGACTCACGCCGTCATAGGTATAAACTGGACGATTCCGCCCATATGCCTTCACAGAAATATCTAAACATCGATTTTTACCGCGTCAAGGTAGAAGACAAGGAAGAGCGAACCTTCCTGAGTCTGCTGGAGGTGGTCCACGGAATGCCGGATGACGAAGGCCGCGCACAGAACCGCACTGATGATGCGATTCGGCTACAGAGCGTAAAGAAGAGTGCGACTGCGTGGCGTGGGGACATGCTCCGCATACGAATGAACGAATCCCCGGTTAAGGCTAAACGCAGTGGGGAGACAAAGCCCATTGACTTCGACGAGGATGAGGGACTTGGCGAGGAAACAGCGTTCATGTTTCACGTGGCGAGCAGCATTCTGGTGATCCAGCGGAACCGATCCGGCGTGTCAGCGTCCGCGTTGGCGAAGTACTTCAAAATTCTCGGCAAGGTGAAGGCGATCACGTTCGAGTGCATTTTGAAGGAAGACGCCCTGACACGGATTGCGAATATGCAAAATATCAGAACGTTCGAGGTTCACTTTGCAGGCGTTCAAAATGGCCAGAGCATCAGAGGAAAGGGGCATTCGGCGAAGGCAATGTACGCAATGCTCGATGAGTTCCAAGCCCCGAATGCCACAATCAAGCTTTCGCTGGGACGAAAACCCGGCACCCTTCAGAATGTAGTTAACGCGGTATCCGATCTGTTTGGCAATCAAGCTGATGCCCAACCGCAGGAAGTGAAGCGCGTCATCGTGATTGGGAGCGAGGGCGATGCTGAAGAACGGACGCTGATCGACTTGCTTCAGGATCGGCTTTCGGAGTCTGTGATTGTGGAGGTTAAAGATGGTGAAAGAATTACCAGCGCTCAACGATTCAAGGCACTCAATTCAGCCTGGGAACGGAATCAAACCTACCTCGAATCCACGTACAGCAGTCCGGGAGAATAGAGGAATGGGCGAACGTGGCGAGCGCAACTACCCTTGGGTAGGAGGAATATGCATCGCTGGCGTTTCACTGTGGCTCCTGCACTCATCGACGATTCCACCGGGAACGAAAGACCTGATGACCGCGTTCCTGAACGTCGCGGCGATCATTGTCGGCTTCCTCGTCACGTCGCAATCAATCCTCTTGTCTCTTGACGGGAAGTGGATAATCCAGCGCTCCAAGGAATCCGGCGCGTACCGGATGCTGGTGGGATATCTCGTATCAGCCACGTACTGGTGGATGGGCGCTGCGCTCCTTTCCGCAGTGGGAATCGCCCTTGTTCCGGCCACTCCCTTGCCCGGTTGGCAGAAGCCCTACGCCGTCAGCATGTTTTCAGTGTGGGTGTTTGTGGCGGCCACTGCATCTTTCGCAGCGTTCCGGGTCCTCAGCATCTTCTCCAGCGTTTTGAAGTCCATCAGCAAAGGGTAGCTGTTCCACACCTCGCGATACCGACTGTCCCGCGCTCCGCCCCGCTCCGGCGAACTGAGGTTGACTGAGGCCGTACCGGATTCCAGACCGCGAAACGGCGAAAAAAGGCGTTTCGCGCCCGATTCCGTTTCGATTTCCGTTTCGCAGGGGCACACTCCGGCCCTTCAGGGGTTACGGAGTGTGGTTTTTATTGGAAAATTTGGTGCGCCCGGCATGATTCGAACATGCGACCTTCTGGTTCGTAGCCAGACGCTCTATCCAACTGAGCTACGGGCGCGCACTTCTCTAACTATACCGCATCACCCTCACAAATCCTAAGCCGACCTCCGCACCGCCCCCGCCCGCCGCAGCGCCTTCCCC
>Ga0118677_10002630_pt1 | contig 35692 bp, 28 predicted proteins | sample AliMusrvi5mmetaG_FD_86154 | JGI IMG/M metagenome (GOLD analysis project Ga0118677, IMG submission 86154)
GGCTAAGGGTTGGGAATAATGTATTTATAGGTCCTAATGCCACGTTTACGAATGATCTTTTTCCCCGTTCAAAAGTATATCCTGAATCATTTGCAAAAACTGTAATTGAAGAAGGCGCTTCCATTGGAGCCAATGCGACCATTTTACCAGGTTTTGTTATCGGCAAATATTCGCTTATCGGGGCCGGGAGTGTAGTCACCAAAAATGTTCCTGCCTATACGGTATGGTACGGAAATCCTTCAGAACAGAAAGGCTTTGTCACGCGTAGCGGAATAATACTCAGCAATGATCTTATTGATAAATCAGGACACTCATATAAATTAATTGAAGGGGAACCTGTTCGGCTATGATTAAATTTCTTGATTTGCAAAAAATCAATGCTCAATATGCAGCTGAGCTTAAACAGGCTGCTGCTGAAGTTATTGATTCCGGCTGGTATCTCCAGGGAGAAAGGCTGAAGCAGTTCGAGACTAACCTTGCAAATTATATTGGTGTTGACTATGCTGTTGGTGTAGCGAACGGGTTGGATGCCCTGAGGCTTATCCTGAAGGCTTATATAGCCATAGGTGTAATACATGAAGGGGATGAAGTGATAGTTCCTGCGAATACGTATATCGCTACAATTCTTGCAATTACTGATAATCGCCTGAAACCGGTTTTAGTTGAGCCGGATATTAACACTTACAATCTTGATATTTCACTCATCGAACAACATATCACAACCCGCACCCGTGCAATTATGGTGGTACACCTGTACGGCCGGATATGCTGGAACGAGCAACTGGTGGAGGTAGCCGAAAAGTACAATCTGAAAATAATTGAAGATAATGCACAGGCGATAGGGGCGGGTTTTGATACTTCTGAGTTTTTAAAAAAGTCAGGCAATTTAGGCGCTGCTGCAGGCCATAGTTTCTATCCGGGTAAAAACCTTGGTGCATTGGGCGATTCAGGAGCGGTAACCACCAACGACAGTGAACTTGCTTTTACAGTGCGTGCCATCGCTAATTACGGGAGTACCAAAAAATATATTAACGACTACCAGGGGCTTAACAGCCGCCTCGATGAAATACAGGCCGCATTTCTCGATGTTAAGTTAAAGTACATTGACCTCGAAAACAAACGACGACATGAAATCGCCAGTGCTTATATAGAAAAAATCAAAAACCCGGCTATTATTTTACCATTTGGCCCTGGCAAATTTCCGGCCGGCAGCAGTCATGTTTTCCATCTTTTTGTAATCAGGACTGCCCAACGTGACAAACTCCAGGAGTACCTTACAGTTAAAGGAATCCAAACGCTGATCCATTACCCCATACCTCCCCACAAACAAGCTGCCTATAAAAATTTTAACGGACTGAGTTTGCCTGTAACTGAAAAGATTCATAACGAAGTGCTGAGTTTGCCGATAAGTCCGGTGATGACCGATGATGAAGTGAGCCAGGTAATCGATGCTTTAAATACGTATTAATAAACACGCATGCCATGTTGAGCCTTATTTTATTGTCATATTACAGTGGTGACCGTATCCGGATTGCTTACCGGAAACTATCTGAATTACTCGCTCTGGAACAGATACCTTTCGAACTGATTGTGATAGATGATGGTTCCAAAGATAATTCCTATGCAATTGCATTACAACTTGAAAAGGAATACTCAAATGTTAAAGCATACCAGTTAAGTAAAAACTTCACTTCACATTATGGAATTTTTGCCGGTTTACAGGTCTGTGAAGGAGACTGTGCCATGCCCATCCCCGATGACGAACAGCAGCCGTATAATACTATTGTCGACATGTACAGGCTCTGGCAACAAGGTGAGAAAATCATTATTCCTTACCGAATCAAACGAAATGATGGTTTATTTAACAACATGTTTGCCAATTTTTATTATAAAACCATCAGTGCTCTTTCTGAAATAAAATTTCCAGAAGGCGGAGCTGATTTATTTTTTATTGACAGGGAGGTGATAGATATTATCAATACCCGCATTCACGCGATCAACACTTCGAGCATACTTGAAGTTCTTCGTTTAGGATACAATCCTCATTATTATGCTTATGAAAGGGTAAAAGGCGTTAACACCGCATCCAGGTGGACGCTGAAGAAAAAAATCAGGTTATTTAAAGATACCTTCTTCTCAAGTTCCACCTTGCCTGTAAAGGTGATTTCTTACCTGGGATTGTTGTTTTCGGTTTTTGCTCTTGCCATAATAGCCTTTTACTCGTATATCAGGTTTTTCGGAAACCCGGATTTTTGGGGTAAAACCTTACCCGGCTGGACTGCAACGGTGGTGATTATTTCATTTTTCTCAGGCCTGACACTTTTTTCTTTAGGTATCATTGCCGAGTATATCTGGCGAATTTATGAGGAAGTTAAAAACAGGCCCGGGTACATTATAAAGAAGAAGGCGTGAATCGTGAATCGTGAATCGTGAATCGTGAACCGTGAATCGTGAACCGTGAATCGTGAATCGTGAATCGTGAATCGTGAACCGTGAATCGTGAATCGTGAATCGTGAATCGTGAACCGTGAATCGTGAATCGTGATCCGTAAACCAGTAACGGGTCACGGCTCAGAATTCGTCCGTATCAATCACTGCTTTTTTCTTCTTTTTCTTCACCTCTTTATTTCCGCCGGGGCTGGCAATTGCATTTTCCTCGTCGCCGCAGTCAAAGTCAACTTCAAGAGGTTTTTTGGGAGGATCGAAGTCCTTGATCTTAACGATATGCAGGCTGGGATCGGCGTATACCTGTTCCATATAAAGGGCCCAGATTGGAAGGGCTGTATTGGCGCCCTGTCCGAGGGCAAGGGTGCGGAAATGTGCTGAGCGGTCTTCACATCCGACCCATACCCCGCTCACAAGATCGGGAGTGATGCCCATGAACCATCCGTCGCTCTGGTTCTGGGTGGTGCCGGTCTTACCGGCAATTGGATTGTCAAAGCCGTACTTGTATTTCAGCCTTATGCCTGTGCCGTATTTTACCACACCCTGCATCAGCTGTAGCATAAGGTAAGCGGTTTCTTCACTGATGGCTTCCTGTTTCTTTGGTCTGAATTCCTGGATGAGGTTCCCGTCCTTGTCTTCAATTTTGGTAATGAAAATGGGTTCGGTGAACACACCTTTATCGGCAAATGTGCTCATAGCGCCGACCATCTCGTACAGGGAGATGTCGCATGAGCCGAGGGCTATCGAATAGACCGCCGGGATATCGCTGGTAACTCCCATTTTATGAGCCATTGCCACAACAGCAGCCGGAGAATATTTGCGGATAAGCTGGCCTGAGATCCAGTTGTTCGAATTGGCGAGGGCCCATTTGAGGGTGACCTGTTCGCCCCGCCTTTCTTCACTGGTGTTTTCAGGAGCCCATACCGTGCCGTTGTCAAGTTCGATCACCGGTTGAACATTCGGGTATCTTGCGCAGGGAGATTCTCCCTCCTGCATAGCCAGAGTATAAAGGAAAGGTTTAAATGTGGAGCCAACCTGTCGCTTTGCGAATTTCACATGGTCGTACTGGAAGTGCAGGTAGTCTATCCCTCCGACATAGGCTTTCACATAGCCGGTATGGGGATCCATTGACATAAGCCCCGATTGCAGGAAGAACTTATAATACCTGATGGAATCGAAGGGAGTCATCACGGTATCCCTTTCGCCTTTCCAGGAGAACACTTTCATCCTTGTCTTCACCTTGAATTCACTGATGATGTCGGGCTCCTTATATCCCTGGGCTTTCATGCTGGCATAACGGTCGGTGCGCCTCATCGATGAGATCAGCAGGTTGTTGATCTCCTTGCGCTCATCCTCCTTTTCAAAGACGAACGGAGCGGTGGGGACACCTTTCCAGTGAGCGAAGAAAGCAGGCTGAAGTTCCTTGCCGAGGTAGGCGGCAACAGCTTTTTCGGCATATTCCTGCATCTTGTAATTGATGGTTGTATGAACCCTCAAACCATCGCGATAGAGGCTGTATTCGCTTCCGTCCTCCTTTTTATGGGTGTTGCACCATTCGGTAAGATAGCCGCGGAGGTATTCCCTGAAGTAGGTGGCAAGACCCGTGGTATGGTCCTGGATGCGGTAATTCTCCATGTTAAGGGGCACTGCCCTCAGGGAGTCGTATTCGGTTTTGGTGAGGTAGTCGTACCTCTGCATCTGGTAAAGCACGGTATTCCTGCGTTCTATGGCCCTTGCCGGGTTCCTTACCGGGCTGAAATACGTTGGGGCTTTCAATACGCCGATCAGTAGAGCTGCTTCTTCGGGATTCAGCTGATCAGGCTCTTTGTTGAAAAAGGTCTTGGCAGCGGATTTGATGCCGAAACTCTGGGATCCGAAATCCACCGTGTTAAGATACATGGCAAGGATCTCCTCTTTGGAATAGTTACGTTCGAGTTTAATGGCGGTGATCCATTCCTTGAATTTGATCATCACTGTCTCGCCGAAAGTGCGGTTTAATTTACGCGGGAAGAGGTTTTTTGCAAGCTGCTGGGTGATGGTGCTGCCTCCTCCTTTGGATGTACCGGTGGCCATACCCAGGAACACGCGGAAAATGGCCCTGAAATCAATGCCTGAATGCTCATAGAAACGGGCATCCTCGGTGGCGATGAGGGCGTTGATCACGTTTGGCGAAAGTTCCTGGAAATGGGTGTTGGAACGGTTCTCGAAATAATATTTCCCCAGCAGTTTGCCGTCTTCGCTCAGGATCTCGGTAGCCAGGCTGCTCTTGGGGTTTTCAAGGTCCTGGAAGCTTGGCATGCTGCCGAAAAGGCCCATAGCCACACTTACAAAGAACAGCACAACAATGGTGATGCTTACAACGTAGGCAATCCAGAAGTAAAGCACAAATCTCTTCGGATTCACTGTTTTCGGTTTATTTTCCCTGTTTTGTAAAATTGGAATATGATCTATCCCGCTCATAGTTCAATTTCAAGACCTACATCCCTGATGCCGTACAATTCGCTTATCCGCATAGCCTGTTCAAACGTAAAGGAATACTGGCCTTTTTGCCTGAACCTCACCCCTTTCTGGAAGAGAAAGCGGTTGTATTTTATACTGCCGGCCCCTTTGCCCAGCCAGCGTCCGTCATAATCGGCAAGCTGGCATTCTACGGTATCCCTGGCGATCTTTCCGTCGGGGAAGCGGGTATCGAGGAACATAAATATATTGGCAAACGGATAATTCACATCATTCCGTATATCTATATATAAAGAAAACGTTTTTGAAGTGTCGGGGATGGTGACGGAGAAGGTGATTTTTTCCTTGTTATCCCATTTTCCGTCGGGGATGCGGTGTGTTTCGCGGAAGAAACGGTTTGAATTGCAGGAGCAAAGGATCAGAACGATCCCGGGCATTAGAAATAAGGCAGAAAGCTTTAAACGCATACCGGGGGCAGGTATTTAAAGGTGATCGAAACGGGTAAGGTCGTCCTGGCTTATCCCGTTGTCAAACTCACGCTTTTGTTCAGTAATATTTGCGAATTCCTCAAGACTTTCGGGGATGAGTCCCTGTTTGTTCTCGTCAATGATATGAAGAACATTTTTAAGGGGGATGGCGAGCAGGTTCTGATAATCATTAGCATAGGAGTACCACATGATCTGCCCGAAGATATCGGATTTCTGGTGGATGGCATCACCTTTAGCAGTTTTAAGGCGGATATCGGTATTGGGGAAATCCTTGATGGCATCCATGTAAGTGTCGTACTCGTAATTGAGGCAGCATTTGAGTTTCCCGCACTGTCCTGCCAGTTTCTGGGGGTTGAGCGAGAGCTGCTGCACCCTCGCGGTATTGGTCGAGACTGAGCAGAATTCGCTGAGCCAGGTTGAACAGCAGAGTTCCCTGCCGCAGGTACCGAGCCCGCCGAGGCGGCTTGCTTCCTGCCTTGCACCAATCTGGCGCATCTCAATCCTTACGTGAAATTCGTCGGCAAGGACCTTGATCAGTTCGCGGAAATCTACCCTGTCTTCCGCAGTATAATAAAAAATAGCTTTGGTGTTATCGCCCTGGTATTCAACGTCGTTGATCTTCATCTGGAGGCCGAGTTTATCGGCGATCTCCCTCGACCTGAACATGGTTGGTGTTTCGCCTTCCACGGCTGAGACCCATTTTTCAATGTCTGCCAGCCGGGCCCTGCGGTATACTTTGCGGATCTCCTGGGAGTTGGGGTCGATACTCTTCTTTTTAAGCTGGAAGCGGACGAGCTCGCCCGATATGGTGACAATGCCTATGTCATGACCTGGTGATGCTTCAACGGCAACGATATCGCCTGTTTCCAGGACTACATCGGAGGGGACGCGGAAGAAATCCTTGCGGCTGTTCTTGAACCTGACTTCGACGATATCCGAAGGGATATAGCCGGCAGGAAGCGGAATGGTCTTTATCCAGTCGTAGGTGTCGAATTTACTGCATCGGTGCTGGTAAACTCCGTTGTTTTTTTGGTGGGGTTCGGGAGCGCCGCAGCAGCCGCGCGACAGGAAAGGATTTTTGGAGGAATCGTAAGTGGAGCCACCGAATTCAAGTTCAGGTTCGGTACCGGGCACAATTTCAACCTGGGGCAGTTCCTCCTCGGTGTCTTTTTTACGCCGGAATGCCTCGTAAATCGCGCTGTTGTCGGATTGTGGTTCCTGATCCAGCTCGGGGTTCTCTTCTTCTTCGTTAACCTGGTCTGTGTTTTCTTCCATTGACTTGAATCACCAGGGATATATCACCCGCCTTACCGTTTCTGAGGCCGGGACCGGGACATTGCCCCTGGATTCCATTACAAAGGTACGAAATTCGGTTTAAAAAGACGCAGAATTCTCAGGGATAGGTCGAGGAACAATGCAGGGGCATATGCATTGCGCTCCACATGATAGATTGCGTTGTTGAAGAGGTCATAGAACCCGGCCAGGCCGGCGGTAGCTATGATAGGGGCGAAGTTCTCAAGGAATTTTGCTTCTTCGGCATCGCAGTTGAGCCTGCCGGCCTGGCCGTTGACGACTGCCGGACAAAGTTCGAGTATATGCAGGCCGTAGAACAGGAATGCCTTCTGCCTCTCCCTTCCCGATTTTGCCATATCAGCTGAAAAACTGATGAGTTCAGGCACTTTCATGGAATAGCAATTACGCATCCAGGTCGTGAAATTACCCAGGTACTGGTTTTCGCGGGCTTCCTCTTCGTGGCCTGCAATATGCCTGTCGGGAGGTATCCTCACCATCAGGCATCTTGATTTTATCGTGCTGATGATTGAGTCTGGGTCTTCGGAGATCAGGAGGAAGAGCGTTTTCTCAGGCGGTTCCTCGAGGATCTTCAGGATCTTCGGGGCCGCTGAGTGAAACAGCTTCTCGACCATCCAGATGATCATGACCTTGTACTCCGATTCGTAGGATTTATAGCTGAGGGTGCTGATGATCTCATTACAGTCCTCCACATTGATAATTCCCTGTTTATTTTCAATGCCGATGAAATCGTACCAGTCCTGGAGATTCACCGGGAATGGCCTCTGGAGGATGAACTTCCGCCAGTCTTGGGCGAACAGCCTGCTCTGGGGCTTTTTGGTGACTTTCTTGGTAGTCGCAACCGGGTAGATAAAGTGAAGGTCGGGGTGGATGAGTTTCTGGTATTTTATGCAGGAAGGGCAAACGCCGCAGGAATCGTGATCCGTGAACCGTGAATCGTGAACCGTGAACCTTGAATCGTGATCCGTGAACCGTGAATCGTGATCCGTGACTCGTGAACCGTATCCTGCATCTTGCATCCCTGTCTTCCGGTTCTTGCAGTTGATATACTGTGCATAAGCAATCGCCAGCGCCAGCTTTGCCGAGCTGTCGGGGCCGTAGAAAAGCTGTGCATGGCTCACCCGCTGGTCGCTGACCGTACGTATGAGTTTATCTTTTATCGCCTGCTGGCCGGGGATTTCACTGAAACGCATTACTTACCACATCAAATGAGACAGCTAAAATAAGCAAAATCACCTCCCCTTAATTCTCCTTCTTGTGATATATTCCGAACGGGATAACAAGGCCGAATGTGATCCGCCTGCCCATATTATAAATCCCTACTTCCTTAAGCCTGCTGAGGTGATCGTAATATGCCACATCCGTCACATTTTTGCCGCTGATATAAAAGGTCCAGCTCTGGTTCTGCACCCTGAGTTTCGTACCCACATTAAAATTCAGTAGCACATAACCCGGGCTGGTGGTCTCAAACTCATCTATCCTGTCCTGTGCAAAATGGGTCTCCAGCTCAAGTTGTATATAGGGCTGTTTCAAAACACTGGTCTTTCGTGTTTTAAATGTCCATTTCACCTGGTCGGTGAGATGAAGTGCAGGAATGAATGGCAGGGGAATGCCGGTTGAAAGATTGCCTCCCCACACATAATCCAGGTTATTGTCGAAATGCAGGGCTTCAAGCGGATGAACATCCAGCTCGATTTCAAATCCTTTCAGCAGTGAATTGCCCTGTTCATAACGGTAAACGGGATACCAGACCCCATTCACCTCCTTTTTCTCCCCGTTGAGGTTCCTGTAATAAATGAAATTGTCGATGATGTTGTAATAGCCGTTGAACGAGAGGTTCAGGTACTTTGTATCCCAGGCGATCTCGCCGTCAATCTGCAGGCTTGTTTCGGGGTTCAGGTGAGGGTTCCCGATCTCGTACCTGAAAGTGCCTTCATGAAGGCCATTGGCGCTGAGCTCGGAAATATTCGGAGCACGAAATCCGCGCCCTACATTGAATTTGAAGTTGACAGCTTTATTCAGCCTGAAAGTCATGCCGGTAGATCCCGTAAACGCCGAGAAATCACGGCTGAAGGCCCTGAAGAGGGTATCACCCGATGGCGCTGAATGCCCAAGCGAATCCAGGTATAGCGGGTAAGCTGTAATATGCCTGTAGTCGTACCTCAGGCCAAGGTTGAAAGTAAACTTCTCCCAGGTCTTTTTCATATAAACAAACCCTCCCCAATCCTGTAGATCGAAATCAGGGATAAGGTAAGCCGACCCATGGTTGCGGTTATACTGCGTCATGCCCGATACTCCCCCTACGAGCTCAAGCGACTCAAAGAGAAGACGGGTATACCGCGCTTCATAGGTCCAGGTGTCGAGATGAAAGAACAGGCCCGGAGCATCGGGGGTTTCGCCATATTCCTTGCGGTCATTCCACTGGTAACCCAGGCTGATCTTCACCTGGTTGTCATTGATGAGCAGGTTGGTAACCGACGAGATCTTGTTGTGGTTCACCACCTGGAAAGGAACATCGATCGACCTGCTTTTTGCTTTGCTCTCCTGTACTATATTGCCCAGGTAATCAATAAACTGCATGGTTGCCGAGTCGCGGGTGCCGTCGATCATCCCGATCTTTGTATTGAAGGAGCTGAAGTGAAGGTGGGAGTAACCCCAGCGTTTTACAACCCCTGCCGTGACTGAATAATTTTTTTCATCAAACCCCGAATTATAGACCCATTCGGTTGGAGTGCGATAGGAAGCCGCGGTTTTATAAGTCCCCCTGACCCTCCAGATCCAGCCATCCTGGTTTCCTTCAAGCATCAGGGAGTTGCTTAAAAGCCTGTCGTTCGTAGAAGCCTGCGAAACCCATTCACCCTCGATAACACCGGGCCTGGCAGGGGTTTGTTCGAGGATGTTGATCACTCCGCCCATAGCATCCGAGCCGTAGAACAGCGAGGCTGGGCCTTTCAACACCTCTATGCGGTCGGCAGAGAACTGGTCGATCTCGATTCCGTGTTCATCACCCCACTGGTTCCCTTCCTGCCTCACTCCTTCGTTAAGGGTGACAATGCGGTTATAGCCCAGGCCGCGTATCACCGGTTTCGAGATCTCACCGCCTGTCGTTATCTCTGAAACTCCGGGTATGGTTGATATTGAGTTTATAAGGTTTGTGGATGGCATGGTGAGCAACATTTCCTTGTTTATCGGTGTAATGGATATGCTGCTCCTGTCGTTTTCGGATGTGAGGGCATTTCCTGTAACCACCACTTCTTTGGCTTCGATTGCCGACTCACCGAGTTGAAAATCCTTTTCATGCACCTCCCCGAGGTCGACCTTGGTAACTTCGGCTTTGTAACCTATATAGCTAACCTGGACGACGATATTGGAATTTGGCAGGTTGCGAAGTTTGTACAGGCCGTCTTTATCGGTTATGGTGCCGGTTTTAAGGTCAGGAAGAAAAACGGTTGCTCCAGGCAGGGATTCCCCGGTTTCCTTATCGGTGACGTGACCGCTGAGCGTTCTCTGTGCATGAGCAATGCATCCGCAGAGAATGAGAAGGATTACAAGGATATAACGGGCCGGGTTCTTTATCATAAGGAACTGCAAAGATAAGCCCATTAAAAATAAACATGGGGGATCTTTTTAATAGATCCCCCATGCCTTGAAAAGTGAAATGTTTTTTTAATAGATCAGCGAATTATTTCTGTAACTGCCGCCTGTGTTTGACCACCAGTCGGGATAGGATGATCCGCTTGACTGAACCCATTCGCCAAAGTGAAGGTATGCACCTGAAATATCCTGTCTTTCGGCCGGATAAGAGAACTTGCCGAAAATATCGAGGGCCCAGGGAAGGTTTGTAGGCGATTTGTAATACTTGCCGATGCCCGGCTGGGTATCGTCACTGCCTGTCCTGAACAAACTCTGGTCAGCCATATCGGTGGGCTGGTAGTTCGGAAGATGTATCTCGCGTCCCCTTTGCTGGTTTACGACCAGGAATGGATTCCAGCCCGAAATATTCAGGGTGTTGATATTTACTGCTCCTCCGGATCCCGGGTTGTTGTTGTTCATGAATTTAATGTAGATGTTGAAGGGTACAGCGCTAACGGCCGCAACGGTTTTGATCGTATTCCATTCCGACATGTACCTGTGTGATTTGTCAAATACGATGAAAGTTGCATCCGAAGCATTCCCAGTCTCAGTACCATTCGATTTAATGGTATAACCTGTATGGTTTCCCGTTCCTGTTACAGATATTACTGAATTCGGATTTACGTTAGGGAACTGAAAACCGAACCCGTCGTCCATTGAAGCGCCGTTTGCGCGAAGGATCATCGTTGCATATACTTCAACCACGTTATGCTGTGCATTGGAAACTACCTTGAATTTATAACCCATAACCAGGTCGTTCATGTCATAATCGCCGTAACTGGGCCAGTTGTCTTCAAAAGCGATGGTCCCGGTATCTGATGCAGGGTAATAGTTGTTATAAGCCCTGTATGGGTCGTTGGGATAATCATCCTGATCGTCGGGCACGCCGTCTTTATCAGAGTCCACGATGACAGTTTTCAACGGCTCGCAGTCTTCCGAAGGATCCGACCAGTAGGTTCCGGGTATGCTGATGTCGTCGAGCATGATACGGTCATCGCCGCCGCCAGCACCGCTCATTTTCCAGTTAACCTTGTATATGCCACTCACGTTAACCGGAACAGAAACGCTGATCACCCTGTTGACATCGCCGGGTTTCTGGTAGTTATAAGCGTAAAGAAGAATAGTGGTTGTATCATTGTTGTTGCTAAGCCTTACCGTAACACTTTTCCAGGTACCTGAGAAAGCGGTAAGCTTATGTTTGAACGTGAAGTTTCCCGAACCTGTGAATTTCACCCAGGGTGAAGCCATCCTGTTTGCATTTGACTCGGAACCTGATAATGATGCGCTTCTGATGGACCAGGTGCCGCTTATCGGGGAGTTGTTGATCATGGAAAGTCCTTCCATTGACCAGCATGAATTAGTATAGTATTCCTTGCTTCCCTGCTCGAAATCATTGGTAACGGTCTGGGTAAATCCCAGGAAAGCCGAAGCTAAAAGCGATATGATTATTGTAAATCTTTTCATATTGTTATTATTGAACGGTGACGTAATTAAATGATAATACTGAAGAAGTCAAAGCTGCAGTGTAAGTTTTCTTACCGTAAACAAGAGTTACACTTGTTTCGGTTGTAGGAACAACGAATTTGAAGGTATAATCAGAATTCATCTGGAAATAATCTTTAAAAATAAGATCCCCTTTTGATGACTTTATATAAAGGGTATTTTTAACGTCAGGACTGATTTCTTTCATCCCTGTAATGCTCATCATAATTTCCCTGGAAGTTTTCCAGTCGAACGACGGGCTTACTTTAAGAGATTGTGTGTTGACCGTTTGGTCGGGAGCATTCAGGCTGGCTTTCTGGCAGGAGGATGCTGAGATTATTATCATCATTACTGCAGCTCCTCTCAGGATATTCTTTTTTATCAGGTTCATGGGTTTCATTTTTGCTGTTATCTAAATTTCTGCAGCAAAAGTATCCCGACCTAAAATAGTGGACAAACGGGAATAAGTAAGTGTAGGAAGAAAGTTGTTGATCGCAGGTTTATTCCCTTAAAGTGTTTAAATCAGATTGATTTCAAATAAGGTTTATTCCCAGGCAGCCTTTGCGCAGATGAACTCAAGGTTCATGCGTGCGATGTTGGAACGGGATATGCTTTTTGGGCATTCGGCCTCACAGGCGTAAGTATTGGTGCAGTTTCCAAACCCGAGTTCGTCCATCATTTTCACCATTTTGGTAACCCTTGCCTTAGCTTCGGGACGGCCTTGTGGCAGGTAAGCAAACTGCGACACTTTGGCCGAAACGAAGAGCATTGCAGAAGCATTCTTGCAGGCCGCCACGCAGGCGCCGCATCCTATGCAGGCTGCAGCATCCATTGAGAGTTCTGCTGCAGGTTTGGGGATAAGGATATGGTTGGCTTCCATGGCTCCGCCGGTGTTTACCGAAACGTATCCGCCTTCCTGTATGATTTTGTCGAAGGCTGTGCGGTCGACCATGAGATCGCTGATTACAGGGAAAGGCTTGGCGCGCCAGGGTTCCACAGTAATTGTATCTCCGTCTTTGAACTTACGCATATGAAGCTGGCAGGCGGTCACAGCGTCATCAGGGCCGTGTGGACGGCCGTTGATATAAAGGCTGCACATCCCGCAGATACCTTCACGGCAGTCGTGGTCAAACACAACAGGTTCTTCATTCTTCTGAATTAGGCTCTCATTCAGGATATCGAGCATCTCCAGGAAAGAACAGTTCGGGGAAATCCCTTCGAGACTATAGGTCACGAATTTTCCCTTTGACTTGGCATCTTTCTGCCTCCAGATCTTCAGCGTTAAGTTCATATTTTTAAATTTAAATAGCGAAATAGCGAAATGGCGAAATAGTGAAATCTATCGCTGCCCTTCGTTATTTATAATTACGTGCTTTCACTTCTGTTTCTTCATAAACCAGCGGCTCCTTGTGAAGCTGAAACTCGCCTTCTTTGATATATTCCCAGGCTGCAACATATTTATAATTCTCATCATCACGCAGGCACTCGCCTTCGGGAGTCTGGTATTCTTCGCGGAAATGCCCGCCGCAGCTTTCGTTGCGGTTAAGGGCGTCAATAGCCAGCAGTTCGCCCATTTCCAGGAAATCGGCAACACGGTTTGCTTTTTCAAGTTCCACGTTCAGTTCGTCGGGCTTGCCGGGGATACGCAGATCGCTCCAGAACTTCTTGCGCAGTTCACGGATGAGGGCAATGCCCTGGGTGAGGCCTTCCTTTGTGCGCCCCATCCCCACATGCTCCCACATGATCTTGCCCAGTTCCTTGTGGAAATGGTCAACGCTATGGGTTCCCTGTATTGACATCAGCTTATTGATACGATCCTGTACTCTTTTCTCGGCTTCTTCAAATTCAGTTTTGTCGGTAGACATTCTAGGTGTTTTGATCTCTGCTGATAAGTAGTTCTGTACCGTATACGGAAGAACGAAATAACCGTCGGCCAGGCCCTGCATGAGGGCTGATGCCCCCAGGCGGTTGGCGCCGTGATCACTGAAGTTGGCTTCGCCGGCAACAAACAAGCCGGTAACGGTCGACATCAGTTCATAGTCAACCCATAATCCGCCCATAGCATAATGAACAGCAGGGTAGATCATCATGGGGTTTTCATATGGATTTTCATCCACTATTTTTTCATACATCTGGAAGAGGTTGCCGTAGCGCTCTTCAATCACATGCTTTCCGAGGCGTTTGATGGAATCCTTGAAATCGAGATATACTGCCAGTCCCGTAGGGCCTACTCCAAAGCCTGCATCGCAGCGTTCTTTGGCAGCGCGGGAAGCAACATCGCGGGGCACCAGGTTCCCGAAAGCAGGATATCTCCTTTCGAGGTAATAATCGCGGTCTTCTTCGGGAATGTCATTTCCTTTAAGCAGGCCCTGCCTGTTCTTCTCTGCATCTTCCTTTTTCTTGGGCACCCAGATGCGTCCGTCGTTGCGGAGGCTTTCGCTCATGAGAGTGAGCTTCGACTGGTAGTCGCCGTGAACAGGGATGCAGGTGGGATGTATCTGTGTGAAGCAGGGATTTGCAAAATAAGCGCCTTGTTTCATGGCCTGCCAGTTGGCGCTGGTGTTGGACCCCATGGCATTGGTGGAAAGGTAAAATACGTTTCCGTATCCGCCGGTTGCAAGGATCACTGTGTGGCCGAAATAACGTTCGAGCCTGCCGCTGATAAGGTCACGCGCTATAATACCTCGTGCTTTCCCATCCACCATCACCAAATCCATCATCTCATGGCGGTTATACATCTTTACTGTGCCGAGCTTGATCTGGCGGCTGAGAGCTGAATAGGCTCCGAGCAGAAGCTGCTGACCTGTTTGTCCGCGTGCAAAAAATGTCCTGGAAACCTGGGCTCCCCCGAATGAACGGTTTTCGAGCGATCCGCCGTATTCGCGTGCAAAAGGAACTCCCTGGGCCACGCACTGGTCAATGATGGCGTTGCTCACTTCGGCCAGTCGGTGTACATTGGCTTCACGGGCGCGGTAATCGCCGCCTTTAAGAGTATCATAGAACAAACGGTAAACACTGTCACCGTCGTTGGGGTAATTCTTTGCTGCATTGATCCCTCCCTGGGCGGCAATACTGTGAGCCCGCCTCGGACTGTCCTGGTAGCAGAAGATCTTCACGTTGAAACCAAGCTCGCCAAAGGAAGCAGCGGCAGAAGCGCCTGCCAGTCCGGTACCGACAATGATGATATCGAGTTTGCGCTTGTTCGAAGGATTTACCAGGTTCTGGTGTGCCTTGTAATTGCTCCACTTCTGGGCCACAGGCCCTTTCGGGATTTTTGAATTTAACTCAGCCATAAAGCCTAACGGATAAATAAAAAGTAAATGGGTATGATGATAAAACCTATGGGGACTACGATGGAATAAATCACGCCGAACCATTCAATGCACTTTGTGTATTTCCTGAAGTTCAGGCCGAGACTCTGGAAAGCGGCCTGGAATGCGTGGTTGAGGTGAAAACCTAAAACTATGAAAAGAAGTATATACATCAGTGAATAGGCAGGATGGCTGAACAGGTCAATGGCCCTCTGGTAAAAATTCGGTTCACCGTCGGCAAACCTCGGTCCGTCGGCCCAGCCAAGCTTGATGGCATAAAAATTCATCAGGTGAATCACCAGGAAAACAAAGATGATCCCACCGGTCCAGATCATATACTTCGACAGGAACGGCGTCTCGGACTTGTTGTTAACTGCATACCTCACAGGGCGCGACATCCAGTTCTGTACCTGGAGGATTATCCCGAGGCAGATGTGAAAAATGAAACCGGCGAACAGCACGAGCTCGAAGACTTTCACCACGTAGTTAGTCCCCATGAAATAGGCCGCGTCGTTAAACCACCTTCCTCCGTCATGGCGAAGCAGGCAAAGGTTTATACTCAGATGGACCAGCAGGAATATGATAAGAAACAATCCCAATAATGCCATCCAGATCTTTTTCGTAATGGATGAGAAACGTAAGAATGATGAACTCATAACCCGAACTTAAAAATGTTTGTCAAATAGCTGAAGTAAAAGGAATTTGCCGTTAATTTGTCAGTGGAATTAACACCAACCGAACAAAATTAGATTTTATTTTTTTCAAAAAGGAACAATCAACCCTATATTTTCATAATTCAAAACCAGTCTAAATTATGTTTCCCTCAAACGTTTATACAGAAAGAAGAAAAAAACTCCGTTCGGAAATGTCCGGCGGAATCGCATTGTTTTTAGGCAATACCGATGTTGCTTTTAACTATCCTGCCAACCAGTATACCTTCAGGCAGGACAGTAATTTTTCGTATTTCTTCGGATTGGATCATCCCGACCTTGCCGGCCTTCTTGACCTGGATGAAGGAAAAGACATCATCTTCGGGAATGACGTGGATATAACCGACATCATCTGGATGGGCAAGCAGCCCACTATTGCCGAACAGGCTGCAAAGGCCGGGATTTCAGTGACTTTCCCCCTGATAGAACTAACAGAATATATTGGTATGGCCGTTGCTAAAGGCCGAAAAGTACATTTTGTTCCGACATACAGGGCCGAGACAAGGGTTCAGCTCGCAGGGCTTCTTGCAAACGACCATAATAAAATTCATGACCAGGCATCACCCGAACTTATCCGGGCTATTGTAAAACTCAGGATGGTCAAGGATGAACACGAAGTAAAGGAAATCGAAAAGATGATTGACGTTGCATATATCATGCATACAACGGCAATGAAGATGGCCAAACCGGGTGTGATAGAACAGCAGATAGCCGGAACCATTGAAGGCATTGCACTTGCAAATGCCGGCCCGGTGTCATTCCCTGTGATCCTCACGGTGAACGGGCAGACGCTTCATAACCATTATCACGGCAATGTATTGAGCGAGGGGCGTATGATGGTTATTGATGCAGGATGCGAGAACGATCTCCATTATGCTTCCGACATAACCCGCACGGTGCCGGTTGGCGGAAAATTCTCGCAACGCCAGAGGGAAATTTACGAGATCGTTTTGAAAGCCAATTTGGAAGCCACAAAGGCTGTAAAGCCCGGTGTCCCCTTCAGGGAAATCCATTTGCTGGCTGCGACAGAAATAGCCAAAGGCCTGACCGCCCTTGGAATTATGAAAGGCGATCCGGCAGAGGCTGTTGCAAACGGCGCTCACACTTTGTTCTTCCCTCACGGCTTAGGCCATCCCCTCGGGCTTGATGTACACGACCTTGAAGGCATGGGCGAAACCTATGTGGGATACGATGACGAGATCAAACGCAGCAAGGAATTCGGGCTTGGTTTCCTGCGATTCGGGCGTAAACTGCAGACAGGCTTTGTCATGACTATTGAGCCAGGCATTTACTTCATTCCCGAACTCATAGAGATATGGAAAAACGAGAACAAAAATGCCGGATTCATCAACTACGAAAAGGTGATGACCTATCTCGATTTTGGAGGCATACGAATAGAAGATGATGTTCTTGTGACTGCGGATGGCGTGAGGGTGCTGGGCCGGCCGATACCGAAGACAGTGGCAGAGATAGAAGAATTGATGGCGCCATGAAAAAAGTAGCGAAATGGCGAAATAGCGAAATTAAATAGCGAAAAGTTCTATTAACATTATTTCGCTACTTCGCTACCTCGCTAATTCGCTATTTAAATTATGCATCGCACCTACAAATACTACGACCTCATCATGGCAGCCTTCGTTACGGTGCTGCTGTGCTCCAATTTGATAGGGGCCGAGAAGATCATTAAAGTTGGGCCTATAACCTGCGGGGCAGGGATACTGTTTTTCCCGATCTCTTATTTTTTCAATGACATTCTTACTGAAGTTTATGGCTATGCCCGGTCACGTAAGGTAGTTTGGGCAGGGTTCACAGCATTGATCTTTGCTTCGGTGATGGCTTCAGTCGTAGTGAACCTTCCGCCTGCCGAAGGCTGGGTACACCAGCATTCGTTCGAGGTGGTGTTTGGCCAGACACCAAGAGTGGTCGTTGCCTCCATCACAGCCTTTTTCTGCGGAGAGTTCATGAACTCATACGTACTTGCAAAGATGAAGGTATGGACAAACGGGAAGCATCTCTGGACCCGCACCATAGGTTCAACGGTTGCAGGTGAAGCGGTCGATTCCATTATCTTTTACCCCATGGCATTCCTGGGTTTCTGGCCCATGAACCTCCTCATCACGGTGCTCATTACAAATTATACTCTGAAAGTCCTCTGGGAAGTATTTTCAACCCCGGCCACCTATAAGATCGTGGCCTTCCTGAAGAAAAAGGAGAATGAAGATTATTACGACAGGGATACGGATTTTTCGCCCTTCACCCTGGAATAGAGAAGCATTTGCATTGTGATCAGGTATTAATCCCTCCTGAGGCGTCGGATTTAATACCTGACCGCAAATGAATCCTACCTGTAAAAATTCATCTCCGTAATATACTTCCAAACTCTTTCGGGCAGGAAATAACGCATGTCGCGGCCTTCTTTTATGCCCTGGCGGATGAAGGAGGAAGAGACAGTAATGAGTGGCGCATCTATGCGTATAAGTGATGGTTGGTCATCGAACCGGCTGGGGGCTGTTCCAGGCCGGGGATAAATGTATATATTGTATTGGGCGAGAAGCGCTTCGAAATTTTTCCATTTATGCAGAGTGGGCAGATTATCGGATCCCAGGATGGGGATGAATATTTTACCAGGGTATTTTTCCGACAGCCAGGTGAGGGTATCGATAGTATACGAGGGTTTGGGCAGCTTGAATTCGATGTTTGATGATTTGAAGCGCTTGTCGTCTTCGATCGCCAGGTTGACCATGGCCAGGCGGTGATGATCGGCCAGGAGAGTGGCTTTTTCTTTCAGGGGATTATGCGGTGAAACCACGAACCACACCTGGTCTAATCCGCCGTATTCTACCATATAGGCCGCTATCATAAGGTGGCCGTTATGAATGGGATTGAATGAGCCAAATAACAAGCCGGTTTTTGCTTCTTTTTTCACTCCTGGTTCAGAAATTGGTTGACGGCATCAACTGAATCAATGCAGGCTTGCTCAAGAGACTCATTGATGATGGCAAGGTCAAAATTATTTGCAAAGCCCAGTTCAAATTCAGCTCTTTCGAGGCGTTTTCTAAGGGTCTCTTCATTCTCTGTTCCACGGTTCCTGAGCCTGCTTTCAAGAGCTTCGATCGACGGGGGTTTAATATAAATTGCCAGCGCCTTTGATCCGAAATAGGTCTTCAGCGTGATCCCGCCCTTGACATCAACATCGAAAACAGGAACCCTGCCTTCCTTCCATATCCGTTCAAGTTCCGACTTCAGGGTGCCATAATAGCTCCCCTGGTAAACTTCCTCCCATTCTACAAAGTTATCCGCCTGTATCCTGCTGCGGAACTCATCCGCAGTCAGAAAATAATAATCTTTGCCATCGGTTTCGTTTTCGCGTTTTGGCCTGCTGCATGCCGAAACGGAGAAGGATAGCCGGGGCAATTCATTCAATAAGTATTTGACGATGCTGGTCTTTCCGGCACCGGAAGGGGCGCACACGATGATGGCTTTGCGTGTCATAAGATATTCATCAGCTGCTCTTTGATCTTTTCAAGTTCATCTTTCATCTGCACCACCAGCTTTTGCATATCGGCCTGGTTGGCCTTGGATCCCATGGTGTTGATCTCCCTTCCGATTTCCTGGGTAATGAAACCAAGCTTTTTGCCTTGTGAAATTCCTTCATCCATAGTCTCAAGAAAATAATCACAATGCTTTTTCAGCCTGATCTTCTCTTCTGTAATGTCAAGACGTTCAAGGTAATAGATAAGTTCCTGTTCGAAACGGTTCTGATCGGGGGCCGAGCCGTTGAAATCGGATTTATAATTGGAGAAATCCCTGATCATTTTATCCCGTATATCGTTCATCCTCTGCTGTTCAAAGGGTTCGACTTCGGCCAGGTATTGCAGGATCAGCTGGATTCTTTTTTTCAGGTCTGCTGATAAAATGCTGCCTTCGCCCAGCCTGAATTCATCAACAAGGGCAAGGGCATGTTCTATCCCAGCCCTTACCAGCAGCCAGTCATTTTCGGTCAGTTCTTCTTTAGCCGACTGCACCACTTCGGGCATTTTAAGAATGATGGGCAGAAGTCCTTCGGGGCAATCCTCCCTGAGAGCGCGTTGCAGGGACTTCAGTTCGGTATGGTATTTCAAAGCCAGTTCATGGTTGATTGAGATCCCCGCTGTTTCAGCTGCAAGTTCAGTGCTGATAAGAAGGTCAACTTTACCTCTTTCAAGTTTTGAAGAGATAAGGTTCCTGACTTCGTTCTCTTTTTCGCGGAACACCGAAGGCAGCCTTAGCGACAGGTCCAGCTGTTTGCTGTTCAGGCTTTTCGCTTCTATGCTCAGCTTTCGGCTGGTGAACTCTGCAACGGCCTTCCCGTAGCCTGTCATCGATTTGATCATGACTTATGTTTTATGTGGATGTAAATATACGAAAACCCTGCGGTGCCGCAATGATATGAGGAGCTGGTCTTTTTCAAATTGCAGGAAGTGAGTCGAATTTTCTTATTTTTGTAATTGTAGCGAAAGTTTTTCTCATAAGTTGCATTGGGCTGTTTAAGCGAGGCATATCACACAAGCCGCATCAGGTATATGAAGCGAAGCATTTTGCAAAAGCTGCCTCAGGTGCGAGGAGCTTGTAAAATGCCAGAGGAGCCTATCATCATACCGCTCCGCTGCACCGTAGCAGCGTTGCAAAGATGCGAGCGACAGCGGCGGTGTGATGTGCGAGCGGTGAGAAAACTAAGCTAATCTTTGAAAAATTCATCTCAGCATGCAGTACCAGCTCATCGACGATACACTTAAACTCTACACCCTGATGCTAAACGATATAGCACAGGCCCATGACTATATTATACTTGAGACATACAAATTCGCCAACGACCATATGGGCGAGAGGTTCAGGGATGCGCTCACCAAAAAGGCGAAGGAAGGTGTGAATATCCGCATCCTGATTGATTCCTGGGGCAAGGGCCCGGTCAGTGATGATTTCTTCAAAGAGCTGACGACCAACGGGGGGGAGGTGAAGTTTTTCGAGAAGATCAAGATCAACACCGACCTGTTCACCCGGGGCCACCGGCGCGATCACCGCAAGATCATGGTGATCGATGATAAAGTCTCTTACCTCGGATCGGCCAATATTACAGGTTATAACCTGAACTGGAGGGAGCTTATCCTGAGGTCGGAAGGAGACCTGGCGGTTCCCCTGAAACAGGTGTTTATGGAAAATTTCGAGGCATTCAATCCGTATATCATAACAAACAAACTGAATTTCACCCGCACCATATACCATGGCGATTTTGAGATCATGAGAGACGTGCCTTCTCTTCCTCTTCAAAGGATAAGAAAGAAATATGTGCAGATGATACGCTCGGCTAAAAAATCCCTTGTGCTTGAAACGCCATATTTCCTCCCTGGTTACAATCTCAGGAAGTCATTGATGGATGCAGCAAAGCGTGGTGTCGATGTGCAGGTGATCATGCCCAAGAATTCGGATGTCAGGATCATAGATATCCTCAGGAACAAATACCTCGGGCTGCTTTATAAGAACAAAGTGAAGATCTTTTTTTACGGGCCTTATAACCTGCATGCCAAGATGATGATGATCGATGATGAGATCTTCTCGATCAGTTCGGCCAATTTTGATTACCGCAGTTTCAGGTTCCAGTATGAGGTTGCACTGATAGGTTCGGAACCTGATATTATTAGCCAGCTTAAAACCCATGTTGCTGAGTCCCTTAAAAATTCAGAGGCTTTTATATATGAAGTCTGGGAGAAACGTTCGTGGGTTGAGAAATTCTTTGAATGGTTACTGACCCCTTTCAGGCACCTTCTTTAGCTTATCTTTTATTGAGCCGCTGTTGACCAGGGCAACCCCGCTGAAGATGAGGATTGCAGCAATAACTTTGGTCCAGGTGATGTTGGCGCCTCCTATGGTAACCGACACTGCCGAAGCTATAAATGGCTGCAGGTAAGTGTAATAGCTTACGATACTCGGCATGACCCTTTCAAGGGCATAATTTACAAGGAAATAGGCTATGAAAGTATTCATCACTATCACGTAAAGCACAAGCAGCCAGTTTTTTCCTGAGATGGCAGCATAATGGATGTCAAGGGCCGGTTTGATTGAAAAGGGAAGTACGAAGAGGAACCCGAAAATGGATACCCATTTGAGGATAGTGGCGGTGGTGTATTTTGCTGTTAATGGCTTTATGAGGACGAGGTAAAGCGCGTAAAAGACCATATTCCCTATAATGAGCATGTTCCCGAGTGCATGGTTGCCGCTGAAACTCAGTCCGCTGGAATATAATACCAGCAGGAGTGCCCCTGATGCCCCGAGAGCGATACCTCCTGCTTTTCGTATCGTTACGCTTTCGCCTATGATCAGGCTTGAAAATATCAGGACCAGAATGGGGTTGATAACATGCAGGATAGAAGCATCCACAGGTGAAGTAAAAGTAAGGCCCACGTAAAATAAGGTCTGGTTCAGCCCGAACCCTATGATCCCCAGGAAAGCCAGCATGATCAGGTCCCTGGGGGCAACCTTTTCATGAACAAAGAGTTTCTGGAAAACATAAAAGCAAACCACCCCGCCTGCGAGCCTGAGGATGATCAGTTGCATGGGGCCGAAGACATCGGTAAGCAGGTATTTCGAGATGGAATAATTAGTCCCCCATATGAAGGCAACGGCAAGTAATGCCAGGTGAGCTCGCTGGTTTTGTGAGGGGGCTTTCATAAGCCTGCAAAGGTACGAATTTCGTGACTGGTGAACGGTGACTGGTGAATGGTGACTGTTCACCGTTCACCAGTCACCATTTACCAGTTCCGGGAAGGGTTAAGAGATTTTGATCTCTTTTTTGGTTTCCAGCCTGGCTTCTTCGCGTTTTGGCATGGTAACCTTGAGAACACCATCCTTGTAATCAGCTTTTATTGTTTCAAGTTCAATGGTCTTGGGCAGGGTGAAGGAACGGCTGAAAGAGCCATAGTAAAATTCCTTGCGGGTGTAGTTCCTGCCTTCTTCTTTCTTTTCATCTTCAATTTCGGCAGAAATAGTAAGGATGCTGTTTTCGAGGTGGATCTTGAAATCGTCTTTTTTCAAACCCGGAGCTGCAATCTCGAGCATGAACGAATCGGCCTGTTCTACGATATTGGCTGCAGGATCGGTGATACGTTTTCCGAAGAAATCACCAAGTTCGTTTTCAAAAAAGTTACTCATCATATCCCCTAAGGGGTTTCTCTGGTGCCATCTTATAAGTGTCATGGTTTACCTCCTTTGTTTTTGTTGTTTTTTAAGTTTGCTGACAACGGATATTCAATTTTCATACCAGCCATCAATTTCCCCTGAAAGGCCCGGCTTTGCTGACAAAATGACAATAGCCCCTGGCTTTAAAATGTCAATTTGTCGCATTTCTGCATCAGCTGTGTAAAGCGAAGTACATCACACAAGCTGCATTGTAATGAGCGAAGCATTTTGCATAAGCGGCATCAGGTGCGAGGAGCCTGGAAAATGCCAGAGGAGCCTATCGTCATATCGCTTCGCTGCACCGTAGCCGCGATGCAAAAATGCAAGCGACAGTGTGATGCAAAAATGCAAGCGGTTACCCGCAATGCAGGAAGGTATTCACGAGCTTCAGCACTTCCTTCTCGTTATCCTTGATAGCTTCACGCAGGAATTCATCATTATAGCTGCGAAGCTTCTTGATGATGCCGTCGATGACGAGAGGAGGAAACACCCCGTCCTGCTCATAAATAGCCCTCTGTTTCTGCAGTATGCCGGCGCTCTTCCAGCATGAATCGGGAAGATGCTGCAGGTCTTTCACCTTTTGTTTATTCTTCTCGTCGAAGATATTGATATCGACGTAAGTTCTTTCTGCATATGCCAGTGCATCCTTCATTTTGAGACCGTGTCTTGCAGCAACGGTAAGTCCGGCCAGCAGGAGGTAGATATCCGCAGAGCCGTCAGGACAACGGAATTCAACGGTCTGCCTGCTTCCGAATCCTTTCTCGGTATCCTTTTCAAAAGGATTGGCGTCGGTGATCATATCGTGTTTGCTGCCCCAGCCGAGGGGAACGCGAACAAGGACCGAACGGTTGCGGTCGCCCCAGCAGATGTTGGTCGGAGCTTCCTGGTGGGGAACCAGCCTGAAGTAAGAAGTCGGGATGGTATTCCCGAAAGCGGTAAGCGATTGTGAAAGGTCGAGGTAGCCTGCAATAGCTCTGCGCGCGGTATCTGAAAGCTTTCCGTTATCGAGCATCTGGCTTTTGTCGTTCTTCATCAGGCGGGTGTGGATATGCAGCCCGCTTCCGGCCTTACCCGTGGTGATCTTGGGAGCGAAAGTGATGGTAACCCCGTATTTGTAGGCCAGTGAGCGGAGTATCCATTTTGCGATCAGCAGTTGTTCGGCGGCATCCTCCAGTTTCACAGGGATGAATTCAATTTCATTCTGTTCAAAGCTGAGACCCGTCTCGGTAAAATTACCTACTTCCGAATGACCGTATTTGATATAGCCTCCACAACTTGATATGGCGTTCATGGCTTCAATGCGGAGGTTCTCCCATTTGCAGAACGGGGCCGATTCATGGTATCCTTTCTGGTCGGCAGCCTCAAACAGGTTGTTTTTTTCGGAGATCACGTAATATTCCAGTTCACCCATGACCTCGAATGCCAGTCCGCTTTCCTTTTTAAGCGCTTCATGCGACTTGCGGAGGATATACTCGGGCGAATTGGCAAAAGGCAGCCCGTCCTTATCGTAGTATGAACAGATAATATCGATGGCAGGGAACTGCGAAAAAGGATTCACGAAAGCAGTGCGGTAGCGCGGGATCACGTAAAGGTCAGATGATCCTGCCTCGACGTAATGAGGGAACAGGCTTGAGCCGTCGACGCGTTCACCTGCACTCAGTATGCTGTCGAGATGCTTGCGGCTCTTGATCATGAAGTTCAGTGTCTTCAAACGACCGTCGGCGCCTGCATACCGGAAATTAAGCATGCCAATCCCTTTGGCTTCTATGAACCTGATGAGATCGCTTTTTGAAAATTCTTCGGATGGCTTGTTGAGAAAATTGATGAGTGGGTTTGGGTTCAGGTTGACTGCTTCGTTCATGGTTGCAAGTATTAGAAATAGTATTCAAAGGCTTGCAAAAGTAAGAATTTTCCGTAAATTTGATACACCATCAATACATTCTGAAGCCTATGTTGGTTAACCTGAACGAACTCCTCTTTTTCTCGTCTTTCCTTGTATTCATCATGCTCATGCTTTTGCTCGACCTGGGTGTGTTCCAGAAAGATTCCCATGCCATGAAATTCAAAGAGGCACTTTCATGGACTATCGTCTGGGTAAGCATTTCACTGCTCTTTTACCTGTTGTTACGGTTTCACGGGAACTGGATACACGGGCTGGATTCCCTTGACGCCATACAGGCGAGGATAGCCAGGTTCCATCATCCGATCAACATCGCAGGTTTAAGTCTGGACGAGGCTATCCACAGTTATAATAAAAACCTATCACTGGAATACCTTACAGGTTACCTTATTGAATATTCACTGTCGGTGGATAACATTTTCGTCATTATCCTGATATTCATTTCCTTTAACATCAGGCAGAAATATTACAAAAGGATTTTGTTCTGGGGTATCCTCGGCGCCATCATCATGAGGTTCCTTTTTATATTTATTTCCGCCGCCCTTATCCAGAGGTTTGCATGGTTCCTCTACATTTTCGGCGGGATGCTTGTGATCATAGGGTTTAAAATGGGATGGGAGTTTTTCTCAGAAAAAACTGAAGAGAAGATAGATACTCAGCATCACCCGGTAGTAAGATTTATGTCAAAGTATTTCAGGGTAACAAGCGAAGACCATGCAGGAAAATTCTGGATCAGCAAAGGAAATAAGATCTTCTTCACTCCATTGTTCATTGTGCTGCTTATCATTGAGTTTTCGGATGTGCTTTTTGCCGTGGATTCAGTGCCTGCCGTATTCTCCGTGACACGCGATCCGTACATCGTCTTTTTCTCAAATATTTTTGCAATCCTTGGCCTGAGGTCCCTGTTTTTCCTGGTCATGGATGTTATGAACCGTTTCCATTACCTGAAGCTTGGCCTGGCGGTCCTGCTTTGTTTCGTGGGGGTGAAAATGCTGGTTTCCGAATTCTTCAAACTCAGCACCAACCATTCCCTGCTGATCATTGCTTTTATCCTTGCAGCCAGTGTTATTGCGTCACAGTTTCGTTCGGTAATCTTAAAAAGATCAACATGAAAAACAGTGCAGACAAAAAAGAAAAATTCAGTTTTTCGCCGTCAAAGAGCATGAGGGCCAGGCTGCTGATTTGGTTCCTTTCAGTCTCAGTGTTACCGTTGCTGCTTATAGTTGCCATTGGGATACCACTTTTACTCAACATTTCAAAGCAAACAGCCGTAAAGACGCTTGCATTTTCATTCAGGCAGGAAAATGAAAAGCTGAACAATTATTTTAACGAACTGTTTCAGAATACCATTTCCCAGTCCCGGCTTGATTTTGCCATGCCACTGATTAAACAGATCAATGTAGAGACAGTTAAATCTGGTAAAAGCCTCCACGACTTCCTCCAATCAGCAGAATATGCGAAAATCGTAGAATCCTGGGAATCCCTGGTGGGTAAGATCTCTAAGGAAGTTGAAATTACAGATGCTTTCCTGATAAATCCAGACGGTACAATTGTGTATTCGATGAAAAAAGGGTCAGAGCTGGGGAAAAATATTACTAAGGGAGATCTTAAAGCCTCAATATTTGGCCAGACATACCAGCTTGCTGCTTCAGAAAAGGAAACCCGTATGTCGGCTATCGGGCAATATGAAAAGAGCACGAACCCTTCGTTCTTTCTGATAAGTCCTTTGAAAGAAGCAAATTCAATATATGGGTACTTTGCATTCAGGGTTCTCACCGATTCATTGAACAGCATACTGGGACCTGAGAAGAATCTGGGTTCCTCGGCTGCGGCTTATATTGTTTCTGCTGATAAAAGGATTGTTGCAACAAGCAATCCTGATGGTCCTAAATATTCTGTATTCAGCAACATTTCCAATCCTGAAATAGAGAAACAGTTTTTTGCGATGCGGAATGGATCAGCTGCCCGGGCTGAACAGGGGGAGGCCGTCACCATCTATAAAAATGCATACGGCAATAGCGTTTTCGGGTCCTGCATACCGATAAAGAGTGTTAGCAGGCTTGGACCGAAAATTTTGTTGGTTCAGGAATTGGACGTGATGGAGGCCCTCGGGGGCAGCATTTTGTTTATCGTTGTTATGGTAAGCCTCATTTTTATTATTGCCATTCTCGTGACCTTTATCTCCATCGTACTGGCAAGGAGAATAGTCAGGCCCGTCAATCTCCTTTCGTCATGGGCGGGATCTGTTGCAGAAGGAGATCTTTCTTACCAGGAGATAAGTTCAACTGATGATGAGATAGGTAAACTGAATAAGAGTTTCCGTTCTGTCGTAGATTCATTCAGAGAGATAACGAATGTATCGGCTGCTATGGCGGTTGGTGATTTTGAAAAGAAGGTAGCCGAAAGGGGGCCTGAAGACCTGCTCGGGAAATCGGTCAATGAAATGCTTGAAAGTTTCAAAACTGTTATAAACCAGGCGACTCTAATTTCACAGGGGGATTATACCAGCGAGATCCGGCCAAGGGGAGATAAGGACAGCCTTGGAGTTGCGCTGCAGGTAATGACCCGCACCCTCCGTGAGAATTCTGAGGAAATGAACAGGCAGGACTGGCTGAAGTCGGGTATGGCCGAATTCAGCATGAAACTCAGCGGCGACAAATCGATACAGGATCTGACCCACGAAATGATCAGGTTCATTGTGAAATATCTTGAAGGGCAGATGGGGTTGATATACCTGTTTGACGAAAAGGAAGAACTTAACCTTGCCTCCACCTATGCTTTCCATGACCGTAAAGGAAATTTCAGCAAGCTGAAACTTGGAGAAGGGCTGGTGGGGCAGGCCGCTCTCGAGAAAGAGATCATTGTCTTTAAGGATATCGCAGAAGATGCGCCAGCCCTCAATTTCGGAGTAGATGAAAAAATCCCTTCGAACTTCATTATTGCTCCCCTGGTATTTGAAAAACAGCTGATAGGGGTGTTCCAGGTCGGTAAACTTGAGCCGTTTACCGATATGCAGAGAAAATTTATTGAGCAGCTCCTTGAGCCTGCATCCATTGCGTTGAATACCTCTACTTCAAGGTCGAAAGTGAAACATCTGCTGGATCAGACACAGCAGCAGGCTGAACGTCTGCAGACCCAGCAGGAGGAACTAAGGCAGACCAATGAGGAGCTTGAGGAACAGACAAAGGCCCTCAGGAGTTCCGAAGAAGCCTTGCAGGCGCAGCAGGAAGAATTGCGTGTGATCAACGAAGAACTCCAGGAAAGGACCAAGGCGCTGGAGGACCAGAGAGATGACATCCGCAGTAAAAATACTGAGCTTACAAGGGCAAGGAATGAAATTGAAGAAAAAGCAAAGGATCTTGAAATAGCCAGCAAGTACAAATCGGAGTTTCTCGCCAATATGTCGCACGAGCTGAGGACCCCTCTGAACAGCATCATCGTATTGTCACAGCTGCTTTCGGAGAACAAGAAGCAGAACCTCACCGGCAAGCAGGTTGAGTACGCGAATACCATTAACAGTTCGGGCAGCGACCTTCTCGATCTCATTAATGAGATCCTCGACCTGAGCAAGATCGAAGCCGGGAAGATCGAGCTTCACCCTGAGTCGATGGATCTGAAGGAGATACTGAACCAGATGAACATGTTCTTCAAGCCTATGGTTGAGAAAAAAGGATTGAATTTCAACCTGCATATTGAAGAGAATGTTCCTTCCAGTATGTATACAGATAACCAGAGGCTTCAGCAGATACTGAAGAACCTGTTGTCGAATGCATTGAAATTCACGGAAAAAGGAATGGTGAAACTTGATGTTTGCAGGCCAGCCGACGGGCCGGAACTGAAAAGGATAGGCCTGATTCCTGAGACTTCCCTTGCTTTTACAGTCAGCGATACGGGCATAGGCATTCCACAGGATAAGCTCAAGGTGATTTTCGAAGCATTCCAGCAGGCCGACGGCACGACCAGCAGGCGTTTCGGAGGAACCGGGCTGGGGCTCACGATCTCCAGGTCTTTTGCCCAGGTTATGGGTGGTGATATTTTACTTATAAGCGAAGAAAACAAAGGATCTGTGTTTACCCTACTGCTGCCTGAAAAATACGGGGAAGGACAGAAAAAGCCTGGAAGCATGAAACCTGAACCCCGGCCGCCGGTAGCTATCCCTGACAGACCAAAAACTATCCAGGTAAGGCCTGTGGTGAACGAGAACCCGGCGCATGACGACAGGGACAGCCTGCAAAAAGGGGATAAGGTTTTACTGATTATTGAGGATGACCCTTCGTTTTCGAAAATACTGTTCGACTTTGCCGAAGACAAAGGGTATAAATGCCTTGTAGCTATGGATGGTGAAAGCGGATTGTACCTTGCCGACCTCCATATACCCAGTGCTATTATCCTGGATATCGGGCTCCCTGGAATCAACGGATGGGAGGTCATGGAAAGGCTGCACCTGGATTCCAAGACAAGGCATATACCGGTGCATTTTATTTCGGCCCTGGATAAGTCAAAGGATGCGTTGCAGATGGGGGCCATCGGTTACCTTACCAAACCGGTAAGTGTGGATAAACTCCGGGAAGCTTTCAGTCGAATCGAGGATGTCATCAGCAAGCCAATGAAAAAACTTTTAGTGGTGGATGACGATCTTGATACCCGTAAGAGCATCGTGGCCCTGATCGGGAACGGGGATGTAACAACGACATCTGTCTCGGGGGGTGCAGAAGCATACCGTTTGCTCGACAAAGAGAATTTCGACTGCATGATACTTGACCTCGGGCTCGCCGACATGAGCGGTTATGATCTCATCGAAAAGATCAGGGCCAACAATAAACTTGCAAACCTGCCTATCATTATTTATACCGGAAGCGAACTTACACGCGAGGAGGAGGAACGACTGCAGAAATATGCCGACAGTATTATCATCAAAGGGGTGAGGTCTCCCGAACGCCTTCTTGCCGAAACTTCGCTCTTCCTGCACAGGGTTGAAGCCAACCTGCCCAAGGAAAAGCAGGATATGATCAGGATGCTTTACAGCCAGGAAGATGTGTTCCACGACCGTACAATCCTTGTTGTTGATGATGATTCGCGGAATGTTTTTGCTATTACTGCGGTTCTTGAAGAACGCGGGTTGAAAGTCATTTCTGCGGGAAACGGTCGCCAGGGCATTGACAGGCTGAAATCACATCCCGAGGTAAACCTGGTGCTGATGGATATTATGATGCCCGAGATGGACGGCTATGAAGCCATAGGTCTTATCAGGAAAATGAAAAAGTATGAAAACCTTCCGATACTTGCGCTTACTGCAAAAGCGATGAAGGAGGACAGGGATCATTGCATTGAAGCCGGGGCAAATGATTATCTTGCAAAGCCGGTTGACAGTCAAAAGCTCTTATCTTTGTTAAGGGTATGGTTGTATAAATGAGGTTATGAAGAAGTCCCAGGACGATCTGCTGGAGAACCAGGTTATCGAGATCAGGCTGCTGATCCAGGCCATTTATGAAAAGTATGGCTATGATTTCCGTAATTACTCGCAGGCTCACATAAAGCGCCGGGTAATCAACCGCCTGAACCTTTCGGGAATGGCAAACATTTCGGATATGATCCACGAGGTGCTCATCAATCATAAGTTTGTGGACCAGCTTCTGATGGACTTATCGATCAACGTGACCGAGATGTTCCGCGATCCTTCATTTTACAAGGCGGTGCGTGAGCAGGTGGTGCCGGTGCTCAAGACCTACCCCTTTATCAAGATCTGGCATGCCGGCTGTTCAAGCGGTGAAGAAGTTTACTCCATGGCTATCCTGCTAAGGGAGGAAGGCCTGTATAACAGGACCCAGATCTATGCCACCGATTTCAACCCGGTGATCATCAAACAGGCCAGGGAGGGGATTTACCCGATAAACCGCATGAAAGAGTTCACGCTGAATTACCAGAAAGCTGGTGGCAAATCGGCTTTTTCTGATTATTATACGGCTAATTACGAATCGGCAAAAATTCTTGACACGTTTAAAAAGAATATCGTTTTTGCAACTCACAACCTTGTTACCGATTCGGTCTTTGCCGAGGTGCATATGGTGGTGTGCAGGAATGTGCTGATCTATTTCGACCGCAACCTCCAGGATAAAGTGGTAGGCTTGTTTTCTGATTCCCTTACAGGCGGAGGCGTTCTTTGCCTGGGGTCCAAAGAAAGCATGCAGTTTTCCGGATTTAACCATAATTTTGAAAGCCTGGTCAAGAATGAAAGGATATATATTAAAAAGTACCACGTATGACGCCTGCAAAGAAATATAAAGCGATTGTTGTTGGTTCTTCTGCCGGCGGTTTGAATGCATTGAAAACCCTCATTAAAAACCTGGGTAAGAATTTCAGCATCCCCGTGATCATTGTCCAGCACATCAGCGCCGATTCCGAGAATTATCTTATTCACATCCTGAATGACCTGAAATGCCTTAAGGTAAAAGAAGCCGATGAAAAGGAACAGCCGCAGCCGGGATATGCATATGTGGCCCCGCCGAATTACCATCTCCTCATTGAATCGGACCAGACTTTCACTTTCACTGTGGATGAGCGGGTGAATTATGCCAGGCCTTCCATCGATGTGCTGTTTGAGACTGCTGCCGAGGCTTACCGTGACCAGCTGATCGGTATTATTCTCACGGGAGCCAATAATGACGGAAGCCAGGGCCTGAAAAAAGTTAAAGAACTCGGCGGTATGGCCATAGTGCAGGACCCTGAAACAGCCGAAGTGGATTCCATGCCAAGGGCCGCGATACAGTCCTGCACGGTGGACCATATACTGTCACTCGAGGAGATTGCAGCTTTTCTGAACACATTGTAATAAACATTTTGAAATCATAGCCTATGAGCCTCAGACCGAAAATTCTCATCGTCGATGATAATATCAGTAATATCCTGGTCATTGAGGAAGTCCTGTCAGACCTGGATGTTGAACTGATACGGGCCAAATCAGGGAAGGAGGCCATTGAACACACGAAGAATCACGAGTTTGCCCTTGTCCTGATGGATGTTCAGATGCCGGGAATGGATGGTTTTGAAACCGTGGAGATCATCCGTGAGGATAAAACAAATCTTTTACTGCCCATCATTTATATCACTGCAATCTACAACGAGAATTATTACCGTACCAAGGGCATAAAGACAGGGGCCGTGGATTTTATCACCAAACCCCTCATCCCCGACCTGTTCATCGGTAAAGTCACATTGTTCGTCAACCTTTACAAACAGAGGATAATCCTTGAAGAGGAAGTCCAGAAACGTAAAGAGGCGGAGGAAGAGATGAAACTCGCCCGCGATGAGGCAAGGGAAGCGGCCCGCGCAAAGCAGCTTTTCCTGTCGACCATGAGCCACGAGATCCGCACACCTCTCAATGCTATTGTAAACACAGCCAAACTGCTGAAGGAGGAGAACCCGAGGCCTGACCAGAAAGAGGACATTGACATTCTTGAATTTTCGGCCGAAAACCTGCTGCACCTGATCAACGACATTCTGGATTTCTCAAAGATCGATGCGGGGAAGATCGAATTTGAAGCGATAGAGTTTGAGATCAGGAAACTGATGAACGGGATTCTCCAGAGTTTCGATTACCAGGCAACCCAGAAGGAGATCGCACTTGAATTCAAAGTCTCTCAGGAAGTCCCCGACGTTATAGTAGGCGATTCGGCCCGGCTTTCGCAGATCCTTATCAACCTTGTAGGCAATGCCATTAAATTCACTGACCACGGGAAGGTCCTGGTAGAAACCGATCTCCTATCCGAAAACGGGAAGGAGATTAAACTCGTGATACGTGTTTCTGACACTGGTATTGGAATACCTGAAGACAAGTTGAATTTTGTTTTTGAGAGTTTTACCCAGGCTTCGTCGTCAACCACCAGGAAGTACGGCGGCACGGGTCTTGGACTGGCTATCACACAGAAGCTTGTGGAACTCCAGGGAGGTTCGATAGAAGTAAAAAGTGAGGTGGGGAAGGGGAGTATTTTTTCTGTTACCATGCCGTTCATCCGCAGTGAAAAAGATCATCTTGAAGAAGATATGCTGATGAAATCGACCTTCCACAGCCTTGCAGGGCTGAGGGTCATGGTGGTTGAAGATAATCTTGTGAATCAGAAGATAGTCACCAAATTTTTAATGAAGTGGGAGGTGACTGTAGATGTGGCAGAGAATGGCAAAATAGCAGTTGAAAAGGCAAGGAATAATGTTTATGATCTTATCCTTATGGACCTGCATATGCCCGAAATGAACGGGTATGACGCCACCCTGGAGATCAGGAAAATGGAAAACAACCCGAATAAGGACCTGCCCATTATCGCGCTTACGGCTTCAGCTTTCATCGAAGACCGCGAGAAGATATATACATATGGCATGAGCGGGTATATCATCAAGCCGTTCAATCCGTCGGAATTGTACTGGAAGATAGCGCCGTTTCTCAGAACGTAGCGATTCGCTCGCATACTCACCACGCTGATAATAATTTCGCTACTTCGCTATCTCACTACTTCGCTACTTATTGTTAGTAGCATTGCTGCAGCAGTATACGGACTGAGGTTTCCGGCAAGCACTTCTTTTTCATACCGGGCAAGGGCGTGCGAGATGTCCTTTCGGTTATAGAAGTCACGCTTCAGCGCCTGGTCTATGGTTTCGGTAAGCACCTGCCTGAATTGTTGTTTTCGCTGTTCCTCGAAAAATCCGCTTGATTTGGTTTTTTCTGTGAAATCCATGACATAGTCCCAGGTGGTTTCAATGCCAGTTCCTGTTCTGGCCGAACATACATCGACGACAGGGATCCAGCCACTTTCGGGAGGGGGATAAAGATGAAGGGCGTTTTTATATTCTATCCTGGCAGCCCGGGCTTTGTTGATGTTATCCCCATCGGCCTTGTTGATGATAATGGCATCTGCCATTTCCATGATACCACGTTTCATCCCCTGGAGTTCATCGCCTGCACCGGCAAGCATCAGTAGAAGAAAGAAATCGACCATGGATCTCACAGTCGTTTCAGACTGCCCGACTCCGACAGTTTCCACCATGATCACATCGAAACCTGCAGCTTCGCAGAGGATGATGGTCTCCCGGGTCTTGCGTGCAACACCTCCCAGCGACCCTGCCGATGGGGACGGCCGTATATATGCCCTGGAGTCAACTGACAGTTGTTCCATCCTGGTCTTGTCGCCGAGGATGCTGCCTTTGGAACGCGTGCTGCTGGGGTCAATGGCAAGAACCGCAACCTGGTGGTCTTTACCGGTAAGATGCAGGCCCAGGGCTTCAATGAAAGTGCTTTTTCCAACACCCGGAACTCCGGTGATCCCGATCCGTATTGATTTTCCCGAGTGAGGCAGGCAGGCATTGATGATTTCCTGTGCTTTCTGCTGATGAGCATGCAACGCACTTTCTATCATGGTAATGGCCTTGCTGAGGATTGTACGGTTGCCGGCCCTGATACCATCGACAAATTCAGTGGTGCTCATTGCCAGCGGACGTTTTGCTTTGAGCTTGCTTACCGCATCAGCGTTGACCTGGGCTGGTTGTTCAATCCCGTCCATCACATTCATAGCCGATTTAAATTCCTGCTTTTTGCTCATTGGCCTTCTTTCGATTACCTTTACTCAAATTTGTCCGTCGCTCTGAAGTTTTGACATTTCATCGCATCAAGCCATCTATCACCCGGCTATCAGTAATTCAGAACGAGATCAAAAATACGGAAAAACCCCTGATTTGAAATATTTCCCCTAATCCATTTAACATTCCATCAAAAATTTCTATCTTTGCACCCCCAAACCTCTCCGTAGCTCAGCTGGTAGAGCAATTGACTCTTAATCAATGGGTCACAGGTTCGAATCCTGTCGGGGAGACAGAAAATCAACCACTTACAATGAATATTTGTGAGTGGTTTTTTTTAGTACACACAATGGTACACACAAAACAGTCTTTTGATATTGTATTCTTCAGGTAAAATCTCAGGAGAATTTATTCAAAATTGACCTTGTCAATTTCGCGCATTATGCGCTCTGTTTCATTTAGAGCCACGATAATCTTCTGGTAATGCAAGATGTCCTCAAAGGTCAGATTTCTTCCCTTGCGGTCCTTTAACCACTTCTGCGCTGGCTGGTAGCCTCCAATGTAAAAATTCCAGGCTACTGAGGGGACACCTTCAAAATACTGCTGGTCATTAATCCAGACTTTACCGTCTTCATACTTGACTTTATCTACGGTATTGCTTCCAGATTGAGGATAGGTGGTAATGTATTTACCAACTACTGGGCTTTCTAACAGGTGGATCTGACGTAACTGACCACCGAGAGCCACAAGATTCCAAAAAGTTTCCTGGTCTTTGGGATATGGGACTCTTGGGAAATCAATCTTCAGGAACTCTTTGTATTTCTCACGATATGTTGGACTGTATTGCACACGCCAATGGCCTTGACCATCGTAGGCCGATTTAAGCGAACCACCCTTGAGTTTTGATTGTTAACAGGTTGAGGTGGTTTGGCAATATCGGCAGAGTATGGTCAGAGTATCCGGCTTATCCATTATTAATGCCTGGTTCGGGTTTATTTAGGATAGAAATGAAAAATTCAGGGTTCATCTACGTATTAAAGGTCTACAAAACCATGCTAAAAACCTACACATACAAATTACCGCTTGAACCGGGGTATGTGTTCACTATATCTTTGCTTCATCAAACAAACAAAAACAACAAACCTTAAAAAACAAACACCATGAAAGCACAGATCAGAA
>Ga0118677_10002633_pt1 | contig 35676 bp, 29 predicted proteins | sample AliMusrvi5mmetaG_FD_86154 | JGI IMG/M metagenome (GOLD analysis project Ga0118677, IMG submission 86154)
GCTACCGTGGAGGTGGAGGTGGAGGTGGTGGTGGCGATCGTGGTGGATACCGCGGCGGCGACGACCGTGGCGGCCGTCAGGACTACCGCTAAATCTCGCGTAGATTTTTTCAAGAAACGGCCCGGAGTATTCCGGGCCGTTTTCTTTTTGAAGAGACTCTCCCCGAAAAAGGTGAATGGTCTCCCTACTTCACGATTTGAGCGGCCATGAGAATCCCTGCAGCCTTATGAAGGGTTTCCTCCCATTCCAGGGGAGGATCTGAGTCGGCTGTGATCCCTGCTCCGACATGGAATTCGGCCCGTCCGTTGCGGATTAAAACCGTGCGAATCGCAATATTGAACTGACTCTCCCCATTGTAACCGAAATATCCGATCGCCCCCGTGAAGAGATTGCGAGGGGAAATCTCCAACTCCCTGATGATTTCCAAGGCCCTTTTTTTGGGAGCCCCGGAAATTGATCCTCCCGGAAAGCAGGCAGTAACGGCGGCGACATGGGAGACCTCTTTCCTAAGGGTTCCCTCGATGGTCGAGACCAGATGGAAGACCTGGGCGTAGCGTTCCAGTTCCAAAAGGCCGGGAGTTTGCACACTCCCGAATTCGCAGACACTGCCGAGATCATTTCTCTCCAGATCGGTGATCATGATCAATTCAGCTTTTTCCTTCGGTGAGGATTGTAGTTCCAAGGCTTCCCGTTCATCGGCTGAGTTTTCTTGTTGCCTAGGCCGTGTCCCCTTGATCGGTCGGGTGGAGATTCGGCGCCCCTTCATCTTTAGAAAACACTCCGGGGAACTGGAGAGGATCGTCTCATCTCCAAGTTGAAGATAGGCGGAGTGCGGCGCAGGGGAGGATTCTCTAAGAGCCAGATAGAGGGGCCAAGGATTACCGTCGAACTCTGCAGAAAAACGATGCGCCAGACAGACCTGATAGATGTCGCCTGCGGCAATGTATTCCTGTGCTCTTCGGACCAGGTGTTGGTACTCCTCCGGATTCATCTCCGAGTGGAACTCAACCCGCTGTCCCCCCGAGCGAGCGGTCTGGTCCTCCAGGGACTGAGCTTTCAGTGAAGGGATGTGAGCGGACTGATTCCAACCATCTTCGGAATGAATCAACAGGGAGTCATAAAAGGCGAAACGGAAAGAGCCATCAAAACGGAAATATCCAATCGCTGCTCCCTTGGAGAGATTTTCAAAGCCAGATTGGTGGGCACGAGCTTTGAGTTCGGCTTCCAAAAGGTGTGTTTCGGAAGCCTCTCCCTCAAGCGTCAGAGAGGGCTCTGATGCTAAAATGGAGAGACCTCCCTTTCCTTCAACGGATGAGTCCAGCCACGCAAATTCTCGACGTTTACAAAGAACGGAGGCCACCTCTCTTGGGGTGAATTCTCTGGAAAAATTGCCGTCAAATGGACTGGGATCGAAATTCATGAAAACAAGCGCTGTCGGGCGCCGCTTGCCATCACCGCCCATTTTTGTTTCCTTGGCAAGGGTCTGGTCTATGAAAACCATGCCTCTTCGCCCTATCAATCCATGAAATTCCGATTCCTTGCCTGCATTCAGACCGTTTTTTTGGGACTCTTTCTCTCAGTAGCACATGCTGAGGACCAGTCTGCATCGAACGCGGTCACTACCCCTGCTCCTGACGCGGCATCGAATGCCGTCGGTTCGAATGTCCCGTTGCAGATACAGGATAATTCCGCCCCGACTGCCGCGCCGGCCTCATCACTTTTTGCTCCCGAGGGTCAGGGAAGCACGACTCCTGGTCCATCTCCCTCCACTAATGCTCCTGTAATAGATCCTGCGGTGGCGACGAATGCGTCCACCAATCTGCCCAATGCACCCGCACCGAACGATCCTTCGGCGCCCGCCCCTGATTCGGGCATGGGTTCCCCCGGACAAAACCCTCCCCCAAGTGACCCAAACTCGCTCATTCCTCCCCCGATGGAGCCCGAGCAACCATCTCCTGTCAACTCGGCTGGTAATGAGGAAAAGCAGAGACAGGAACAGAAGGCCCGCTATTACACCGTGAAAGTGAAAGCGGATAAGGATGATGATGTGGCCGCCCTGCTGGATAAAAGTGAGAAAGCCAAGACTGATGAGGGGAAGCGTCAGGCGCTTCGCCGTTATTACGATCTGCTTGCCAAGCGGATGAAGAAAATCGATTCATCCCTCACCGCATGGATCGACACGATGCATGCTGCTTACCTCAGACGGCTCGAGCAGGTGAGGGTCGAACCCACGATACCGGTGGTCGCTCCACCCGACGCCTCCACAACTCCTTCTTCGAGTCCATCGCCTTCAGCATCTCCGCACCATCGGAAGAAAAAGGTCTCCGCTGACGAGAACTAGAACTGCCGGGTTCCGATTCTCATTCACTAAGGAAGCCTTCCCATCGTGCCCGGGAACTTCTTTAGTCTGATCGGGGCATTCCTCGAGTGGGTCATCGTTCCGCTTTTGGCGCTTTGTCTGATTAACTGCCTCTTCAACATGAGGCTACTCAGGAGGGTCAATCCGCCGAATGCAATTTCCGGTGACGGGGAGCGGTTGGATCTGTCGGTGCTTGTGCCGGCCAGGAATGAAGAGCGCAGGATCGGGGAATGCTTGGTTTCCCTGATGTCGCAGGACCCTCCACCGAGGGAAATCATCCTGCTTGATGACAGATCTGTGGATCGGACTGTGTCGATCGCTCGGAAACTTGGCTTTTCAGAGCAATCGGGAAGTCGTCTGAAATTGATTCATGGCAAGGAGCTCCCTGATGGATGGGTCGGCAAGAACTGGGCCTGTCATCAACTATGGCAGGTGGCAGATCCTGAAAGCTCCAATCTGCTATTCACCGATGCCGATACCGTCCATGAACCGGATTGTTTGAGGGCGGCGCTGGCGCATTCCAAGTTTACCAAGGCTGACCTGCTCTCAATCTGGCCCTATCAAGAAACCGGAACATGGGCTGAAAAATTTGTCATACCCCTTGGTTATCTTCTTTTCATGTCATTCCAGCCTTTCCCTTTGTTGGCGCTCTTGCAGAAGTGCCCGGAGCGTGTCAGGAAATGGCGATTCTCGCGAGCTCAACTTGCCTCGATGGGAGCCGCCAACGGTCAGTTTTTATTGTTTCGAAGGGACGCTTACCGGTCTTTGGGCGGACACGAGGCGCTCAAGGACCATTTGGTGGAAGACATCGCCTTCGGGCGACGGGTTGCCTCGCGCACGGGAGACGGGATGCGACTGATCAATGCCGATGGAATAGGAATCCTGCGGTGCAGGATGTACTCCGGATTCAAAGACCTTTGGGAGGGGTTTTCCAAAAACCTGCGCCCTGCTTTTGAGGAATCGACCCTGGGATTCCTTTTTTTCGGATTCATGGTCAGTTCGCTCTTTTTGTTGCCGGTATTGGCCTTGCTCTTCGGCCTGGGATCCGTTCCAGCGCTGACGGGAGTCCTGCTGATCGTGGCAATGCGGATTCTGTTAACCTTGCGCTTTAGAACCTCTTGGTTGGGATTTCTGGCGCACCCGTTCGCCATGTTGCTGGCGCTTTTGATCGCGGTGAATAGTTGGCGCCTCTGCCGCTCTTCGGGCGTCAGTTGGAAGGGGCGTATCTACTCGGGTGCCACCCGGAGTTCCCTGGACTAGGCGAAATCACGCCATTCCATGAGCCCCTTTTCTTGGAATTGTCAGTCGCTTCCCCATGATCCATCATGCCATCACTAACCCAACAAACACTGATGTCCATTTTCACACTCCGACCCGCAGACAAATGCCGTTACGATGAGATCTCCCTTGGTGAAGTGATGCTACGCTTATGCCCCGGGGAGGGACGCATCAAGACAACCCGATCCTTCAGGGCCTCGGAGGGTGGAGGGGAGTATAATGTAGCGCGCGGACTCCGCCGTTGTTTCGGTTTGAGAACCGCTATTCTGACCGCGTTTGCCGATAATGATGCCGGTCGTCTCATCGAGGATCTTATCCTTCAGGGGGGTGTGGATGACTCGATGATCAAATGGGTTTCCTATGACGGAATTGGTCGGTCGGTCCGCAACGGCTTGAACTTTACGGAAAGGGGATTCGGAGTGCGGGGAGCCGTCGGAATTTCCGATCGTGGTAATACAGCCGCCTCCCAGATCAAGCCCGGCGATTTTGACTGGGATCATGTTTTCGGCACTCTCGGTGCCCGTTGGTTTCATACGGGAGGCATCTTTGCCGCGCTCAGCGAGAGCACGGCCGACGTCGTGATCGAGGCTACCGAGGCGGCCCGTCGCCATGGCGTCCTTGTCTCTTACGACCTCAATTACAGGCCCTCTCTCTGGAAGGGGATTGGAGGGATTGAGAAGGCTAGGGAGGTCAACCGGCGCATTGCTGGCAATGTGGACGTGATGATCGGCAACGAAGAGGATTTCACCGCGTGCCTGGGTCTGGAAGTCAAAGGGACCGATCACAACCTCACCAATCTGGAACTCGACAACTTCAAGGCGATGATTGAGGAAGCTGTGAAGGCCTACCCCAACTTCAAGGTGGTTGCAACCACGATGCGAGGGGTGAAGAGCGCAACGGTCAATGACTGGGGAGCTATTTGCTGGGCGGATGGTAAGTTCTACGAGTCAACCCACTATCCCGAACTGGAAATCATGGATCGGGTCGGTGGTGGTGATAGTTTTGCTTCGGGCCTGATCTATGGATTCCTTACCAGTGGTGATCCGCAGGATGCTGTGAATCTCGGTGCTGCCCACGGGGCTCTTGCAATGACCACTCCGGGTGACACCTCGATGGCCTCGCTTGCGGAGGTCAAGAAGCTTGCCTCTGGGGGGGGCGCAAGGGTCGATCGTTAAATCGGCAAACCAAAGCGTTTAAAAATCATCAACCCTGCGCTGGAAACGGTGCGGAATTTTCCCTTTGATGGATAGCACTATGGCGACGCTCAATTCCAACTATCTAAAACTTAAGGCCGGATATCTGTTTCCCGAGATCGCGCGGCGTGTGAAGGCCTTCACCGAGGCAAACCCCACAGCATCAGCGCGCATGATCCGTTGCGGGATTGGTGATGTGACCGAGCCTCTGCCCCTTGCAGTTCGCGCGGCGATGCATGCCGCCATCGATGAGATGGGAACCCGCGAGGGATTCCACGGGTATGGCCCGGAGCAGGGATATGAGTTCCTGCGCACTGCGATCGCAACGAATGACTACAGAAACAGGGGGCTCGATGTCGCCGATGATGAGATCTTTGTTTCGGATGGGTCAAAGTGTGACGGCGGTGCAATCCTCGATATCCTTGGCGATGATAACCGTATTGCCGTCATGGATCCGGTCTACCCCGTCTATGTCGATACGAATGTCATGGCCGGACATACTGGCGAGGGGCGGGAAGACGGTTCCTATGAAGGGATCATTTATCTGGAATGCTCGGCGGAGAATGGCTTCGTGCCCACCGTTCCAGAGGAAAAAGCGGACATTATCTACCTCTGCTTTCCCAATAATCCCACCGGCTCCGTTGCCTCCAGGACTCAACTTGAAGAGTGGGTTGCCTACGCCCTGAAGCATGGATCCATCCTTCTCTATGATGCCGCCTACGAGGCGTATATCAGTGATCCTTCGGTCCCCCGGTCGATCTATGAAATTCCCGGAGCCCGTGAGTGTGCGATTGAGTTCCGGAGTTTCTCCAAGAATGGTGGTTTCACCGGAACACGCTGCGCCTTCACGGTGGTTCCCAAGTTGGTGACAGCACGCTCCGCCGATGGAGAGCGCCGCCCGATTCATCCGCTCTGGCATCGTCGCTTCACGACCAAGTTCAACGGTGTAAGCTATGTCACCCAGCGTGGTGCGGCGGCCCTTTACAGTGATCAGGGGAAAGCAGAGGTTGCTTCACTGGTCGAACACTACATTGGCAACGCCAAGATTCTCCGCGAGGCTGCGTCCTCCTGTGGATTGAGCGTCTTCGGTGGTGAGAACGCCCCTTACATCTGGGTGAAGGGACCGGAAGGCGTTACAAGTTGGCAGATTTTCGACCGGATGCTGGATGAGGCGAATATCGTCGTGACCCCCGGCAGCGGTTTTGGTCGTGCAGGCGAGGGTTACTTCCGGATCTCGGCTTTCAACAGCCGGGAGAAGGCCATCGAGGCGGTCGCCCGCATCAAGGCGATGGCTTGGTGAGAAGAATCTAGCGCATTCACCTTGAGTTGTCGGAAGACCGACAACTTCTCAAGCCACCAAGCTGTTTGTGTATTCCGAGGGTTCGTAGTTCTCGATCAGTACCTCGTGCTGGTCACCCCTCTTCATTCGGACCTGTTTTACCAGGATCTCGGGTGTTTTGTGCGGGGCGAAGAGGATGTCGTCATGGGTGGCATGGCTCTTTTCCGTAAACATGGAGGGAACCAAGTGCCCACCGAGATGATCGCTGCGTCCCGTGGCAACATGCACGGTGCCGCGCACCTTTTCATCCTGAATATCGCGCCCGCTCACGGGGAGAAGCTGAGTGCCGAGTCCCAACTCTCCGAGTTCTCCAGTCACGGGGTCGGAGGTTAGTTTTGCATTATGCGCCTCAATGGTAGCGGAGTTACCCTTGATGAGTTCCGACTTCACGATGCGACCACCCGTGACGGTCATGAGTCCGAGTGTGCCGTCCTCGTATTTGTGAGGAAAGGATCCTTCGGCACCCTCGGGAACAAAGTAAACTTCGCCGGCTGGTAGGTTGGCGACATCGGGCTCATCTCCCCGGCAGAGACCATGGCTCTTTTGGGCCTCCTGACCATTCAGAAGAAGTCGCAGCGTGTGGTTTGTGCCTTCACAGCCAAAATCGATTTCTATCCAATCGGCCTTGGTGACTCCGAGTCGAAGCTTCTCTGCCTCAACGCTCACCTCGTCGTAGTCGACGGCGAGTCCGGAAGAAAGGATGACTTCGTTGACTCCGTGAAGAGTTGCCCCGCGGAAGCCAAACTTTTTTGCAAAGGCCGTCAATGGGGCCGTCGCAGAATAGGTCGAGATACAAAGGATAATATCATAATTGGGATAAACATCTTTTGAGAGACTGACTTGTTTGCCGGATGGGTCGAATGCCTCGTCGGGGAGATCAAGGTTGCTGCCACCAGTCATTTTGTAGGCGAAGATTTCACCGCCCTTGAGACCCATCTTGGCCAGAATCTCGGAATTCAGAGGTTTTAGGAAGGACTCAACGGCATGCTTCTGAATAGTGAGTGAGGGATTTTTGAGGAAAGTAAAATCCTTGATCTCAGCGGGATTTTCCAAATCGATCAGGATGCAGAGTCGTTGTCCTGCTTTCGGTGCGAAAGTTGTTTTTAGAAGGCGCTCCAGGCTGAAGGGAGGGAAGGAGCGTGCGGCGATTTGCGCTGCGATCGGTAAGGCCATAAAAGTTGTTTGGTTTGGGTTTTAGTTAAGAGTATTAACTAGTCTTGAAAATATCCAATCCGTGCCGCATGCAAAGGAATTTCATCTCTTAAAACTATTGTTACCTATGTCCTGACCCGTGCCTATTTTGGTCCATCTTCCTATCTCTCGCTCATCATGGAAGATAGAAAAATCGTAACAAAACTTAGGTGATAGACCTTGCCACTCGATACGAAAAGAGTCATGAAAGGCATCCTATGAAAGCACTAAGTAACCTCTGTTTCGTTCTGGGCCTCGCTTCGGTTCTCGGCTCCATTGCCATCTGGTATTATGCCGGCGGCAAGGATGTGAGTTTTGAAGTCCGCACTCATGGCGAACTCTTCGGGATTTTCGTCGGCCTATGGGCCCCGACCTTCCTGATCCTCTCCAACCGCATTGCGCGGTATGTTGAGGAAAGAAAGTAGTCTTCAGTGCTCCCCCAAGAGCTAATCCTCACCGAAAAGGCCGGGTCATTGACCCGGCCTTTTCTTTTCCATAAAATATCATGATGGAGCCCACAAAGTATCAACGCATACGACTTTGGGCTGGCATCACCTCCATCGGAACCAATCTCGCCCTGATCTGGGGTCTGGCAATCAGTTCGGCTTGGTGGGGCAGTGGTTTGGCAGGCTTCATGACGACCTCGGTGCTCCTTCTCGCAATGGCGGCACTTGTAACGATCACGAATCTCCCGTTCGATCTCCTCACAGGGGATGCCGTGGAGAGAGCGGCAGGGCGCATTGAGGGCACAGCCTGGGACTGGTTTAAGGATTGGATCAGAGGGCGGGCTGTGACCTTTTCGGGGTTGTGGACAGGGATGCTTTTCTTCGCCGCTTTTCAACAACTTCCCCGTTCTTGGGAACCTTTCCTGCTGTTGATTGCTGGGATTGTGATCCTGATCTTATTTTTGCTTGTTCCAGCAGGGCATCAGTCAGCTGCGTGCTCTACCGAGGAGGCCTTTGAGACGAGTCTGAAATTGGAATTGAAGACCTTGGAGATAAAATTGAGGCCAGTTCGATGGTTTGATCAGGGCGATGCTGAAACGGTGAATGGATACATCACCCCCCGGGGCCTCCTTTCACTTTCAAGGACGGTTGCTCAATGGCTGACGCCCCGAGAAGCGGCCCTCATGACGTTGAGAGAAGAATATTACAGGCGCTCCGGCACCTGGATCATGGTCCTGATCATTGTAGCGGTTTGGACCCTCTTGGGAATCCTTCTGACACGTTTCCTGCCGGCCATGAATGCAGTGCAGGCGGGTCTGAACGGAGCCGCGATGATGACGACCTGGTCCTTTCTTGCTCTTTTTGTCTGGCCCACCCTGAACAGGGTCTGGATGCGGAAAGCGGATGCGTTCCTGGCGTCATTTGTGACTGCCGATGAAGTACGCGATTTATTATCCAAGATTGAGCATCTTAATGCCACCGACATCTCCCTCTCTCCCGCGAAGACCGCAGTATTTCATCCGATCCCGCCCCTGCAAGATCGCCTCTCCAACTTAGACCAACTCGCATGAATCAGATTCCCCGACTCCTGTTCTTTGTGACCCGATGGTTTGGGAATGCGATCGGCACGTCGCTTCACTGCCATGTTGGGAAGCCGAGGTTCTGGAACCACCCTCCTAATTGGTCGTGAACCTGCGACAGGCATCCCTTTGGGGAAATGCCGGTGGCAATCTTCTGCCTCAGGACGGGATTGTTGAGTATTACTCTCAATTCTTCAGCCCCGAGGAGTCTGTTGATGTATTCAACGAGCTCTTGGCCACCATGCCGTGGGAGCAGGATGAGGTGTTTCTCTTCGGGCAGCGCAGGGTTCTCTCGAGAAAGGTGGCGTGGGTGGGGGACGGAAACTTTTGTTATTCCTATTCCGGCACCAGCAAGATGGCCTCTCCTTGGACGAAGCCCCTTTTATTGATCAAAGAACGTGTTGAGCGCCAGTGTTCCCATCCCTTGAATTCCTGCCTGCTCAATCTCTATCACGATGGATCCGAAGGGATGGGATGGCACAGCGATGATGAGAAGACACTTGGTCGTAATCCCGTGATTGCATCAGTCAGCTTTGGCGCGGAGAGAACCTTCAAACTTAAGCACAGGGAATCCAAGGAGGTCGTTTCCGTGCTTCTTGAACATGGTAGCCTACTGGTGATGAAAGGGGAAACCCAGCACCACTGGGTCCATACAGTGCCCAAAACAAAAAAGGTCTCAAAACCCAGGATGAACCTTACTTTCCGATATTTCGTTGGGACCATCCCATCGGAGGCCCCTCTTGTCCGATCATGATTCACGATCTCGTGATCATCGGGGCGGGGTTAAGCGGTCTTTCCGCCGCGCGTCACCTTGTTGCTAATGGTCTGAACGTGTTGGTTTTGGAAAAAAGCCGCGGTGTAAGTGGGCGCTCCGCCACGCGTCGGGTGGATCTCCCCGACGGAAACTACCTGGGAATTGATCATGGAGCGCAGTTTTTTACAGCAAGGGATCCTCTTTTCAGAAATCAGCTCAACGAATGGTTGCTGCGGGGGATTTGCTTCGAGTGGGCGAGCGGATTTCATACATGGGATGGCAGTTGTCTCAGTCACTCCGAGCAGCAGTGGGAGGCTCCCCGTTATGCCTGCCGTCAAGGAATGAGTGCTCTTGGGAATGATCTTGCGGAAGGTCTCCGAGTGGAGAGAAATTTCCACGCTGCGTCAGTCGTTAAGAATGGAGACCGCTGGATGATTTATCCAAAAGAGGCAGATTCTGGAAATCCGATCCAAGCACGCGCTTTCTTTTGCTCGGCGCCGGTTCCCCAGTCCTTGGAGTTGGTAGGGGAATATCTCTCTGAGGAGCAGAGAGGGAAGCTTGGGAAAATCTCCTTTGGGCGTTGTCTGGCCGTGATGGCGCTTTTTGATGGCATGCCAATCACTCCAGATTGGAAAGGGATTCAAGTGAGGGATCCGGGATCGATCCTCTCGTGGATAGCCTGGGATTCCTCCAAAAGAGGTCAGAAAAGCCCCCGTGATTCGATCGTCCTTCATGCATCTCCCGAATTCAGTGCTCAAGAAAGAATCACAACCATTGAAGGGAAAGAGAGGGCGATCAATGAAATGATCCAGGAAGCTGCAAGAGTTGCCGGAAACTGGATGAGAAGCCCGGCCTCCGCCATCGCTCATCTCTGGCACTATGCCATTCCCTTGGAGGCTGGAATGGAGGAGGGGTACCTTCGGTCAGCACTTGAGGAGCAACTCTACCTGATCGGAGATGGTCTTCAGGGAGGTCGCATTGAGGGGGCGTGGCTCTCGGGATTCAAGGCGGCGCAGGATTATCTTGAGAGGCATGGGTAAACCCAAAGCCATGGGCTCATTCTGTGATCGAAAAGTCATCGGGCATGAAAGTACACTTCACGTTGTGACTGATATCCACGCTGATCAGATTTCGCTTGTGATTCGACTTGCATGGGAAGATCGGACAAGTTTTGAAGAAATAAAAAAGCGGACAGGTCTTGCCGAGCAAGAGGTAATCACCATCATGCGCCGTGAGCTAAAACCCTCTAGTTTTACGATGTGGCGAAAGCGTGTGAACGGTCGGGTTACCAAACACCGCAAGCTTCTTGAGAGGCGACTGAAACCCTTCGATCCTGGAACATTTGAGTGATTTTAAGCTTCGTAAAGTGATGGGGTGACGGCGAAAGAAATCGGTTAAGAGCTCAACGACAAATGCCTTAGAATTGAGGGAATTTCTTCTTTCAACTTAAAAAAGCCATGGGTTGCATAAGGCCAGAAAGCATGGTCCCAAGGACGGCGTAGCCTGCGGAGAAAGACACCCCTTCTTTCCAGATTGGCTAACTGGGGTTCAATCAGACTGTGTAGAGGTCCAACTGGGTTGCTCATGACGCTGATGCTACTTGCGCGACATTCATTAAAAAGGGCATGTGCTTTTTCTGGCAGTGAAATATCGCCTAGATGAAAAGTTACCACTGGACACTGGAACCCGGCCTCCAATCGTATTGCCGTATTCTCAAGGGCCATGCGTTTAAAAGACTTCGGTAATGCCGTTAACCCAATGTCTGAATCATTCGCATCAACAAGTGCGATCCCGGCGAGATTGCTTTCAGGGATTCCCCAGCTCTCCGGTGTCAGATCCTCCTCGGTGACAAGCAAAAGGGTTCTCTCTCCCACGATAGGGATATCTGCGCAAGGAGGCGTGATAGCAGGTTGGAGTGCAGGGGTGAGCAGGGAAGGTTCCGTCACAGGCGGGGCTTCATTTGCAAGGAGCCCGTGCGGAGCATACCGCCCATGGGTGAATCGTTGGATGTTCTCTGCACTCGCCAAATAGACTTTTCCCTTCGTTTGCAGACCGCAAACCCAGCGCCAGGAAAGCGTATTGGATGCGGGGTCTCCATCAAGGAGATGACGCATGAAGAAGTCCGCACCGAGTTGCCATGGCAGGCGCAACGTATGAACCCAGATACTCGCGAACCACATTCTGACATGGTTGTGAAGATAACCTGTCTCTCGTAATTCTGTGACCCAGTCATCCAGACATTCAAGGCCCGTCTCTCCACGTTCTGCTGAGAGAAGGCGCGTTTTTAGATCCGACTCTCCCTCCATGGTTGATCGAATGGACTGAAGTTCGTCCAGATACTGCGACCAGACCCACGGCCTCATCTCTAGCCACCCTTTCCAATAAGTGCGCCAGCAGATTTCCTGAATGAATTTTTCGGCCTCACCGAAAGAATGCCTCTTGAGGACTTCCCCGACGACTTCATCCTCGGTTAGCAGACGGTGACGTAGGTAAGGAGAAAGACCCGAAACCACTCCCGGAACCTCATTGCGCCGCTTTCCATAATCTGCCCCGGCATGGGGCAAAAAAGCCTCTAATCTTTTCAAGCCGGTCTTGCGGTCGGGTTTCATGGTGCAAAATCTCGTTGATCAGCGATCTAGGAAAAATCTTTCCGGCACCCAGCAGGCCGCACCCAAGATGCTTCCGACGACTGCGCCCCGGTGGCAGCTATCACCTCCTACCATGGCATTGGCGATGATTCCCGCAGAGAAATCCCGGTGGTATTTCCAGACCAGGTAGAGGGCCGCAGGCATGGCATCTGCAATGTAGCAGGCGGGACTGAAACGGGATCCGATCACATGCTCGTCGGGTTGATGAAGCCAGGAGTCGGACTTGTTCCCTGAGATCCAATCCCCGGCCTCGCTGCGAATCGCTTCGTGCACCGGTGCCCCTTCCGCCACTTTCCAAAGAAGACGAACCAAGGTGTCGGCAGCGCGGAGGACATTGGCATGGGCATGGGTCAGCCCGACATGTTCCTTCACGATCCTCCGTAAATCTGAAAGGCCGGTTCCAAGTTCCTGGGAGCAAACGGCAGCACAGAGGGCCGGGACCATGGCAAGCCCTCCGATGTGTTCGTCGCTGATTCCACATTTTCTCGGCTTCTTCCCCTGAGCATAGCGGGTGAAGAATGCCCGGTGGTATTCTTCCACATAGGTATCTCGATGCCATCCCGGTTCGAGCATTCTGGCGATGTAGCGATCAAGCCAAGCATCGGCATCATAACTGCCTCGCTCTTTCACTAAGACGAAGAGTTCCCTCGCGAGACGGTAGTTCAGGGTGTTCTCCCCCGCCTTGAGGAACTGGTGATAGTGGATCCCCCGTTCTCCCCAGTAGCGTGCTTGGTCACGGAGTATATCCCCCCGCTCGTTAATGGCATGGTATTTGGAACGCCAAAGGATGCTTCCCGGATGCGGGTTTCTCGGCTCGAGGAAGCGATCCACCGTACCGTAGTCACGTTGGAGTGCCGCTGTGTCGTAATACCAATGGACAGGCATCGCCAAGGCATCGGCGGCGAGAGAGCCCTGGTAAGCTTGGATCCAGGTCGAAACGGAGTTCATCTGATCAAGAGGTTATTGCACTTGGAGTGATCAGCAATCGGGAAGGAATAGTTCTGGCTGAGCTTCATCAATCTTTCTTTGAAAGAGGGATCGCGTCTTCGCGGGGGATTTTGGTGGTGAGGACACTGGCCGCGGTCGCGGTGATTTTGGACCATTCGCACGCATGATCCTCCAGAGGTTCGCCGGATCAATGATGGCAGTCGGGTATCCGTTTCTAGGAGTTGGCGCAGGGAGATGCAGCGCCGTATTGGAGAGATCCCTGAGTTCCGGGACCCACCTGCGGATAAATTCACCCTTGGGATCCTTTTCCAAGGATTGCTTAATCGGGTTATAGATCCTCGGGATCGATCCAAAGGTTGTCCCCGATTGCATCTGGAGTTGGCTGTAGTGAATGCCGGGCTCGTAATCTAGGAAGGTCCGGGCGAGATGTGGCGCAAAGCTTCGCCAGTCCAGATTGAGCGCATACGAGGCGAAGGAAACAAGCATTGCCCGAGCTCGAAAATTAAGCCATTTCATTGCGTTGAGCGACCTCATGCAGGCATCCAGGAAGGGGTATCCTGTCATGCCAGAAGACCATCGCTCATAGGCCTCCTGATCCCATCCATGGAGAGTCTCCGTAGCCGGATTGATACAACGGAATTCCATCCAGGAGAGGGACTCGAACTTCTGGAGGAAATGATCCCGCCAACGAAGTCGTCTATGGAAGCTATTGCGGTGCATGACGCTCCCGCGAATGGAATTGGCATCCTGGAGCATTGAGGTCTGTGCGGCGTGCTTGGTCGAGAGACTGCCCCATGTGAGATGAGGGGAGAGTCGCGAGCAGACTTCATCTCCATGGAGAGGACTTCCCATTTCCATTCGGTATCCCCCATGAAGCATGCAACGCGCCGAGAAGAAACTTGCCATCAATTCCAGAGCCCTTCTCTCGCCGCCCCTCTGACGGGAAGTTGAATTGGAGTTTTTAAAAAAAAGGTTCTCGACAGCTGGCGGCCTCGTCAGAGGTTCACGCCAAAAAACTGGTGACTCTGGAAGCTTCCTGCCAAGCCAATGTCGCCAGAAGGTCTGATGATCGGATTTTTCCGGCGGGCGATACCTTCCCCGAATGACTCCGTTCTGAAGAGATTCATGAACGCTGATGCCGCGTTCCCGGCAACGTTGGAGAACCCTCTTGTCGCGGTCATAGGTCCAGCGGTTTCCCGTCTCTTGGTGGCAAAGAATGTCCGTGATGTCATAGTGATCAAAGATCGGAGTCAGGGCGATTTCTGCAGAGGCCGCCTCAAGGATCATCAGCTTGCACCCGATCCGCTCGAGCCCTGTTGATAGATCGTGGAGGCAGTCCACCACGAAGCCCCACTGATCCTCGGAAGCCTTGTCCGTTGCCCAGTAATCGCTTTCTCGCACATAGACCGCAAGTGCCGCTCCCCCGTCTGCACATCTTCTTGAAGCTTCAGCCAGAGGTTCATGGTCGTGGAGCCGAAGATCGCGCTTCAGCCAGACAAGCGAGATCCGCTCACGGTCCCTCATGATCCGTTCCGGGGCGCATGCCTCGTGCGTTTGAGTTCACCCTTGCAGGCCTCACTGCAGCAGGTGATGGAACCCCAATCCCGCTCCCATTTCTTCCTCCAACTAAAGGGACGATGGCATTGCAGGCAGATTTTTTCCGGCAAGTCGGTCTTTTTAACCGCCTTCCCCTTGATCCTCATGACTAGCGATCGGAAAGGAGTCTCTCCAGTAAGCTATCCCAGAGACGGCCCCGGCTTGCCAGGGAAGCTTTTGCAGCACTAACCGCCTCATCCAGTTTGATGGAATCATGATCACAAAGCATGGCCACCAAGCGAAGTGCAGCCGGACCATGCTCGTCGCCGTCGAGTTCAGCGTGACGCCTCAGGTAATAATGGAAAATCGGGGCCTTATCCTCGCCAATCACAAGTTTAGCGAGGAGTGAATTAAACATGCCCGGAATCACATTTTCACGTCCGAAAGAAAATGCGGCTGCTATCTTGTGAGGTTTTCCCTCACGAAGAAGGGCGAACGTATCCTTCATGAATGCCCGTGATGCAGCGGAAACCATTGGCGCCTCGAGAGCCGCGTCCAGGCCGCCTGTTTCAATGATCTTTAGGAACTCCGTGATCGGTGCCGTATCGGCTCCCATCTCCCGCATGGCCATGAGATAGAGGTCGAAGTGGCTGGCGTGCGAGGAATCGCCACGATGGGATTTGGGTAGTTTGTCGCTCTCCTCGGCGACAACGATGTCATTGATCAGGCGCACCAGATCTCCATGAGCAAGGGGTCTGGGCATCCATGGCCATGATGAAGGCGCCAGAGTGAACTGAAGGGATTTGAGGAGAGACATGAAATCCCAGACCGGGAAAACATGATTCTCCATAAAGAGGCGAAGATGGGCCTCCGATTGTACGGACCCGAAAATGGGATGTTGAGCGATGGTCTCCAAGTCAGGCTTAAGAACCTCTGCGAGATGCTGCTCGGTCGCCGAAAGATTTATCATAACTGGGAAAGATTATCAAAGACGTCAATTTTGCATCAACTGCTAAGGGGTAAAGCGCAAAAAATCCTGATTTCCTATCGCAGAATCCGTTTAAAATCATTCGGCAAACCCCGAGATTTTACTCTGCAATCTTCTTTGGAAGAGGAAAAATTCCCATAACTGCTCTATGGATAACTTCGCTGAAAAGCACACCATTTTGATCCTTGTGGATCAATTATCAGAACGCAATGCCGCACTGGTTTCGGCAAAGAAAGGTCGTGATCGGTTGCTCTTTATTGAGTCGAGGAGGACATTCGGAAAATTGCGTTACCATAGGCATCGATTGATGCTCCTGATCTCTTCCATGAGACATTATGCTGCGGAGAGGGAGGCGGAGGGCTGGGAGGTCGAGTATCATCGCCTGGATGCGGCGACCGACATGCCAACTGTTCTGGAAAAGCATTGCAGCAATGAGAACCCCACATCCCTTCTGGTCACTCAGCCGAACAATTATGACGAGCAGCAGGCTCTCAAGATGCTCGAAGCCAGATTGCCTGTCCCTCTGACAATCATCCCAACGACTCAGTTTTTGTGTTCAAGGGAGGATTTTTTGGAGATGGCAGGAGGTAAGAAGAGACTTCTCATGGAGACCTTTTATCGTGAGATGCGAAGGCGTATTGGAATCCTCATGGAGGGCAACAGTGGATCCGAACCTCTGGGCGGGCGGTGGAATTACGATCTTGAGAACAGAGGCACCTTTTCCGATTGGAAGAAAGCGGGCTCACCACGACCGAAAAAACCTCATCAAACACCCCAGGATAGCATCACGCTTGAGGTCGGTCGCGAACTCGAGGCGATCTTTCCGGAGGCTCCTGGAAAAGCTTCGGACTTTGCATTGCCCGTCACGCGGGCTGCATCACTGGAGTGCTTCCATGACTTCATTCAGTCACGTTTGCCCGAATTTGGGACTTGGCAGGACCTCATGGTTGCTGACGCCCCCGACCTTTTTCACTCCATCATCTCCCCCATGCTCAATATCGGACTTCTCGACCCGATGGAGTGCGCGCTTGCAGTTGAAAAGGCTTTTAAGGAGGGCAAGGCCCCCCTCCCTGCAGTCGAGGGTTTTGTCAGACAAGTGATCGGCTGGCGTGAGTTTGTGAACGGTGTCTATTGGATCAAAATGCCGGAGTATGCTTTGGTGAACGGGCTTCAAGCATCACGTTCTCTACCCTCCTTCTTCTACACAGGAGATACAGCGATGAATTGCGTCTCCGCTGTTCTCAAGGAGACGCTGCAAAGCGGCTTCAACCACCATATCCAGCGGCTTATGGTGCTGGGAAACTTTCTTCTCATCTCCGGGGTCAATCCGCAGGAAGCTCTCCGATGGTTCAACGAGATGTATGTCGATGCCCATGACTGGGTGATGGCGGCCAATCTTCTGGGAATGGCGCTTCATTCAGATGGAGGGTTCATGGCTACCAAGCCGTATGCCGCGAGCGGAGCCTACCTCAAAAAAATGAGCAACTATTGCAGCGGTTGCAGTTTCAGTCCCGACATCAAAAGCGGAGAGGGAGCCTGCCCTCTGAATCTGCTCTACTGGAATTTCTTTAACACGCATCAGGAGCTTTTTGCACGTAATCCCCGCACATCGATGCCGGTTCGTTCCTGGCAAAAACGTCCGGAATCGGAACGACTCAAAATTGTTTCCGAGGCAGAGGCTTTTCTTGAGAGCCTGAGTTAAGAAAACCGTGAATCGGATTTCAGCTTACCGGACGATTCCCCGTTCGCTGGAGGCGATGAAATCGGTCAGATGAGCGACGGATTTCGAATCAGGGAAATTTGCCCTAAGGGATTCAAGTCCCTGGGTCGTATTCAGGTTGCTGCGGTAGATCACTTTGTAGGCCTCCCTGATCTCGCGGAGTGTTTCTGGTGAAAAGCCCCTTCGCTCGAGTCCGACCATGTTGATGCCCCGCACTTCGGCGGGATTGCCATCAGCGATCATGAAGGGCGGGACATCCTGCACGATCTTGGTGCAACCGCCGATAATCGCATGGGCACCAATGCGGCAGAATTGGTGGACACCGCTCAGACCTCCGATCACCGCATGGTCTCCAACCCAGACATGGCCCGCGAGGGTTCCGTTATTGGAGAAGATCACATGATCGCCCACGGTGCAGTCATGCGCGATATGGGCGTAGGAAAGGAAATTACCATGGCTGCCGATCAACGTGGTTCCGCCTTGATCCGTGGCGCGATGAACGGTGACGAATTCGCGAAAGGTATTGTGGTCGCCGATCCGGAGATGAGTCGGCTCTTCTTTGTATTTCAGATCCTGGGAACGGTGTCCGATGGAGCTGTAAGGGTAAAACTCGTTGCCAACCCCGATCGTGGTAGGACCCGCGATGGTGACATGGTTGTGGAGGATGCAATCCTCACCCAGAACCACCCCCGCTCCGACCACCGAATAGGGGCCCACCTTGGTGGAGGGAGAAACTTGCGCCGACGGGTCAATGATCGCGGTGGGATGGATTCCGGACATCTCTCCCAAGTTACTTGTTTACGATTCCAAAGAGCAGAACGCCTTCGGAAACAATATCGCCGTTGACCATGCATTTGCAGGATGCTTTTCCGAGATTTTTGCGCGCTTTGATCATCTCGACATGGATGAATAAGGTGTCCCCGGGGTAGACTGGCTTGCGGAACTTGACCTCGTCAGCACTCATAAAATACCCGATTTTGCCCGCATTGTCCTCCTTGCGCATCATGGTGATGGAGGCGACTTGTGCCATCGCCTCGAGTTGGAGGACTCCCGGCATGACGGGGTGCCCCGGGAAATGTCCCTGGAAATAGGGCTCGTTGATCGAGACGCTCTTCACTCCCACGGCCTTCGTCTCCCCGTCGAATTCGACGATCCTGTCTACCATGAGGAAGGGATATCTGTGGGGAAGGACCCGCATCACCTCGTTGGCATCCATCACAGGCAAGGAGGAGGTCACCGGATTCGGGGCCATGGCAATCAGATCCCGGTGATGTTTGACAATGGCGCGGGCAAGCTCCGTGTTGGGGCCATGTCCCGGTCGGACGGCGACAATGTGGCCCCGCAAAGGCCGTCCTATCAGGGCAAGGTCACCGATGATATCGAGAATCTTATGGCGCACAAATTCGTCCTGGAAGCGGAGAGGTTCCTTGCTAAGCACGGATTCTCCACGGATGACGAGCGCGTTTTCCAAACTCCCACCCTTGATAAGGCCCTTCTCCATGAGGTGTTTGACATCCTCGTAGTGGACAAAGGTCCTGGCCGGGGCAATGTCACGGGCATAAACTTCGGGGGTGATTTCCAGGGAGAGGTATTGGGTGAACCTTCCGTCAGAACCGACCTGCGTGCAGGAAATCCGCAGGCCCGAATGGGGAAAAATCGTCATGATCGATCCGCCATTTGTCTCTAAATGAATCGGTTCAGTGAGTTCCAGTGGAGAGCGACCCGCCTCCTGGGTGATGATACCCGCTTCCTTGATCAGTGCCACGTAAGGGGCCGCGCTTCCGTCCCCGATGGGTGGCTCGTTGGCATCCATCTCGATCAATGCGTTGTCAACGCCAAGGCCGGCGAGAGCCGAGAGCACATGCTCCACGGTCTGGATCTTTGCGCTGCCCTGAACGAGGGTTGTGGCCCGTTCGACAGTCTTCACATGATCCACTGAGGCATCCACAATCGGCTCATCCGGCAGATCCTTGCGGCGGAATTTGTATCCATGGCCGACGGGAGCGGGATGAAGTGTCAGGGTGACATGGCCGCCATTGTGAAGCGTTCCGCCGCTGAGACTGGCCGACTTTGCGAGGCTGCGCTGGTATTCCATGGGACAATCTACGGTGATCAGTGGGTTCTGGTTGAATCGGAGGCGATGAAGCCGTCTTGGATCTGGATGCGTCTGTCGGCCAAGGCCGCCACGGCATCACTGTGAGTTACCATAATAACCGTTGTGGTCCGTCGGGAAGCAATCTTTGCGATCACTGCGAGAACCTGGGACGCATTCGTGCTGTCCAGATTGCCGGTCGGTTCATCCGCCAGGAGCAGAGAGGGGGTATGAATGAGTGCCCGGGCAATGGCGCCCCGTTGCATCTCCCCTCCGCTGAGTTGGTGTGGAAAATGTTCCGCACGGTGTCCCATGCCAACCTCTTCAAGCATCGCCAGGGCGGCCTTTCGCACACCCCGGTCATGCTCTCCCCTCAACAAAAGAGGCATTTCCACATTTTCCACCACGGTCATCGAGGGAAGCAGGTTGAAGAACTGGAAAACCATCCCGAGTTTGGTGCGTCTGAAAAGGGTCAATTCCCGGTCGTCAGCGCTTTCCAGATGAGTGCCATCGACCACCACTTCGCCGCTTGTTGGGTGGTCCAAGCCCCCGAGCAAGTTCAGCAGGGTGCTTTTCCCCGAGCCGCTCTGGCCCGTAATGGCGACAAATTCCCCGGCTCCGATCTCAAGAGAAACCGAATCAAGGGCAACAATCGGAGGGCTTCCATAAGTGCGTGAGGCTTTGACGAGACGAATCATCACGTTCACAAATGAACGGACACTCATGGTTGTTCAAGCCCCCATCCAACTCCCCTTCCGAATTCTGGATGAAACGGCTGACTTGATTGCCATTGAGAAACCCCCATTTCTGCTCATTCATCCAAGCAAACCGGGAGGTCCCGTTACCCTTTGGGATCATCTGCGGGAACTTCTGGCCTACGAGATCGCCAGCGGTGGACAGGTGTCCCTCATCAACAGGCTGGATCGTGAGACCAGCGGCATCGTCCTTGTTGCCAAAAATGCCCCCGCGGCCCGAGTCTGTTCCATGGCGATGGCCGGCGGGGGGATTGACAAGGAGTATTTCGCTATTGTGGTGGGATGGCCCGATAGCAATGAGTGGAGTGTGCAGGAACCGATCCTCCGATTGGGAGAGGTGGAGCACTCCCGGATCTGGCTCAAAAGGGGGGTGCACCCCATGGGTATTTCCGCCCACACCGACTTCCGTGTCATGGAGAGGGTGAATCATGCCAAGCATGGGCGCATGGCTTTGGTTCATTGCATTCCGCATACCGGGCGAACGCACCAGATCCGCGTGCATCTTGCCCATTCGGGATGTCCGGTGGTAGGGGACAAAATCTATGGTCCCTCGGATCGGTGTTACCTGGAGTTTATTGAAACGGGATGGTCCAAGTCCCTGGAGGAGCGACTCTGGTTACCCCGGCACGCCCTGCACTCCTGCTCCCTCCGTGTCACCTTTGGGGAGGTGCGGTATGCCTGGCGCACAGACCTGCCAGAGGATCTGCGCAGTTTTTTTCACGAATCAGACCTTGCGAGTTAAAGTGCGGCGCTTGATTGCAAAACCTGCCACAAGCAAGCCGAAAGCACTGAGCAGAAAATCACCCGGCTCTGGCGCCAAGGACATGATGGATTGGATCTGGGAGTCGTAGTAGCTCAACTGGACCATGTAGGAAAACCCCAGGTTACTAGAACTGCTCCCCACGGCCTCGTTGATACCCGCAAGTTCCCAGGATCCGTTGACATTGATAAAATCTCCACCCCCGGAGTCTCCTGGGTAAACCTGCGCTGTATTGGTGATGCTTCTACCGAAAAAGCCAGATCCATAGGAGGTGACCCCATAGGCCGTGACAAAATCGGCAGAATCAAAGCTCTGGCTTCCCGAGGTAACGGGTGTTGCTTGGGACGTTGCCGTCACGGTATTCAGTCCCCAGGCTTCACCTTGCCCCCCTCCGTAGCCGATCATGACGACCTGACTTCCCGCCGAGAACCTGGAAAATGCCGTGGGAGCGTTTGTCGAGGGAGTCAGCGTCAGCGGGGGCATGGAGAGGGTGCTGCTTCCGGTTGAGGACGTCGTCAAGATCTGGAAGAGGGTTAGATCAGCGATTTGGTTGACTCCGCTGATATTCAACGTGAAATCGGAGTAGAAGGTCCCGGTAGGATTGAATGTGTTCCCGTTCAGGGTGAAGTTTCCCACACCGACATGGCCGGCCGTGAGGACCCATCCGTTCCCGAGATACACGCCGCTTCCATACCCACGACCGGCGATGATCTGTCCGATATAATTCCACCCCGTAAGGGGATTTGCCGTTCCCCACCCGGTCGACCAACTTGTCACGGTCTCACTGATATTATTGGAGGTGTTGTAGTTGGTTGATCCGCCGGGATACGACACGATTTCTACGGCCGAGGCGCCAGCAATCAAAATCGAGAGCAGAGTCAGTGCTGCAAGCTTCCCGATCAGACCGGCATAAGGAAACCTCCCTCTAAAATCAGGTTGGAAAGACGGGGGTGTCATTCGGATGAGCTTAAGAAGCCAGTAATGGCTGCTTCAAGATAGCACAAAAAAGCCAAAAAAAGCGGATTTCAAAAGAATCATATTCTTCATCCTCAAAAAGGCATCTGCAACGGGTCGCGCTGTGAGAACTCCCAAGCCAAAAGAGCTCTCTTTCGCTCAAGCCCCCAACGATAGCCGGTTAATTTACCGTGGGAGACGACCCGGTGACATGGGATCAGGAGCGAAATTTCATTGGATCCCACGGCCTGCCCTACGGCTCTGGCGGCCGAGGGGCGTCCGATGGATGCAGCCACTTCTCCGTAAGTCATCGTCATTCCCTTCGGAATCCGGCAGAGAAATTCCCAGACCGTGAGTTGAAAAGGAGTGCCGATCGCCATGAACCGCACGGCTTCGGGATGATCAAGGAGGAGTGGTATCATCTGGTCCGCTTGACGTGTTCTGCAAAGGGTTGATGCCGGCCATTTTTCCCCCATGGCGGTGATTCCTATGTCCAACTCCTCTGCGAAATAAAGCCCCAAGAGATACTCTCCCGAAGTGATCACAAAACAACCTCCGAATGGGGTGCGGTCGTATCCATACTCAAGCTTTCCCTTCGACTGAAGGGAGCGAACCCTGGCATCGTGGGAAGCAAGCCAGAGGTGCATGAGGTGGTCAGGGGGTCCCGGGAGTCGACCCGCTTAGAAGAACCATCACCTCGTTGCGCCTCATGAATCCGGGGGTCCAGGGAGGATTGTAGGAAGCGAATAACGGCGGTCCATGAGACACAAGGTGATGTCCTGCGCTCCAGTGACGCAACGCATCCACAGCCTTCCCGTAATCAGCCGGACTTGCCCTGCCGGAGAAGCGATACACGGCATAGTTACCTTCGGGCATGGTGGTGATGCGGATCGAGGGATCAGTGGGTTTTGGGATCCCTTTGAGGGAGAATTTCTTAGGCACAACAAAGCTCATTGTTCCCGATTCCGCCCCTGTCATGATCACGGGCACCGTCATGGAGATTTTTTCCTGCTGGTCGTTTTTTCCCGAAATAAAACGGAAGAGGCGCATGAAGGAATCATCCGCTCCGCGTTGATGCATGGTGGTGGTGACCATCGAGCTTTCCGGATAGTTTCTGATTTCAAAAGCCCCCTCCGATTTTACGACCCGGTAGTCGGGTGATTCGTAAGCCTCCCTTTTACAGGACGCAAGGAGAGAGGAAAAGAGAGCGAACATCAGAGCAATTTTGAACGGGGAGTCGCAGACTTTGAACATATTTTTGAGATTCCGTGAATCACGAACGACGTCCAAGCTTTATTCCCTGGCAACTCATGGCGTTGCAGAGTGTATGAAAGAAGTTTGTCAGAGTTGTTTTTTTGTTTTCTAATACAAAGTCCTTTCCACATGGTGATCATCGGCACCCCCCTATCCTGATCATGAACAGAACAGCACGAGTCTTCGTCATCCTAGCAACTCTTCTTCTCCCGTCGTTATCCACTGCCGAGATGGGGCGATCATCGGAAGCCTTTCCAAGTCCTTCTAGTCCTACTCCCTCTGCGACTCCTCACAAATACTCCGACGAGGTGATCAAGTTGGCACAGGCTCCCGCCCCAGCTCCGGGGGGCATCCTGATGGTCGGGAGTAGTATTTTCCGTAAGTGGAATACCTGCACCAACGATTTTGCCCCTCTGCCGGTCACAAACAGGGCCTTCGGAGGATCCCGCACCGCTGATCAGCTCTACTTTTTCGACCAAATCGTCCCAACATCCAAAGCCGGGCTTGTGGTCTGGTATTGCGGGAGCAACGACATCAACAGCAAATTGACCCCCGAAAAGATTCTTCAACAGACCAAGGATTGGATCGCACGCGCACAGGCTGCCCTGCCAAAGGCCCGGATCGTTCTGGTCTCCGTCATCAGAGCTCCCCAGAAGCGTCTGGCGGGATATCTTGCCTCGGTGGACGAGGTAAACAAGGGCCTGATCGTCATTGCCTCCTCAACGCCGGGCGTTACCTATGTGGACGTCAATCCACGCTTGGAAACCCCACCTGGAGAAGCCCGAATGGAGTGCTATGTGGCCGACAAACTCCACATGACCCCCGAGGGCTACAAGGGCATGGTTTCAGTGATGCGTCCCGTGATGGAGCGGGAATGGAACGTGGCCTCACAGAAACCTTAACATCGAATCTCCTTAATACCCCTTTAACACCCCCTACCCATGTCCACTGAGAACATCTCCACCTCCCTTCGTCCCTCCGGAATGACCCGATATCGTTGGATCATCTGCGGACTTCTTTTCTTCTCCACGACGTTCAACTACCTTGATCGTCAGGTCATCAGTTACCTGAAGGAGTTTTTCTGCACGCCCACGACAGCGGGCGGTTTTGGATGGACGAACTCCGATTATGCGAACGTGACCGCGGTTTTCACGGCCTTCTACGCCACGATGACGATTCTGGCGGGTGTGATCATCGATAAGATCGGCACCAAGATCGGTCTCGCCCTCTCACTGACGGTCTGGTCCCTCTTCGGGATTGCCAATGCCTTTGTGGGAAGCCTGACTGCCGCGCACATGGTCATCCGGAGTCTCTTCGGGATCGGTGAGGCGGGAAACTTCCCTGCCTCGATCAAGACTGTGGCCGAGTGGTTCCCAAAAAGTGAACGCGCCTTGGCGACGGGCATTTTCAATTCGGGATCCAATGTGGGGGCCATGATTGCCGCGCTCTTTGTTCCCTGGTGCCTCATTCATTTCGGTGACGAGCACGGCTGGAAGATGGCCTTCATCCTCACCGGTGCGGTCGGCTTCTTCTGGCTGATTTTCTGGTTCTGGCTCTACAACCCTCCGGGAAAGGAGAAACGCCTCTCGAAGGCTGAGTATGACTATATCAACGCTGATCAGGAGGAGACCAAGGAGCAGGTCGCAGGCGATGATCGCTCGGGGAAGAAGTTCTCCCTGACCCTCTTTTCGTTTTCTGGCAGGATGTCGCTCGCCGGATGCATCGGCCTTCATGTCATGATCCTGTTCCTGGGGCTATTCATCTATTTCATTTCGACGATGTTTCCGAGCCTGGATCGCACGGTGGCGATTGCTCTCTATGGGACGACGGGTGCGATTGCCCTTCTGGCAAGTCTCTCGGCTCTAACCCGCCGCTGGCATGATATTTTGGCAATCCGGGAGACGGCCGCTGGATCTTATTCAAGACAAGACGCACCAAGGACCGGTGTGCTGGGCTATCGCCAGACCTGGGCTTTTTTCTTTGGAAAATTCATGACCGATGGCATCTGGTGGTTCTATCTCTTCTGGCTTCCCGATTATCTTAAGAAACAGTTCGGAATGACCAAGCACGAGGTGATGATCCCGACGTTCATCGTCTACGGAGTGGCGATTGTCGGTAGCATCTACGGCGGCAGCATTCCCCTGACGTTGATGAAACGCGGGATGCCGACCTATCAGGCACGTATGACCGCCATGTTCCTGATCGCTCTCTGCCCTCTGAGCGTTCTGACCACTCAGTATTTTGCAAACGTCAGCCACTTCGGCCACCTCGCTTCAATCTTTGCCATTGCTATCATCTGCATCGGCGCTGCGGCTCACCAGGCTTGGTCGGCCAACCTCTTCACCACTGTATCGGACATGTTCCCCAAGAAATCTGTCGGATCGGTGACTGGTATCGGCGCGATGGCGGGCGGTCTGGGCGGCGTTATTATCCTCAAGCTTTCAGGAACCCTGACCGACACGTTTAAGGAGAACCCTCAGCATGCCTACTTTATCATGTTTGTGATCTGTGCCCTGAGTTACCTGACGGCATGGGGCATCATGAAGATCCTTGTTCCACGACACCAACCAATCACCGATCTCTGATCGCTTCAACCTGCGGCCTTTACTACTCTTACTACTCCCCCTATGAACGAACTCTCCGGAAAAATCGCCCTCGTCACGGGAGGTGCTCGTGACATCGGCCGAGCCGTCTCGGTTCGACTTGCCGAACTCGGCGCCATCGTGGCGGTGAATTACCGATCCAACCTCGAGGAGGCGGAGGAAACCGTCCGCCAGATCACCGACAAAGGGGGGCGTGCCATCGCAGTTCAAGGGAACGTTGTGATCTCTTCCGACATCGCGCGACTTGTGGAGAAGGTCTCCTCGGAATTCGGAGGTCGCATTGATATCCTCGTGAACGTTGCCGGCGGTCTGATCGCCCGCAAAACCATTCTGGACATGGATGAGGACCACTGGGACGCCGTGATCGACCTGAATCTCAAGAGTGTCTTTCTTGTCATCAAGGCGGTGCTTCCACTGATGCCTGACGGGGGTGTGATCGTCAACTTTTCCTCACAGGCAGGCCGTGACGGCGGGGGACCCGGGGCCAGTGCCTATGCGGCGGCTAAGGCGGGCGTGGCAAACTACTCCCGGGCTCTTGCCAAGGAGCTTGCTCCCCGAAGAATTCGGGTCAACACGGTCTCGCCGGGCATGATCGCGACCAAATTCCACGACACCTTCACCAAGCCCGAGGTAAGGGAGCGAGTCGCCTCCATGACGCCGGTCGGTCGTGAGGGAACTTCCGAGGAGGTTGCGGAGTTGACGGCATTCCTTGCTTCGCCCAGATCATCGTTCATCAACGGCGAAGCCGTTGAAATCAACGGAGGCATCTTCTTCTCGTAAGACGGGAAAAATTCCGCCCCCCGGAACAATGATCAAGAAACTGTTGGGTCTAGCACTTACGCTGGCGTCTCTTCCCTTCTCTTCCTTCCTTGTCATTGGCGCCCAGGCTTCTTTGGCGTCGGAACAGCACCCCTGCCTGATGCTCACTCCAGACGGGGTTGCCTCGATCCGTGCCAACCTCGGCAAGGCCCCCCTGTTTGATGCTTCCTTGGCGGAGACCAAAGCCTCCCTCGAGAAGATTCTGAACGATCCTCCCGATGTTCCGGTGCCGAAGGATGCCTCCGGACCGACCCAGCAACGCCATGCCCGCAACGAGTCCGAGATGAGGAATGCCGGATTCCTCTATCAGGTTACGGGGGATACCCGCTACGCCGTCTTCGTGAAGTCTCGTCTGGAGAGCTATGCAACCCTTTACCCGACCTTGGGTGTTCATCCTGCCTCCAAAGAGAACAATCCCGGTCGACTCTTCTGGCAGCCTCTTAATGAGGCAAATTGGCTTGTCGATGTGAGTCAGGCTTACGACTGCATCTACGACACCCTGACTTCCGATGAGCGGAGTCGGTTTGAAACGAACATCTTTCGTCCCATGGTGCAATTCATCAGCGTGGTCCACGAAAAAGAATTCAACATCATGCACAATCACGCCACCTGGTTTGTCTCGGCGGTTGGCATGGCCGGTTACGTCATGGGAGATCAGAACATTGTGAAGAAGGCCCTTTACGGAACGAAAATGGATGGTTCCGCAGGCTTTTTCCGGCAGATGGAGGAGCTTTTCTCGCCGGACGGGTATTATTGCGAAGGACCCTATTACGCCCGCTACGCGCTCATGCCGTTTTTTATCTTCGCCGAGGTCATCCAGAATAACCAACCAGAACTCAAGGTGTTTCAGCGCCATGGAGAGATCCTGAAAAAGTCCCTCTACGCCACGCTCCAGCAGACCGATCCACTGGGGAGCTTTTTCCCCCTCAATGATTCCATGAAGGAGATGAACTTCAGGAGTGGGGCCATCATCTTCCCCGTGGATTTGACTTTTGCTCGCTATGGGCACGACGCCTCCCTGCTTTCGGTGGTGCAGTCTCAGGGACGAGTTTCTCTCGATCCCTCGGGACAATCGGTCGCCATGGCGCTCGCAGCAGATCCGAATCCCCCCGCTTTTCCCTATGCCAGTGTGGAGTATTCCGATGGCCCAGACGGTAGAGGGGGAGGCCTTGGAATCCTTCGATCAGGATTGGGAAAAGATCTCTCGGTCGCCATGATGAAGTATTCCTCGCTGGGAATGGGGCATGGACATTATGACAAGCTGGCCCTCGAGTATTACGACCAGGGGCGCGAAATCCTCACCGATTACGGATCTGTACGGTTCGTGAACGTGGAACAGAAGTATGGGGGACGCTACCTTCCGGAGAACAACTCCTACGCCAAGCAGACTATCGCGCACAATACGGTCGTCGTCGACGAGTCCTCTCACTACAGCGGCAACTACAATACCGCGAAGACCCTGCATTCCGAAAAAGGGTTCTTTGATCTTCAGGGCCCGGATTTTCAGGTTATGAGCGCCACGGATACCACGGCGGTGCCCGGGGTTGCCATGAGGCGGACTGTTGCCATGGTGAGGGACAAGACCCTCGATCACCCCGTCCTCCTCGATGTCTTCCGCCTCTCCTCCGAGAAAGAGCATCTGTATGATTACCCCTTCCATTTCATGGGACAGTTCATGGAGAGCAATCTGAAACTGACCCCTTACTTGACTGAGTTGCATTCCCTTGGAGGAGGTAACGGCTACCAGCACCTCTGGGTGGAGTCCGAGGGAACGATCAAGGAGAATGGTGGATCGCTCAGCTTCACTTGGCTCGATGGGAACCGCTACTACACCATCACCTCCGCGGCGGATCCCTCGACGAAGATTGTCTTCACGAGGACCGGTGCGAGTGATCCGAACTTCAACCTGCGCCATGAACCGGCGATGATCCTCCGCCAGAAGGCCGCCAACCATGTCTTCGCCTCGGCGATCGAACCTCACGGCTCTTTTGACGGGGCCAAGGAGAGCACTTCCGGGAGTTATCCCGTCATCCGGAGCGTGACGGTGCTCGCCTCCACGGAGGAGGGGACCGTTGTGAGGATCACCGGCGAGAGGAAGATCCAATGGACGGTCCTGATAGCCAACAACTCACCCGATCCCTCAACCAAGCACTCGATGAAGGCGGGAGAGGAGACCATCTCCTGGGTAGGTCCAGCGAAAATTATCAAACAATAAGTCATCTCCGATGTTTGTTCACAAAGAGCAGCTTTATACCCGGTTTGAGCAGATCGCTTGGGAGGATCTCGGTGGCGGCGTGAGACGCAAGATCATGGCCTATGGTGATCAACTCATGGCGGTCTATCTGGAGTTCAAGAAGGGTGCGGTGGGAGCCCTGCATGCACATCCCCATGTCCAAGCGGCCTTTGTCCGATCAGGATCAGTGCAGGTGCAGATCGGCGAAGAGTCCCAGATGCTTGGGGCTGGGGATTTCTACTACATCCCCTCCGGCGTGGTGCATGGCTCAGTGGCTCTTGAGGATTCCACGGTGATCGACCTCTTCGCACCCATGCGACAGGATTTTCTGCCCAACGACCAAGAACTACCGACCTGAGCCTGACCTCTGGAGATTAAGCCCCCTAAACTTACCCCCGCCCACTTTTTCTCCCATGGTTCTCCGCGCACGCCTGAGATGGTTGATCATCTCGCTGATCGGGGTCGCTACCGTCATCAACTATATCGACCGGGCCTCCCTCTCGGTGATGTGGCCTGCAATATCGAGGGATACGCATCTCACCAAGGAAGCCTACGCAACCATTATTGCGTTCTTCATGATTGCCTATGCCTTGGGACAGGCATTCTCGGGGCGATTCTTCGACCGCGTGGGAACACGGATCGGCTTTGTCTGCACCATCGCGGTCTGGTCCACCGCTGCAGCCCTGCACGGTTTGGTCCGTAGTATGTCGGGGCTTCTCATGGCGCGCGGATTGCTCGGCTTCAGCGAAGCGGGTAATTGGCCGGGAGCGACCAAGGCAGTTGCCGAGTGGTTCCCCCGGCACGAAAGGGCGCTTGCGCAGGGGATCTTCAATGCAGGGGCCTCGCTGGGTGCGGTTGTGTCCGCACCGGTGATCGCTCTGCTCTACCTGTGGTTGGGTTGGAGAGCCACGTTTGCCGTCATCGGAGCCTTGGGATTCCTCTGGATCATCCCTTGGTGGTGCGTGGCACGCTCGGGCCCCGGGAGTCATCCTTGGATTACACGGGAGGAGAGGGCTCTCATTCTGGAGGGAGCATCTGAGGAGGGGGCGTCGATTGAGGAGAACCTTCCAAACAACACGTCCTCACCAGGACTAAACTGGAGGCAGGCCCTGGCTTATCGGCAGACCTGGGCCATTATCCTTTCCCGATTCTTCATCGACCCCGTCTGGTGGCTCTTCGTGAACTGGCTTCCCATCTACCTCGCGGAGCGCTTCGGCTTCGACGTGAAGCAGATCGGAATGTTCGCCTGGGTCCCCTACCTCGGGGCGGTAATCGGGAGTCTGGTCGGGGGATGGTATTCGGGTCACAAGATGAGTCAGGGATGGAGCGTTGATCGGGCTCGCAAGCAAGCCATCGTCATCGGAGGGGTGATGACGCTTCCCGGTTTCATTTTAGCGGCATTTGCTGGGAAGCCATGGGTCGCCGTGCTGGCCATGGCCCTGGTCCTTTGTGGTTTTCAGGTCATGATCAACAACATCCAGACGCTACCGGGCGACTTTTACTCTGGGAAATCAGTCGGGACGGTGGCGGGTATCAGCGGCATGAGTGCCGTGCTCGGTGTGCTTCTCTTCAGTACCTGGCTTGTTCCCGCGATGAGTCGGATCAGTTATATCCCCGTCTTCCTGATGGGAGTCGCCTTAGTTCCTGTGGGTATCGCACTTCTCTTCCGATTTGGCGGGACAATTCGAAGAATCGATCTTGCAGCTTAAGGTGCATGGCTCAGAAAAGAGGGCAGCATCAGGCATGTTCATGAGCAATAGGGGGCGGTAGGTAGCAAAAATAAGGTATCTTAACTGACTCTTGTTTGTTAAATCTCGTCGGATTAAGTCAATCCAAAATGCAGAGAAAACATGAAACTTACTATATTACCTCTTTTTGTAACAGATAATCAAATTTACGATTACAGATCAAGAAAGGCTGAATCAGGGGATTTCAAGGCCTGTTCCACAAAACTTCCCGGTAAATTGAGTCGAGGGAACGGTAAAATCTGCTTTTTGCTATTGGCGGCAATTTTTTTTACGATTTCGAGGGGTAGCGCCCAGAACCTCTATGTGGGAAGCAATTCTTCCGGTGAAGTGGTCGAATTTTCATCCGACGTCGTTGTTTATGACAGCACGTACATCGGCATCGGAAGCAATGCATCAAATAACATTATAAGAATATATAATTACGGAACTGAGTTTATCAATAATAACGAATTTTACATAGGTTATACTGGAATCAGCAACAGTCTGAATATTGCTTCCCAAGGACAACTTGTCATTAGTGGTTCTACTTACATTGGCTATGGAGTGGGATCGATCGGGAATGCAGTGGTTGTTTCGGATGTAGAAACGACATTGACCAATGCGGGGGATCTGTTCGTGGGATATGATGGTGCAGGGAATAGTCTGCTGGTGAGCAACGGCGCCGTGGTTAGTGTGAGTGGGAACACTGATGGCGTGGTGATCGGGAGAGGGGTGGGTTCTACTGGCAATCTTATTCTTGTGGATGGGGAGGGGTCGGTTTTGCTGTCTGACTCGAACCTGATCATTGGTCAGGGTGGTGGGGGAATGCTGACACTGGCGAGGGGAGGAGGGGTGAGTGCCGGAGGCTTTGTGCTGGCAGCCCAACCGGGATCGACCGGGACGCTCAATGTGGGGACTCTGGGAGGCAGCGATAGCAACCTGACTATCGGCGGGGGGCCAATCAGTTTCGGTTCTGGCAGCGGGACAATCAATTTCAACCAAGGGGATACGTTCACGCTTACCGCGGGTATTTCTAGCGGTAGCAACGGCATCAACGGGGTCAACCAGCTCGGATCGGGCACGACTATCCTGACGGGCAGCAATAGTTACACAGGAACCACCGTGGTCAACGGGGGTACCCTAGAGGTGGAGGGAAGCCTCTCAAACAATGCTCCGATCATCGTGGGATCGAGTCGAGGGGGAGCCTCCATTGCCCTTGCAGGAGGACAGATCAATAACGGGAGCCTGTTGCTTGGGCAGGGTAGCAACTCCTCGGGCAACACGATTGTTGTTTCGGGAAGCGATGCGGCGTGGAGTGTTTCTGGGGATGCTTATGTGGGGTATCAGGGATCGTCCAACAGGATGCTGATTAGCAACGGAGCCTCCTTAAGCGTTGCCGGCAGCAACTACGGAATGGTGATTGGCTTCGGCGCGGCTTCGTCTGGCAACCAAGTTGTTGTGTCTGGAGGAGGCAGTCTTCAGGACGCCGGCCCGACAACCGTGATCGGACAGGCCGGCTCCGGCACGTTCACGATTGCACAAGACGGATCGGTGGAAGCTAACAGCCTTGTCCTCGCCGCCCTGGCAGGATCATCGGGAACCCTGAATCTCGGATCATCGGGGGCAACAGAAGGCAATGTCGCCCTGAATGTTGGCAGCGGAACTATCAGTTTCGGTTCTGGCAGCGGGACAATCAATTTCAACCAGGGGGACACGTTCACGCTTACCGCGGGTATTTCTAGCGGTAGCAACGGCATCAACGGGGTCAACCAGCTCGGATCGGGCACGACCATCCTGACGGGTAGCAATAGTTACACAGGAACAACCCGGATCTCAAATGGTTCCCTGCAAATCGGTGACGGTTTCACTACGGGGGGGGGGGGCGGAGGAGGAAATTTTGTCAACAATGCCTCGCTGGTGCTGAACCCTGCAGACGGAGATCTCTACGCGCTTTCTGGGAATATCTCCGGAGCGGGATCCCTTACCCATGCCGGTGTCGGAACCACGGTTCTTTCCGGCAGCAACACCTATGTGGGAAACACACTGATTTCATCAGGTCAGCTTGTGGGTGCCAGCAGCCATGCATTTGGTTCCGGCACCGTGACACTTTCCGGAGGATCACTGGGAGTAAGCTCTCTACTGACCATCAACTCGCTTGTCTGGCTCAATGAAGCTGACTACATCGCTGTTGCCAATCCTGTGGCCGGCCAGTACCTCAAGGTCACCAACTCCATAACCCTGAGCGGGACCACTAATTATTTCGATGTGAGTCAGAGCACGTTGAGCTACAAGCCGTCCAAAATCTTCGACTTTGGCACCAATGCCTTCAACGTGGATCAATTCGGGGTTACCAGCAGCGCCTACGGTATCGGTTACAATCTGACCATCAGCAATAATGCCCTCTGGGTGGCGCTTGGTAATCTTTTGGTGGGAGGCGATGCCGGGGATGTCACCCTTGCCGGAACCAACACGTTCCCGGGCATCACCTTCTCGAGCTCGAACGGTGTCACGGGGTTACTGACAATTCCTGCGGCCTCGGGAGCCATCATCACGTCAGCGGCGACGATCAATAACGGCGGCTCCGTTCTTGTCGACGGGCAGGGCGCCAGTTGGAGCAACTCGGGTGTCCTTACTGTGGGAGGCAACGATGGCGGGACAGGGAACCCGATGACCCTGACCGTGGCAAACGGTGGTACCGCGATGGCCGGAAGCGTGGTGCTCGCTCCCGGGACAGTGAACTATGCCAATGCCATTTCCATCAACGGAGGGATACTGACTGCTGGGAGCGTGACAATCAATGCTGGCACAGTGGATATGCCCAATACCCTCACCATCGCGTCCTCGGACGATGGAAGCCTTTCAGGAGCACTGAATGCTCGCACCGTTTCGGTCGCGGCGAATGCGATGATTAATTTCACCCAGAACGGTCTCACAAAGCTCACGTCCTCCATTTCAGGAGCCGGATCTATCACGCAGGCAGGCACGGGTCTGACCCTCCTCTCGGGAAACAATACCTACACGGGCCCCACCTTGATCCAGTCGGGCCTGATGGAGTTTTCTGGAACGCCGTCTCTTTATGGAGGTAACGCTGCAAACTGGACTGCAGCAAAGTTGCAGGTTTCCTATGGCGCGACAGCCATATTCACGGTTGGGGGTTCCTCGCCCTTTACGGCAGCCAATATTAACAAACTGGCTTCACTTGCCACCGAGACAAATGGTTTCATGGACGGGTCGGGCATCGGGATCGATACGACGGGAACAAATTTCACCTATGCCTATTCCCTGAGTGACCCCAACAATGGCGCAGGTTATTCGAATTCTCTTGGCTTGATGGTCATGGGGGGTGGAACGCTAAGCCTCACCGCCACCAACGGCTACTCAGGCGTGACTCTATTGGATGGCGGAAAAACCATGGTCACTGGATCGATTTCCGGAGGCAATGATCTCATGATTGGAAACAGTAACGGATCGGTCTCATTGGTGATTTCCAATGGCGGGTCGATTTTCTCGAAAAACGCTACCGTTGGCAACGGCCCCACATCTTCGGCGGACTCGGTAACCGTGACCGGAGCAGCATCCATCTGGAGTAACTCAGGAGTCCTTTATGTCGGTCAGGATGGTTCCTCAAACACGATGACTGTCACCGTTGGCGGAACGCTGATCACGGTCGCCGCCGCGATTGGCACAGCTTCGGATTCCGTGGAAAACGCCGTTCTGGTTAATGGCGTGGGATCCCTCTGGAGCAATGCCGGCACAATCACTGTCGGGTCTTCCGGAGGAGGCACATTGACCTTAGCTAACGGTGCCTCGCTGATTTCCAAGGGAGTGATAGCGATTGCCGCAGAAGTGGGCTCAATCGGTGTTCTGAATATTGGTGCTCTCAGAGGCAGTGATGCTTCGGGCATGATTTCCTCACCCAATATCGTTTTTGGAAGCGGCTCCGGAACCATCAATTTCAATCAATCAAATGCTTTCGCAATGGATCTTGCGATTTCAGGCAATGGTTCGGTGAACCAGCTTGGCTCGGGATCCACGATTCTCTCGGGTTCCAACAGTTACTCTGGGGGGACGCTTGTGAGTCTGGGGGTGTTGCAGGGAGATAGCACAAGCTTGCAAGGAACCATTACGAACAACGCGCTAGTGATCTTCAATCAGATTGGAAGTGGGACCTACAGCGGAGTGATGAGCGGCACTGGAGTATTGACCAAGAGCGGGAGTGGAAGTCTTACGATCTCGGGTTCCAACAGTTACTCTGGGGGGACGCTTGTGAGTCTGGGGGTGTTGCAGGGAGATAGCACAAGTCTGCAAGGAGCCATTACGAACAACGCACTGGTGATCTTTAATCAGATTGGAAGCGGGACTTACAGCGGAGTGATGAGCGGAAGTGGATCGATGAGCATGAACGGAACGGGAACGGTAGCGCTCTCTGGAAGCAACAGTTACTCCGGCGGGACATTGGTCTCGAGCGGAGTGCTCTCGGGAAGCACGGCAAGCCTGCAGGGAGCCATTACCAACAACGCACTGGTGATCTTTAATCAGATTGGAAGTGGGACCTACAGCGGGGTGATGAGCGGCACTGGAGTATTGACCAAGAGCGGGAGTGGAAGTCTTACGATCTCGGGTTCCAATAGTTACTCTGGGGGGACGCTTGTGAGTCTGGGGGTGTTGCAGGGAGATAGCACAAGCCTGCAAGGAGCCATTACGAACAACGCACTAGTGATCTTTAATCAGATTGGAAGTGGAACTTACAGCGGGGTGATGAGCGGAAGCGGAACGCTTGCGATGAACGGAACGGGGACGGTGGCATTAGCTGGAAGCAACAGTTACACAGGCGGGACATTGGTCTCGAGTGGAGCACTCTCTGGAACCACGGCAAGCTTGCAAGGAGCCATTACGAACAACGCACTAGTGATCTTTAATCAGATTGGAAGTGGAACTTACAGCGGGGTGATGAGCGGAAGCGGAACGCTTGCGATGAACGGAACGGGGACGGTGGCATT
>Ga0118677_10002634_pt1 | contig 35671 bp, 22 predicted proteins | sample AliMusrvi5mmetaG_FD_86154 | JGI IMG/M metagenome (GOLD analysis project Ga0118677, IMG submission 86154)
AAATGCATTCCCGTGAAAATAGTTGGTGGATCCGATGTACCCGCCGCAACCCCGTTCTGGCCATCCACCGAATATTTACACTAACTGGGAGACTCGCCGGCGCACCTCCGGGATGGAACCGACACAACACCATGAGCGCGGGCAGCACGTGGAAGAGGCAGAAGCGGGCCAAGGCGACGAAAGGTCCCCTTTTTGCCTACCGGTCCCTGCGGGTAAAGACATGTTCGTGAACGACAAACATGCTTTCTCCTGCGCAGGTTCCGACCTCAGACCTTCTGGCATCCGCTCTTCTACTGTCTCCGCACTTCGTACCGGTAGTTCCACCTCCGGTCGGGCGCGCTGTCGCCATTGACCCCGAATTCTGATGCCCCGTCGAAACTCTGGATATTGTCTGCCCAGTGAAAATCGAACCCCGGGGTCTTGTCTTTCTGTCCGATTAATGCCCTCGGAATGACAATTTCCATCCCGTTGCCATTGACCCGGTACTTCGCTTTTCCCACCGTCTCCCATTTGCCCTTGCGCCAAGCCTTGACGGTGGTTGCGGTGTCGCTGAGCACTTCGAGATTCACCACGTAGTCATAGCCCAGCCAGCCCGTCCCGGTGTTTTGATCCACATCCAGGAACAACAACATCCAATTGCGGCCGGTGCGCGGGGAGATCTTATCGAGTGTCTGGGCGAAGAAGTACACGTTGGCGGCATCATAGGCAGCCTTAAGAATCACGAAGTCGTTGCGGCCCGTCTCGTTGCGATACTCCAGGTCGCCGTACCCCTTATGATCGCGATGGAGCGTATCTCCAATCGTGTCCCGGAACTCAGGCTCGACCTTCTGCCAATCCACGAAGGAGCCATCAACAACGATCCGGCTCGGCCCCGTGGCCAAAGGCCGCTCCCGTACTCCCTTGAAGCGCCTTACCCAGGCGGCCAACTGGTAATAGTAATTGTCGCCATGTCCGCCGCGCATTGGCTCGCAATCGCGGCTATACTCCTGCGTATATTCATCGACGAACACTCCCCCAGGGTAATAGCAATCCGTATCTTTGTATTTGCTCCATTCTGTATAGCGACCCGCAATCCACTCATTCCACCCGGTCACGAAGACGAATTTTGGGTTGACCTCCAGCGCCCGTTGCCATTGTTCCTCGAAATTCAATCCCCAGTCCACAGCGCCCTGGCGGCGGTCCAGTTGACCTTGGTGCCAGCTACGCCCCATCGCCCCGGCCTTGGCGCTCATGGGTGCCGGGCCAGGCGTCTGCGGTAACGCATTCTGGGCCACCCCAACGCTCATTTGTTCCAGTTCCCCTTGGCTGTTCTTGTAGACGTGCTGCGGGTACACCTCCAGCCAGCTCCATTGATCCGTCCCACTCGGTCCGGTCCAGTAATCCGGCATTGGTCGGCGAAAAGTAAAGAAGTCCAACATCGGGCGGTCTTTGATGAACTCCTTATTCGCCAGCAACAACGGCTTCCCGTCCCACATGAACCAAAGATCCTTCCATAGTCCCGGTTGGTAGAGATCCCGCCAGAGCTGATCGGTGACCGGACGTGGGTCGCCGAACGGCGCTATAAACGCAATGGTCGGTGTACGGGCCCCCTGCCTGCGCATCGCTGTGTATTCGCGGCACAACGCCTCGTATTCCTCCTTCCAGGTCAACGGCGGGTTGGTCGTGTCGAATATCACCACATCCACCCCGGCATCAACCAGCATCGTAGCGTGCTTGCGGATAACGAAAGGATCGGTCATCCGATAGTAACCCAGCTCCGGTTCGCCCCAATGATGCGCGTCGCTATTCGTCGGCCAGTGAACTACTCCACCTTTTGCGGCAGCAAGGATCTTTGTGTTATCATTTGGCCCTCCGCGAGGGGTGTGCCATGTCCAATAGAAGATCCCAACCCACTTGTCTTTCTTCACCGGCCCACATTCGTTGAAACCCGGCATTACGCGCCCCGCGCCGTCCGTCGCTACCCAGGTATCCGACAGCACGTCACCTCCCTCATAAGGCTTGCCCTGAAACTCCGCTCCGCTTGCTGCACACGCTGTGCTCGCGATAGCGAGGGTTATTGCTCCCCGTGCCTTGAGAATAACGAGGCTGCCAAAACGTTTAGCGATCGGAATCATATTCATTTCAATTCAACTGAGCCGCGCGCGGCGCGGCTAATTTTGCCGGGATGGCGAGCAGGCTTTGCTGAGTGGGGATGTAAAGCACGCCGTTGGCCGCTGTCAGCGTGATCGGGTTGGCTTTAAGGCGAGTTCTGGAGAGAACCTGCAGCTCTTTGCCTGCCTTCAACACCCAAAGGGAACCTGTTTCCGTGCCGATATACACCTTGCCATCAGCCACGAAGCACGAAGCATAAGAGGTTTGGCCGCCCAAAGGGTGGACCCAATACCGTTCGCCGGTGCCGGCATCAAAACAATGGAGATTGCCAGTGGTATCGGGGATGTAGAGGAGACCCTCGGCGACCGCTGGCGTAGCCAGGGTGCGCTCGACTAGTTCTGAGGTCCAGACTCTGCTCCCGCTGGCCGCATCAACACAGGAAAGGCAACCGCGTCCGTTGCCGTGGAGGGGACTTTGACCGATGGCCGCATAAACATGCCCGTTGTATAACACCGGCGTTCCGATGATCTCGCTCGGTCCATCCGGTCTGTTCTTGTTGCTGTTCGAATACGGAAGCGGCTCACCATCGCGCACCCGGTAGTCTGGTGGATTGCAGTCATAGGACCACGCTTTCTTGAGAATCCGGACACTTGAGTCCTTGGAAGACTCCGGCGGCTCGAAGGCATAGAGGATGCCGTCGCCGCCCCCGAAGAAGATCAACGTTCGGCCATTAACCCGTCCGGGGGAGGGGGACGACCAATTGCAGTGCAACAAACGCTGGCCGATCTTCTCATCGTCTCTGGCCACCAACCGGCCGGTCTTCTTATCGAGGACGATCAAGCTCGGTGCATCGGTCCTGGGGACTTTGTTGTGGCGGTCGTCGATGCCGTTGGAGGTGCAGGCATAGAGGAGGTCCCCGTCGACCAGAAGCGTGCTGCCGCAGACGTCGTGCAGGACCACGTCCAGCTCGGGGATGAGGTCGTATTTCCAGATGATGTCGCCGTCCGTCGGTTCCAATTTGGCTTCGGAGGCGTTAGTTATGCCCATATAAGCGAGTTCATCCTGGAACGGGCCGTCATTGCCATTCGCCTGACCTTCCCGGTCCAGGCATAGGATCTCGCCCCGGCTACCGATCACATAAACACGGTCTCCATCCACCACCGGGCCTGAGCAGATGCCGCAATTCCACTGGTCGAAATGATAGGGCGGCTTAACTCCGGCAAAATAGCGCGGGCTGGGCAACTGCCAGATCAATTTGCCGGTGGCCTGATCCACGCACATGAGAACCCCGCCGCCGGTGGGCTTGAAGCCCGGCCGCTGGACTCCCGCATCATTAGCGCCGACGTAAATCCGGCCCCGATCGATAGTGGGAATGGAGTAGGTGTGCGAACCCAGCCTCAACTCCCACAAAGGCTCGATACTCCCAGGATCAGCCGGCAAATCCCTGACGCCGCTGACCATATTGGGACTGGAACTGCCACCCCAGAGAAACGGGAGGCCTGCGTTTCCTGCGTCTGCAGCGCCACTGGCCATGACTGCGGACAGGACGAGCAGGACAGCCGGGAAAGCGTATCTCATATGACCAGCATACCATCTGGACGGAACGAGGAAACAGAATTCAGGGGTTGCCTTACCTCCATTGTCGGCCAGTCGTGGTTTTTGTCTTCCGGGCCAACCTCGATTCTCATCTATCAGCCGCCATATCCGCAAATCAACGGACCAAGATCACACCAGTTCAGGTTCTTCTCGTCCGCTGCAAACCGAGGCCAAGTTTGCTCTTGTGACAATCCGCGCTGGGGGGATGCAGGGGGAATGATTCGTGTATCGCTCCTCTTAAAAGCGGTGAAGCGGAAAAAGAGGCTGGCGGTTTATGAGTCGCCTGCTCTAACCACCGAGCCATGGACCCGACAAACTGAACAGAAAACTGAAAAGAAGGCGTTTGTTCTTCCATAAGTCGTATCTGTAATGTGATACTTGAATTTGATACTTGTTGAATAAGAACTGGTGCTTATGACGAGACGTTACTCATACTCCATGGAGGCGATGGAGCAGGCTCCGATTCGGCGTCTTGGTCACGGACCTGTCCGACGGCTCAGAAGGCTTTCCGGGCTGGCAGCGCATCCTGCAGGCATGCCAGCCCGCAACCGGTGGTCGTTCGGGGCAGATGGGCGGAGCGCCCACCGGGCCAACCGGAAGAAGCGCGAGTGCCCCTCGGAGGGGTTCCAGAACTTGGCTGCCGCCCGTTCCATCTCTTGTGGCCTATTCCGGATGAGAGCGCTGCTTCTTATCCTTTGCTGCGCGCGGCTACTTACTGAACATACCGTCTGGGCCGCAGATTCCTGGATTTGGTGGGAAGGGGAAAATCCCAGTTCCTCCAACATTCCCGCCACAACGTGGCTCTCGCCGTCCAGCCAAAACGAACGTGATGCCTTGTCGGGGGGAAACATTCGTACCGTGGTGAGTGTCAAAACCACTGGCCCTTACTGGGCCAACTATACCGTGAACGTGGCGCAAGCGGGCACTTACCGGTTTTATGTGCGCAAGATTTGGCAATTCGGAGTGTTCAAGTGGCGCTTTGACTCCGCCGCCTGGAGCTTCGTCAACGGGCAAATGCAGTTGATGGACAGTGCCGACTATAAACAGTGGTTCCCGCTCAATTGGGTTTACCTCGGCAACGTGACCCTCACCGCCGGCGCGCATACGTTTCGCGTGGAAATCAACGCCGCCGACTGGCCCAATGCGCCGGAGAAAGACTATGTGGACCAGGGCGGCTTTGACGCGTTCATGCTTTCGACGCAGCCGTTCATTCCGCGCGGCAAGTTGAAACCTAGTCAAAAATACAATCTCGCCGAACCTGGCAAATGGAATTTTGAATCGCTGGCTGACGATTTCAACCCAACCGCGCTGCTCGATTTGCGTTCCCTCAATGAACGAGTCGCGGGCCAATCCGGCTTTGTCAGGGCCGCTGGCGATCAGACCGGCAAATACGTCTTGGGAGATGGTACCCCGGTGCGGTTCTGGGGTGTCAATGTGGCCAATATCGGGTCTGAGCTTGCCTCCTTCTCCCAACAAGCCAGGTTTTTGGCCAAACGTGGGGTCAACCTGGTGCGTTTCTTCCACCAATTACCAACCAGCGACCCAAACGACATTAACGCGGTCGACCCCGCTTATATCGAGGGTGCCCACCGCGCCGTGGCCGCCTTCAAGCAGGAAGGTGTCTATACGGAATTCGGCCTGTTTTGGGCGCTGCCCTTCACCATCCGCAAGGAATGGGGCGTGGACGGTTATTCAAATGATGTCACTGGGCCCGCCGGCATCCTCATGTTCGATGAGAAATTGAAGGCGGCCTACAAAGAATGGGTCCGCCGGCTGTTCACCGCCACCAATTCCTATACCGGCCTCACCCTGGCCCAAGACCCAGCCGTGGCCATCATTGAGATCCAAAACGAGGACAGTTCTTTGTGGTGGACCTTCGATCCAAGCACTTTCCCCCAGGCCCAGCGCGAAAAAATGGAAGGCAAATTCGGAACTTTCTTGATCGCCAAGTACGGCAATCTGGCCGCTGCCCAGGCCGCCTGGGGACAGGTGACGCTACCCACTGACGCCCCCGCCAATGGTCGCATGGGGCTGGCTACCGCCTGGTACATGACCGCGGGTTCCACCGAATCCTGGTTCTTAGCTTTCACCCCCCGCATTGCCGACCAGATTCAATTCCTGACCGAATTGCAGCGCGCCTTCTACCAGGAAATGCGGGATTATTACCGCAACACGCTGGGCTGCCAGAGCCTCATCGAGTCGTGCAATTGGGCTGCAGCGGACGAACGGTTTCTGTTGGATGCTGAACGTTATAGCTACACCGCCAACGACGTTATTGATCGCCACCCCTATTTCAATCCGACGGTCCATGTCGATCCAAACCCACCCGATACCAGCAGTTACGCGGTGGATGTGGGCGATTTATATCAGGACATTGCTGGGGTGAAGAACCCGCGGTACTTGCCAGCGGTCTATAAGCAAGTCGCAGGGCTTCCTCTACACGCGTCAGAGAGCACATGGGTCAATCCCAGTCGGTTCAAGGCCGAGGGGCCTCTGCTCGTTGCCGCCTACAATTCGATGGCGGGGGTTGATGGGTGGGTTTGGTTTGCGACCCGCGTCCTGGCTTATGAGGATATTGTAAACAAACACGATGTCGCCGTGCCCTCGCTCATGGGGCAGTTTCCGGGCGCGGCGTTGCTATACCGCCGAGGCGACGTGGAGGAGGCGCCCGTGGCCGTCCGCGAAGAGTGCAATCTCTCCCGGCTCTATCACAAGGAACTGGCCCTAATTTCGGAATTTGATCCCAGTCGCAATCCGCCTGACAACCCAGTCTATGACACCCTAACAGGGACGGGCCGAATTGATCCGCTCGCAATGCTCGTGGGCAAAGTGGAGTGTCATTATGGGACGAGCGACGCCAGCAACTATGTGTCTCCGCTTCTGTTCAGTCAGATGGATATGGCTAACCGAACCGTCGAGAGCCTGCCCCCGCCGGGCAGTGCTCGCGGACAACTCAACTTGGATTGGGGCAAAGGGCTTTTCCGAGTGAACAGTCCCCGCAGCCAGGGGATCGCCGGCTTCCTAAACAGCGTCGCGCAGGTTGATCTGGACGATGTTTCGATCACCTCCAGCAATGCGTTCGGCGCCATCCTCATCATTGCGCTGGACAATCTTCCCATTGCTCAGTCGCAGAAGATACTCATCCAGGCGATGACCGAAGACAACCCCTACCACTGGCAGGAACAGGACCAGGTCTTTACCAACAACAATGTGGTTTATAACGGCAAGAAAATCGTTTCCATGGGACAGCCCCCCATGAATGTGGTGAATATAGCGGGAACGGTGACGCTCAAGGGGTTGGGGGAGGGCCGAAGTGCAGCAGTCAGGGTCCTGGATGAAAACGGGTATGACCGGAACAATGGTATCAGCCAGGTAATTGGCTCTGATTTGAGGGTCACTTTGCCAACGAACTCGCTTTATACAGTTGTGATGATGCCACCGGGCATCACCAGTCAGCCGCAAAGCCAATCGGTGATGGTGGGCAGCAACGCGAATTTCACTATAGTCGCTACCGGAGTTGAGCCGTTGAGTTACCAGTGGCGGTTTAACGGCGGCCCAATATCGGGAGCGACCAATGCTTCGTTGTCGGTAAGCAATGCGCTGACGTCACAGGCGGGAAATTACTCGGTCGTGGTCACGAACGTGGCGGGGTCAACAACCAGCGTCTTGGCGGTTTTGACCGTAAATGTGCCAGCAACCATCACTACCCAGCCGCAGACTCAAACGAACGTTGTTGGGGCGAAGGCGATCTTCAATATAGCCGCCACCGGCACCGCGCCGCTGATCTACCAGTGGCAGTTCAACGGCGCGAACCTTACTGACGATGACCACCTTACCGGTTCACAAAGCAACCTCCTCACCATCGCCAGTGTGCTGATGGGCGACGCGGGCCAATACGAGGTCATCGTCAGCAACGCCTACGGCTGGGCCACCAGCACCGTGGCTTCGCTGACCGTGCTTCAAGCCACGCCAGTGGTGACCTGGGCCAATCCGGCCGCTATTGCCTACGGCACGGCTCTCAGTGCCAGCCAACTCAATGCCACGGCGAGCGTGCCCGGCATCCTCGCATACAACCTGGCCATCGGCACCATGTTGAGTTCGGGCACCCACACGCTGTCTGTCATCTTCACCCCCACGGACACGGTTGATTACAGCAGCGCGACCGGTAGTGTGAGTTTGGTGGTATTGCCGGCTACCTTGACCGCGACGGCGGCCGATGCGAATCGGGTATATGGCCAAGCTAACCCGGTGTTCGGGGGCACGATTACCGGATTGCTGAACAGGGACGATATCACAGCCACCTACAATTGCAGCGCGACCAGCGTCAGTCCGGCTGGTGCATACTCAATAGTTCCGAGCCTGGTGGACCCGAACAACCGTCTGGTCAATTACACTGTCAGCTTGGTCAATGGCACCCTATTGGTCGCAAAGGACGCCCCCCTGCTAACGTGGACCACGCCCGACGCCATCACCTATGGGACCGCCCTCAGTTCCAACCAACTCAATGCCACGGTGAGCTTGCCTGGCAGCCTCGCCTACAGCCCGGCCCTCGGCACCGTGTTGGGTTCGGGTACCCAGGCACTTTCCGTCATCTTCAGCCCCACGGACACCGTTGATTACAGCAGCGCGACCGGCAGCGTAAGCATGGTGGTATTGCCTGCACCCTTGACGGTGACGGCCGCCGATGCGAACCGGATCTACGGCCAGACCAATCCGGTGTTCACGGGCGCAATTGTGGGTTTGGTGATCGGCGACAACATCTCAGCGACCTACAGTTGCGCCGCCACCCCCGCGAGTCTGCCCGGCAACTACCCAATCGTACCCAGCCTGGTGGACCCGAACAACCAGCAGACCAATTATCAGGTCGTCCTAGCGGACGGCGCGCTCACGGTGACGCCGGCCGCTCTGCCGACCATTTTGAGTGTTATGCCAAACACGGGGCCAACCAACGGTGGCACGACCGTAAGTATTTTGGGCGCAGGCTTTCAGGACGGCGCGACGCTGAACTTCGGCGCGCTGCCGGCTACCGCCCTCAATCTCATCTCACCGACGAACCTGACGGCGGTCACTCTGCCGTCGGGGCCGGGCACGGTGGACGTGGTGCTTACCAACGCCGATGGGCAGAGCGTCAACTTCGCCAATGGCTTCACATATGTTGCGCCGTTGGGTGAAGCACCTTCCATCGTCTCCCAACCCACCAACCAAGCAGGCGTTTCAGGGACAAGCCTGGTGTTTAGCGTCTCGGCCACGGGAACTGAACCATTCAACTATCAATGGCAGTTAAACGGCGTGAATCTCACGGACGATGGCCGGATCAGCGGCTCCCAAAGTAACATCCTCACCATCGCCAGCGTGCTGATGGGCGATGCGGGCCGATACGAGGTTATCGTCACCAACGCCTACGGCTCGGCCACCAGTGCAGTGGCTACGCTTGCCGTCGTTACACCGCCGGTCTTTCTAACCGTGGCAGAAACCGCTGGCACGATCACGTTTACCTGGAGCGCGGCGGTGGGGCAGAAGTATCAAGTGCAGTCCAAAACCGATTTCAGTCAAACGAACTGGAGCAACCTTGGCAGCACCTTCACCGCGACCAATGCCGTGGCATCGACAACCGATGCCATAGATTCTATCCAACGATTCTATCGCATTGTGCTCTTACGATAACGGGTTCTTCGACCTTCTTGAGCCAGGCTCACGGCCAGCGGGGTGAACGACGATTCTACCATGGTTGGGCCACTTTGAAAAGTGGCACAGTCTCGCCTCTCCTCATGTGGGATAATGCGCTCGGCGGAAAACACCCAGAGCCGATCTCACTGGGTGAAGCCCCCCGCTGCCACACAGCACCTAGCACCCTGAAATCAGGGTGTTGTTTTCCAGATATCGTCCACCGGCACATAGCCGACGTGCCAATAGACGGTCTTGAGCTTCTGCAAGGGGAGTTTGCTGGAGTGGCCGTCCACATAGCTGATGTCAATGGCGCCCGGGATTGGCTTCCCGTTTGTGGCTGTCCGGCGCATCAGGGGATGACGAGCGATGGTGATTCGCCCCAGGGCGGAATTCACGTTCCCAAGGTAGAGGTCAGTCGCAGGAGTGTCAGTGATCACGGGCCAGGTGTCCGGCCAGATCGCATCCATGAAGAAGGGAGTCAGCACGGGCTTCGAAATGGCAGTGTCCCTCTGAAAGAACTTTGCCTTGTCCGTTATCCAAGTGCTGACGCCGTCCGCTTTATTATCGTAATAGTATAGCCAGCCGTTGATGGAGTAACTGCCCGTCAGCTTGGGATCGTTGTTCCACATCCAGGCAGCCCCGGCCGTCCCGGCCGTCGGGTCTGGAGGAGTCGGCGTTCGACTGGCCGCCATCGGGCAAAGGCGGTTGTCATTTAACTTGATCGAATAATCAATGAGGGTCTGCATCCATAATCTTGCGGTGACGTTGTACTCGATGGATTTGCCGGTGTCCTGTTGATACATGATGGCAGCGGTGCTGAGCTGTCGGAGATTGCTGACGCACTTGATTTGTTGTGCCTTGGTTTTCGCCGAAGACAGCGCCGGCAATAGCAGGGCGGCCAGGATGGCGATGATAGCAATGACCACGAGCAATTCGATCAACGTAAACGCGCACGGCTTTTCTCTTTGCGTCTTCATCATGTTAGCCTGGCGGCAGGTTACCGTAACTATTTAAGACGGGCAATGATTATTGCCGCAAAACGGTCGGTGCGCGTATCCTGAGCCGAGTGAAAGATGCCTACATAGCGGCAAAAGAGCGCTGGGCCCGTAAGATGGCCGGCCAAATGCGCCAGGAGCCGCGCTCAACGGATCGGCTGCCACCGGGCCAGCGCCAGGTCCAGGACTTTCCGGTCCTGGATTTGGGAGTACGCCCGGAGATGCCCTTGGAGAAATGGGAACTCAAAATCCAAGGGCTGGTGGATAATCCTGTCACGCTGACCTGGCCGCAGTTCCTGGCGTTGCCTCAAATCAAGGATGTCAGCGACTTTCATTGCGTCACCACCTGGAGCCAGTTTGACATGGAATGGGAGGGAGTGGCGCTTTTAACCATCGCCGAGCTGGTCAGGCCGAAGCGCGAGGCCAGCCACATCCTGTTTGAAAGCTACGATGGCTATTCCACTAATAACCCGATCGAGGTCTGCCTGGATGACGATGTCCTGATCGCCCACAAATGGAACGGGAAGCCTCTCTCCCTGGAACACGGCGGGCCGGCTCGCGTGATAATTCCGAAGCGTTACGCGTGGAAAGGCGCCAAGTTCATCCACCAAATCACGTTTCTGGAGAGTGATGTCCCGGGTTATTGGGAGACGCGCGGCTACTCCAATACGGCGGACCCCTGGAGCGAGGACCGTTTTGCCGACAAGAACAATATTCCGCCGGGGTTTCCCTGACGGGCGACGTGGCCTATCTTGAGGTGATTCCGAGTCCCAATAACGGCAGGAGTTCCTGACTCTCCGGCACGCCATAGTTGAAGATGACAAAGCCACCCGTCTTGTGGCGGCGGGTGATGTCGATTTGCTCGATGACTCGGTCCACTCCAAAATGCGATGAGGAGGCGCTCACGCCGATACCGGGATAGCAGGGCGTCCGGCCCGCCCACTGGACTTGCCTGGCGACCATGTTCTCAAAGCTGGCACCGCTCGTTGTGTAATCCATGGGGCAGACAAAATCGAGATAGCCCTGATCGCACCACAGCTTCCAATCCTGCCCGATTCCGTCACGGTCGCTCTCCCAGTTCGGGAAGACCGCCGCCGAGAGCTTAATCCTGGGTTTTATGGCGCGAGCCCCAGCACTTACTGCTTTGACGACGGCTGTAATGTTGCCTCGCCGCCACTCCAACCATTGCTGGCGCAATGTTCCCTCGCCCAGCACGTCCTGGGGCCAGTTAGAGAGCTTCAGACCCGTCGCCTGCTCAAACCGCTCCTTGCAGCCGGCACAGAAGCAATGGTCGCCGTCCGGGTAACGGATGTAGTCAAAGTGAACTCCGTCCACGTCGTAATTGTGAACGATTTCCAGTAGTGAATCGATCTCCAACTTCTGATTGCTGGGGTGGGAGGGGCAGAGCCATGGTTGTTCCTTTCCGCCAGAACTTTCCTGCAGCCGGCGCTCCCCGCGCAGCTTGTCCACGAATTCCTTCGGGGCAGCAGACCCCAGATTCCAGTTCACCTTCCACACGTGGATCTGGAGGCCATGCTTGCGACAGGCCTCCAGGCACTGTCTAATCTGATCGCCCCGCGCTGCCACCTGCGATTCCACCGGCAAGACCTTGCTGTTAGCGAAGCTTACTCCACCCCAGAGCATGTTTGGGAAAACAGCCGCGAAACCGTTATCCGCCAATCGTCCAGCCGCTTCATCCCAGGACATGCCTGGCACGCCAAAGGCGCTGTGACACCAAAAGGCGCGGAATTCGCCGGGCAGCGGCCGTTGCGCCAGGCAAAACGCTTCTTTGACCTTTTGGCGAGCTGCCCCGGATTGGTCCATTGCCTCGGCGAATTTCTGCTGGGACACCAGTTTCAAAGCTGACTGGCGAAAAGCAGCCGCCGAGGCCAGGTGATTGGTCACCCGCGAGTCTTGGTGGCTCATTTGCATGATCCGATCAAAGGCCTGGTCGTAGGTCTCAAAGCCCCCAATCATCCCTATGTGCGCGATATCGGCGTCCGCCGCCTTCCGCCAGACCTCCGGCGCCAATGCGCCAAGCATCGCCAGGAGCATGCGGCGGTTCTTGCCTGCTTCGTCGGACAACAGAATATGCGTCATCACGATACAATTGCTAGAACGCAGCAATGCGGGATAGCCGGTGGCCCGGCCCTTGTCGTCCAGCCACTCCGCTAGAACCCGCGAGCGTTCGGCAACCGGTTGAAAGGCATTGATGTTCCACGACTTTTGGTTCACAGCGGTCGGAGCGCCAGGCAGCAGACCACCTATGAAACGGATCGCAGCGAAGTTACCCGGATAAGCAGCCTTCAAGTGCTGCCCCCCCTGGATTTCCAGCACTGGTCGGAGCTTTTCAGGAACGGCGTAAAAGGCCACCAGTTTGCCTCCATGGCGGACATAATGAATCAATTCCTCCACCACCCGCTCAGGCATGTATGGATTATACGGCAGGATGACCACCTTGGCGGGTTGGAGGCTCTTAGCGGTAACTTCCAGGTCGCTCAGCACGGCACACCCGATATCCAGTGCGTCAAGGTTCTCGGCCATAGCCTCGGCGCATCTTTCCACGCCGCGTGCTTCCTCAGGCAGATGTTTCAGGGCCGATTCTCCGCGCAAGACAGCTACCACGGCATCGTCACCAATAGTGCCGATCCGGCGAATGTCGCTGAGGTAGAACTCAGTATTCATAGCCTTGCCACGCCACGCTGATATCCGGATGGCTTTAATTCTGCCCCATCCGGCAGGTTTGCCCTCGGACTGGGTCGCCGTTTTGCTGATCCAGATAGTATTCCAACCAGTGGCGGATTCCGGGAAGAAGCTTGCGTGATACCACCCCTCCCCGCTCTGAAAATAGACGCTGAAGTAAGTGACCGGCGAAGCGTCACGGCAAAGAACCTTAAACTGAACTCCGCGGCAGGACGACAAGTCCAGGTTCACCGTTTGGTCCCAGGAGGCTCGTGCGATGTTTGTGCCGGCGAAATCACAGGCCAGGCGCAAGACCCTGCGGCCTTCGATCAGCGCCACCGAGGCTGCCGTGGTGCCGCGCATGGGCACCCACGCCGCTCTGGCCGCGTCGTCGTCCGCATATTGACAGTCATCGATCGTCGCCGCCGCCGCGGACGCCGCCTGGACATCCAGTTGAGGGAAAAAGCACCAGAGAACGAAGGCGAGCAGCCCGCCTACTGAGAATCTGACAGCCGGAACCAAGCTTGTCTGCAGCGTTGGACAGCTCCTCGGGGTTTTCGTGTGTGGAGACGCCGCACGGGGACGACTCTTACGCGTGGCGACGTTTGGCGTCATAATTAACGCGGAGCGGGTGAGATAGGTTCGAGAATGAGCACAAGCGAGTTGCTGCGTCTTTCAGCCAATACATACATATCAAGCCCCTTCTAACGCCTAAATCGGTGGAGCGCAAGTCGCGGGTCGAGTGGATTTAGCCGCCGGGGCTTGAGTCGCCAGGCGAGCGCGGAGAGTGCAAAAACAGCAGTTGACGACCACTTTTAAATACGGTATTCAATGTTCTTATGCAAATCGAGAGCCTGAAAGTCTTTTGCGACCTGGCCGAAACTGAAAGCTTCACCAAGGCCGCGCAGATTAATGAAGTCACCCAATCGGCGGTGAGCCAGCAGATCAGTTCACTGGAACGCCTGTTCAAGTCGCTGCTTATCGAGCGTAGCAAAAAGAAGTTCCGGCTGACCCGCGAGGGGCAGGTCCTCTACGATTATAGCAAGCAGGTCATTGCGACCTACGACGCGCTGCACAGCAAGCTCCAGGAGATCAAGGACATCATCTCGGGCACCATCCGGGTCGCCACCATTTACAGCATTGGCTTGCATGACCTGCCGCCGTACCTAAAGAAGTTCCTGAAGAGCTACCCGACGGTCAACGTCCACGTGGAGTATCGCCGTGCCAACCAGGTGTACGAGGACGTGCTGGGCAACGTAGTGGATGTAGGACTCGTAGCCTATCCTACTCGCGACAGCAAACTGGAAATCTGCGCGCTCCGCAAAGACACGCTGGTTATGATCTGCCACCCGCAGCATCCGCTGGCCAAGAGCAAGAGTCTGCGCCTCAAAGCCCTCAACGGTCAGAAGTTCATCAGCTTCGAACCCGACATCCCCACCCGCAAGGCGCTGGACAAAATCCTCAAGGAATACTCCGTCCGCGTGCAAAACGTGATGGAGTTCGACAACATCGAGACGGTCAAGCGCGCCGTCGAGATTGATGCCGGAGTTGCCATCGTGCCCGCTGGAACCGTACTCCAGGAAGTCGCGAAGCAGACGCTGGCTCAGGTGACCTTCGAGGATGGAGAATTCTATCGTCCATTAGCCGCTATTTATAAGAAGAATAAAGTCCTCTCGCCGGCGATGAAGCAGTTCCTGGCGGTCTTGAAGGACGAGAAATAGCAGTCAATCTCGAGGTAATAGGCGGGCGTCTCGGCTGCCTCGGTTGGATCCGAGGCGAGAGGTTCGCCCCACTGCTGAAACCGCTACAAGCAGTAACGCCAGAACCGGCCCCAGATCATTTCAAATTCGCAGGATTGAGCCGTTGCAGATCCTTCGGAACGAACATCCCGTTCTTGCGGATCAGTTCGCCGTCGAACCAGATTTCGCCGCCACCCCATTCGGGCCTCTGGATCAGGACCATGTCCCAGTGCACGGCCGAACGATTTCCATTATCGCATTCTTCATAAGCCTGGCCCGGGGTCAGGTGCAGTGAGCCCGCGATCTTTTCATCGAACAAAATGTCGCACAATGGGTTGAGGATATAGGGATTGAAGCCAAGGGAGAATTCCCCCGTATAGCGGGCACCCGGGTCGGTGTCCAGAATTTCGTTCAGGCGCCGCGTGTTGTTCGACATGGCCTTCACGACCTTCCCGTCCTTGAATTCCAGGCAGACGTTTTCAAACTTCGTGCCCGAGTATAGAGTCGGCGTGTTGAACTGGATGCGGCCGTTGATCGAGTTTTTGACAGGGCAAGAGAACACCTCACCGTCAGGGATATTCCGGTCGCCCTTGCACATTTTAGCACCCATCCCTTTGATGCTGAACGCGAGGTCTGTGTCGGGGCCTTTGATCTGCACATGGTCGGCACGTTTCATCCGGCGCTCCAGCGGCTCCATGGCGCGGGCCATCCTCCCATAGTCCATCGTGCAGACGTCAAAATAAAGGTCCTCGAAGGCCTCCGTACTCATGCCGGCGGCCTGCGCCATGCTCGGCGATGGCCAACGCAATACGCACCAGCGGGTCTTGCTCACGCGATAATTCATCACGGGGCGAGTGGTTCGGGAATAAAGCGCCATCCGATCACTGGCCACGTCGGCATTCTCGGTGGCGTTGCCGCTGCCGCGAATGGCGATGTAGGCCTGCATCTTCTTCATGCGGGATAATTCGATGTCACGCACGAGGCGGGCATGCTCCGGGTCTGTAGCACGCAGGATTTCGCGGTTGACGCGCGAGTGGCGAACTTCGATCACAGGCGTTGCGCCAGCCGCCCGCGCCGCTCGCATTAGCTCAATCGAGAACTCGTCGGGCACATCGATCATATCCAGCAGAATGCGGTCTCCCTTCTTGAGTGCCGTGGAATATTCGACTAGCAACCTGGCCAGCTTCTTGAAGCGCGGATCAGTCATAAGATATCTTACAGAGTAAGCACAGTCTCAGTCGGGAGTCGAGCGAGGATTTTCAACGCGGAACGTTGCGGCGGGGGTTCTGATAGTTTTGGAATTGACGCTGCTCGCGCTCCAAGCCCTTCAGGCGGGTTATCCGGGCCGCTCTGGCGGCTCACTGCGGCATGGACAGAATGTTCGTGCTGCCCGCGCACACGAGCGTTGCACTTTCCCGGCCAATGGCCACAACTCGCAGCTCGCCCAGTTTCTCGCCGACAAACAGCGTCGCGCCGTTGATCAAGACCGAGGGCCGCTTGGGATCGAACACGATGGCCTGCAGCTTGAGCGGTGGCCACTTGGGTGCCGGCGGCGGAGCGACTGCCACTGATTTGTTGATGTCGTATTCATTTTCTTTGGCCACCGGCGGGCTGGACGGGATGGTTGGCGCGGACACCGCCAGAGGCTTGGCGATATTGGTGTCCGAGCTAGACTGAAGGGATGGTTGTGAAGCGGCTCTTGGTTGGGCTGCCGCGGCAATTACCTCCGGCGCTGGTGGTGTGGAGGGTTTCGGCACAATTGACGGCTGCTTTGCCGGCGGAGGGGGCACCTGCGCCTCTCGCGGCCCCGTAGCCGTGCGCCGGTGGGCCAACTCCCAGATGAAAAGGAGCACGAGGAGCGCCACCACGGCCAGTGCCGCAGGCACGATCAAGCCGAGTTGATTCCGGGGGTGCTGTGCGGGCTCGACTGGCCTGAATTGCATTTGAGGCGATGGCGGAGGGGGAGCTTGTCGCTGTGCCTCTTTGGCTCGCCTTAACGCATCGTTGACTAAGCTCATGCGCTGGTTTTCCCTTCCAGTTCGCGTACGGCCCTGCCGACCATCCCAAAATTGATCCGCTCGCGCTGCTGGACAAACCCAGCCAGGAGGGCCTTGTCGCACACCGCGTTCACGAGCCGCGGAATGCCCTTGCTGTAATGGTGAACCCGCCACAGGGCCGGTCTTGTGAAGTAAGGCGTCCCGTTCCCACCGGAAACATGGAGCCGGTGCTGCACGTATTGGATGACCTCGTAGCGGCTGAGCGGCGAAAGGTGGAACCGGACGGTGATGCGCTGACGCAGTTGGCGGAGTTGGGGATTGTTCAGCCGCTCCCTCAGTTCTGGCTGGCCAAATAGAATGATCTGCAAGAGCTTGCGATTGTCCGTCTCCAGGTTCGATAACAGCCGCACCTGTTCCAGCAACTCGTCCGTCAGATCCTGCGCTTCGTCTATGATAAGCACCGTCTCCCTGCCGCGCTCGACCTGCTTGAGGAGGAACTTGTTGATGACCGCCAAGGTATCCAGCCGGTCCAGGCCTTGCACTCGCAAGCCGTACTCCTGCGCAATCGCCTTCACCAGCTCACCGGCGCTCAGAACCGGGTTGAGGATTAAGGCGGTGGCATAGTGGTCGTCGAGCTGCTCGAGCATCGCGCGGCAAAGGGTCGTCTTGCCCGCGCCGACCTCCCCGGTCATCTGGACAAAGCCCTTCCGCTCCCGGATGCCATAGAGCAGGTGGTTGAAAGCTTCCCGGTGCTTGGCGCTGTAAAACAGAAACCTCGGGTTCGGCGTAATGTCGAACGGTGGCTCGGTCAGGCCATAGTATTCCAGGTACACGCTATTCCCGCAGCAGAATTGGTGCCTCGGAGCCTGGGGAACGCGAAATTACATACCCAGGGGAGAGTGTCCCCACAAAGAGGAGAAAGTGTCCCAAATGGGGGCAGGTAATATCAAGGTGAGAATGACCTCGTAACTGGCTGCTTCGACACCTGGGTACATTTTTCCCACTGTTATCGAGGGGCGGGTGGATAGAGTAGGCACGTTACACCGTAGCCCGATCCGGAAGCTGCCGTTGGCTCGGCTCCTGCTTGGATACCAGTTGGGCCTGGTTCTGAGGCGACTCTTTCGAGTAGGCTGAGGCAAGCGGCTCTCGTTTTTTGGTTGCGAGAGCCGCTTTTTCTTTCCTTCCGACCGGGCTCATGTCCCCCACATACCAGGCACCTGGTGACGGAGGCGCCAGGCCCTGTAATCGTGAAGCAATGGGCCGAGTTCCATTGCTGCCGTGCGCACCTCTTGGTGGTCATCCTCAAAGCCACCAGCCAAATAATCGGGGAAGGCGTCATCGTCCTTGCGCACGTAAGCCAACACCCGCAAGAGGCGCTCGCGGTCTGACGCGGTAGCTTTGAGGAAAGAGCTCTCCACGGCGGCCTGCAGCAGCCCAAAAAAAAAGGCGGCAGTAGTGCTCCACATAACGCTCGACGAGGCTTCCCTCGGCCAGTTTGCAGAGCTTGGCTTCAAAGTCCGGCGGCAGCCTGCCTTTGAACAGGGCGATGCGCATCTCTTGCACGTCATTCGGCGTGACCAAGTACACCAAGCCTGATCGCACTAAAGGCGGCAATACCCCAACCCGGAACTGATTGGTGACGCAGTCTTCTAAAACACCGCTCCTAAAGTTCTTCATGGTGAGAACAGCCTAACACCTAAAGTCCCCCCTGCGGATTACAATTTGCCGCCAGGTTTATCATCGCAGCGAAGCTGGGTCGTTCATCGCCCCTTCTATCGCCTTGGACCATTTTAACGCGCTGCCAGGCTCGGTTAAGAGCAAAAGGCTCAAAGCCTGGTCCGGGCTGACATGGACTAGCAAGCCGGCCTCGGATCTGCCTGCCGGAGCGGTTTCACAAGTGCGCCACTTGCCATCGTGGAGGTCGCCCGTCAGCAAAGTGGCCTTGTGCCATTGGCGGTCGGTCGAAATGCGGATTGCCCCTGGGCGCAGTGGCATCAGTAGGAGGGCCGACGAGTGGCGAATATCCTGCCGATCAAGGGAAAGGACCATCCCGCCGGTCTCGTCCTCCAGAACAGTCTTCTCGCCAAGTTTGCAGCCACCCTGGGCTTCAACTGCGCGCAGTGCACCGCGGCCATCAAACCAAAGCAACCCCGGGCGATTGGATGCTAGCGACAGGGTACACGGGGGTTGGCAGGTGCCAACGGTTACCTTTATAGCCGGCTGGGTCTCGCGGATGTTGAACAAGACATAGACCTGACCGCCATCCTGCATCGGCACCCTGAACGTATGCACCTGCGGATCGTTGGGCTGGAGGTCGATGGGGCTCACACCCGCCTTTCCCAGGACGCCGCGGTAGAGCGCGAGGTCGCCTTCGCGGCGCGCCGTGACGCTGTGAAGCTCAATCGGGTCGGTGCTAAAAAAGACGGTGCCCCGGCCGACGCGGTTCTCGACCAGCAACGGCGAACCGTTCCCGGCACGACGCAGCACTTTGGCGGTTGCCACGCTGGTTGCTGTCGAGGCTGCAGGCTCGACTTTGATGCACGGCTGGTCGGCGGCGTTGGTGGCGTTTACGCAGATGTTCGGGTAGTTCTCGGCGAGGAACCGGACGCCGCATAGATCCTCCAGCCGATTGGTGCGCGTGCGTTGGTGGAACTCGTCGTAGGAGATGTCTCCGGACAAGTAAAGCACGCCACCCCGGCGGACCCAGTCAAGGACTTTGGTGAAGGTTTCGTCCGTTGGGCAGAAGGGCAGAGGATAAAAAATGGCTTTGGCCGACGCGGGGATAGCGAGTCCGTCTTCGTTCAGTGTGCCGAGGTTGTCTACGTGGTTGCCGAGCGCGAGGTCGAGGCTTTTTAGTATTCCCTCGATCACCTGCCACTTGCCGCCGCTCATGCGATGGTTGTCGGCCGTCAGTACATAGACCTCTGGCTCGCGATAGACGGGGGTAAAGTGGCGAAAGAGCAAACTCTGGTTGCGGTGCACATAGGCAATGTCTTTGGGCACTTCATCGCACGGATAGACCATGCCCCAGGGGAATACGCGATGCGCGCTGTCTTTCCAGCACCAGTTGTGAATGCGCGAGGCGCCCAGACCAAGAGAGTAATGGGCGATGGCGAGGAAAAGCGATGTGGCCTCCTCGGGCGTGCGGGCGATGTGGTAGCCGTAATCACGACCATCACCCCACGCGGGATGTGTCTTCACGCCATACTCGCCGGGGCCAACCGATTTGCCGCGTGCGCGCTGGTCGTTGTATTTGCAGATTGCCGGGAAGCGGGCAATGTCGATGCCCGGCTTGTCGAAGTAGCCGAAGTTACACAAATCCAAGCCGTCTATGCTCGCGATAATGTCCAGCCCCTGGTGCGGCACTTGATAGAATTCCGAGGAGGTGGGATGCCGGGAATCGTGCTCCCGGATGCCGCGAATCAGGGCATCGCTCCAGCGGCGGGTGAGCGCCGCGCGAAAGCGGTTAAGGTCACCGATCTGCCTGTCTTCCCAGGAGCGCCCCCAGTCGCTAAAATCTTCGGCGGGGATGTGTCCGAGGGGCTGGACAGGTGCCGGATCTCCCCAGACCGCCCGCAGGCGCTCGTCGCTGCCATAGCGCTGCTGGAGGAACTGATTGAGCTGTGGGGTGACGGCAGTGCTCAGCTCGCAGCGCAGGTCGCCGTTCAGGTAGTAGATCAGTCCGGGCACCTGCGCGTAACGTTGGGCAAAGTCGCGGCACCAGGCTACCTGCTGCGCTAATTCGGCGTCGCCGGCTGCGACGTTGTAGCCGACGAGTAGACCGGCGAAATACGTTTGCTGGTATTTTTGGGCGAGCTGCACGATGCCATCCACATTGCGGAGCAGTTCCTCGCGCTGTTTCGGTGCGGGAATGCCAGACTGGAGGTTTTCGTAGATCTGCACGCCCAAGTCGCGCCGCGCCCTCATATCACGCAGCCATTGCAACGGCGTTTCTCGGCGCGTTGTGAACGTGTAGGCCCAGTCATCCGTTCCGAACATGAACATGGGCCGTGTGCCGAGCCGCAGGTAGTTGTTGCGGAAGCTCAGCGCAGGGCCCTTGGCGATGACCTTCTCGTTCCGGACAAGGAAGGCGCTTTCGATGCGGTCAATCTCCTGATCGCCCTCCCACAATCGCCCAACGAGATGGTAGAAATCCGTGCGGTAGGCGCCGGGCTTCCATTCGAGAGTAATCGGCAGTGCCTTGCCGGCGCGAACCGTCACCGAAGTGGTCAGCTCAGCATGTGGTCTTTCCGATGGTTCGGTGTCCAATGGAGGCGGTTCGCCCTCATAGATGCTCACCGTGAGCCGCACATTTCGGTTTCGCTTTCCGCCGTTGAATACGTCCGCGAGCAATTTGACACTCTCGCCCTGCCGATAGGTGCCTAGCTCGCTCACCAGTGAGGTAAGGTAAGTATCCCTGGCCAGCGAGCGCATGATGTCCACGAAAGCCCTGCCCATGCCCGGCTCAAACTCGGCAAACAAGTTCCGGTTGGTCACGCCGAAGAAACACCAGCTTGAGCCCGAATAAGTACCAGCGGAATGACGCAGCATCGCGCCAACCGCTCCGCGCATCCGGCCATAGCGGTCGTGGCCATTGACCAGGGGAATCCAGCGCGCGTCATCGTAGCCCGTGACTCCCACCGCCGCCCAGCCTTCGAGCGACCCCTTGTTAATAGAAAGGTCGCTTTGAATCACGGCCTGATGGGGCGTGGCGTGCGCCGAAGCGACCCGTTGAAGGCGGTAGCCTGCGTCGAAGACACCAAGCTGCGTTGGAGCGACCTCCAGGCCGTCTGCCGGCTGGCCGTGGCGTGTGTTCAGGCGCTCAGGTTGCGGGACCCGGAAGTCGAGCTTGGCCTGCAATGCGCGCTGACCCGAATGGCGTATTTCGCTCTGCACCATGCAGAAGCGGGCATCCGATCGCCACCAGTGGTTAGTTGACCTCGCGTCAGGATTGGACTCCTCCTCCAAGCCGGGGGTCAGGATCGGCCTGCCCTCCTTGTCGTCAAGCCGGACATCGTCGAACCACGCGTTGCCGCTGCATCGATACAGCCCGGCCTGGAAGTCCACTCTGACTGTGTTCGGGCGGACATCGAACTTGTGGCTGAACTGCTCCCAGTCCCGTGTGCCTGTGACCTTCGCGAAGTCTATCCACTGCACGATGGAACCGTCGGCGGCAAATTGGTACACAGCGAAATAGGCCATGCCTGGGCCGGCGACGTTGGCAGCCTTGAGAAAACCGGAGAAGGTCAGCCGTCCTTTGCCACGCAACTGCGCTGCGGGAATTTCATAATGCCAGGCGACGTGCTCGCTCACTGGCGGAGGGGGTGGAGCGGGCGCCTGCCAACCGCTTGCCGTACGCTCGAGCAAGTTATCGAAGGCATAGCCACCCGTTGAAAAGAATTTCCCGCCGTCACGCAGGAACCTGCGGAAGTTATCAGCCGCCCTTACCGGGAAGCCCGCGCCGTAAGGCAGCACAAGGACGTCGAACTTCTCGCGGCTGAAAGACCGAGCGTCGGCCAATTGCTCGCTGTTCAGGAAGGCGGTGCTGAACGCCGGAGCCTCGAGCAGGTGTGCCAGATAGTCGGGCGAGGCGGCGGCGGCGCCCGCCGGGATGTCGTCTCTGTAGATGGCGGTTCTTACAACCTCCGCGGCGTCCTCATGGGAGGGCGCGGACGGTTCCTGCGCTGCACCGTGGCAGGCCCACGAAGCCAGGCAACATCCGGAAACAAGGAAAAGGGCGCTCTTAATGTACGAAGACATGCATCAAATCGGGGGTATTGGTAACGCACTGAACGAGACACTCGGCGATCAAGTCATGGCCCGCGGGATTTGGATGGCAGTCCTGAGGTGACAACCATGAACCGGTAAGATTCACAATGCCATCGGCTTTCATTTTCTCCTGATAGCGGGGAGTGAGATCAAGGACATGAAACCCCATTTCGGAGAGGCATGTGGAGATTCTTTGGCTCAGAAGGATATAGTCAGGACTGCTCCCAAATTGCGGGTTGAAGACAATGAACGGGTTGTGGACAACGGCGACAACAGGAATGGCTCTCTTCCTGGCTGCGTCAGCGATCTGCTGGAGGGCCTTGAGGTGGCGCGCGTAGAGCGGTCCGTCGATGATAAAGCGCCCTACCATATTCTTTACAAACTTGTGCCGGTTTAGGCCGAACGACTGGAAGCGAGTCCACCGCTGGCGGGCCTTTCGCAGGACATATTTCCAGAGCATGGAGTGGATTGGATTGTCGCCGTATTCCGGCGGCAGGACGCCCAGGAGAGGACTCAACGCGGGCTCAGGATCATTGTGATCGTAGCTGAGGATTACGAGATCGGGAGAATACGACCGCAGCACTCGGTGCGTGAACAGGCGGCTTTCCTGTTCGGAGTTGTACGCTGGCACGGCGTAGTTTCGCAGCTCAATGGCCTTCCCGGACAGCGCTTCCATTCGCTTCCGAAAGACCTCGGGGAAACTCGCCTCATACTCGACTCCCCATCCGAATGCAGTGGAATCACCGAGCACAGCCACGCGGACCGCGGACGACGAATTGGTCCGACTGTAAGAAGAACAGCGATACCCCTCAGGAGAGATGGTGACGGCCGAATTCTTGAATTCGCAGACCTTGCCCGGGATGAGTTCGAAGCGCAGGATAGCATCATCGCTATTCTTAACAATGGCGGCGATAGAATTGGCCTTCAGGTTGACTCTGAGCCGTCCGGTGTCCACTTCATGCTTGAGAAAGACCCTGACGGCCCATTCGGCACCTAGCAGAATGCAAATAAGCGGCACCAGGGTTATGATGGCGACATATAGCGCTTTCCTGGAGCGAGGAATCGGGCTGGAGCCGGGGTCCATGTCAGTTTCGTTGGGTAGCTTGCGCTTTCGGCTTCCCGAAGAAGACCTCCAGCCTCAAGACCCCACCAGCCGGTTTCAAGCGCACGAGGCCGGCGGTCTTGTCGTAGTCGGAATGCGGCTTGCCGTTCAGCCGGACAGAGCGGATTGGACTGCCTTCGGGGTCCCGCAGGCGAAGCACGATTCCAGTCGGGGTCTGGCGTGCGGGCGGATAGATGGTCGCCCGAATAAGGCCGTCCGCCAGATGCGATTGTATCTCGTAGCTCACCGGGCCAAAGCGGGTCGGCGCGTTGCTGACGCTCAGCCTCTGGCCGTTCTTGAGCCAATTGCTGGTAACGAAAGGCGCCAGCCAGAGCCGATCACCACGTTCCGTCAGGAGCATGGTTCGTGTCTGGTGGAGGAAATAACCGGTCTCGTGCGTCTTGTCCCAGGCGCCGGAGTGGTGGAAATGCTCCCAAAATGTCAGCACCTCCGGGTTGAGCATCGCGGCGATGGTATTGAAGTAGGAGCGGACGAAAGGTTTCACGTCATCCCGCAAGGCGTACACCTCGCAGTTGCGGGTATAGTAGGGCTGTACCTTGGAGAAGCCGCCGAGGTTGAACCAGTCCTTTTCGTTCGTCGCGGCTGGGTAGTCGAACCAGCCGGCCGCAAGGAATTGCACGTCCTCCATGTGATCCAGGATACGTTCGACTTCACGCTCGCGTGGGTCGAACACACCCGTGAGCACGAGTTGGTGGGCGCCGATCTCGACATCGTAACACCAGCTTCGGCCGGCGTCCTGACCGGGAAAGAAGTCGGCCAGCTTGCCCGGGCTGTGAACCTGCGACGGGTAGTGCGGAATCCAAGTGCCGTTACGCAAGGGCAGACAAGGGGCCTGGGCCTGGGTCCAGCGGTAGGCACGGAGAGCGTTTGCGCGAAGTTCGGCTGCGTGTTCCAGCGCGAGGTGTGAGGTGCGGGCCGCCGGACTTTCAATCAGAGCCGGCTCGCGGGCGTGTTGCTCAAGCATCGAAATGTCCTCACTTCGGAGGGACGAGTTACACGAGTCCCTAATTTGGGCCGATTCGAAGTGGAAGTCAGGGACTCGTGTAACTCGTCCCTCCGAAGTGCGTGGATCTGGGCCTTTGGGCAAAACGCCTTTGCGTCGGCTGCTGTGGGACGGGAACAGATCCGAAAAGGCCGTGCCTATTTCGCGGAGCGCTGCGTAGTAGTAGGCATTCATGGCATAGTGGTAGGCGAACGAATTCCAATCTGCCAGGACGCCGGGTGGCATGAGGCCATACTCGGGCGGGCGGCTGTCCCCAGCCGCAGTTCGCTTTGTCTTCTCCGTCTGGCGGACAATCCACTCCGCCACTCGCTGGATCTCGGGCGCCGCCTGCCAAAGCCAGTTGGTGTCCCGATAGAGCTGGTAGTGTTCGCCAAGTGCCCAAAGATGCCAGGCGGTCCCGAACGTCGTGTAGCCGGTCGTGAGAAAGCCGTTCGTGTTGTAACGGTGGATGAAGAAGTCCAGCCCGCGCCGGGCGAATTCCTCGTGGCCCATGAAGTCCATCCCGCGGATGACTGAGTTTGCCTCGCTCTCCAACGGGCCGTAGCTCATGGCCGCAATCCAGGGCGCGATGCGCCCGCCGCCGGCTTCGTTGCGCGCGGCGATCAGACATCGCACCTGGGAGGAACGAATCACGTCGTCGAGCAACGGGTCAGGTGTTTGAACCTGCATGGCTGGGGAGAGCACCGCATTCCAATAGGCCTCGGTGTCCGCGCGAAGCCGGGCGGGGTTTGGAAGCGCAGACAGCTCGCTGCGTTGCGCCGGGAGCAGGACGGCAAAGGCCGCAGATGCGTGCGGGGGTAGCGTGCCGCTCAGCGTTAGTTCGCTGCCTTTCACCGAGACTCTTAGCGGAGTCGCGGCCTCCGTGGCAGCCAGAGCAAACGGTCCGGCCTCACCCGCCGCGTAGTAGCCCCCGGCGCAAGGCGCCAGCTTCGCAGTCTTCTTCTGCTGGCTGTCCACCAGGAAACTGAGCCCTAGCGTGGCCGCCGCCGGCCGGGCGAGCGTGTTGGTAATGACGAACTCCGCTACGCAGATCGAGCGGCGGTTGAGTCGAGCTGGATTGTTTCCTGCCTCGTCGCACGGCGCGACGAACGTGCGCTGGCAGTACCGGAGGCCCTGGTTCTCGGCGGTGATGACCGGGATCGGCAGCCAGCCCCCATCGAGGCGGCGTGTGAGCTCGCCAGGCTGTCCAATGCCAAACCCCGGAAGGATTGCGCCGGCTGTGGCAAACCAATCGGCAGTTAGATTCGTCGTGGCTTGAAATCGCAGGGTGCCGTCGCGCTCGACGACGAACTTGTCGTTGTCGCAGGCCAGCGAGAGCATGACCGGGCCTTCGCGTTGAGCGTCGTGATGTGTCCGGGCCATCGCCTGCTCAAACGTCTGCTCGGGCAATTCGCGCACCTGTTGGAGGATGGTCTTGCGGCCGGCGATCTTCTGTTTATACGCAGCGAGCGTAATCGGCGCCGGCTCACGCGTGATGAATACGCCATAGTCGGGCAGATAGACACCTTCGTTGCTCAGCACGTCCTCGACGGCTACGCCAAACGAGCCGTTGGGCAGGCGAAACTGGAGCACTGTGGGGTCGGACTTGAACGCCGAGGGGCGGCTGGAGCGGACGGTCAGGTGCAGAGGTCTCTTCAAGTCCAGCTTGAGAATGGCGGACTCCAGGTGCTCACTTCGGAGGGACGAGTTATACGAGTCCCTGACTTCCACTTCGAATCGGCCCAAATGAGGGACTCGTGTAACTCGTCCCTCCGAAGCGCGGGCATTCGGATGCTTGGGCAATACGCCTTGAAGTCGGCCGCCGTCATTGGTGAGGAATTCGCCATTGCAGACAAAGAGTTCACCGCGCACGCCCCGTGCAGGCCGCTCAGCCTCAACGAGGAGCTTCACGGTCTGCCAATGAGAGAGCGTGTAGGCAGACAAACTATGCACTGCGGTCTGTTCGCTGGCGGGGAAGACCCAGCGAACCTTCTGCGTCTGCACGACGCCGGCCTTAACTGAGAGACGGAAGACCAAGCGGTTGCCTGCAGTCTGCATCTCGCCCGCCAGTGGCCTCCAATTGCCTTGCCAGGCCGATTCGCCGAACCAGCCTTGGACCTGAACGGCATTAGTTGAGGGGATGCTCACACCGGATAGGAACTCCAGCGCCAACTCTTTAAGCGCGCGGCGATTCAGCCACTGGAGACCAATGCAACCCAGTTTGTTGGTGCTCAAGGGCACCCGGTAGGTTCCGTCTGGCTGCCGGGGCACGTTGGATTCGAGGAACAGGTCCTCCGCGCGGAACTCCTCAATGCGGCTGGCCCGTGCGCCGTCAGTGCGGTTGGGTTCCCAAGTCACCACTCGGGCAAATTGGGCGATGTCCACCGGCGGCTCCGGGTCATGGCGAGCGGCCGCACCCGCGGGTGTCAACCGTGCGTTGGCCCAGTTGGCCATGTCACAGGTCATGCCGTCACCGGCATCGTTCGCTTCGAGGCGCAACTCCTGCGCGCCCGCTAGGTCAACGTGCATGAGCTTCGGCGTATCGGTCGCCCGCAGGATGCCGCTGTCGAATCGCTGCCCGCCGTCCACGAGGACGCGAAAGATCACGCTGCCGCCGCCGCCGCAAGGCTGAAGACCCACTTCGGCGTCGAAGCTTGCGTATTGCCCTTCGAGCAGCACCTCGATGGAACCATTGGCGTGGTGCCCGAGGCCTTTGGCGTAACTCCTCTCGCCGATCTGCAGCGGCAAGCCGGCCTGGCCAGATTGATGCGCGGCCACATTCCAGCCCAATTCACCCCATGCCTGGCTCGCAGAGAGGATTAGATCCGGGTGGTCGCCCAAGTATTCGACCGTCGCTGTCTCAGCCCGGACAGCCGGCGTCGAAACCTGCCCACCGGCCCGGAGGCAGCAGGACCATGATAATAAACCCGCGGCGAGCAGAAGAGAGGCTGCCGGCGACAGTTTGCGCATGGCGTTCCCTGTAATCCATGCATACGCCGGAAGGCGAGATAATTCTCGAAGGCGTAGCGCGCGGCCAGGCCATCGGTGACTCCGCAACTGCCTGACTGCCAGTAGGATGTGCGGAATCGCTTGCGCGAACACGGTCCCATGACGAACAGACTACAAGCGGTACGACTCGAGGCTCAGGATGGCGGCGGGTATTCCCACAGCCGTAATGCCCAGGCCCAGCACTGCCAGGGCAACGCCCCAACTAAGGTAGCCGGAGGCTGGATTCCACTCTCCGGCGTAGCGCCGGCTAATCCGAGCCCAACAGACGAGCGCGTAAAGCCCCGGCACGAGCCCAATCAGCGGCAGGACTCCAATTAGTCCACAGACAAAGGCCCTGAGCGAGAGCTGGATGACGCTGACCCGCAAGTTGATGGTTGATGGTCGATTGTTGATAGTTGATGCCTTGCGACTGAACGCGAGTGACTGATTGCTGATTACTGATCACTGATTACTGGTTACTCAAGATTGGTTAATGGCTGGATGTTCCGGGAACCGCGTTAGTGTTGATCGTGATGGCAGGCGGCGCATTGGTCTTCGGGGAAACGTGCTGCAACCGGCGGATTTGCTGACGTTCCAGGAGTTTCAGTTCGCGGCCCAGGTTGGCGAGGGTCTTCAAATTGCCTGCAACATAGACCAGAATAATGGCCAGGAGCGCCATGACGACGATCACGGCAGACCCGGACTGGCGACGCTGGGGCCGTGAAACGTGGTGCGTGAGACGTGATGCGTGAGGGAAAGGGAGCTTCATTTTGTTGCGGGCCGTTCGGGGACGGCGAGGAAGGTGAACAAGGGACGGACTCGGCCCGGTTTAACGCTTCCCTTGCCACGCGGCTGGATTTCGAGTTCCCAACGCCAGGCGGTGACATATTCTCGCTTGTCAGCGACCATGGTCGAGGACTTCACATTCTCCAGTAGTCGGACCCAGGGACCCGCGCCGACACTGCGAAATACGGTATTGGTGGTGACGCGGTACACAACTGTCCCGTGGGTGCCCTCAAGGTAGAGTAGTTGGCCGGCATTGCTGTTCTCCGCGCGGACCTGGCTGTTGGCAGTGCGCACATCCGCGCGCCATCGCTCCCCGGCGTGGAGGGCGCTGGTGATGTCGTCGGCGTTGCGGCGCAAGGCAAAGGAGCTGTCCACGCAGCGATACATGGCAGCGTAGCCGGCGCCGAGCAACGCCACGATGACGGAAATATAGACCAGAGCCTCGATCAGAAGGTAGGCGCGCTGGTCGCCACCTCGCCTGGAGATTTTGCACGCTGTCTTCATTTCAGGACTGCCTCCCGTGTGACGGGCCCGCCGTGGTCTTTAAGCGCCGGCTGCCAGCGGAGGCGGACTTTGTCCGGCTGAACGGTAAGGATAAAGCGCCCAGGTGGCAGGTTCGTGGCGGCGTCGGCATGCACCCGGTAGTCCTGGGTGCCGGGCGGGAACACGCGCCATTCGCCCGCCAGTAGCATTTCCATCTCGCCGTCCACGATTTCCATGGCCACGGCGCGGTTATAGTAGGCGCGGGCAAGGCGTCGCTCCGAGACGACAGAGTATGCGAGCGGGAACAAACCACCGATCACCAGGGCCACCGCGACAAGCAACTCCACCATGAGCGAGCCGTTTTGGCGATGGCCTACCGTTGATAGTCCTGAGAGTTGATGGTTGATGGCAGGGAGGGAACCTGCCCTCACCCCTGACCCCTCTCCCATCCTATGGGCGAGGAGCGGGCTGGCGATATGATGCCTCGCGGATGAAGTTGAAATCACCATATGCTGCTTTGGTTTACCAGTTGGATGATGACCAGGAACACCGCAATCATGACACTCGCCACGATCAGTCCATTGATCAGCACAAGCACGGTGGTGACGATCTGGGCGGTGGCCTGCTCCATTTGAAACGCCCTGGCATCGAGCGCCTCGTGCCAACCGGTCAACGCATGGACAAAGCCGGCGCCGCGGCGCAGAGCGTTGGAGAGGCGCCACTGTAATTCCTTCGAGTTATCTAGAGCGCGCAGAGCATCTGGCAGTTTGACCCCCTCCTGCATGAGAGCGCGAACTCTTTGCGCCCGCCGGATGATCGCGAGGTTGGCCGTGGATTGAGCCGCGAGGCTGACGGCTTCAGCCTCAGGCACTTCGGCGTCGAGCAGCACGGCGAGCATGGCCGAAAAATCGCGCTGGAGGCGTTCGCGGCGCCAGGGGAGTCGGGTGAGGAGCCAATCCTGTGGGCCCGGCAGCATGCGGTGGATCCAGCCAGAGAGCCGCGGTCCGCCCACATAGGCCAGAGCGGCCAACCAAATGAAACCGATGATGCCGAGCTGAAGGAGCATCGTGATCGTGCTTCCCCCAAAGACAAAACGCGTGAACGCCGGCAAGCTCTGGCCCTCGGTCATGCCCGCAAACACGTCAATGAACTTAGGCATGACGTAGACCCTGAGGGCAATGGGCACGAACACCACGACCGGGGAGACCGCGAAGGCCAACAGGACGAGGTAATTGAGCGCGCTCCGAACGTGTGAGACGCTGTCCCTTAGCAACAGGCGGCAGGCGGGCAGGACTTTCCGGATATCGCCGATCCTCTCGCCGGTCTTGAGCATGGCGCAGACTTGCGGCGGGAGAAGCCGGGGCACCTGTTCGAGTGCTTGACTCAGCCGCAATCCACTTTCGAGGTGGGCTGTCAGAAGATGGAAGCGGACCCCCAGCGAGCGGTCGCGGCTCGCAGCGGCGCCGGCCACAGCGGCTTCCGGTGTGCGGCCTTCCCGCAAGCCACACTCCAGCAAGTCCAGGAATAACCTGGCCCGCTCGTTACGGCGCAGGGGCAGGGTCAGCAGCCAGTAAATGGCATAACTCAACCCGCAAATGGGCAGTACCCCCAGGAGCACAAAGACAACAAAAGCCAGGACTGACACGCCGATGGCGTAGAGGGGGTTGGAATGAAAGAGCTGGGTGTAGCTATCGCTCATAGCCGGTCAATCTATACTGCCAACGTCAGCGCCGAGCATATTCATCATCCAGATCATCGAGCGCGTCAAAGGCACGGCTTGCCATAGAATCATCTGGCCCAGCAGCAGAATCGAGACTGGCAGCGCGCCATACAGCGCCATCTCGATACGGTACGAGGCCCGGGCCTGGTATATCTCGGCGGCCTTCTGGAAGCCCGCCGCCACGTCCTCACCGCCCTTTTGCACTAGCCAGAGGAACAGCGGCGGAAACGGGCGGTTGTCGCCAGTCCACTCCGTGGGTTTGCCCTGGCCGGCTTCCACGAGCTGCCGCAGGCGGGCCAGGGCTTGGGCGGCTGGGGTGCCGCTCTCCAATGCCTCCGCCAGGGCAAGGGCCTCGGGTAAAGTGGTTCCGTTCTTAAGCATGAGGGCCATGGCCGAGGCGAGTTGGGCCAGGCTGGCTTCGCGGAAGGCGGGCAGACGCCAGCGCAGGCGGGCGCGCCAGCTCGGGATGCAAACAGCCGCCACCCCGAGTAGGGCTGCCAGGGCGAGCACCAGCGGCGGCATCCAGATAATCGGGATCGTGATGGGCGGCTGAGCGGCAAAGTGCTCAAAGAAGCGCCTCATGAAGTGGCTGAAGTTCAGCGAAACCAGCAGCGTCAGCCCCAAAGAGACCAGGATAACAATCATCGGATAGACCATCAGCCCTTTGAGCCGAGTCCAGAGGGCGTTGGCGCGGTGGTAATGGTCCGCCAGCAAGGTGAGCACGCCGGGCAGATCGTTGCTCCGCGCGCCGATCTGGACCATCTGACGATAGAGGCTCGGCAGGTCGCGCTGGGCCAGCGCGTCCTTAAGCGGGGTCCCGCGGGCGAGGTCGGCTTCTAGCAATTCAATCTCGACACGCAAGGCACCCGAGCGCATCCCGGCGCACAATTGCTTGAGCGCCCCCTCAAGTGGAATACCCTCGCGGAGCATCGCCGCCAGTTGCTGGTTGAAGAAGGCAAATTCGTCGTAATTCATGACATTAGTCTCAAACGCGCATCATCTGTAGGATTGACAGGGCAGGCGGCAGCGCGTCACGCAAAGGGGGAAAAGAGTTTCCGGTGGGATGGCGGTGTCGAATGGCGCTTTGGTAAGGCGTTAATCTTTCGGCCAGAGTCAGTTGTGAACGCATCGGAGGTCCTTCGTTGTGTTCCGGGGAAGAATATACGGCTTGAAGCTCCCGCAACAGACTGCTCCAGACCAGCAGCCTCGGGCTCCCCGAATGCAGCCAGGATCCCGCAGCCACCCACCAGCCACCTGCAAGCCTATTGATAGCCAAGAGATAGCGCGTTGCTACGGTATCTTAGCGCTAAGATACCGTAGCAACGCGCTATCTGTTGCCTAGTAGTGCGCTTGCACCAGGCTGGCGGGTCCCTGGTTCGGGCGAAACGTGGCCGGCCCTTTCGCCTCCAGACAGGGGACCAATGAGCGGCGTGGCCTGGAACGCCTCCACTGAAAACCAAAGAACCGCATCGGATGTGGCCCCTGCTTGCGTCATTCACGATCCGCCGCCGCTCGGAAAGAGAGATTCCACAGGGAATTAGAGCTGGTTTCAGGCAACTACAGACTTACGTCACCGGCCATTCGCTGCGGCAAACTCCAGTTTATTGGGCCGTATCTAAGCGCCATCCGGGGCTACCCTGAGGTCCTCTCGAGCCCTACCGCGAGCTGGTTCGTTGTTGGAGCCAAGCTATGTCGTGGGGCGAGCTCTTCTGGTTCCCAGCCGAGGGATTGGTGTGCAAGACCGGTTGGACCGTTTTGCCGTCCCGCCAGCGCTTGATTTCCCCATGCCCATCGGCGAACGAAAAGCCACCGGCGCGGTTATGATATGAGGCGGGAACGTCCGTCCAGGTGCTGCCGGTCATAATCACGGAGCACAGGCAGTCGTTGATGCTGTCAGGGTGCTCGTCCAGGAAGACCCAGGCCATGGAAGGCACAGGCGCGGTGATCGCGGAGGTCACCAGGAAGCGCCTCCAGCCGGGGTTCAGGCCGCCATGGATATTATCCGTATCGCCCATAAATCCGTTCATGGAGATGCTGCGTACCCGGGTGCCTTTGGCACCGGGATATTTGTCCGCCGGACACCTGAAAGCACCGACGTTCTTGGCTACGTACGGCCCCATTTGGCCCCAGAGCAACTTGGCGGTGTCATAATTGTCGGCATTGACGGGTTTCGGGGGCAGATCCCAGCTCAGGTTTCCGGTCGTCCACGAGTTACTGGTATTAGCGCAAGATTTGAAATAGGCTGGCGAAGTCATCCGTCCAGAGCGGGACCTTGATGTTGTTGGTGTTGACAATGCTGGCGGCACTGCGGATGGCGGGCGAGTTTATGAACTGCTCGCTGCGCGACAACAACACCCACGTCGAAGAATAAAGCCACCAGGTGTCATCGCTTTCCTCGTAGTCAATCGAGGCCAGCTTGTAGCCGAATTGGCGGGCGAGATTGACGACCACTGGCTCAAGGTCTAGGTAATGGTTGGAGATGTGCACGGCGACGACGCCGTTGGTATTAAGATGCCGCTGGTAAACGTCGAATGCCTCCTTGGTCAGCAGGTGCACGGGGATGGCGTCGCCGCTGAAGGCATCAAGCACGAGCAGGTCGAGATGTTGTGGGGGTTCCCGTTCGAGTGAAAGGCGGGCGTCGCCACGCGCAACTTCGACTTGGCCCGGGCACTTGGGCAGATAACTGAACCACGAGTTAGCCACCGCTTGCACCTGGGGGTTGATTTCGTAAAAGCGCACATAATCTCCCGGCCGCACAAATGCCGCCACGGTGCCGGTGCCAAGACCTACCACCCCGATGCGCCGGGGGCCGTTGGGCAGCGCGGCTATACCCAATCCAATCCCGCTCTCCGGTCCGTAATAGCTGACTGGCGACATGGCCTGGGCCGGGTCAACGAATTGCAGTCCGTGTGTGATCCGCCCGTGCTGGAGGAGGAAATAGTGCGAGCTGGGGTCTTTCTTGTCATGCTCCTCTACCGTCAGCACGCCGTAGAAGTTGCGTGAACGATAGACCCGCTGGCTGCCGGCGCCATGCGCCTGTTCCCAGAGGATTGCGCCCAGCCCAATCAGGCCAAGCGACAGCCAGGCGCAGGTCAACAAGCGCCAGTGCAGAAGGCTCCAGAATTTCCGGCGTGCGATCCAGAAGGCTGTGCCCACAGCCAGCAAGCACCACAGGCCGATGCGAAGGCCGACAAAATAGCCTTTAGGGATGGTCTGCGCACGAGCCGGCAGCCACGCCAGTAATCGGTCGAGTCCGCCGAACGCCACAAACGCCAGTGTAAAAGCCAGCCAGAGCCACTCATTCCATTTCGGGCTCGGAACTTCGGCCCCAGGACCTCCAGCGCGGGCCGTAATACAGACGAGCAGGAAGAGCAGCCCGCAGAGAAAAAGCCCCCAATGCAGTTCATAATAGTCCGTGAACAGCTGCGGCGCGGCAACAGCAACGAACAGGCCGCCGAGGGCGCCCCCAGCCGCGATCATCAGGTAATATCCCGTGAGATGGGATGGATCGGGTTTGAGACGGTAGAGCTCTCCGTGGCAGACCATGCAGCAGACGAAAAGTCCTCCGCAGTAGATCGCCACTTGCTTGGAGATGGACAAGTCGCTGCCGTTCGACAGGGCCCAGCACAAGCTGCCCAGAGCGGCGATGAGCGCCAGTGTGAACGGGTAGCGCATATACCAGCGCGGACTGTCGAAACAAATGATGAAGGTCAAAAGGTAGAGCGCCAGCGGCGCCACCCAAAGAAAAGGAATCACCGCCACGTCTTGGCAAAGCTTGTTGGTCGTCGCCAACAGAAGTACGGATGCGCAGGCTGGCAGCATCAGCCAGAAAAGAAAGTTGATAGTTGATGGTTGAGAGTTGAGAGCCGGAGCGGGGTTGCCCCCGACCGCAGCTACTCCCGTACTCTCGGCGCTTCCGAACTCATTCGAGCCCGCCCCAGCCGTCGCACTTCGGTCTTCGGATTTCGGACTTCTTTCGGCCTTCGGACTTCGGCCTTCGGACTTCCATAACCTGAGCGCGCAGAACCCACAGCAGATTACATAAGCCGCCAACCCCCACGCCCACAGCCCCGCCTGCGCCTTCCGGGTGAAATGCGTCTCGAAAAAAAAGGGGTAGCTTATCAGCGCCAAGAGCGATCCGACGTTCGAGAGCGCGTAAAGACGGTAAGGGGAGGTCCCAGGCCGCGCGCGGCTGAACCATTGCTGGATTAGCGGTCCGGTAGTGGATAGGACGAAATAGGGCAGCCCCAGGCTGGCAGCCAAAAGCGCGAGGATTTGCAGGGTCGGGTTGCCGCCACCGAGCGGTTTCCATGAATCGCTTGGCGTGATCGGAAGCAGTGCCAAAGCAGCCGCCAGTAAGACCAGGTGGACGACGGCCTGGGTGCGCGGCTTGAGCCAGCGCGAGCTGAAGTGCGCATAGGCATAACCGCCTAACAGCAGCAACTGAAAGAACAACATGCAGGTCGTCCATACGCCCGGCCCGCCGCCAAACCATGGCAGGATGTATTTCCCGATCAGGGGCTGCACCTGGAAGAGCAGGAAGGCCCCGGTGAACACGGTTAACGCATAGGCGATCATTCGGTCAATGGTGACACAAGCTGTCGGAAGATTGAAACGCTAAAGCGGGGTAGCGAGAAATGCCCGGCCCTCGGCTCTCGAAAGCCAGTGGGGCAGCGGAGCACAGGTTGGTTTCGGCATGAGGACTCCCAGGCCGTACTGGAAGTGAAAATGCTGGCCGGCTTGGACATCTATGGCACCATCGGCTGCGTTGATTATGTTAGCAACCTGCAGGGCACCATCAATAGGCGTCCCTGGTCACGAATCAGCATGCTCTGGATGTTCGAAGAAAGCGGTATGACTTCTCCTCACCATTTTGTTCGCTCGTGTCGGCAAGCCATCGGTCTTACTGGCAGCCTGATGTTGATTGCGCTTTGCGGTTTCGCGCAGCCGAAAACGGGCGACCTTGTCTTCCAAACCGACTTCGAGGGCTCGGGCGCGTTGCGGACGTGGGGCGCGGACCAGAATCAGCACGTGCGTTTGGCCCCGGGATTCC